>Ga0310342_100001786_pt1 | contig 13550 bp, 7 predicted proteins | sample S15DNA20500_MG_FD_206155 | JGI IMG/M metagenome (GOLD analysis project Ga0310342, IMG submission 206155) | Marine microbial communities from station ALOHA, North Pacific Subtropical Gyre - S1503-DNA-20-500_MG | ecosystem: Environmental > Aquatic > Marine > Oceanic | place: Pacific Ocean: North... | reverse complement strand
ACGTACAGGCAATCTTCCAGGGAACGTCGTTCCTGCTACTCGCACAGCAGGAAAATAAGCTCATCATCCAGCAGCCCCTCTTCTTGCAGGGCATCCTCGGCTGATGGCCGATTCCTGTCCGGCCAGTCGGCAAACGTGCCGTCCACGCCCTCTTGCCAGTGACTTGTTGGTAAAGCGAACGGGGATCCGGCAGACAGTGGGACTGACGGACTTTGCCGGGCGTGTTCGGTTCCGGATGACTGCTGGTGATAGGCCATGGTCTCCACGCTCTCCGTCACCGGAGCTTCCCCCTCCCCTTCGGCCGCGGCCAGCTCGTTGAGGTAATTGATGATAATCAGGATGTCCAGGGGCGTGATGCGATTATCCCGGTTGACGTCCAGTAACGGTGGCACCGCCCCCTCGAGCCGTTCGGCAGGGAGTTCCCGGATTCCATTGACATTGATGTCATTGATGATGGTCAGCGCGTCCTGGGCATTCACGGTCCCGTCATCATTGACATCCATCGGGGCCAGGCTGTTGTGGAAGGGATGGGCCGAGGTGACAGCAATGGTAACCCTGGCCGGTGCTCCGGCTCCCCCGGCATCCTTGGCACGATAGTCAAATGTGTCGCTTCGATTGAATCCCACCTCGGGCGTGTACTGGAAGGAACCATCACTATTAAATGTCAGTGATCCGTGGCTGGTGCTGCTCACCAGTTCCGCCAACATCGAGTCTCCTTCCGGATCGACGTCATTGGCAAGCACCCCCTCGGCTGCCGAAACAACAAGGGTTGTTCCCTCGTCCACGTCGTAACTGTCATCCACGGCGCGGGGACGGTCTTCCACGCTGTTGACGGTGACAATCAATGTCTGCTCCGACGTCAGGTTGTCCGCTGGCGTGCTAAGGAGCCCGTCCAGGCCCCCGTCCTCGACGGTCACCGTGATCGTCGCACTTCCATGGGCATCTGGCCGGGGAGTGAATTTCAGGATTCCGGTGGACTCGGCCGAGGTGTAAATCACGGCAGGGTGGTCGATCAACGCCGTGTTGTCGCTGCTGGCTGTGACTTGAAGCGGCTGGGATTCAAGCTGCCCGGCGGTAATGCCGCCGAGGCTGACAGTCCGTTCCGGGGCATCCTCGTCGATCGTGATGCCACTGATCGGGTCGAGCGTGGGAGGATCGTTGACGGGACTGACGGTGACGAGGAAGGTGGTGGTGAAGGAAGCGTTGTCGCCGCTGGTCGTCAGGTCATTGTCAAAACCACCATCTTCCACCACGACCTTCAGTGTGATAGTCCCGTGGGCGTCAGGCACCGGCTGGTAGCGTAGTGTGCCGGTGGCAGCAGGCGAGCTGTACTCGACGACGGGGGATGGAATAAGGTTCATGTTTTCGCTGAAGGCGATGAGCCGCAGAGGCTGGCTTTCCTCGGGGCCCGCGCCAATGCCGGCAAGGGTCAGTAATTGTTCGCTGTAATCTTCCAGGATCACCTGGTCGCCAACGGCAGTCATGGTGGGGAGGTCATTGATATTGTTGACCGTGACGGTAAAGTCCTGCTGGTAAGTGGCGTTATCACCTGGCGTGGAGAGATTCGCGTCAAGCCCGCCATCTTCCAGTGTCACCGTGATCACACTGCTGCCACTTTTCTCGGCTGTGGGCGTGAATCGTAGTGTGCCACTTGTCGCGGCTGAGGTGTATTGGACGGTGGGCGCGGGAATCAACCCCAGGTTGCTGCTGCTGGCTGTGATCCTCAGCGGCTGGTTCTCTCCGCCGCTGGCAGTGATGCCGGAGAGGGTGACGATCCGTTCTGGAGAGTCCTCGTTGATGGACACATCTGCCAGCGTGCTGAAGTGAGGGACGTCGTTGACCGCCATGATCTCGATCGTCACGGTGGCAGGAAGGCTCTGCGCCGAACCATCGTCAAAACGGTAGACAAAACTGTCGGTTCCGGAATAGTCGGTCGCCGGGGCGAAGGTGAAGGACCCGTCCGCCTGCAGGGAGAGGGTCCCGTGGGAGGTCGGGCTGACCAGTTCAGCCACCATCTGGCTGGAGTTGGGGCTCTGGTCATTCACCAGTACGGACTGGCTGACCGGAATCGTTAACAGGCTCTCTTCCGGCGTCGAGTACTGATCCGGCACGGCCGTGGGCGCGACAGAAAACAGGATGTCGGCAGCAGTACTTTTCGCCTGGCCGATAATCTCCAGCGTGTACGATTCTCCCGCCCCGGTTGCCGTGTAGGACAAGTCCATCAGCGTCCCCTGGCCTGAATGCACCAGGCTTCCGCCACTGTCGTAAAGCCGTGCCGCGACAACCTCCCCCGAGGCAATGCGGATGCTCGAGAGAATAGCCTGGAGGGAAACGGTCGTGTCGAAATTGAACCAGGAGGAGGTTCCGGCTGCGACCGGCTGCTGGGCAAAAAAGGTGCTTCCGGTAATGTTACCAAGACTCCGGGCCTTGGCCTGGCTGCTGTTGGGGACCACGGAACCTGCCCCCGTGTCCGGCGCCAGGATCGTGACCGTGTAGCCGCCGACGAAAGGGTCAGTCGAGTGGGCCTGGAAGAAGTAGTGTCCCGCCTGGCGACCATCGAGTGAGAGAAGTTGCGATCCGGCACCGCTGCCGCTGGCAAGGGAAATGCCATCGCTGTCATGCAGGGATACGGTCAGGTTGTCCGACGGGTCGGTGGGGGTAAACCGGATCGAATCGGTATTGCCACCTGCCGTGGTGAGTTCAAAGGAAAACCAGTCCACGTCGGCGGCGTGGTTCAGATTCAGGGCGGGGAGGATTGTATCACGGTCGGGAAGCGGGCCCAGGTGATAAGCACTGTGGAGTGCGTCGTTTGTCTCGCTCCAGTCAGGATTGACCGACGGCAGGAGGCCCACCTGGCCGCCCAGGGCAGTGGTAAAAGCGGACCAGCCGGTAGCGGCGTCAAAGGCTGCGTACTGGGCCTGGAAGTCTGCAATCGTTTGATTTCCAGGCAGGTAAATGGAGCTTCCAGAACTGCCTCGCTGGTCCATCGTCTTGTCAACCAGCCCGTTACCGAGCGCCACAAGACTGCTGGCTGCCGCGTCACGAATGTCCGGGGCAATGGTGGTGTTTCGCGTGATGCCGCCAAGAAAATGTCCCAGGTCACGCAGGTAATCAAGCGTGTAAAAGGCACTGCCGTTGCGTGCTCCCACAATCCCTGCCCAGTCAACGCCCGTGGCGTCGGCCGCCGCGGTGACAAGGGACTTGAGAGAATCGGCAATGACCGGCAGTTGGGAGGTGCGAATCGCGGAGGTGGTGTCGAGGAAACCTCCACTGTTCTGGTAGAACGCTTGGTAGGTGTCGACGAAGTGCCTGCCGAGTTGCTCGGCGTTGACCTGGTCGGGCTGGGTGTTGAGGGGTGCGAAAAGATGTGCGTAGTCGTAGCCCTGCCCTCCTTCGAGTTCCTGCGACGCCACGATCACCTCGGCCACGTCCTTGAGCTCGTAACCGACCTCCAGCATTGCCATCAGGCATTCGTCAAAGGCCAGCAGGTCGATGTCGGTCGTCAGGGATTCGAGGGCGGTCACCAGTTCCTGGGTTGTAAAAACCCCGTCGGTGTCAATCAGACCATCCGCATCATCGTTGTTGAAACCGGTCAGGCCACTGCCATGATCCCACATCACCAGCCCGTAATTGTCTGCCGGCCGAGTGGTGCTGGCCCAGTCGACAAATTCGATCAGGGTGGCCGGATCACTACTGTCCCGTTCGCCAATCCGCTCGAAGGAACTGGCCACCTGTGAGGCATTGCCGTCACCCACGATGATCGCTCTGCCGGCGTCTCCCCAGGCTGCCTCGCCGGGTGTCGCGTAAGTGGGGAATTCGGAACTCTGGTCCCAGAAGACCGCGATGTTCACGTTGCTGTGCAGGTCCAGTGCAGCGATCTCCATCTCGTTGATGTCCTCGAAGGCGAAAGGATAGAGATTGCTGGCCGTGATGTAGACCATGATGGTCCAGTCACCGGCATTCTCGGCCGGTGTGGAACTGCGTGGAGGAAGAACGTTCAACTGGTACCCGTTGGTGGCGTCTGCGTCACCGGAAATCCTGGCGTAATAGGTGCCGGCCGGGAGACCGTCGAGTTCGACCACCTCACGGCCTCCGCGTTCAGTGCCCACCCTCAGAAGGTTCCCGCTGGCGTCCAGTAGGTCGATATCGAGATCGCCCAGGGCCGGTTCGTAGTCAATTGTGACGGTATTGGCGGCGACTCCAGTACCAAGAGTGGTGAACCGGAAATAATCCACGTCACTTGCATCGTGGATCGTCAGCTCCGGGATCACGGTTGCTTCATGCAGTGTCCCGGTACTGGTGCTTGTCAAGCGAGTCGCGGTGGCGCGGTCGTTGTTCCCTGTTCCCTGGTCATAATTGTCCTGCCACCAGGAAATCAGGGTCGGGGGTGTGATCGAGAGCGAATAGGTGGCTGCCGTGCTGCCGTTGTAACCGTATATGCTGACGTGGTAGACCCCGGCGGGCAGCTGGTCCAGGGAGACCTGTTCGTTATTGGTTTCCACACCGGTGGAAGATCGCAGCAGGTTCCAGTTGGAATCATAAAGCAGCAGGTCCAGGTCGGCCTGGTACCCGTTGAAGTCGATCCGGACGGAATCCCCGGAATCGGCCGGTCCGGTGGTGGCAAAAGTAAATATGTCTACATCCATCTCGTTGTGGATGCTCAAGCCGCTGAGCTGGATGCTCTTGTGCAGGGCACCCATCTGCAGGCTGGCACTGGACAGGTCATTCGGCTCAAAGCGGTCTGCAACCAGCTGGCGAGGCTGGGAAATCACCAGGTTGTAGGATGGGTTCGTCGCCCCCAGGCCGTAGACCTGGAGGTAATAAGTGATCGGTGACAAGTCCGCCAGGTCGATATGTTCTACCCCGCTGCCTCCATCGGCATACCAGATGGGGATGAACTCCTGGCCCGCTTTCTCGTAAAGCACCATCCCCAGGTCACCTCGCTGATGCTCAAACTGAATTTCGAGGAAGTCGCCTGGGCTTCCCCAGTCTGCCAGTTGGAAGCGGAACCAGTCATCATCGTTCACCTGGTCGATCGACTGGCCGGTCACCTCTGTGACGTCGGACACCAGCCCCAGGTCAGTGGCGGTATCCCAGCTGTCATCGTCCTCGCGAGGATCCGCAGCAAGGGGCGGCGGGTAGTGAAACTTCAGATGGTAATCGCCCGTGTCGGTCTCGGTGGCACCAAAGACAACTGCCTTGTAAGTCCCTGCCGGCAGCTGTCGAAAATCGATCCGCTCGGTATCGACGACGCCATAGGAGCCGTCAAGGTAATTGTTACTGCTGTCGTAAAGCTCCAGTTCCAGGTCTCCCACGCCATGGTCAAAGTGGATCTCGACGAACTCGGCCGACGTGCCGGTGCTGGAGAGGTCGAACTGGTAGATGTCGTAATCGTCCGCCGTCACCGTCACGTCCCAGATGTTCTCCGCCCCCCCCATGGAAACCGCCTCGGGAAAGGTGTCGTTGGGCTCGTAACGGTCCACCGCCGCCGGTGCCGGGCCGAAAAGGTCCAGCGAGTATTCACTGGCAGAGATAAAACCACTGGAAGCAGGGAAAACGGCAAGCTGGTACCAGCCATATTCAAGACCGTCCAGGTCCAGGTACTCGGTATCCATCGTCCCATTCGTCTCGCGAAGAAACTCGTTGCTGGCATCATAAAGTGCCATGTCGATGTCGACGCGAGAGGGATCAAAATCATAAAGCTTGATGTAGTCACTGGTGGTGCCCGCGGCCTGGAGGGGGAACCAGAACCAGTCGATATCCCCGGCCGCGTGAATACTCAACTGTGTCAGGCCCAGCCCCGGGTGGATGGTTGGCAATAACGTGGTGTCGTCACTGGTCTCTTTCCAGTCCCCTTCGAAGTGATGGGGGGGCGCCGTCACGAGCACGTCATAATTGTTGGTGACGCCCTCGAAACCGAAAACGCGCAAGGAATAGTATTGCTCCCCCGACATGCCCGCCAGGCTGATCCGTTCGTTGTCCGTGGTTGTTTCGGAAAGCCCCACCAGCAACCCGTTCTCGTCATACAGTTCCAGGTCGAGGTCACCGCCGGCGTGGGTGAAGAGGATCTCTGCATAGTCGTTGGTATTCCCATTCTGGTCGAGCCAGAATGAATACCAGTCCTGGTCGAACGAGTTATGGATGCTCAAGCCATCGACCTCGAAGCCCCCTGCCGTTCCCAGGTAGAACGCGTTTTCGATCGAGTCATTGCCCCAGCCCCAGTTCCGCTCGTAGCCGTCACCCAGGAGACGGAGTGAAGGCAGGCCGTCTGTTTCCAGAAGCAGTGGCTCCGGGTGCAGTGGACTGGTGGAGTATTCCCAGTCCCAGTCGGAACCATCCAGGTTTCCTACCGGGTCGTCACTGGCGAAGATGGTGGCGCCGGTCAATCGAGAGAAGCCGTCCAGGAAGCTGCGGCCGGCACCCGTTGCCGCCACGTTGCAACTGAAGAAGAGAACCGACGCATCAGGGGAAAACAGGTCCCCGAGTGAAGCCAGTCTGTCCCGCTGGTGCACAAGGGACTCGCTGGACCAGTCCTCGCTGGCTGAAAGGTGGATGGTCCCCGCGTCTCCATGGGTGACCAGGCCCAGGGAACGGACTCGCGTGGCTTGCTCCTGGGCCAGGATCTCCGCGACAAGTTCGACAAGATCGGCGGTGTCCGTATGGTTCCCGTCGTAACGACGGACGACGACGTCCGTCGCCGCGGATCGCAGGATGGCATCGGCCTCCGGGAGCTGGTCGTTGACGAGGACAAGCTCGATAGCCGACGGCGGTGCTGGCGCGGCAGGCAGGTCGGACGGGGTGAGCGGGAGGGAGGCCGTTAAGACGCGGCGGGGCTCAAGTGATTCAAGGAATAATCGGCGCCATCGGGAACCCTTACGGGCCCGGCGTCTTTTTGTGGAACCCCTCAATGTTGTCGAGCAACGTCTCAACATAATGAATCTCTGGATTAACCGTGCGCCGTGCCCAACGCATGCTGTACGTCCTTGTTCTTTTAACGGATTCAATTCCGTCTACAACAATTGCTATTATAGCTGGCCCTAAAAAAAACGCCTGTTTTCGGCGCATTTTTGTCGCGACAGTTTTCCAAAATAAAACGCGAAAAACCCCGGAAAAAAGCCAAAAACGAGGCGTCCACCTGGAAACCGGAAGGGCCCTTGTGATGTTTGGACGTTGCCCGCTGCCAAACGTCCCACGGGCTTATCTTCCTGCTGGCCGCTGAACGTTCAGGTTCCCGACAAATTCCACCACGTCCGGCTCAGCCGACAGGTAGTTGAGGTCGGCGAGGAGCAGGAGGCGCAGAAAGAGTTTCATTCTCGGCGAACCTGTGTGGAAAGGCTGTACTTGAGAGTCCTGTCACGGAAGTAAAGGGTCGCGTAAAAGGCCACGTGACCGGAACCTGGCCTTGAGACGTTCGCGGTAAAATCACCCTCGAGTTTGCGTAGTCGCCTGGATGTCCAGCGGGCATCGCGGAAATCCAGGTCATTTGAATGGGCGACCCACAATCGCGCACTGCGAGGCAGGTCCGGGCCGCTGACCGTTAAACGGTACCCGTCCGCATGGTCGTCGTGCTTCCACTCGAAAGCGGGCATCGGCTGCTCTGCCACGACCCGCTTGAAGAAGGCGGAAATCGTTTTCATCACCGGGACAAGTTGCCCGGAAAGATAATGGCCCGTGTTGGGGACGTAACTAACGTGCTTGGGGCCCAGCAGGTCATCCCAGTAGATGTTGAGCGAGTTGAGCACCCAGTAGCGGTCGTTGGTGGCAATGACCATCAGCTTGGGGATCTCCACCTCGCGGTGATAGGTGTGCGGATCCATCATCACCCGCAAGCGGGTTTCCAGTTCTGACTCGTTTTCCAGCTTCACCAGCCCCTTGCTGGTATAGTCCTGGATTTGCTCGCTAAATTCACCCCAGGACTTGAGTTGCCCGATCATCTGGGGACGGAAATTGAGGACGTCGATCACTACCGGGGCGGTGCCAATGATCCGCTTGTCCACCGAGGGGGCCAGCCAGCTTGTCCAGCCGCGCTTGGAGGCCCCGGTGATCACGAATCCATCGACGGTATGGTTGGAACTGGTGGAGATAAATTCCTCCAGAGCGTCCATTGCCTTGACCGTACTCTTGACCATCGGGAACAACAAGGGCCAGTTTGCATCGCCGGTTTGCAGGTATCGCAGCCAGGATTCGGTGATCAGGTCATCCTCGACATGATCTCCCAGGAGCGGCTGGTTGGGGACCTGATGAAGGATGGCGATGCGAGACCCCGTGTGCTTGGCAGCCCCGGACCCCATGAAATCGTAGGCGGTCGAAGGAACTTCCCCGATGTTGCCTGCCGTCACAAACAGCAGGATCTTGTTCGTCTCTTCCAGGCGATGGGGTTCAAATACCTGCAGGTAATGCTTCCAGGTGATCCCCTGCCAGGTCTGGGATGTCAACATCAGCCGGTGTTCGGTTGTCCCCATCACGCGCCGCGAGTGGATGTGTTTCCAGCCGTATTCTGGTTCGGGCCGGGCGACGTAGGTCGCCATCTCCGCCGGGATCGCATCCTGCGCCAGAAGCGAGTCGGCGGGGATGGCCAGCAGGATCATGGCCAAAAGCAGTGAACAGGAATCAATGTGTCGCATCAGTGGAACTCTCGGGGGGAATGAACCAGCGCTGTTAACTATCATACGCGATGACCGGATCAGAAAAAATCTGTCATCATGGATCTTCGGGAGATATCCCGGATTGGGTACGAATTCGGGTCACGAGGTGGTCCAGGATGCGTGGCAGATGCAGGATTGCCGTGTAATGGTTGGCCTCGATCAACATCTGGTGGTCCCTGGACAGCCCCGCGGAACGGGCAAGTGCATTGGCCGATGAGAGGGGCACGACCGTGTCCTGCGTGGCGGTGTAGAGCCAGGTCCTGGTGGCATCCAGGCGGTGTGCGATGCGGGTCGGTTCGACCGCGGAAAGCAACTGCCGCAGTTTCTCTCCCTCGTAGCCGGCCTCGGCAAGCTGCTCCCTTGCGCTGGCGGTGTCCTTCTGGCCGCTGCTGATCATCTCGTAAAGCTGTCCTCCCGCGAGCATGATGAAGCAGTCGTCGAATCCATTGTCCAGCGAGGCGCTACAGGCCACCACGAATCCGCCCAGGCTCGTCCCCTGCACGGCAATGTACCGGTCATCGACCGCCGGGATGGCAGCCACCGCATCGCGTGCTCGCCGGACGTCGGCACTTCCCTGCTGCAGGGTTCGCACCAGCTTGTCCCCGCTTTCCGGTTGACCGTCGCTGCGGCGGTTGCCGTAATAGGGGAGCTGGACAAGGAAGCCATGGATTCCCCCCGCCTGCATGCTGCGGGCAAAGAGCCGTCCCACGTCCATCGAGCTGCCCGATTCGTGGACCACGACCACCGCCGGAGCGCGAATGATCTTTCCCCGGTCGTCAACGGCCGCATGCCATTCCACCGCGACCAGGTCATTTGTCGCATCCCCACTGGGAAGCGGGCTGGGGAAGTTGACCAGCCAGCGATACCGGTTGTCACTGGATCGAGTGACCTGGACCGGGAAACGGGTTCGCTGCCAGCGAAATCCCTGCAAGCAGTCGGTGGCATCCGCCGAGGAATCACGCTTGATGCGAAGCGTGTCACGGGCGCGGTATTCCTCCACCACTTCCACCGCCTCGAGATGGCCCGCCAGCAGACCGAGGGCCAGCAGCGCCCGAGGGAGCCGGGCCGTTTTCCAGGGGTTATTCCGTATCACGGTGGATCCAGTGCGATGTAATTTTCTTGGCCTGGGTCCAGAACGAGATCGAGCCGGTGCCGGTAATGTCGCCGGCACCAAAGCGGGAGTCATTCCAGCCTCCAAACCCAAAGGGCTCGCGGGGGACAGGGACACCGACGTTGATTCCCACCATCCCGGACCGGGCACCCTCGGTGAAACGCTGGGCGGCATCCCCGTCCTGGGTGTAGACCACGGCCGCGTTACCAAAGGGTGATTCATTCTCGATGGCGATGGCGGCGTCCAGGGAATCGGCTCGCAGGATCGATAAAACCGGCCCAAAAACCTCCTCGCGGCTGATCCGCATCTGGGGTGTGACCTGGTCAATCACCGTGGCTCCCACATAAGAACCTGCCTCGCAGCCGGGGACAACCGTGTTGCGGCCGTCGACCAGCACGCGGGCCCCCTGCTCTTCCGCCTCGGTAATATACGACTCGATTCGGTCCCGCGCCGACGTCGAGATCACCGCGCCGAGATTCTCCCCGGCAACCATCGCTCGCGATTCGGCGCAGATTCGCTCGATCACGTGGTCGACATCCCCCACTGCAATCAGGGAGGCGGCGGCCATGCAACGCTGGCCGGCACAGCCGGCCATGGAGGCGGTAATATTCGCCCCGCTGTACTCTGGATCGGCGTCGGGGAGCAGGACCAGGTGGTTCTTGGCGCCTCCCATTGCCAGCACGCGCTTGTAGTGGGTACTGGCACGTGCATAGACCGCCTGGGCTACGGGAGTCGAGCCGACAAAGGTGACCGCGGCAATCCGCGGGTGGTCGCAGATCGCCTCCACCAGCTCGCGGTCGCCGTGAAGGACATTGAAGATGCCGGCCGGAAGGCCCGCCTCGGCCAGCAGTTCAGCGGTCCGGCCCGCGCTGAGGGGAACCTGCTCGGAAGGCTTGAGGATCATCGCGTTGCCCAGTGCCAGGGCCACCGGGATGGTCCAGTGGGGCACCATGCAGGGGAAGTTGAAGGGAGTGATCGAGGCCACCACGCCGAGCGCCTCAAGTTGCTGGCTGCAGTAAAACCCTCGGCTCACTTCCAGGACCTCTCCACCGGTGAGCTGCGGAAGCGAGCAGGCGAATTCTGTCAATTCCATCGCCTTGTCAATCTCCGCCCGGGCCTCCGGCAATGTCTTGCCGTTCTCCTCGTGGATCAGCCCGGCAAGTTCCTCCATGTGGGAGCGGAGGAGCTCGCGGTAGGTAAAAAAGAACTGGCTCCGTTCGCGCTGCGTCAGGCCGGCCCATGCCGGCTGTGCCGCGCTCGCAGCGGTGACGGCGAAATCCAGCTCGGCGGACGCCGAGAGTGGCACGCTCGACAGTAACGTACCGTCCAGCGGGGAAAGGACATCCAGCCGGTCTCGATCGCTCGGGACCGGGGAGCCATTGACGAAGTTATCCAGGGCGGGGTATTTCATCAGACCTGTAACGGGAATGGACAACCGGTAGGGAGTGCTATCGAAAAGCATGCCGTGACTTGTAGAATAATCGACTGGCGGCGGGTCGAACACTCTAGCGAACCGGCCGGCAGGTATTTAACGACAAGGCACAATGAGATGGAAAAAGATACAGCCTTCCAGATGTCGGCTTCCAATATCCGCTATGGCCAGGGGACGACCAGCGAAATAGGTATGGACCTGGTCGACATGCGGCTGCGCCGAACCCTGGTGGTGATGGACCCGGCCCTGGTCTCGCTGTCGGTGGGGGAGCGGGTGATCGAGTCCCTGGATGCCAGCGACGTCGGTTATGACATTTTTAACGAGGTCTCGGTGGAGCCGACCGATGCGAGCTTCCAGCGCGCGGCGGAGGTTGCTGTGGAGGGAGATTATGATTCCTTCGTGGCGGTGGGAGGCGGAAGCACGATTGACACGGCCAAGGCGGCCAACCTTTACAGTACCTACCCGGCCGATTTCTTTGATTATGTCAACGCACCGATCGGGAAGGGGAAACCGATCCCAGGGCCACTCAAGCCGTTGATCGCGGTGCCGACTACCGCGGGGACCGGAAGTGAGACGACCGGGGTTGCCATCTTTGATTATGTGGAGAAGCACGCCAAGACGGGGATCGCCCACCGCTACCTGAAACCGCTGCTGGGGATCATTGACCCGGATAACACGCTCACCCTTCCGCCTGCGGTGGCCGCGGCGACCGGCCTGGACGTGCTCAGCCACGCGTTGGAATCGTACACCGCGATTCCCTTTACCGACCGGCCGCGGCCGGGCCGCCCGATCGAACGGCCGGCCTACCAGGGGACAAACCCGATCAGTGACATCTGGGCCATCCGGGCCCTGGAGATGGTGCGGGACTACCTGCCCCGGGCAGTGGCCGACCCGTCTGACGACGAGGCCCGCGGGCAGATGCTGCTTGCTGCCGCGATCGCGGGGATTGGTTTTGGAAATGCCGGGGTTCACCTGCCGCATGGCATGTCCTACCCGGTTGCCGGCAGGGTCAAGGATTTTCACCCGGCTGGCTACGATGTGGACCATGCGCTGGTGCCACACGGTATCTCGGTGATCCTCAATACGCCGGCCGTGGTTCGCTTCACCGCCCCGGCCGATCCCGGTCGACACCTGCGGGCGGCCCAGGCCCTGGGGGCCGAGGTCGACGGGGTTCCCGGGGAGGATGCCGGGGAGGTCCTGGCGGACCAGGTGATCCATTTCATGAAGACGCTCGAGATGCCAAACGGGCTTGCCGCGGTGGGCTACCACGAGGATGATGTGCCGGCCCTGGTGGAGGGGACACTGCCCCAGCACCGCGTGACCAAGCTCTCGCCGATCGAGGCGGGGCCGGAGGAGCTGACCCGTCTTTTCATCGATGCGCTGACGATCTGGTAAAGCGAATGGGATTGGGGTGAGATGGCGAGCACGTTACCGGCGGACAAGGAGCCGAAGAAAAAACGACCCCGCTCCCGCTTGCGGAGGAAACTCCTGGCCCTGGCTCTTTCACTGCTTGTCTCGCTGCTGCTGGGAGAGATCGTGCTGCGGGTGGTGGGGGTCAAGCCGCTTTACGTTAATCCCGAACAGGGGACCTTCTGGGAGTACGATTCCCGGCTTGGATGGCATCACCGTCCCGGCCAGAGGGGCAGGTTCGCCAAGGAACAGTTTGATACCAGCGTGGTGATCAACCAGCACGGACTTCGGGACCATGATTATCCAGAGCAGCGCGTCGACGGGATGGAGCGGGTGCTGGTGCTGGGAGATTCCTTTACCTGGGGATTCGGGGTTGAACAGCAAGATATCTTTACCGAGGTAATCGAAAAGAGCGAGCAGGATCTGGAGGTCATCAACGCCGGGGTCTCCGGTTACAGTCCCGACCAGGAACTGATCTGGCTGCGCGAGCAGGGGATGCGTTTTCAACCGGACCTCGTCCTGCTGGTGCTTTCCGGGAACGACGTCTGGGGCAATCACCAGGAGGTGATCTCCTTTGTCTACGGGAAACCCCGCTACCGGCTGGATGCTGCCGGCGTGCTGCAACTGGGGAACGTGCCCGTGCCGAAGCCGCGGACGTCGGTCAGTCTGCGGCACTGGTTGCGGCAGCGATCGAGCATCGCCCAGTTGCTGATCTCGGCCCTGGAGCGATGGCGTTACCGGATGAGCAGCAGCGATGAACCAGCGGTGGTCCAGTCTGCCGGCAAGGTCCAGCGGCAGCCCTTTCCGCTCACGCTGGCCCTGATCCGCGAGATCGAGCAGGTGGCGGCGGCAGGAGGCGCACGGCTGGCGATCGTGACCAACAGTATCTACTGGGCTCCCTGGCCGGATGGGGACTACGGGGATTTCGTCGACGAGCTACGGCAGGCCGGGC
>Ga0310342_100001785_pt1 | contig 13553 bp, 9 predicted proteins | sample S15DNA20500_MG_FD_206155 | JGI IMG/M metagenome (GOLD analysis project Ga0310342, IMG submission 206155) | Marine microbial communities from station ALOHA, North Pacific Subtropical Gyre - S1503-DNA-20-500_MG | ecosystem: Environmental > Aquatic > Marine > Oceanic | place: Pacific Ocean: North... | reverse complement strand
GTCTGCCGTTCATTTCCCTGATGAAGGTGTTGGGGTCAACCTCAAGGCTCCACTGACCCCGCGGGGAGTCTCCATCCCTCACTTCGAGGCCGAACCGGTATCGGCCCAGGTCCCAGAGTTGCCTCGAAGAGCCTGGTTTCGAGGGTGCATAACGGCCGTCATCAATAAGCGGGAAATAGATCTCCACGGTCCCCTTGGAACCACTGCGGTGAGCCCGGGCAGTGAGCTGATGGCGGAATTCATAGGGCTGGGTCACGGTGATATGGGCAAAGAGACTGTGGGAGCCCTCAGCCTGCTGGGGCCAGTCGAACTCCAGGATTTGGTGGAAGTAGTCCTTGTGCTGAAGCTTGAGCCAGTGTTCCCCTGCTTCAGCCCTGCCCAGTGTCTGGGCAGCGGTCATGAGGACAGCAACAGCCAGGAATCTGTTGACGACGAGGAACAGCTTGGATTGCATTGAAGTGAGAGACATTGCGTTCTCCTTCTGGTGGGCCCAGCTGCCGTAGACAGGGGGAAGAAGCAGGGAGTATAAACAGGGGCATGAATCTATACACGGCTTTCAGATCCGTTCTCAAGATTGGAGCTCATGGCACCCTGGTAGCGATGCTTCTGGTCTTTTTCCTATGCGATCCGATCGAGGCCAGCAGCCAGAGCGTAACACCAACTCTTCGGCTCGGGGAAGAGGAAGCGACTCTCTTCGCCTTTGATGACGTCTCCTTCCCCTTTACCTACAACCTCTATCTGAGCATGCATCAACCTCGAAAGCATCCCGACAACCCCGTTCTTCCCCTGGGGGAACCGGGCGATCCTGATGAGTGGCAGCAGCGCTATTACGGAACCGTGATTCGCCACCAGGGCAAGTTCAAGATGTGGTACGTGGGGGCCTCGCGGGAAGCGTTCGTCACCCCGGAACTGGGAGGCGCTATCGACTTCCGGGGCTGGCGATTCCTGTACGCTGAAAGTCAGGACGGGATCCATTGGAAGAAACCCGACCTGGGGCTGGTGGAATTTCGGGGCAACCGGAACAACAACCTGCTGCTGATGCCCGAGGGCTTCCGCGGCTACCATATCCTGGTGGTCCACGAACCGGAGGACCTCGACCCCAGCCGCCGTTTCAAGGCAGTGGTCCTGCTGAGAAAGTACGGGGAGTATGCGGTATCTCATGTGCAGGGTGCCAGTCCGGAAGGCTGGGGCACCCGAGCCGTCAACCTTCCCCTCTACAGTGCCGATGGTCTGCGCTGGCGGGTGGCGGACGAGCTGGTCTCCGGAGGGGGCAAGACCATCTCTCCCGACATTCACCTGGTGACCGACGTGGAGGGAGCCGGACTCTACCGCTGGCAGGGTATGTACTATCTGTCTGGACAGGGGCAGGGCAGTCCCGCCGTGGAGCCCTATGGGAGGCATATCGAGATTTTCCGTTCCTCCGACCTCATCCACTGGTCCCGATCCCAGACCATGGGTTTCGCCCGGGAAGGCCAGTTCCAGCGACCGGCCTCGCTGGAGAGACCGCTTCCCAACGAGCAGACCCACGAAGGCGCCAGTGTCTGGAACCGGGGCAATGTGCTCATCGGCCTCACCGGGTTCTGGCATGGGGCCAAGGACTGGACGGGAGTGGTTCACCCCCTGGGATTCCTGGTCAGCAACGACGGTCTTCACTTCCGCGAGCCCATCCCCGACTTCATTTTCGCGGAGATAGGTGAAGATGGAAGGGATTGGGACTACGGTGGCCTTTCCCAAGGGCAGGGGTTCGAAAACGTCGGGGAGATGACCTATATCTGGTATGGCCAGATGGATCAGCGGATGGGAACTCGCACCGGCCGTCCCTGGAAAGGCGATGGGGGGGTCGGCCTACTACTACTGGGGCGGGACCGTTTCGGCTCGCTATCGGTCCGCGATCCGGACGAAAAGGGAATCCTGGCTACTTCCGACCTGGAGCTGCAGGGTCCGGCCAGCCTCTGGGTCAATGCCGAGGGCCTGGGACCTCACTCAAGTCTCAAGCTGGAGCTGCTTGATCATCTGGAGCGACCTCTTCCCAACTACTCGGGCGAGGGCTCGGCCGTGGTGGAACAGTCAGGTCTCCGGGTGCCGGTGAAGTGGTCGGGCGGAAGTCAGATCCAATCTCCGAAGCAGCCGTTCAAGGTCCGGGTGACCCTACAGGGGAGGGACGTCGGCGCCATTCGCCTGTACGCGCTCTACCTCTCCCCCGGCCAGCAATGAAATCGCGATCAAGCCTGAGCGGTCCCGAGCGCTGACGGTCACGGCTTTGAATGACTTCCCAGGGCATCCCGAATGTGTGCCGAAACGGCGTTCCCCAGTCGATCGCTGCCTTGGGAATTGAAGTGCACCCCATCCCTGGTCATGAGCTTTTCCTTGCCCACCGCGCCGATCACTCGATACAGGTCGTTCACGGGTAGGGAGAACTCCTCCGCTAGCTCGCGTGCCACCTGATTGTAGCGCGCCACATCAGAGTCCCTTCGGACCACCCGGCCGTAGCCCTCGGAAACCTCCTGCCACTGCTCATGGACGGGTGTCGTCAGTGCAAGGATGAGGATGGCGGAGGTCTCCTTTGTGATGCCCTCGAGAATCTTCCTCAGATTCTTTCCGTAGTCTTCGATGGAGGTCCTGGGCGCCCCTGTCTCCTCCATCAGGTACATGTCGTGAAGACCGACATTCAGGTGAACGACGTCGGGCCGCCGCGAGCTGACCCACTCATCCAGGTGCTCGAGCGTATAGGCGGCGTAGCGGCAGTTGTCCTCGGGTGCCCAGATCTGGGCTTCCCCCTCCAAGGCCTTCTTAACCACCGCCTGATAGCCCATTCGGATGGAGTCGCCGATGAGGACCACGCGGGGCAGGGCTGGCCCAGCGGACTCTCCAAATGGCCTGGGTCCCCACAGATCTTTCACCACCTCGCCCCCCTTTATGACGTGGCTGACCCTTTCCATGACTCGGATGTCCTCTAGCGGATTTCCCGGTACTGCCACCAGGTCCGCCAGACGACCCGCCTCCAGGACCCCCCGATCAGGCACCCCGAGGAGATCGGCGGCGTAGAGAGTAGCCGTCCTGAGGGCCTCCAATTCTGACATTCCGCGGTTGACTAGAGTCCCGAACTCGTGGGCGTTGTCGCCGTGGGGAAAGACGGCCGCATCGGTGCCGAAGGCGATCTTCACTCCGGCCTGGATGGCCTGCTCCAAGCTCTTGCGTGCCAGGGGCTTCAGGTATTCGGACTTGGCCCGAATGGGTGGCGGCAACTCTTCAGTCTTGATGACATCGACCAGATACGCGGTGGGTACCAGATAGGTCCCTTTTGACTTCATGAGTCGGATGGCTTCGTCTGTCAGCACTGAGCCATGTTCGATGGAGGCCACACCTGCCCGGGTTGCGGCCAGGATTCCCTCGGTTCCGTGGGCATGGGCTGCCACCTTGACTCCGTGTCGGGCCGCCTCTTGAACCATCGCGCTCAACTCTGTATCCGAGTACTGTTGAGCTCCCACCGGTCCCTCGAACGAGAAGACTCCGGCGGTAGCACAGGTCTTGATCACCTTGGCGCCGTGCTTGATTTGATAGCGAACCGCCTGAATGACCTGGTCGACCCCGTCAGCGACACCCTCTTTGGGGCCAAGCTCTAGAATCCCTGGACGATACCCCGTGATATCACAGTGCCCCCCTGTGATCCCGAGGGGATGCCCCGAAGGAATAATTCGTGGTCCCGCGAGCAGTCCTGAGTCGATCGCTTCCATCAAGGCGACGTCGGCGAAGCCCCTCGCGCCCAGGTCCCGTACGGTCGTGAAGCCGGCCATCAGAGTTCTCCAGGCACCACGCACGCCCGCGAGAGCCCGATCCGCTGGCCCTTGCTTGACAGCCCGGTGCACCCAGTCGCCTTCCCGGTTGCTGGTGAGGTGGGTGTGGGTGTCGATCAACCCTGGAAGCAGGGTGACATCGTCCCAATTCAACCTCCTTCCCTCCGTAGGAACTTGCTCAGGATTGATGGAAACAATTCGGTCATCTTCGATGACCAGGACCGGGTTCGACAGCATCTCTCCCTTGACCACGTCAAGCATTCGGTGGGCATACAGGACGGTAGTCTCAGCCAGTCCACTCTGCAGGCTCAGACTCCAGACAATCGTCAGACCTACACAGTGACGAAACAAAACTCGATTCATGACTCCTCCTGAAAGGGCGAAGAAAGGGACAGACTGTTACACGAGAACAGCAGCAGCCCAAAGACTAACAGAAAGGGGCAGACTGTTAATTCTACCCGTCATTCAGACTGAGTCAGGACCCGGGAGAAAGGGACAGGCTGTTACTCGCGCCCGTCCTGACAGCTTACGGCCTCCCGCCCACACTCACATCAGGTTCGATCGCAGGGAGTCGTGTCCATACGAAGTTGTGAATGAAATTTCCGGGAGGGAAGGATGAGATTAAGGCAGATTGTTCCGATTCTTGTTCTGGTGGTCCTATTCAGCACGCTCGTTGTTGGTCAAAGCGGTTTCGGTAGCCTGGTCTAGTATTTCCCTCAATTCGCGCTAGGAGGCACGGCCCAGACGCTCCTGACGATCAATAACACCTCGAGCCAGGTCATCCAGGTTGAGGTGGAGCTGATCCTGTCTGATGCGTCGAGCCTGGAGTAGCGACAGGTGGATGAACCAGATTTTCACCGTGGTCACAGTTCTCAGGGACAGGTGTAGAGCTGGACCACGCTGACCAGGCAAGAGTCGGCGTTGTTGCACCGGAAGTTTCCAGGGCCCAGGGCCGCTATTGGATCCAGCGATCAGGACACTTGCGGGCACGGTCAGCGTCAACAGAAACGGTGGCCGAATTCGTGCCTCGTTGCCCAGTCCGCTCCGCTGAGAATGTTCACCGGAGTGTCGATCCTCAACGGTGAAGATACTCCCCCCGGGTTACCGCCCAGGCCTACTCCGGGCAGCGGAACCTGACTGCCGAACGGACGTTTTTGCTAGAGCCAGGTCATCGTATGGTAGATGTCCTCTACGGTGCTGGCTGTCGACGCCGGAGTAGTCTGCGCAACGCTATTCCGAATCTCCTTGATCTATTCTTAGCAGCCGTGCCCACAGGGACTCCTTTTGAGGTAATTCTTCTCTTTTGTTGACGGTTGCAACCTCAAGGAAGTAAGTCAAAGTGTTCAAGAAATCGCTCAACTTTCCAGGTCTGGTCCTACTGGCTCTTTGGCTCGCAGTACCCTGTTGGGGAGCGAAGCCGCTGCTTTATATCCCCCTCACTACCGGTCAGCACCAGTTGTTCCTGGATGACTACCTGATAGGGGCTCTGTACCGGGCGGAGCGCCGGATCAACCCACCGACGAAGTACGAAGGGAATCCGCTGATTTCTGCTGACAAGCCCTGGGGAAATGGTCCAGGTCCCTATTGGAATACGGGTACGCAGAAGGTACTCCAGATCCGTAGCGCTCCTTGCTGGGATCCTGAGGAGCAGGTCTGGAAGCTGTGGTACTTTACCGCCCATAAAACAGCATACGCCCGCTCCGGGGATGGGCTCAATTGGGAGAAGCCGATCCTTGGCAAGCGGGAATACGAGGGCTCCAAGGAAAACAATCTGGTCCTCGTCCAGGGCGATCCCGAGGCTTTCATCCAGCACGTCCTACTGGATCCGGACGCCCCCCCGGAGCGCCGCTACAAGGGTCTCATCGGCTCCAGTGGCCGCAAACCGGTGGTCTCGGCCGATGGTACGTCTTCACCAAATTGGACGTTCCACCCATACCCAGCCAGGACGAGTCCCACCTCACCTATGACGAGGTGAGGAAGCAATTCATCGTCACCGTCAAGCACCGCGGACCTTTTGGGCGCTCGGTCTACCTCTCGCTCAGCACGGATTTCGAAAAGTGGACGGATCCTGAGCTGATCTTTCACGCCGATGCCTACGACCAGCTGCTGGGGGAAGAGCGGGTGCGCGAACATCTAGCCAATCCCCGCCTCCGAACGATGACCGTCAACCAACCCGAGCATTACAACACCGAGATCTACAACATGCCTGTTTTCCCCTATGAGGGCTTGCCGAATCACTTCGAGGCCAGTGGGCATGCTCCCACCAACCGCAATCAGGAAGGAGTGCACTCCGTAAAGCTTGCCACCAGCCGCGACCTGAGAAGGTGGGTCAAGGTGGGCAATCGTGAGTCCTTCATTCCGGTTTTGGAGATCGGTGGCGGCGCCATCGATATCGGACAAGTGTGGGCGGGCTCACGTCCTCAGATCCATGGTGACGAGCTTTGGTTCTACTACACCGGCTACAATCACCGCTTTGAGACCAAGGACCCCTATCGTTCGGGCATCTACCTGGCCAAGCTCAAGCGAGATCGCTTCGCCTCTTTCGGTTCGGATGAAAAGGGGGGATTCGTAGAGACCCGCGCCATCCGCTTCGAGGGCAACCGCCTTTTCCTGAACGCCGACGCTAGCGAAGGCGAGGTCAGGGTTGAGGTAGTCGGACAGAGAGGGCGAAAGATCCTTGAAGGCTGGACCCGGGATGAGGCCAATCCGATCCGGGGAGACCAGCTGCGGGCCGAGGTGAAATGGCGGGGCCAGAAGGATCTGAGCTCTCTCTACGGAGAGTCGATCCGCTTTCTTTTCGCCTCTACAACGCTCGGCTCTTTTCCTTCTGGATAGAGTAATCTGGCGACCGCTCGGTTCGTCCGCAGGTGTTGGACTGTATAGTCTGCCTCTGGATGTTCTGCCAACAGCACATCCTTGCCGGGAAGAGCCACTTTTCTGTTGCTGACAGGGCCGAAAGAAAGGAGTTTTATTCTGGGCAAACACTCATCGTTCAAAGCCTGGGCCCTTCTCCTAAATCTCTCCATTTTCATCCTATCGCCGCCTCAGGCGGCTGGACAACCGGCACCCAGCGTCACCGGTACACTGACGGCCAACGGCAAGCCCGTTGAACTTCCCTTATGTCTGCGTTTGCGCGGAGGAGGAGGAGAAGGGTTTCTACAACGAAAAGGACCCGGCCTGGAGGGTTGTCTTCGCGGAAAAGCCGATCGAAGTGCGGAAGCTCGACGGCTTCCTGAGCGGCTTTGCCTATGTCAAGATCGGCATCACTCGTACTGCTGATTCCGGCGAGAAACCAAAGCTCCAGGTCTATTCCCAGGACGTGATGCTTTCGGCTGGCGGGGGAAACATCTCGGGCTGGCCCTATCCCGAACTGGAACTCCAGAGCGCCGGCCCCGAAGGCTTCGCTGGTCGAATCCACCTGGCCAAACCAGCCGAGTTCTTCGACGACAAATATCAATACGACTTTTCCTTTCGAGCTCCCCTTTCGGATCCCCATGCACCCATCGGAGATCCCCTTCCTGCGGGTGGTGGTGAGCCAGGAAAGTCCTACCTGTCCTGGTTAGATGCAGTCCGTTCCGGCGACATCGACCGTATCAAGGCGATGCTCCCACCGGAGAAGGTAGAGATGCTCGAGGCCGAGGACGCCAAAGAGTCGATCGAGTTCCTACAGATAATGACACCCGGTGATGTCAAGATATTGGGTGGATCAAGCGATGGCAGCACCCCGATTCAGAAGGTCGAGGGAACAATGGACGACAGCAAGATGTTCGGCGAGATCACACTTACCAAGCAGGGAGAGAGCTGGGTTACGACCGAAGAGTCGTGGAAGCTCCCATAGCGCAATGAGAATTCTGATGTTGGCGGGAGCTCTGATCCTTCTGGCCGCGTGTGGTCAGAGCCAGGGTGGAGACAATCGAATCTATCTGGAGGAGTTCGACCAGGGAAACGGAGGTTGGTACGCTGATCGGATCTCTCCGTTGCCCGTCTGGGATGGGGTGGCCTATTGCCACGGCCCCTGGTTTCTGGATCCCAACCATGCGCCGCCCGGGGCGGGGTATCTTCACCTGGTGATGTGGCTGTTCACCGACAGCCGAATGTACCAGATTCCCCGAGTACTGGAGAGGGTTCCTTACACCAACAACTCCTTTTTGGAACAGGGCTACGGCACCCGCTTCACCAACGCTCGGCTCACGGTGCGGATCCGGGGCGAGGTGGACGCCCGGGGTGCGCAGCTGCTTCTCCTGGCCCAGGCCAAGACGGACAAGACGACGGCCAACATGGTCTTGAGTGGACAGCCCTTCAAGGTTTCCCGGGAGTGGAGCGAGCAGACTGTTACCCTGGTGCCCGACCCAGAGCAGTGGACCTGCCTGGGCTCCCGCCATGATGCCACCGAACAGTATGGTTGCGACGACATCGCCCGGGTGTTGGAGGACGTGAACCTCGACATCATCTTCGTGTGGTTTCCCCTCGATGTGGTTCCCCTTTGTGGGGATGTGGCCAATCTCCATATTCCCAGGGCAGGGGAGGACTATCCCGTCGATCGCGATCGCCTTCCGGAGGGCCTGGTCATGTTCGACTTTGTGAAGATCGAGTTCCCGGAGCCGTCACCTTCATCAGGTCCCCGATAAGATTGTTGTTCGCAAGGTGTCACCGGCCCAGCCTGATAAGATCAGCCTCGAGAGAACGGGGATTAAAATGAGAGTGTTTGTTCTCGCCCTGCTCCCCCTGGTACTTTTCTCCGGGTCTGCCGAGGCCGCTGAGCCGCCCGAGCGAACCAGGACCTTGGAGACGAAAGACGGTATCCGTTTTGGACTGTGGTCGAAAAAGCTTGCTCGACCAGCACCAACCATGATCGTCTTCGATCCCGGCACACCCGAGCGCCTTGGAGATCCGTATTATCAGCGCCGCTATCAGATCCTGGTCGACAGCGGCTACCTCTGCGTCTCGGTCGACTTTCCATGTCAGGGACGGGATGAACGTCCTGGTGAGCCAAAGAGTCTGGACTGTTGGCGCCACCGGGTTGAGCATGGTCAGGTGGCCTTCAATGCCGATCTAAATGCCAGAACCAGTAAGGTGCTGGACCATCTCATCGAGCAGGGCTACACCGATGCTGGAAGGATAGTGGTAGGCGGCAGTTCCTCCGGTGGCTTCCTAGCCCTCCATTACGCAGCCTATGATCCTCGGATAAGGGGTGGGGCCGTGGTCGCCCCGGTGACGGATCTAGCCGTTCTGCAGGAGTTCCAGGGGATGCAGAAGCACCCAGCCGTCCGAGCCCTGGCCCTGACCGGGCAGGCTGGCAAGCTGGCCGACCGGTCGATTTGGGTACTGATGGGGGATCGAGACGCGCGGGTGGGAACGGAGTCGGCGATCCAGTTCGCCCGAGCGGTCTGGCGAGTTTCAGGCGAGAGGGGTTCGAGGACAGGTGTGGAACTCCATGTCGTGCCGGAACCCGGAGGGCACGCTCATCCCCCCGGATCGCACGAACAGGCGGCTGACTGGGTTCTGGAGCTCAATCGATGATGAGGATGCCCCAGAGTACCAGACGACGGGTTGGAGACTAGAACTACTCCTCCTACCCTGTTTTGCGATCTGCAGATCGGGGTCAGGGTCCGGCAAGATATCGCTTCCCGATCTTGGCAGCAACGGTGCCTATTGCGTAGTAGCCGACCGAAATCTCGCCGACGTGTGTCAGCAGGTCGTAGGCTCGCCAGCGATCCCAACCGTATTCGTCTTCCATCCACAGAATGAGCCAGGCGTAGGCCTGGGCGATGGAGCGTTCCATCGGACAGCCGCTGGCCACTGCCATGATCTCCTCTGCCGACTCGATGCGCGGACCTGGAACAGTCTGTCCCTTTATCAGGTCGACTGTAATGGTGGTTTCAGAGGGCATCTCGAGACCACTCGCAGAGAGCTCTCCGTGGCCCATGGCGGCATGAGTGTCACCGAGGTACAGGTAGGCACCCGGGACGAAGACCGGCAAGTAGACGGTGCTACCAGGGCAGGTTTCAATAATGTCCATATTGCCCCCGTGAACACCGGCTGGACCTGTGGTGGGTACTCCCATGTCGGGAGCTGTACCGATGCAGCCGAGCATGGGACGATACGGAATCGTAGTCTCCTCACTCCAGTAGATCTTGCCCTCCCGGATGGGGCAGACATGGGTGCCGTGCGGGCAGTCCGCACCCAGCCACTCACTCAGCTGCTTGGGATCACTGGTGCGGGTGGCACACTGGCCGATGCTGGGATGGATTGCTTCGATGCGCACCGACAGTGTATCTCCCGGTTCCGCCCCTTCGACATGAATCGGACCGTTCTCGGGGTTGCCAAGTGGAACCGCTTTGCGGTCTCGTCGGTCATCGTCAGTTCGAATCTGGCCTGAAAAAGCGTCCTCGGTCTCGACAATGACAGTCTCTCCAGGCTGGGTAAGCAGTCGCGCGTCGTTATGACGACTAAACTCATAGTAGTTAGGTCCAAGAGGAAGTCTTTTCATGATTCACCTCACTTTGTAGATTCGACCTGCTGGAAATTCACCTCGACCCGCGTCAGGACGGGACTAGCTCCCCCGTTGGGTGTGGCCAGTCGAGCGCGGTACTGGAACCAGATGCTCGAGTTCGGCACAGGAGGAACGGGTCCCGGTTTGGTGAACCAGCTATCGGGACCTGAAGGGCCCCTCCATGCCACCTTCTCGAGGGCATCGGCATCCGCAGCCGTACGAATCTGGAAGGAAATGGTTGTGCCCAGGGGAGTGCTTCCTTTCCAATTGATCGACCGAGGTACGCTCCCCTGCTTGGGCCGATGAGGTGGCGACAGATAGACCTCGGCCAGTTCGCGGGTATAGATATTGCCCGGATCCCGGATCATCTGGCCGTGGGGTCCCACGGTGGGGATATCGGTGCGGCTCTTTTCCGAGAAGCCCTGGGCTCCGTTCCAATAGAGAAAGGATGGGGTGGTGTGTTTTATGGGGTCGCCGGGTCGGTCACGGCTTCCGTCCCTCTTGTGGTTGAGCAGGAAGATATCGATCCAGCCGTCGCCGTCGAAGTCGGCCGCCAGCGACGCGGTACCTGAGTTACCGTGCAGGTCCAGGCGCCGCTTCCAGTCGAATCCATTGGCGCTGCCCCAATAGAGGAAGCAGGGAATGCTCCTTTTGTAGTTGCCTGAGTAGTTGGGGACGAACAGGTCCAGGAAGCCGTCCTGGTTGAAGTCGGCTACGCTGGGATCTAGAGCTGACATCTGGCGCAGAGGATTTCCCCCTCTCTCCTGGAAACCTTCCCGCGACCCGTAGTAGATGCGCAGCTCACCTTCATGGTTCCGAGGGTAGTCGGTGACCGGAACCACCAGATCCAACCAGCCATCCGAATCGAAATCGGCAGCCTCCACGTAGGGAATCCGACCCTCGGGGATGAGCTTCTGGTGGTTGCTGTGAAACCCGGCGGCGGATCCGTAGACCAGATGAAGTCCGTCTTCGGTAGACCCACCCACCAAATCCAGGTATCCGTCCCGGTTGAAATCAGCTATCAATGGGGGCAGAGCGAGACTACCGATGGGAATGATCTCCCGTTTCCCGGGCGCAAAGCCGTCTGTGCCACCGTAGAGAATGACATAGCCCACCCGTCCCTGGGAGTCCCTCTCGGCCGCTCCAACTACCAGATCCAGGTAGCCGTCTCGGTTCAGGTCCGCGGTGACCGCTCCCATTTCGGGGTCCTCTATCGAGAGGATGGCTCTCCGGTCTGAGGTATAGCCCTGATCAGTCCCGTACCACACGTATACGGCATTCAGCGTCACCGGCCTTCCCAGGGCGTAGCGGGCCTCGCTCGAGACCAGATCCACTCGACCGTCATCGTTGAGATCGGCCTGCGCCGTGCCCACGGTGTAGCCCGCCCAGAGCTGGCTGCGCCGCTGCGTCGAGTAGTTCCGCGTCCCATCTCCCCAGTAGATGAAGTTGGGGTTGTAGCCAGTCCGCAGTCCGCCTTCGAAGTTGAAGAGGACCACATCCTGATGTCCGTCGTTGTTGACGTCCCCGATGCAGTTGCCCATGGCGGACTTCGTGTCCAGCATCGATTTGTGTCCCGGCAGGAACTCCCCCTCCTGGTTCCAGAAGACGAAGGACTGGATGTTCATATCGTTGAAGGAGTGGTTGTTGCTTACCACCAGCTCGGGCCAGCCGTCGCCATTCAGATCTCCGGCGCTGATGCCGCGGGCGTGGACCGTGGCCAAGCGGGTCGGGTCGGCGTCGGAGAGGCGACCCTCTCGGTTCCAGAAGATCAGCGAGTCGGTGTAGCCGTTACCGCTTCGGTGGGAAGAGGTGACGGCCAGGTCGGGGAATCCGTCCCGGTTCAAGTCCGCTACTGCCAGCTGCCAAGGGTTTTCGACCGCCAGATGGAGTCGCTTACCAAGCTGGGGCCCGGTTGGGCTCCCTGGTAATACATCGACTCCGGAGTCGGTGAGGACTGCCAACTCGGCATGTCCGTCTCGGTCCAGATCCCCGGATCCCAGATGTTTTGCCTTCAGTTCCAGTCGTAGTGGTTTCCCCAGCGCCAATCCTTCCTGCGTGGCCAGATAGATGGTGATCTGGGACTCTCCCGCCAGAGCCAGGTCCTGGCCCCCATCTCCGTCGAGATCGGAGGACAAGATCGCCCTTCCTGCCCCCGGCAGTGGCGTTTGTCGGCTGTCGTCGAATCCCTGAGGTGAGTTCCAGTAGATGACGGATTGGCTCGAGTCAGTTTCCGCACCAGGATTGGAACAGGCAAACGCCAGATCCGGGAAGCCGTCCCGGTTCCAGTCCCCGGTCACCACCTCCATGCCGGTCCAAGTCTGGAGCTGCTGGCGTCGGGAGACGGGAAAGCGGCCGTCGGTCCCGTAGTAGATGTAGCTGTGGGTCTTGCTGGTAATGCCTCCGACGGAATTGACTACAACGAGATCAGAGTGTCCGTCCCGGTTCAGATCGACGACGAGTCCCTCGACGGCGCTGTCCGTGGCAAGAGGGATTCGCCGGAGCGGGTCGATAGTCTCGCCGTTGTTCAAATAGACATAGGCATCTTCGTTCTCGCTGTGGCCGTGGCCGTTCGCCACGAAGAGGTCGATGTGGCCGTCCTGGTTCAGGTCCAGCCGGTTGATGAGCTGGATCCTACCTGCAGCGGAGACGTAGGTGTTGGAGCCGCCGTCTTCAAAAGTGCCTTGTGAAAACGACTTGAAGCCCTCCCAGACTTCAGCCCGCAGCCTGCCGGTGGGTCCCTGCAAGGGAAGAATCAAGAATGCAAGTCCGCTTAGAAAATGGCAGTATCCAAAGCCGAAATTCTTCATCTGAGCAGACTAGACCTTCGCGAGTCCGATGAAAAGCCCACAGCGTTTCGCGAGACGCCCTGACCATCAGAAAGGGACCACCAGAAAGGGACAGGCTGTTTCCACCCATCTCTCTAGAAGGGCATCTCTCCGGAAGGGGCCCGACTGGAATTCTTGAAGGGTCGACGAAAAGGGGTGGGAGGTCATAGTGCTTCCGCCGTCCGGGTTCGGGTAAGGCTTGGAGAGAAGTCTATTTGGGCTCTGTGGGAGTGAAAGTTTCGTAGATTTCCAGAGACAACCGTTACTGAAAGGGAGCCCCGCCTTCGCAGGAGCTCGAATGCCAAAAACTTGATAGGAGGCGGAACAGGAGGCCTTCTCCGCACCACCGCATCATCCGTCGCCTTTCGCCGGGGGCTTATAGCGTGGACTCACCCACGTGGGACGGCGGGGGACATTCACCGGTCATGACTTGAACCATTT
>Ga0310342_100001783_pt1 | contig 13559 bp, 13 predicted proteins | sample S15DNA20500_MG_FD_206155 | JGI IMG/M metagenome (GOLD analysis project Ga0310342, IMG submission 206155) | Marine microbial communities from station ALOHA, North Pacific Subtropical Gyre - S1503-DNA-20-500_MG | ecosystem: Environmental > Aquatic > Marine > Oceanic | place: Pacific Ocean: North... | reverse complement strand
CGGTCATGACCTCGGACAAGACGCGCCCGCTGAGGTCGCGCGCGTCTTGATGGAGGTCTCCGGGGCTCACGCCTGACGCGAGTCGCAGAGCCGGCGGTGTGCCTCCAACGCCTCAGCATGGCTCCCCGGCATCGGAGCGCCACCACCCCTGACACCATCGAGGGCCGCACGCACCTGCCACGCGCACACGTCGGGGCTGACGCCCCCTGTGCCGGTGCCGAGCCCAGGGAACGCGAGCGTCTTCACGTGATCGGACACGGGGTGCCCCGCGTGGTCGCCATACGGCATCCTGCCCTTCAAGACGAGAAGCAGCGCGGCGCGGGCGGCGAGATAGGGGTTCACAGACCGGTCCAACGCCATGGGAACGCGCATGGTCGGTGCCGCGATGAGCCAAGGGATCACTTCGTCACCGGTCGGAACGATCTCCGCTGTGCCGACCAGAAGCTCTCCGTGATGTCGGATACGGATGCGCTCCTGTAGCCGCTCCTCGACAAGACGACCGAAGCGCGACATGTACACCGCATCGACACCGCCCTGCATGAGACCGAAGCTGTTCGCCGGACTCACCACCGCGTCACACGGGACATCTAAGATCGATCCTCGATAGACCGTCACCCGCGCGACGCCTGCGAAAGCCCGCTCCCACGCCGCCGCGAGCGTGTCGTCTTGAGCCGCGAGTACCACCCAAAGTTCCGTCATTCCCTGAGGTTACAGGCACGAGCCCCGAAGGTTGTCCTCACCTTCCGAGGCTGGCATCATGTCGACTTCCATCGCCGAGGTGGCGGAATTGGCAGACGCGCTAGGTTCAGGTCCTAGTTCCCTTTATTGGGAGTGGGGGTTCAAATCCCCCCCTCGGCATCAGCCCGCGATCAATCGACGCGGGCTTTCTTTTTGCCCACGGGTTCACGCAGAAGGCGACGCCCGCGACCCCGACGGATGGGATCACCCGACGGGGCCATCGTCACGCCAGGTAGCCGAAGGTCTGCATCAACTCGCCGCAGTGCGTCTGGACCACGGCCAGATCCTCCGCGCTCAACTCGGTCCGCCAACGACCGACCGTGCTCTTGGACTTCGAAGCCGTACGCTGACCGGCGTGAAACTCGGTCATCTCGATGTCCTCGAAGACCGCCGCTGTGTGCGGGAGCTCGAGATAGTCGAAGATGCCTCGGATAGTCGTCTCGGGATCGTCCACGAACGCCTCGTACTTGACGAGGTGGTGGCTGCCGATGCGCTCAAGCAGGCCGGAGTAGACCTCGGTCCACCGCCGCGCCTGGTACTCCGCGGTGAACAACTCCGACCGAGAGGTCTCGTCTCCGTACCGCTGCTTCTCGAATCCCATGAACGAGCAGACGACGTCGCGGGGATCGCGAACGAGCATCACGAACCGGGTGTGCGGATAGAAGTCAAGGAACTGACCGACCGCGGTGACAGAGGGGAGTTTGTCTCCCCAGTGCGTGAAGTCCTTGTCCGGGAAGCACTCCTTGTAGAAGGCGTCGAGGAACTTCCCCACGTGCTTGCGGAACAGGTTCAGGATGACCGGCCCGTAATCCGGGTTAATGACACCCATGATCTCGAGGCGGTCGTCCCGATCGCCGACGGGCACCATGTAGACATCCACCAGGCCCGACAAGACGTCGAGGATGTGGGATTCGTTGGTCAACGCGACCTGCGGGTGGCGGTTGAGCAGATGGCGCAGGTAGCTGGACCCGGATCGACCCATGCCAACCACGAAGAAGGGCTGACTCATGCGCTACAGGATTCAGTTGAAGAGGAGCGTCAGTGGGTCGGATAGCCGGGCGACATTGGACGGGGCGGTCGGATCGATCAGCGCGACCTGCAGGTACACGCGGATGTTGGCGAAGGCGCCCGCAGGGAACGGAGTCAGGTTCATGAGCACAGCACCGTTCCCGGACCCATCCAGCGTACCGCTCCAGTTCGCCGTAATGCCGGGGAAACCGATTCCGAACGACTGCAGGAAAAACGGCGTCGGATTAAGAGGCGACCTCCGAGGATCGCCCGCGGACAACCCGAGCCCTGGAAAGACGGAATCCGATGCGCAGGCCAGATATTGGGCGTTGGGCGACTGTGGCATGGCGATGGCGAGACCGAACAGACCCGCCAGACCTGTGCCCGGGCTCGTCGGGGGCGGTATGAAGTTCGGCGCGATCGCCGCGGCCTGGAGTATCCCGAACGCAGAATTGCCCAGGACCTGCGTGACGGCGCCGACCGGGTCCACATGCATCAACCGGGAGCCCATCGTGCCGCCCGCTTCGGTGACATAGAACCCGCCCTCGCCATCGGGGAGCAGATCCTTGATATTACCCAGCACCCCCGACGGGACCCAGGTCGTCACGGCGCCACCATTGCGAGGAATACGAACGATCGAATCGAAGGACGAGAGCGCCACGGCGTAGTCGCCGTTGGGGAAATTGGTGACCCCCACAGGGCCACCGCTGATCCCTGACGCGATACTCGTGATCAAGCCACCTGAATCGATCCGTTGCAGTTCCCCTTGGAGTGGCAACGTCACCACATAGTCGCCGAAACCGTAGATCCCGGTCGGCTCCACCATGACGCTGAACGGGTTCCCGCCGAGCGTCGCGATGTAGCTCCAGGCCCCCGTCGAGTCGACGCGTAGCAAGGAAGAAGGCGAGCCGCCGCCTGTCCCGCCCCAAGATCCCGTTGCGTAGCCGGCGACAATGAAGTCCCCGTTGTGATCCTGCGCGATGCGGTTGGGTGTATTGGTCACGAGGCCAGCCGCGCTCACGTTCCCGAGCACATCAACCCGCGTGAGGGTCAACCCATTGAAGTCTGCAAAGACGACGTCACGCTGACGCGTGACGAGGATGCCCGCCGGCCAGATCAGCGTAGGCGACGCATCCAGGACGGTAGTCAGCCCCGTGGCAGGGTCATACATGTTCGCCGAGTTCGGAGCCGTATCCGTCCACACGACGGCACCGCCCGGAATCGGGAGCGCCGGCTGGGCCGACAGGGACGCAGCGAAGAACACGATAAAGGCGAGAGTGCGGCGCATGGGAAGACCTCTCAAAGTACCTACCGAGGCCCATCCATTGTGAGCCACGCGGCCTCCCTGGTCAAAACATCCCCGGAACCCCGAAATACTTGGCGGACGGAGGGGTTCGTCACCCACGACAAGTCGGATAACCTCCGTGTCACGTGGATAAGGGCAAGAAAAAAGAGAAGCCGGTCGACCCCGACCTCAAGGTCGTCGCGCGTAACCGCCGCGCGAGGCATGACTACAACGTAGAGGAGACGGTGGAGGCCGGGATCGTGCTCGTCGGCACCGAAGTCAAGAGCCTCCGCGGTGGCCAGGCGTCGATCCGGCAAGCGTACGCACGGATAGACAAAGACGAGGTGTGGCTGCTCGGCGCCCATATCCCGGAGTACGGGGCGGCCAGCTGGACGAACCACGACCCCGACCGACGTCGCAAGCTCCTCCTCCACCGGCGACAGATCAAGAAGCTCGCCCGCGCGGTCCAGATCGCCGGCCGCACCCTCGTTCCGCTCCAGGTCCACTTCAACGATCGAGGCGTCGCCAAGGTGTTACTCGCGCTGGCCGTCGGAAAGAAGCGGCACGACAAGCGCGACCGGGAATCGCAAAGGGACGCAGAGCGAGAGATCTCCCGGACGATCCGTGGGGATGGAGCACCTTGACGTATACTCGGGGGGCTCTTTGACAAACGGCAGGCATCAAGCCTGTCTCGGGGGCGACAGGCATCGACCGGGTCGACCGAGGCATGAGTGGCGTGCAGAGGTTCCACGGAGGCCTCTCAAAACACCGTGGGCATTTTAGTTGCCAACAGCAACTTCGCTCTCGCGGCTTAATTGTCGCGCGCCGACGTTGACCCTGTCCGCGGGTCTTCGAAGGCGACCAATTTGCGGACTGGCTCGCGCACTCCCGTCTGTGACGAGGCGAGCGAGAATCGAACAGACTGGTTCTGATCCGATCCTGTCGGTTGGAGCGGAACAGAACGAGAAATCATAGACCGACTACGCACGTAGATGTTCATGCCAAGGGGCTACGGGACGGGGGTTCGATTCCCCCCGCCTCCATGGGACCGCGGAGCGGGGCGCAGCCCTGCTCCGCGGTCCCTGCTACTCTCACCCCATGGGCAACATGGGCGACGCTCTGAACAAGGCCGGGCTGATCAGTGACCGGGAACTCGCGCGCAGCAAACCGCGCGAGCGGGGCGATCGCGATCAACTGATAGAGCGGCACAAGATCCAAAAGGAAGTCAGCGCGGATGACGCCGCCAAGGTCCGCGACCTGGTCACAGAACGCGGGTCCCGGCAGGGCATCGGGGGACGCCGCCACTGGCACTACGTCACGCGGGACGGAAAGGTCCCCTATCTCGAGGTCAACGATGACCTGGCGAAGCGCCTGGAATCGGGTCAATCGGCCATCGCGGCCGCTGGCGACGACCTCATGATCATCTCGGATGAGACCGCCGTCGCCGTCGACGAGTTGGACCCGACGGCCATTCTCTTCTGGGTCGCCCTCCGATGACCCGGCTCGCGTGGCTCGCCTTCGGCATCGGCGCCACGTGGATGCTGCTGTGGGGAATCTGGGGGGCCGAGGCCCGCACCCCGTGGGCGGCCATGGGCCTCATGGGGCTGGCGGCTCCCGTCTCCTGGGCCTCGCTCATGCGGACGCGTTCTCACGGCCGGGTCGCGAGCGCCACGGTGCTGACGATTCTCGCCGTCACGGCATGGGTGGCGGTCTGCGTGCTGATGGCATTCCCCGCATTCGCTGCGCCGGAACGGATCCCGTCATTCGTCACCACCGACCAAGAGGGCAACACGGTCGACGAGACCGCCTTCGACCGAGCGACCCTCCTCGTTTTCTTTCGTGGCAAGTGGTGACAGATGTGCATGAAGGAGCTGGGTCAGCTCAACGCCAAGGCCGGCGAACTCCCGTTTGCCGTATGGGCGGTCTCCGCTTCGAGCGGCGCAGAGACACGAGAGATGTCCAGCAGATTCCCGGACGTACCGATCCGCTTCATGGCCGACGAGAAGCTGGGGATGATCCGCGCGTTTGGCGTGACGCACGAGGGCGGCGGACTCGGCGGCGAGGACATCGCATACCCGACGCTCGTTCTCGTCGGCGAGAACGGCTCGATTCGCTGGTCCCATCGCGCGGTGCGTAACACGGATCGAATGCCCGTGGACGACATCCTCGCACAGACTCGGTCGGTCCTCGAGGACTGAGCGGGCGCGCTCAGTTGGGCTCGAGCGGGGCTTCGAACCAGGTGGCGACGTCCGCCGCGACCTCCGCGAGATCGCGAGGGACCGGCGCCAGCGCGTGCGTCCCCCCGGTGGCAAACGACAGCACCGGGAGCGCCTCCTTGCCCCAGCGCCCGTATTCGACCTTGAGGTCACGGTCGAACACCAGTCCCCTGCCCCGAACCCAGACCCCGCCCGACCAGATCAACACTCGGCGCGCGTCCGCGCCGGACGCCCAGTCGAGAAAATAAAGGTGAAAGCCGCGCCACGCGAAGCCCGTGAGCCCGATCACCCCCCCGTATACGAGCGCCATCGGCAACGTGAAGGACGTCCAGCCTCCGCCTGCCACGATCAGGCTCGGCAACCAGAACGCCATGAAGACGCGCCCCCCGTGACGGCGTCGCGCGGTCTCCCAGACACGGTGTGCCACTGCCATGTCACCGTCCCCATAGGTCCACGACGCCAAGAGGGTCCCACTAGCCAGGTCCGCCTGCAGCGCCCGGCGACGCAGCGCACCGCGAAGGTAGAGCACCGCGGCCGCCGCCAGCAGCCCAGCGGGCCCGACGAGGACACCTAGGGTGGCCCCGTCGGAGAGGCCGTCGACCGTCTCCACGTCGCGATCGATGAAGGACACGATCAGGACGCCGAAGAGGGCGAGGGCAGGCAACAAGACACCCGCCATCAGGCACGCCATGGCGGACGGCCGTCCGGGGTTGGTGAGCTCCGGCATCGAATCGCTCATGGGGAGATGTTGAGGATCGGCTCCTCGCCGCGGTCCAGGCCAGCCTTGCGAGACAGTCGCACCCGTCCCCGGCCATCGACGCCGAGGACGCGAACGACAACGTTGTCCCCCTGACTCAAGACATCCGACATCCGCTCCGTCCGGGTATCCGACCACTCGGAGACGTGCAGCCAACCATCCGCCGAGTCATAAATCTTGACGACCGCGCCGGCGTCCATGACCCGCGTGACGCGCCCCTCGTACAACTTGTCGACGAGCAACACACCAGCGATCGAACGGATCTTCGATGCACACCGCGTCACCAGCTCCGGATCGGCGCCCATGATGCTGACCGAGCCCCCATCGCCCACACTGATCTCGACCCGGAACTCATGCTGCAGCTTCTTGATGGTGCTGCCCTTCGGCCCGATGATCATCCCAACAGCATCAGGCGCGACCTCAATGCTCACCAGCTTGGGGGCGCCCGCAGCGCCGCCTTCGCGAGGAGCCGAGAGCTCTGCGTCCATGGCATCGAGGATATGCCGGCGGCCATCACGGGCCTGATACAGGGCCTCCTCCAAGAACTCACGGGGCAGACTGCCGAGCTTGTTGTCCAATTGAAGCGCGGTGATCCCGTCACGGGTCCCGCAGATCTTGAAGTCCATATCGCCGACGTGATCCTCGTCACCGAGGATGTCGGACAGGACCGCCCGTCGCTCGCCCTCCACGACGAGCCCCATGGCGATCCCCGCGACCGACGAACGCAGCGGTACGCCGGCGTCCATGAGCGCCAAGCTCGCGCCGCACACCGTAGCCATCGATGAGGAACCGTTAGAAGCGAGTACATCCGACTCGACGCGGAGCACGTAGGGGAACTCCCGCATCGACGGGAGGACCGGCTCGAGGGCTCGCGCGGCCAACGTTCCGTGCCCGATCTCACGCCGACCTGGACCACGCGGCGTACGCACCTCACCGACGCTGAACGGAGGGAAATTGTAGTGCAACATGAACGAACGGCGCCGCATGCCCGCGAGCGTCTCGATCGACTGCTCGTTGGCTTGCGACCCGAGCGTGCACGTGACCGCCACCTGTGTCTCGCCGCGCGTGAACAGCGCCGAGCCATGGGGCACGGGCAACCACCCAGCCCGACACGTGATGTCGCGCACATCCGTCAGGCCTCGACCATCCGGGCGCCGACCATCTTCCAGGACCCCGCTCCGGATGCTCTCCGACGCCGGCACCGGTTCCTCCGCGTCCGCGAACGTCCTCTTCGCGGTCCCGCACTCGACGGCCAGCGCATCGATCGCGGCGAGCGCCGGTTCGATAGTAGAGCGGGCCTCCTCGAGTAGCTCAATCAACCGGGCCTCCCCGATCTCACGCGCGCCCCCCTCGACCATCACCAAACCGCTGCGGGTGGCCGAGATCACGAGGTCGACCTCATCTTCAGCCACCCGAACCCCGGCCACCGGTCCGCCCCAGGGGATCGGCGACAGGTGCAACGCCGCGCCCGCCCCGATCAAACTGAGCAGGGTCGGGTCGGACGTCTCCGGATCGGCAGACAACACCATGGCCTGCACCAGCACCTCGTGCGTGAACCGCTTGGGGAATAAGGGTCGAATGGACCGATCAATGAGCCGGGACACCAAGACCTCGTGATCGGACAGGCGCAGTTCACGGCGCGCGAACCCTCCCGGGATGCGGGCCGCGGCCGCGGCCTTCTCCCGGTACTCCACAGTCAGCGGAAAGAAGTCCACGTCATCGCGAGGATCGTCGGAGACGACGACGGTCACGAGCACAACCGCGTCCCCGGAACGAACGAGGGCGGCGCCGTGCGCGCGCTGCGCGATTCCGCCGGCCTCGAGGGTGATGGACCGATCCCCGAGTTTGAAGGTGCGCGAGGTTGTCATGCGATCGGAATGGTACCGGCTCACCAACCGCGGCGCATCTCGACATCACCGCGGACGTTCGCCTGACAAGCGAGTCGGCAGACCCGACCGTCATCACCCTTACGCTCCCGCTCCGGTGGTGTCGGATCGCTGAGACGGTCCCCCCCATCCTCGACCGTGACGCGACAGGTGCCGCACCTCGCACGCCCGCCACAGTTGGTCAGCCGCGCGATGCCGCGATACAACGGCACGCCCTCTCGGAGGCACGCCTCGCGCAGGTTCGCGTTATCGGGGACCTCGAACGTACGTCCGAGATCGGTAAACGTCACCCGCCTGCTCATGGCGCCGCCTGCTCAACGCGCAGCCAGATAAGCAGAGCGCTGATATCTGAAGATCCGATACCCGAGATCCGCGAGGCCTGCCCGACGCTCGCGGGACATATACGCAGGAGCTTCTCCTTCGCCTCGGCGCGCAGGTGCGGGATATCCGCGTATGGGAGATCAACAGGGAGGCGCGTCCCCTCAGCTTCGGCGCGACGGTCGATGAGCAATTGCTCCCGCGCGACGTATCCCGAGTACTGCGCCTCGATGAGCAGCTCCTCCCGGTCGCGTACGTCGAGCGTTAGCGCCGCGAGCTCGGGCGCCGCAGTCGCCGCCTCGGCCCATCCGAAATCAGGCCTCCGCATCGCGTCCATCGCCGTTCCACTGCCCACGCGGGCGCTCTCCAGAGCCCGACGCGCCGCCGAGCGCCGCGCCACACGCGCGGCCGTGGCCCGAGCCTGCTCGGGCTCCAGCAGCCCGACTGACTCGGCCCGCGGCCACAGCCGGACGTCGGCGTCATGATGTCGCAGCAACAGTCGGTGTTCGGCGAGGGAGGTGAACATTCGGTACGGCTCCGTGACACCGCGGGTGACCAGATCATCAACCAAGACACCGATATACGCTTCGTGCCGGCCGAGGATGAACGGCTCTCCCCCACCCGCGCGCCGCGCCGCATTGATCCCGGCGACGAGCCCCTGCCCCGCCGCCTCCTCGTAACCCGTCGTCCCGTTGATCTGCCCGGCGAGGAACAGGCCCTGGAGTCGGACGGCCTCGAGCGTCGGACCGCACTCCGTCGGATCGACGTGCGTGTACTCCACAGCGTATCCATGCGCAGAGAACCGGACGTTCGCCAGCGCCGGGATGGTGCGGACGAACGCCTCCTGAGCGTCCGCAGGGAGAGAGGTGCTGATGCCGTTCGGGTAGACGAGATCGGAATCGAGGCCCTCCGGCTCGAGCCATATCTGATGGCTGTCCTTCGCGGGGAACCGGAAGACCTTGTCCTCGATGGACGGGCAATAACGTGGGCCTGGCCCCGTGATACCGCCCGTGAACATTGGAGACCGATCGAGATGAGCGCGGATCACATCGTGGGTGGCCGGCCCCGTACGCGCCACCGCGCAATCAACCTTGCGCTCCGGGATCGCCTGCTGGAGAAACGAGAACGTCACCGGGTTCGCGTCGCTCGGCTGAGGCACCGTCTGAGACCAGTCGATCGAATCGGTATGGAAGCGGGGCGGCGTACCGGTCTTCATGCGCCCCAGCCGAAATCCTCGGGCCGCCAATCGATCCGCCAATCGGTGCGCCCCCCGCTCCCCAAGGCGTCCGCCCTCCGTGCGCTCCTCGCCGACCCACAGAACTCCGCCAAGGAACGTCCCCGTCGTCAGGACAACCGCCCGGGAGAGCAGGATCGAACCGTCGGCTAACTCGGCGCCAGTCACCCGGTCACCCTCCACCACCAGATCCGTCACTTCACCCGCGATGACCTCGACGCCAGCCTCGCCGATGAGATCGCGAACGGCGGTCGCGTAGAGTTCGCGATCGCACTGGCAGCGCGGTGATTGAACGGCCGGCCCCTTGCTCGCGTTCAGCAACCGGAAGTGGATCCCGGCCCGATCCGCGGCCTTACCCATGATCCCGCCCAACGCGTCGACCTCGCGGACGATCTGCCCCTTCGCCAAGCCGCCGATAGACGGGTTGCAGCTCATCCGGCCGACGGCGACCGGATCGAGCGTGACCAGCGCGGCGCGGGCTCCGAGCCGGCTCGCAGCGGCTGCAGCTTCCGCGCCCGCGTGCCCGCCGCCGACCACGACGACGTCATATCTGTCCTGTGTCTTTGTCATGGGTGCCGAACCGCAGCAAAAAAATGCCCGATCCATAGGAACTATTTCGCCATTTCCCCGTCATTCAAGGGGACAGAGGCACGAAGGCCCCAGTCGCTCCCCCGACTGCAAGCCCACGCGCCACAGATCCGGAGGATGGGAATATGTGCCGCTCAACACTGTTCATGCTCACGGTTCTTCTCGGCGTGCTCAATTCCGTACCGGCCAGCGCGCAAACATACAAGGACCCCAAATTCGGCTACTCCATCAAAACGCTCCCGAAATGGAACGCGGTCCCTCCGAAGCCTGACGAGAAGCACCTGGTCATGAAGTGGGCGTCGGCGAGAGAAATCCGCGACCTCCCCGCCGAGATCCACGTCTACGTCTTCAACAGGAAATCAACGGGGGGATACGGCGACATTGAAATCGGGGACGACATGCCTGCCTCTCTGCGCACGGCGCTGAAGCGCCTGGGCACCCAGAAATCGTATGCCGCGTTCGTCAAGTCTGACTTTCGGCGGCGGGGCATGGCACTGGCGAAGGGTAAGAAGCTACGCATCAAGCGACACAAGACCCGGACGATAGAGAGCGCGATGATCTACGACACCTCGCGCGCCTCCATGTTCTCCAGGGGCAGCCAGAAGCTGGCTGACTACTTCGTGCTCGTCGGCGTCGTGACCACCCCGGACTGGGAATATGCTGTGGAGTGCTTCGCGAGCGAAAAGGCGATTCGAAAGCTCCGAGGCAGCTTCCAGGGGATCATCAAGTCGTTCAGGCTGCTCGACGCGCCCCAAGTTGAGGAGCAGGTCGCCGCAACCGGTTCTCGCCAATCGAGATCCAACGGCAAAATCGGAACGGCGGGAGACTACGAGCGCACCACGTTGACCGAACGCGAGGCGGCCAAGAAGCGCGCTCGCGAGCAGGTCGCACGGACACCGGGCTGGTGGTATCTCGAGACGCCCCGCTACATGCTGGTCACGAACTGTGAGGAGAAGCGCAAGCCTTTCATCAAAGACATCGGTCGTCGGCTCGAGGCAATACGTGACAAGTACGAGAAGGATTTTCCCCCAGCCAAGCCGATCACGGCGGTGTCCATCGTCCGCATATGCAAGGACCAGAAGGGCTACTTCGACTACGGCGGATCCCGCGGCAGCGCCGGGTACTGGTCATCGAGCGCGAAGGAGCTGGTCTTCTATCGCGCCGACAGCACAGACAAGCCGCTGAAGGTGCTGAACCACGAAGCCTTCCACCAGTACATCTTCTACAGCTGCGGCAAGCTCTCACCCCACTCCTGGTACAACGAAGGCTACGGCGATTACTACGCCGGAGCGGTCATCCAAGGTAAGCGGATCTCCAAGATCAAGCCGTTCCTGTGGCGTCGCGACACCATCCGCAACGCAGCTCGCAAGGGGACCCACGTCCCCATCAAGGACATCATCAAGTACACCCAGCGGGAGTACTACGCGAACCCTCAGCTCTGCTACGCGCAGGGCTGGAGCATGATCTACTTCCTGAAAACCGCCCTGCCGAAGGGACACCCCTGGCAGAAGATCCTGCCCACCTACCTCAAGACGCTGCAGACGACCAAGAGCAGAGACAAGGCCGTCGACGCGGCGTTCAAGGACATCGACCTGGATGCCTTCGAAGCCGCGTGGCGGACGTACACCATTCGCGGGACCAAGGTCCGGGCAAAGTGAACCGCGCCGCCGGAGAACGCACTCCGCGGCGGGTTTCGTGGTAGAAGGGACCTCGAGCCCAGACCACGCCCAGGGAGCACCTCAATGTCCCAAATCGGCCGCTTGATCTTGACCACGACCCTGCTCGTCTGCGTCGCAGGCAGCGCAGCCGCCCAGTCCACCTACAAGGACAGGGACCACCACTACCAGCTCTACATCCCAAAGAACTGGGAGGGGGTGCCCGTGGAGCTCCGCGGCCAGTCGTCGGGGATGGTCTCCAAGTGGGTCTACAAACGCGCCATGCGCGGTTACACGGCGCGCATCCACGTCTTCGTCTTCGACCGCCCGAAGACCGCCGCCGGCGGCGCCAAGGAGCGACCCGTGGGCGACTACGACCGCGTCAGGCGGCCGCGGGCTGCCCGATCGTTCGACGCGTGGGTCAAGCGGACCCACCCTTCCTTCCCGCTCGACAAGCCAAAGCAGAAGAAGGTGAGGGCCCCAAAGAACATCAAGGCTGCGGGCAGAGTCTACGAAGGCCGCTGGAAGGGCGCGGGGACGGGCAGGACCTCCATCGAGTGGTACTCCCAGTTCCTCGTCGTCACCACCGACGACAAGGAATACGTCGTCGAGTGCTACAGCGGCGGCGTCATGGAGAAGAAGCTCAAGCCGGTCTTCAGTCAGATCGTCAAGTCGTTCAAGCTCATCACCCCGACGAAAGCGACGCAGAAGCGACTCGACAGGGCAGCGGCGAACAAGGGCAATCTCAGCCCCCGCGAAGAGGCCAGGGAGCGCGCCCGCGCCGACGCACGCCGCGTCAAGGGCTGGCGCCTGATGGAGTCGAAGAACTACTTCATCGTGACCAACATGAAGCCCAGCAAGCAGCCTTTCGTCGAGCAGATCCGTCGCCAGCTCGAGGGGATCCGCAAGCTCTATGAAGAAGACTTCCCCTCCACCAAGGAGATAACCGCGGTCTCGATCGTCCGCCTCTGCGACGACCGCGACACGTACAGCAAGTACGGCGGACCGCTCGGAACCGGCGGCTACTGGTTCGCCGCCGGCAAGGAGCTGGTGCTCTTCGGCGGCGACAAGAACCTCACCAAGAGCGTCCTCAATCACGAGGCGTTCCATCAGTACATCTTCTACGCGTGTGGCAAGCTCTCTCCCCACTCCTGGTACAACGAAGGTTACGGCGACTACTACGCCGGCGCCGAGTTTGCGGGATCGAAGATCCAGAAGCTCGGGGCCTTTCGCATGCGCGTGCCAGTGATCAAGCAGGCGATCAAGCTGGGCATCTACGTCCCGATCAAGGACATCATCAAGTACGAGCAGAGGGACTACTACTCCAACCCCCAGGTCTGCTACGCGGAGGGCTGGAGCATCATCTACTTCCTGAACCGGGGGCTGTCGTCCAAGAAGCACCCGTGGCGGAAGATCCTGCCGACCTACCTGGCCGTACTGCAGGAAACCAGAGACAAGAGCAAGGCCGTCGACGCCGCCTTCGAGGGCGTCGATCTGGACCGCTTCGAGCAGCACTGGAAGGCGTTCATCGCGAACGGCCGCAGGTCCAAGAAATAGCGATCACCCGGTTCGCGATGCGCCATCCACAACCGACAGGACGGTGACGCTCCCATGGCGTCCGACATCTTCGAAGAGATCGTCCGCCTCCGCCGCGATCGCGTCCCTGCCGCGCTCGCGACCGTCGTCGCGACCAAGGGTTCGACGCCGGCCAAGGTCCCGACTCGCATGCTGGTCACGTTCCAGGGACGGCACTCGGGGACCGTAGGCGGCGGGTGCGTCGAAGCCGACGTCATCCGCGCAGCACGGGACGTAATCGATACGGGACAGCCTAAGACACTCAGCTTCCGCCTCGTCGGCGAGGAGGCGGAGCGAAC
>Ga0310342_100001781_pt1 | contig 13573 bp, 10 predicted proteins | sample S15DNA20500_MG_FD_206155 | JGI IMG/M metagenome (GOLD analysis project Ga0310342, IMG submission 206155) | Marine microbial communities from station ALOHA, North Pacific Subtropical Gyre - S1503-DNA-20-500_MG | ecosystem: Environmental > Aquatic > Marine > Oceanic | place: Pacific Ocean: North... | reverse complement strand
CACGCGCTCGCGGCACGCGTCGATTGCCGCCTCGAACTCGGCCACGCCGGATTCGCCCGGGTAGCCGAGCGACCTCGCGAGTCGCTGGCGACCGGGAAGATCACGCGGCAGCACGTGCACCTGGCGTTCCGCCTCCATCTGCAGCCGATTCTCCACGCGCCGCAGGTACAGGTAGTCCCGCTCGAGGGCCTCGGCCTGATCGCGTGGCACGAGGCCGAGCCGGGCGAGTTGGTCGAGAGCCTCCCGGGTAGACCGCGTTCTGAGCTGCGGAATCCGCCCACCTTGCAACAGCTGCAAGGCCTGGGCGACGAACTCGACCTCACGGATGCCGCCCCGGTCGAGTTTCACATTGAAGCCGCTATCGCCAGCGCCGTGTGAGAGTTCGAACTTGTCCTTCAGCTCTCGGATACTCCGGACCGCGGCGTAGTCCATCGCCGATCGATAGATCATGGGATCCAGGGCCTGTAGGGTTCGCCAGCCGAAGGCCGTCGCGCCGGCCACGGGCCGTGCCTTCGTGAACGTCGCACGCTCCCAGGTGTCGGCCCAGAGGTCGAAGTAGGACTCGAGGGCCCGATCGCTCACCACCAGGCTGCCCTGGGCTCCCGAGGGCCGCAGATCGAGATCGATGCGGTACAGAAAGCCGTCTTCCGTATGAGCGCCGACGAGCCTCCCGAAGTGTTGGGCAACCCGCGAGAAATAATCCGACGGTGCTGGGCGCTCCGGGTGGGGTTGCAGCCCAGGAGGCGGCGCCTCGTGCACGTAGACGAGGTCGACGTCCGACGAGAAGTTCAGCTCCCCGCCGCCGAGCTTGCCGAGCGCCACGATGCAGAACTCGAGACGCCGGGTCCCCGAATCTCCGGGGCCGTCGCTTTGCCACTCGGGGGGGCCGAAGCGGGCTTCGACAGAGGCGAGCGCGAGGTCGAGAGAACTGCGGAGCAAGGCATCCGCCAGGTTCGTAAGCTCCGTGAGGGTCTCACCGCTCCTCTCGAGAGGCACGAGATCCGGGCGGCAGTCCCGCAGGCTGATTCGCGCGAGCTCGTAGTACTTGAAGCGTCGAAGGGCGGCCTCTTCCTCTCCCGCTGAAGCGCGCAGCGTGGCGTCGAGGCGTTGAGCGAGCGCCTCGGCGGAGAGCGGCTTGCGGAGATCCTCTCTCGCGACGAGCTGCGACACCTGCTCGGGCCGTTGTCGGAGCGCCGCAGCGAAGAACGGCGCGATACCGCATAGAGAAAGCAGCAGCACCCCGAGTTCGCCCGGATGATCCCGTTCGAGGCGGCTCGCGGCCTCCTCCCCCAAGGCCTCGATCACGCTCTCCGCGAGCGTCCCGGCTCGTGCGGGGTCGGGAGCGCGCGCAAGCGCCGCGCGCCAGGGCTGCGGAGATCCGGGTTTTGCCACGCCAAGCGCAGCCTATCGGATCAGGCTGCAATGCCCAGAATTCGGCCGCACAGGCGATAATGGATCGATGCACCGTCGGCCGCTCCTCGAACTGCTCGATCGCTACGAGCAGCAGAACCCGACCGAGAGCGCATGTATCGAACGTATTTGCGAACTTGTTCTCAAATATCCGACCTGCTTCGAAAGGACATGTCTTCCCGGGCACATCACGGCATCCGCGTGGATCGTCTCGGCGGATCGCAGCCGCTTTCTGCTCACCCACCACCGCAAGCTCGGTCGATGGCTCCAGTTGGGTGGCCATGCGGATGGCGACGAGGATGTCTTCGCGGTAGCGCTGCGCGAAGCCCGAGAGGAGTCGGGCCTCCAGGCGTTCGAGTGGCTTTCGGACCTGCCGATCGACGTCGACGTACACGCGATCCCCGCGCGCGCTGACGAGCCCGCTCACGAGCATCACGACATCCGTTTCTTGCTGGTCGCAGGATCCGATCAGGAAGTCGCTGTCAGCGACGAGTCACACGCGCTCGAATGGTTCGGTTGGGACGCCCTTCGATCCGATTTCGATGAAGAGAGTCTGCTCCGACTGGGGCGCAAGGCACGGCGGCAACTCTTCGGTCAGTAGTCCTGGGTCAGGTTCGGGGGCGCAATTTCTTCGGGCGGGCCCTCGTCGGCTGACCCCAGGAAGTCGAGGGACGCGGCCCCCGTGAGATGCTCGGGCGTCAAGACGAAGGTGCCCTGGGTACCACGGCGCATGACCCGGGTGGCCATCTCGGAGTTTCCGACGCTCCACAGGTAGGTGACTCCGCTCAGCGGAATTGCGGCGGTCGCATACACGACCTTGAGCGGCGTATAGACCAGGGTCAGCAGGCCGGAAGTCATCCCCAGGAAGAACGTCCCGACGGCTCCTCCGCCCTCCTCTTCTTTCTCTGTCTCTCCTTCTGCGGTCGCAGGGGAGGGAGCCATGGCTATGGCGGCGGCCGTCACGACGACCGCGAACCAGCGGTACCGAAGTCGCGAGTTTGCGGTCGATCGATCGCTGGGTCGCATGAGAAGGCTCCTCGAGCAGACGAGCGCTCGTGGGGTGGATCAGAGCTGTAGGGGGGTGAGAGCGGCGCGCGAAGCGCGACTCGGGGCGCAGGATACTCGGGCGGCGGGGAACGCGGAAGCACCCGAAGGCGCAAAACCGATCCGTGCGCCCCGCGGGGCCCATTCGAAAGGTTGGATGAAGTTCGAAATATATAATGGCGGCAATCACTTGCAACGAACCTGGACGACAAGAGGTCGGGAACAAAAGTTGGGGCTTTATCGCTACATCAAGGCAGGTCAAACTTGCTGAAACGGGCCGAGGATGCGCGCAGTCCCCGACCTGCCGGAAACCCGGTTGCGGCGGATGCGCCTCGCCACGTCCTACACGCCGCGCTTCTCACTCTCGTCAGCCTCTTTGCATTCGCGCTGCCGGCCTCCGCCGACACCGATCTCTTCGACGAACTCTTGTTCCAGAGTCTCGGCTATGAGGACGATCTCGAGCGCAAGTCCCCCTCGCCTTCCCTGCTTCCTGGCAATGCGATCGCCGTCGCCGTCCCGGCCGCGGAGCCTGCGCCGTCGATCCTCAACTACTCGAAGCCGCTCGGGAACACCGGGCTCGTCTTTCGGCTGAAGGCCAGGCCGAGTCCGCGCCGGCTTGTCCGGTTCGAGATCCGCTTCTAAGGCCTCGGTGTCTCGATGTTCTATGCTGCGGAGCTTCGCTTCGCAGGAGAATGGATGTGCCCGCGCAGAACGAGCCTGTTCTTCTGGTCGACAAGCAAGACGGGGTCGCCACCCTCACGCTGAACCGTCCCCGTTCGATGAATGCGCTGTCGAGAGAGCTGCAAGGCGCGCTCCTGGAGGTGTTCCAGGCTGTTGCCGGCGATGACAGCGTGAAGGTCGTGATCATCACGGGCGCTGGGGATCGCGCCTTCTGTGCGGGCCTCGACCTGAAGGAACTGGGCGGCGAGGGCGAGCAGGCTTCGGCACGCGAGACCCGCCAGGCGATCGGCGGAGGCGGCGATCTCGTCGCTGCGATCGAAGGACTCGCCCAACCGATCATCGGCGCGATCAACGGTGTTGCGATCACCGGCGGTTTCGAGTTGGCCCTCGCATGCGATGTTCTGGTCGCCTCGACCCACGCGAGCTTCGCCGATACCCACGCGCGCGTGGGCATCATGCCGGGCTGGGGGCTGAGCCAGAAGCTCCCCAGGTTGATCGGCGTGTACCGGGCCAAGGAGCTCTCGCTCACCGGGAATTTCATCGATGCCGAGCAGGCAGAGCGGTGGGGACTGGTCAACCGGATCGTTGCGCCCGAGGCACTGCTGCCGGCCTGCCGGTCGCTGGCCGAAGACATGATGTCCTGCGTGCCCGAGATGGTGTCGTCCTACAAGCGGGTGATCGATCGCGGCTTCGGGGAGAGCCTCGCGGAGGGCCGGCGGATCGAGGTCGCTGCGAACCGGGAGCACTCTCGGAGTGTTACGCCCGAAGCCGTCGCCCAGCGGCGCCTGAAGGTGATGGATCGGGGGCGCTCCCAGAGTTTCTGATCGCCGCCGCAGGCTTCGATGAAGTCGGACCCCGCCGACTTCATCGGCGCCAGCTATCCTCGCACTATGTCCGAGTTCGTCGCCGACCTGCTGGGCTATATCGATCTCTCGCCCAGCCCCTACCACGCGGTTGCCGAGTCGGTCCATCGACTCGAGCAGGCCGGCTACCGGCGGCTCTCCGAGGGTGATGTCTGGGAACTCGAGCCCGGCAGTCGCCACTACGTCGTTCGCAACGAGGGCAGCCTGGTGGCGTTCGAGGTGGGCATGGAGTCGCCCGCCGCGGGGGGCTTCCACGTCATCGGAGCGCATACAGACTCACCGAACCTGCGCCTCAAGCCCTTGGCCGACGTTACGGCCCACGGCTACCGGCAGCTAGCCGTCGAGCCTTATGGTGCGGCCTTGCTCCACACCTGGCTCGATCGGGATCTCTCCTTGGCCGGCCGCGTCACGGTGCAGAATCGCGCCGGCGTCGAGACCCTGCTTCTCGACTTCGGCCGGCCGCTGCTCCGGATTCCCAACCTTGCCATTCACCTCAATCGCGAGGCGTCGAAGGAGGGCTTGAAGCTCAACCCGCAGCAGCATCTGATGCCGGTGATCGGTCTCGAAGATGCGCCGGAGTTCTTCGACATGGTGACGGTCGAGTTGCGTGCCCAGGGGATTACCGAGTTCCCGACCGAGAAGGTGCTCGCCTATGACCTGATGGCCTACGACACCCAGGCTTCGGGGGTCTCCGGAGCGAGAGGCGAGTTCATTCATGCACCGCGCATCGACAACCTGGCCTCGTGCCATGCGGCGCTGACCGCCCTGGTGGCGGCCGGCGAAGACCGGCTCTCGAATTTCACCCGCGTGGTGGTTCTGTACGACCACGAGGAGGTGGGGAGCCGAAGTGCCCACGGTGCCAGCGGAACGTTGCTCGCCGACGCGCTCGATCGTGTCGTGACGGGCTTCAAGGGGGGCGAACCCCAAGGGCTCCAGCGGGCGCTCGCAGCCTCGATGCTGATCTCGGCCGACATGGCCCATGCCGTACACCCGAACTACTCGGATCGGCACGAGGGCGGGCACACGCCCGTGATCGGGAAAGGCCCCGTGATCAAGGTCAACGCAAACCAGGCTTACGCGACGGACGCCAGCACCAGCGGCTTCTTTGCTGCCATCTGTGCGGAGAACGAGATCGAACCCCAGTACTTCGTGAGCCGGAGCGATCTCGCCTGCGGCTCGACGATCGGGCCGATCACGGCGGCGAAGTTGGGGATTCGCACCGTCGACATCGGCAATCCGATGCTCTCGATGCACAGCTGTCGCGAGATGGCCGGCGCCGCAGACATCGCTCCGATGATCGGTGTACTGACCGCCTTCTTTGCCGCCGAGTAGCGCCTTCGGCCGCGGAGGCGGGCCTCAGCCCAGCAGCGAGCGCCCGATCACCTTCAACTCGAGAATGGCCTTCACCCCCTCGAAGATTGGCAGCACCTGGGCGTCCACGACGTAGCGGCTGATCGGGTACTCCTCCGCGTATCCCCAGCCGCCGTGAAGCAATTGACCTTGCTGGGTGACCTCGACGGCGACATCGCACGCGAGCAGTTTCGCCTGTGAGGCGATGGTGTTGGCGCGGCGCTCGTCGTCGTCGAACTCGCGCGCCGCCCGGTAACTGATGGCTCGGGCACCGGCCAGCTTCGTCGCCATGCGGCCGAGGGTGTACTGGGTGAGTTGAAAGTCCGCGAGCGGCTGATCGAACTGCTTGCGGTCGACGACGTACTTGGCCGTCTCCTCGAGGGCCGCCTGGGCAACGCCGCAGGCCCGGCCGCTCGTCTGTAGACGGCCCGCGCCGAAGCCCGCCATCTGCAGATAGAAGCCCCTTCCCTCGCCGGACTCGCCGCCGACCAGGTTCTCGGCGGGTACGAAGTAATTCTCGAAGTTCAGGGTGAACGAATGCATGCCGCGATAGCCGGGCGTGGCATCGGCTTTGCCGACCACGCGGCCGCCGCCGGCTTGCACGGTCTCGAAGCTATGGCTCGTGTCGGGGTCCTTCGGCACGATCAGCAGCGAGAGGCCCCGCGCACCCGCGGCCGGGTCGGGGTTCGTCCGCACGAGCACGGCCAGCACGTCCGCGCGACCGGCAAAGGTGCACCAGGCCTTGGGGCCGTTGATCACCCAGCCTTCACGACCGTCGACGCTTGCCTTCTCGGCCCGGCACTTCACGGATGCGACATCGCTCCCGATGTCCGGCTCGGTCACCGAGATTCCGACCATCACCTCGCCCGAGGCGAGCTTCGGCAGCCAATGACGCTTCTGTGCCTCGGTGCCGCCTCCCATCAGTGCCTTCGAGAGGATCTCCGGACGTGTGATGAGCGAGCCGGCTGCAGCCAGCGACGCACGCGAGAGTTCCTCGGTCGTCAGGATCATGGCGAGGTTGCCCATCTCGACGCCGCCGTATTCCTCGGGTACCGACAACCCGAAGAAGCCGAGTTCCGCCATCTTCTCGATGAACTTCTCGGGCACGATGTCGTCGCTGCGGTGGATGTGCTCGGCCTCGGGCAAGACCTCGTTGAGCGCGAAGTCGCGGACCTGGTCCCGCACCTGCTCGTGCATCTCGTCGAGGGGCGTGTCGTTGCGCCCGGCGGTGTCAGCGACGTGCCGCCCGATCGCGCGAAAGACGGACTCGTCGGTGGCGGAGCGCAGGAGCTTGCGCAGGTTGGCCGGGAAAGTCTCGTCGAGGGCCTGCTCGCCGATTCCGAGCTCGTCCACGCTGGGTGCGATCCGATCGCGCACGCTCGCCACGAGCTCGGCCGCCGAGGTCGACCACAACCGCTCGAGGGAGTCGGAGCTTCGCCCCTCGGCAACGACCGCGTCGGCGTTGTCGAGCACCTCGTTGGCGGCGCGGATCTCGGTAGCCGTGTAGGCGACTCGTTCGGTGAGTACCTGGTGGTCGTCGATGCTGCCGCCGTTCTCGGTGATCTCCTTCGCGCGGGCCAGTGCCTTGTCGAAGAGGGCCTGTCCGGCGGCGACGAGGGTGCGGGCACCCTCGAGGTCGGGCTGGGGGGTGGCGGTCATCGTTGGGGCTTCCTTCTGCCGGATCGAATTCGACTGGGCGGCGCAGAGTAGCGCAGCGATCAGTCGAGGAAGCCGCAGAGTTGCGCGACGAGCGCCGGGCTTCCGAGGATCAACCCGAGCTTTCCGTTTTCTTGCCGGTGGACACGGCACTCGCCGCCGGCCTCGCGCACGAGCACTTCGCTGGCGGCAGCGTCCCAGGGGTTGAGGTCGAAGTCGACCATTGCGTCGATGCCGCCCGAGAGCACCTGAGCGTGCCCAAAGGCATCCGTGTATCCGCGAAGCTTCGGGATGGCTTGCGCCATCCGTTCGAAGGCGGGCCGCTGCCCGGCATTGTCGAAGCAGAAGAGGTCACCGTGGGCGACGAGGGCCTGCTCGAGGTCCTTCTGCTGTGAGACGCCGATCCGGTCGCCGTTGCGCGCGCACCCGCCTCCCTCGAAGCCCAGGTAGCGCTCGTCGAGAGCCGGCAGATCGATCAGGCCCACGACCGGCGTGTCGCCCACCACCAGCGCGATCAGTGTCGAGAAGAGCGGGATGCCTCGTGCGTACGCGATGGTCCCGTCGATCGGGTCGATCACCCAGTACGGGCGATCGTCGGAGAGATGTTCGCTGCCGTACTCTTCGCCGAGGATTCCGAAGTCGGGATAGGACTCCTGCAGCACCTGCCGGATGGCGCGCTCCGCCGCGCGGTCGGCCTCGGTGACCGGAGAGCCGTCCGGCTTGATCTCGACGGTGACGGCGCGAAATCGCGGCAGGGTTTCCAGCCGCGCACGGTCGGCAGCAACGGAGGCGACCGCGAGGGCCTGCTCGAGATCCTCCGTCGAGAGAGAGCTGGGCGTCATCGGGGCGGCAGCATACCACCTTCGAGGGCGCTACCTGACCGGCCGGCTCTCAGCGTCGCCACGCGAAGTGGGCCGCGAGAAAGTCGTCGAAAGCGCGATCCGAATCTCGCTGGCTGCGCCCGATTGCGGCCTTGGCGGCGAGCCGGCGGGCGTCGTCGAAGTGGTCCGCCAGGCAGAGGGCGTAGATTTCGTAGTAGATCAGTTCGCGACGCGTGACTTCCGCGGGGTGCTTGCGCGCGCGCTCGAAGGTGCGTGCCGCCTCTGCGTAGCGGCGTTGAGAGAGGGCATCGACGGCCAGTTGGAAGTCGATGCCCGGGGCTTGCCGGCCGGCGGCTGCTGCTTGCTTGGCAGCGTGGATCATGCCGGCGTCACTGCCGAGGATCCACTGGGCGAGGGTTTCGAGCCGGGAGCCGGTCAGAACCAGGTGTAGGGCCGCGAGCCGTTCGGGAAATGTTTGGATCTCCTGGAAGATCGTGCGGTCGATCAGGCCCTGTTCGTCGAACCAATCGAGGACCTCCTCGCGCAAGTCGTCCGACAACAACTCGCGCACGAACGCGCTCTCTCGGAATCGCTCTCGGGCGACCGCCGGTTGCATGAATTCGCGAAAGAACGGCCGGGGCCTGGGAATCGCGTCACGGATTCGCTTCGGGTGGTCGTCTTCGAGGGGGGGCGTCTCCTGCGTGAGGGCTCGTAGTTGCGCTGCGTCGGCCAGAAACAAGGCGCCGAGTTGCGCGGGGCGCTCGATGCCGATCCCGCGGAGCTTCGTGGCCACGCGCCTGTCGTTCCACTGCCGCGAGAGTCTCTCCTGCGAGACCTGCGCGATCTCGCCGCGGGAGCCCACCATCATCCAGTCCCACCCGGCTCCCGACCACAGCGAGCACTTCGGAAACGCGTCGCAGAAGGCGCGCAGGATCGCGAACGCGTCCTCTTCGAAGAGTCCCTTCGTGGGCAGCCAATAGCTGGCGATGCCCTCGTCGGCGAGGCGATCGTGGACGAGCGAGAAATACTCCCGGGTGTAGAGGTTGACGATGCCCGCGAGTTTCGGGGGTGGCGGCTCTCCTGTGATCAGGTCGAAGCGGTCGCTCGTGGTCTGAAGGAAGTGACGACCGTCCTCGACATGCACGCGTACACGCGGATCGTCCAGTGGGTAGCTGCCGGGCTCCGGGAAAATGATGCGGTTCGTGTCGAGGATGCCCGCGGAGATATCGACGACGTCGATCGTCTCGAGCGATGGCGTCTCGATCAGCGCGGTTGCGGTGACTCCTACGCCGTAACTGATCAGGAGCGCGCTTCGCATGTCGCGATGAACTGCGACGGGCCAGTGCACGAACAAGCTCATGTAGCGTTGGTCGCGGCGTGCCGTACTCGACATCGAGTGGCTGTTGGTCAATAGCCGCCACGCGTAGGGCTCTCCGAAGAGGTCGCGACGCAGGTAGCTCAGGGTCTCGGTCAGCGTCTCTCGCACGAGGACCGTCTCCCACTGAAGGAAGCGACTCGCCGGGTGCGCCAGGAAGCGCGTCTCCATCGCGCCGCGCGGGAAGAGGGCCAGCCCGAGCGTGAAGGCGGCGGCCGCCGTTGCGAGCGCGATGCCTGCCACGCGGGTTCGTGGCCAGGAGCGAAGCGCCAGCGCAGCCGTGACTCCGTAGCTTGCGGCCAGCAATGCGAGAGATGTCTCGATCCCGATTTTCGGGAGCAGTACGAAGCCGCCGAGCAATGAGCCCAGCATTGCCCCGGTCGTGTTCGCGAAGGCCAGCAACCCCGCGCAGCGCGGGGCGGACGCGATGTCTTCGTGCAGGCCTTCGCCGAGGAGCGTGAAGAGAACGCCGGAGAGCAAGGACGTTGGCAGCATCAGCGGCAGGGCAACCTCCAGGGTCTCCCAGGCGGTGAGAGCGGAGCGGCTACCGAACGAGTTCGGCAGGGCGTCGAAGCAGGCGTAGGTGAGGACACAGGCCGCGCCGGCCAAAAGTGCGATCAAGGGCGCGTGACGGAAGGCGTCGCCCCGGCGCGCCAGCCAGCGCGCTCCGATCAGGCCGCCCAGGCCGATCCCGCCGAGGACGATCGCGAGCATCACGGCGAAGGCCAGCGTGGTCCCGGTCACGGTGAGCAGCAGGAACCGAAACCAGACGACCTCGAGGGCGAGCAGCGACGTGCCCGCCGCGAAGGCCGCCGCGAGAGTTCGCCACGAGCGGCCGAGGAGGGGAGTGTGTTCCGGCCGGGTAGCGGCAGCAGTGGGCATGTCCTCGCTCATGCGACTTCGGGCGACGGCTATCGCGAGCCCGGCGGCCAGCCAGTTCGCGGCTCCAGCCGCGAACGCGCTGCCCCGGATGCCAAGGCGTTCGATCAGCAGGGCTTCTGCGAGGAGCGCCCCGACCACGGCGCCGAGGGTGTTCCAGCCGTAGAGGCGGCCCAGGGCCGAGCCGAAGCGCGGATCGCGCGCGAAGAGGGTCCGCGTGAGGAGAGGCAGCGTGGCACCCATGGCAGCCGAGGGCACCAACATCAGGAGGAAGGCGGTTCCGGTGCGGACCGCGTTCAGCGCTCGTGGATCGTCCTGCAGCGGGCCGAGAAAGGGTGCCAGCATGGGCGTCAGCAGCGGCAGTGAGACGACGAGCGCGATGCCTGCGATGCCGATGACCCCCTCGAGCGCGGCATAGCCGACGAGGGGGCGACGCAGTCGTTGCCCGAGGACTGCGGCGACTCCGTTGCCCGTCGCGAGACCGCCCATGAAGGCCGCGAGAACCAGGCTCGAGGCCCAGATCGAATTTCCGAGAGCGAGTCCCGCTTGGTGGAACCACAGGGTCTCGAAGACGAGCCCAGCGACTCCCGAGAGGAAGAAGAGCGCGCACAGGATCAGGCTCATTCGTCGGCCAACTGTCGCAGGCGCCGGAATGGGTAGATGCCGGACGAGTGCCCGTCGCTCCAGGCGATCTGGATCGCGTAGCGGCCGACGGGCTCGATCTGCAGCGGACACACGTCGTCCGGGACCGAAGTGGGGTCGAGACGCTTCTCCCCGGTCCACTCGTCGATACAGGACGCGCAGCCGCAGGCCAGCCGAAGGGCGCGCACGTCGTACAGGCTCGAGACGCCGTCCGCCCACTCGATCAGGAGTTTGCTCGACCCGTGCTGCGCGATTTTCGTCGGAGTGGTTCCCGGATGCGAGGCCACGCTGCCAGGATAGCCGCCGTGCTAGCGTGCTCAGCATGACGCAGGACGAGGGTGCGATTGCGATCCTGGGGGGCACGGGAGATCAGGGCCTGGGTCTCGCCCTGCGCTTCGCCCAGGCCGCACGCCGGGTCGTGATCGGCTCGCGCAAGCCCGAGCGCGCGATCCAGGCCGCCGAGCAGGTACTCGCGCAGGTGCGGGATGCCAATGTCGTCGGTCTGGGCAACGAGGAAGCCTGTCAGCAGGCACCCATCGTCATCCTCTCGGTGCCGTTCGAGCACTGCGCCTCGACGCTGAAGGGCATCAAGCAGAGTCTCTCGGCGGGCCAGATCGTCGTCTCCATGGCGGTGCCGTTGGCTGTTGCTGTCGGGGATGCCGCCACGCGCACCCTGGGTATCTGGCAGGGTTCGTGTGCCGAGTTGCTGGCGAGTCTGGCTCCCAAAGGTGTGGAGGTCGTCTCGGCCTTTCAAAACGTTTCGGCGCACCGCCTCCAACGCCTCGAGGACCCGGTCGAGTGCGACGTGATCGTCTCCGGCGCAAAGGCTCCGCGCGAGCAGGTCATGGCGTTGTGCCCGCTCGTTCCGGGGTTGCGGGCCGTGAACGGTGGCCCCCTCTCGAATGCCCGGGTCGTGGAGGACATCACGGCCCTTCTGATCGGGCTCAATATCCGGTACAAGACGCCCGAAGGCCTCGGCTTCCGACTTACGGGTCTGCCTTCCAGCGACTGAACGAGTCCGGTGTTATTCCCCTTATAATTCAAATAGTTATGAGATTTGCCTGCCGGCGAATTGCGGCTTCACCGGCTTGCTGTACCTCGCTGGATCCGCGATACTCAACCCCTTGTGTTTGAGGGTTCACTGAGACCCCAGATTTTGTGTGAGAGGCCGAGTTTTTTGTTGACTCGCTACCGGCGCGGCGGTAGAAACGGGCTTCGTACTGCGATGTGATGTCCCTCCTGTAGCCTGGGGGGGTCGCAACTAGGCGGTTGCGGGGAGGGGCGCGAGGCAGAAGCAAGGGTGGATGACCTCAATCTGACTCGGGGGCGCCGGGAGACCGGCGCCTCTCTCATCTGCGCTCGCGCACACAAGCTTCGAGTTGCCAGGCTCTGGTAAGAGGCGGGGCCCTAGAGAGCAGTGAGACTGCGAGACGGAAGAGCGGCGAGAGGACGGGCAAACGAAGCAACATCACCAACAGGATCCTCGACTGCAGCCTCGCGTGCACGACCCGATCCAGCGAGACAACGAGCCTGCCGTTCCGCCCGGCCCTGTGGGTCCCGCGACCTGGGTTCCCAGAACAGGGTCTCGCACCTCGCTTCGCTCGAGCTCTGCGGTCGACCTGTCAACGAACCACCCGGACGCGAATAAACGAACACTGGTTTTTCGCGTCTCTGCGATTTCGAATCGGGCGCGCGGCCGTTACGTTCGGCGCACGGTTCTGACTCGTGCCTGCTTGCGCACGAATAATTCGAGACTTCTAGGGGAAAGCAATTGAAGAAGCGTGAAGGGGCCCTCGCGGCTGATGACATGGGAAATGGGAAGAGCGGGCGCAAGCGACGCGAGGGTCTGCACATTCCCCGGTACTTCACGCAGAAGGGCGACGATCCCTTCGACACGATCGAGTGGGAATCGCGCACTGCGCGCATCAGTAGCGAGAGCGGCGAGACCGTCTTCGAGCAGGCCGATTGCGAGGTCCCGAAGCCGTGGTCGCAACTCGCCACGAATGTCGTCGTCTCCAAGTACTTCCGGGGTCACCTGGGTACGCCGGGCCGCGAGACGAGCGTGCGCCAGCTGATTGGCCGCGTCGTCGGTCGTATCGCGGAGTGGGGAAAGGAAGCCGGCTATTTCGCGACGCCCGCGGATGTCGAGACCTTCGCGGACGAACTCAGCTACATGCTGGTGCACCAGAAGGTGGCCTTCAACAGCCCGGTCTGGTTCAACCTCGGTGTTTCGGATACGCCGCAGCAGGCGAGCGCGTGCTTCATCAACTCCGTCGAGGACACGATGGATTCGATCATGTCGCTCGCGAAGACAGAGGCCATGCTCTTCAAGGGTGGCTCGGGAGCGGGCTCCAATTTGTCGAAGATCCGCTCGTCCCACGAGTTGCTTGCGGGCGGTGGAGTTGCCTCGGGCCCCGTGTCCTTCATGAAGGGCTTCGATGCCTTTGCGGGTGTCATCAAGTCGGGCGGCAAGACGCGGCGCGCAGCGAAGATGGTAATCCTCAACGTCGACCACCCGGACATCACGGAATTCGTGCGCTCCAAGGCCGACGAAGAGAAGAAGGCCTGGTCGTTGATCGACGCCGGTTACGACGGCGGTTTCAACGTGCCGGGTGGCGCCTATGACTCGATCCTCTTCCAGAATGCGAATCACTCGGTGCGCGTGACGGATGAGTTCATGCACGCGGCCGAGGCGGATGGCAACTTCATCACCAAGGCCGTCACGACGGGCGCTCCCATCGAGACCCTGCCGGCCCGCCGGTTGCTACGCGAGATGGCCGAAGCCGCGCACATCTGTGGTGATCCCGGTATTCAGTACGACACGACCATCAATCGTTGGAACCCGGTCAAGG
>Ga0310342_100001778_pt1 | contig 13579 bp, 10 predicted proteins | sample S15DNA20500_MG_FD_206155 | JGI IMG/M metagenome (GOLD analysis project Ga0310342, IMG submission 206155) | Marine microbial communities from station ALOHA, North Pacific Subtropical Gyre - S1503-DNA-20-500_MG | ecosystem: Environmental > Aquatic > Marine > Oceanic | place: Pacific Ocean: North... | reverse complement strand
ATATCCTCAGGCTTCTGCCTGTTTTATTCAAAGCGTCAGCGATGACATGGAGGACATCATGGGCCTTGCCACGAGCGAGGCGATGTTGTTCAAATTTGGTTCGGGAACGGGCACCGACTTGTCGACGATACGATCACATCAAGAAAAGCTCTCCGGGGGTGGTAAGCCTTCTGGGCCGCTGTCATTCATGCGGGTTTATGACCAGATAGCGGCGGTGGTCAAGTCAGGCGGCAAAACTCGCCGGGCAGCAAAGATGCAATCGTTGAAGGTGTGGCACCCCGATATCATGGAGTTCATTGAGTGCAAATGGAAAGAAGAGAAAAAGGCGCACACGCTGATCGAAAAAGGCGGCTACGAGGCAAATTTTAACGGTGAAGCTTACAGTTCCATCTTGTTCCAGAATGCGAATTTATCGGTTCGCGTCACGGACGAATTTTTAGCCGCAGTAGAAAAAGACGCGCGATGGCAGACACGATGGGTTACTGATCCATCTCGCCAGGGTCCAGCGTACGACGCCCGGCAGTTGCTCATGCGCATGGCCGATTGTGCCTGGCACTGTGGAGATCCCGGTGTCCAGTATGACACCATCATCAATCGTTGGCACACCTGTCCCAATTCGGGGCGCATCAATGCCAGCAACCCGTGTTCGGAATATATGTTTTTGGACAACACAGCGTGCAACCTGGCCAGCATCAATTTGATGAAGTTCCTCGACGGCGACGGAGTATTCGATGTGGAGAGATTCCGGGCCGCTGCTCGGTTGTTCTTTATTGCGCAAGAAATTTTGGTAGATCATGCCAGTTATCCAACCAAATTGATTGCCGAGAACAGCCATCGCTTCCGACCGTTGGGTTTGGGGTATTCGAACCTGGGCAGCGCGATGATGTCCTCAGGTCTTGCCTATGATTCCGCTGAGGCCCGAGGTTTGTGCGGTTCCTTGACGGCGTTGCTGCATGGCGAAGCAAATCGAACAAGCGCAGAAATAGCATCCGTTGTGGGGCCGTTCGCGGGATATCAGAAAAATCGTGATCCCATGCTCAGGGTGATGCAGATGCATCGGGATGCTGTTGAGCAAATTGATGGTCAGTGCCCGGGGTATCTCAAAGACGCGGCCAGATCGCTGTGGGATGACGTCCTCAGCAACGGGCAACGGTACGGATTCCGAAATGCCCAGGCAACCGTGTTGGCTCCCACTGGCACGATCAGCTTTATGATGGACTGTGATACAACTGGCATTGAACCGGACATTGCCTTGGTGAAGTACAAGCAGTTGGCTGGTGGTGGAATGCTGAAGATCATTAACCAGACGGTGCCTCGTTCACTGTCAAAGCTTGGCTACGATCAGCCCCAGATCGAGTCGATCACAGCGTATATCGACCAGCATGACACAATCGAGGGATCCCCGGATCTTGCAGATGAACATTTGGCTATCTTTGATTGTGCATTCAAGCCCGCTCATGGTGTGCGCAGCATTGATTGGAAAGCCCATGTCACGATGATGGCGGCTGGCCAGCCGTTTTTGTCGGGCGCTATTTCAAAGACCGTTAATATGCCCGAGAGCACGACATCCGAAGAGATCGCAGAAGCGTATCGATGGGGTGGCCAGCTTGGTTTGAAGGCACTGGCAATTTATCGTGATGGGTCGAAATGCAGTCAGCCCTTATCGACAACGACCGAGAGCAAGAAAGAAGAAAAACAGCTGAAGGATTCGCAACCGCAGGTCATGGAGCGGCCTCGACGCGAACGACTTCCTGATACGCGTCAGTCGATCACTCACAAATTCAACGTGGGTGGACACGAGGGGTACATCAATGTTGGATTGTATCCAGATGGTCGGCCAGGTGAACTTTTCATCACAATGGCAAAGGAAGGCAGCACGATCGGTGGATTGATGGATGCCTTTGGGACGGCGATCTCGCTGAGTTTGCAATATGGCGTCCCGCTGGAAGTGCTGGTAAATAAGTTTTCGCATACTCGGTTTGAACCGATGGGATTCACCACCAATCCAGATGTGCGAATTGCTAAAAGTGTCGTCGATTACATATTCCGTTGGTTGGGAATAACCTTCATTCCAGGTTATCGTGAGGCCATGGGAGTCGTGGTTTCAGCCGGTGAAAGTGATGAGAACAACGCCGACGGAGAGGGCAATGCCGACGGAGAGGGCAATGAGAATGTAGAAAACCGTGCCGTTGTCGATTCCCAACAGAAAAAACAGTTCGGCACTGGTAATGGAAGTTCTGGAGAGATTGATCACGAACGGCTTAAACGTGCTGGTGTGGCCATGAAAGGAACAGTGACGTCAGCCACTGCGCAGGGTGAGTTTGCTCGATTTCAGATTGACGCACCCAGCTGTGACAACTGTGGTGCGATTACCGTTCGAAATGGCAACTGTTATTTGTGCCACAACTGCGGCAACAGTATGGGTTGTTCGTAGGCCAAGTCAGTGTTGAGATAACTAAAAATCGGATCAATGGGCATCGTTACATCAGTGACGATGCCCATTGGTATTTTTCAAGTAGTTTATTCCCATTTAAAGATCTTCTCAATTTGGATCGGCTCGGAAGTAAAAACCATTGGAGATAGAACCTTGACGTTGCGCATCGATGGTGAAGTGGATCGACCGGGAGAATTAACTTATGCAGAGCTTGTGGCGTTTGACGAGAAATATCAAATTGTAGATATCCATCAAATTGATCCGCGCTGGCGCGGTGACGCGATTAAGCTTGCCGGCTTGCTGTTATATGTGGGCGTTGCCAAGACGGCCGATTATTTAGGTCTGCACAGCTCCCACGATGATTTCCATGCCAGCATCCCACTGGAGACTGTTCTCGATCGAGCGTTTTTAATTTATCGAATCGACGGTCAACCTTTGCCATTGAAACGCGGGGGTCCAATTCGCTTTGCGATCCCGGATTTCGCCGCCTGCCATACCGATGAGATCGACGAGTGTGCCAACGTAAAATTCGTAGACCATATTGAACTCACGGTGGGTAAGGGATTTGACAATCGGCCGGAAGATGACCAGGAACATGAAGCCCTGCATCGTAAGTAGTTCTGGCCTGCTCCTGTTAGGCTAGTCGTTTGACAAAATGTATTGTCGGTAGACCTCCAGCGTGGCTGCGGCCGCAGTATCTGCATTGAAATGCTGGTGAACTCGTTTTTGGGCTTCATCACCAATTTGTCGACATACTTCTGGCTGGCGAAGCAGCTCATAGAGGGATTTAGCCAAATCTTGCGTGTCGCCCGGTCGGACAAGTCGCCCACCTCCGGTTTGGCCGAGCAATTCGGGAAATGCACCATGGTCGGGTTGTACCACGGGCACGCCGGCAGCCAATGCCTCCAGCACATAAAGTCCTTTGGGCTCACGATACGGGGACGGAACAGAAAAGAGATCCAGGTTGGAAAGAAATCGGACCTTGCCGTCTAGGTCAAGTTCCCCAACATAAGGATCTGCTTGATTGTTTACAACGGCTCGTACACGAGCAAACTGTGACTCTGCGTAGGATCGATCCTCTGCGCCAAGCCAGCCCGCAATTCGCAACTGAACGTTTTCGGTGCCTTGCATTTTTCGAAGTAACAGATACGCGTCGACCAGAAGATGTAATCCTTTCGCCTCGCATACTCTGGCCAGGTATCCAATGGTGGGTGGGCGTTCTTTCGGAGTTTGCCCGGCCGCTTGCCAGGATTTGTGAAACGGAGTGACATCGATTCCCAATGGCACAACGTGAAATCGCGAGATGTCGATTCCCAGATATTCTGCCATCCGCTCTGCGTAAAATTGACTGAAGACAACGAATCCATCGATTTTGGGAAGTAAACGGCCAATGGCCTCTAAAGCTTGTTTTCGATAAGGGGAATCCAAGCGATCCAAAAAAATATCATCTCCTTGAAGGGTTACCAGAATCGGAACGTTCATTGCCTCTCGGATTGCCGGAATGCAGCCGCCAATGAGAATATTACTGAAATTGATCAAGTCGGGCTGTTCTGATTCCTGTAGCCAGGCGGCAAGTTTTTCGATGGCACGCTTTTGATTTCCATCGGTCCCGCTTAACATCGAAACAGTGAGTTCACCCAGATGACGTGGATGCATACTTGCCGAATTACGTGATAACAGCCGTACCAACCAGGATTGATTCACAATGCTTTCAACGAAGGGAAGTCGGCTGATTCGCGGAAATCTCTGCTGAAGATAAATACTCCCACCATTTAAGAAAACGCGATCCAGGCTCACATTTTTCTGGTCGGTGCGGATTGGCGTATACGTTGGGATTAACTGAACATCGATACCTTGCCGCAAGAGGGCGGCAGCCAGGGTATTGTCCCGTAAACAACTGCCACAGTACATGTTGGCAGCACCAGAGGTGATATAAGCGATTCTCATTAAAAAACGGACAGTCTTCCTATTCTTCCGACATTTCGCTTGTTCAGGCAATCACCTGATTCTACACGTTGTTGACAACTTGTGGACGGCCAACCGGATCGGACTAAATTCACCCAGATTTCTGCAAAAAAGGGTAGGCTCCCCTTTTTTTATTGGGGGGAAATGCGTAGAATACGCGATTCTATTTTCGATTAAGTTGCAAGGAATGAGGCCGATGCCCAAACAGAAAACACACAAGGGTACCAAAAAACGGTTCCGATTGTCGGCCAATGGTAAGGCGATGCATCGACAGTCCGGTACCAGCCATTTGGCGACCCGTATGGATCAAAAACGTAAGCGCAATCTTCGGGGTACGACGTCGGTGGCTAAGGTGATGGAGAAGTCCATCCGAGAATCCCTGAGAGGAAGTGGTAAATGATGGCTTGCCAACAACAATTGGCAACAGGTTAAAATTGAGAAATCAACACACGTGCGCGGGCGGTAGAACGCTATCAGAGTGAGACTCTGTTGGGGCCTGGACGTACGATCAAATGGAATGATAGTTAGGAAATAATTATGAGGACGATAAAGGGTGCAGCTCGAACCAAGGCGAAACGTCGGTTGTTTCGCAAAGTTAAAGGTTACCGTGGGGGTAGAAACAACCTGCTGCGGACGGCCAAAGAAACACTTATTCGCGCAGAAGCATACGCATTTCGTGATCGTCGAACCCGAAAACGGCAGTTTCGCCGGCTTTGGATTATCCGTATCAATGCTGCTGTTAGTGAACGCGGGATGCGTTATAGCGAGTTTATACATGGTCTCAGCAAAGCGGGCGTCGAATTGGATCGTAAATCGCTCTCTGAGATGGCTATCCATGATCCGGCTGCCTTTGATACGGTTTTCGACCAAGTGAAGCAGGCTCTGGCTGCTTAACGGGTGAAAAACTGGCTGAATCTCGGGACTGACTTTCATCGGTTGGAATGTGCGCTCGTATTGTCAGAGTTGCAATCTCGTGTGATGACAAAGGCTGAAATGATAGGTGAATTTTGTTTTGGCTGGAAATGACAATTGTTTGAGTAGGTTTCGTTGACACGGAGGGTAAACTGTCGGACAGCCGTTCCCAGCGCGGACCGACCCAACCCGGCTGCCGGACGTGTCAAAAGCAGGGGATTGTCCAGGTGGGTCGTGGAAGTTGCTGGTAATTTGACACTCTTTGGCATTGAAGCAAAAACTGTCGGATGGTTGGAATTTGTCGGTTACGGATCCATATCTGTCAGATCATTCCGACGAATTGTCACAGCTGACGGTTCGTTGCAAAAAAACTGCGTTTTTTACAGTTTTCAAGCGGCCCCTTGTTCACCCGTGTGGTACGAATAGGGTGCTTTTAGCTGAGCTCGATTGTTGAACCGCTGCCGAATTTGGCGGCGGCAAAATCGAGCAGTAGCTGGTAGGCGTTTCAAAGCCAGGAGGGTACAGCCTAACACGTCTCGCTGGCTACGGTTTGGAAATGTCGCTCGATTGCCAATTCTCCCTGGGCAAGCTCAGGGGCGATTCTTGATCGGAAAGCAAAATGGCATCCAACAGCAAGATCACTTATCCGGCGAGCGATCATGTCAAGGCATTTGCTAGTACGATTCCGCCTGTTATCTCGCAGGATTCGTCGCTTCATCGTTCATAAAATCCTACATGCTGACGATCCGCCCCATCGATTGGCGCTGGGGGTTGCTATCGGAATGTTTATGACTTTCACGCCAACGGTTGGAGTTCAATCGATTTTGGTGGCACTGACAGCGTGGGTGTTGCGCGCAAACAAGCTGGTTGGGATGCCGCTGGTTTGGATTTCCAATCCAGCGACGATCGTTCCGATCTATTATTTTTGTTATGTTATCGGCCACACTATTTTGGGTTCTGAGGGGGTGGAGGATGGTTGGTGGCAACGACTCGCATACCCCCCACAGGGATGGTGGAAGTTTGTTGAGTTCTATTGGATGAATCTGATGGAGATTGCATTACCGCTGTGGGTTGGAGCGTTGGTAGTCGGTCTTTGCGCGGCAGTGCCCACTTATTATCTGGTTTATTTTCTTGTCCGCTGGTATCGCATCCGTCGTTGGGGCCGACTGGTTCCGTCGGTCCAAAAACTCCCGGTACTTTAACCTTGCCATTGTTTTATTTGAGCCGGTTTTGCGTTAAACTCACGCTCAGTAATTGGACAAAGGGGTTCGGAATAACGGTACTTGGAATCAGCATCATGACGAGGAATTATACCCTTAGACGGCGTTCAAAAGATCGACACAAGCTATACCAATGGTCTGTTCAGAATGCGGAATGGGAAGTTGAGTTCATCGAGGAGCAATATGCCAAACGGCGTGGCCGATCTCCCAGAATATTGCGAGAGGATTTTTGTGGTACGGCACTGGTGGCGAGTCAATGGGTCAAAGGATTTCCGGAACGCCGATCCATCGGTTTGGATCTAGATCAAGAAACGCTGGATTGGGGAGCAGAGCACAACGTGGCTCCCTTAAAAGCCGCCGCGGACCGGGTTGATTTGCGACTCTCCGATGTTCGAACAGTTACCGATCCGAAAGCCGACATCGTTGCTGCTACGAATTTCTCTTACAGCGTGTTTACCGAAGTCGCCGAGTTGACTGAATACTTTCGCGCCGTATACCGCAGCATGGCACCCGGTGGAATGTTGATGCTGGACTGTTACGGAGGTTGGGAAAGCCAGCAGGTTCTGAAGGAAAGTCGAAAGGTCAAATGTAAGCAGGGCACGTTTGGTTATATTTGGCATCAGGCCAAATTCAATCCGATCAATAATCGTATCTTATGTCATATCCACTTTGAATTCAAAGGTGGGAAACGTTGGAAAAAGGCCTTCACTTATGACTGGCGGTTGTATTCACCGGCCGAGGTTCGCGACCTGCTTTACATAGCCGGTTTTTCCAATGTTGAAGTATTTTGGGATCACGAAGAGGATGAAGATGCGAGCGATTTCCGGCCTACGTTGCGGGCAGAGAATAGTGCTGGTTGGATCGCCTATGTTCTGGCAGACGGTCCATCACTTAATGGCAATGGTCGTTCTTGAGACGTCAATCGATTACAACGCCCAATTTCTGCGCCCTTAACCGCATTACACGTTCGAAATACGGATAGGGGATCACCAAGTGACGACGTCGTGCCCAATGAAAGCTGCCTTTTACAACACTTATTGGTAAGCGGCCATTGCGCACCAGTCTAACGACGTTCTGGATGAAAGCAAACTCAACCGAACGCCGGGCTCGCAGCCCGCTCTCCAGTTGCGCCTGAAGATCTCCGGTGTTGGCGGCAACCTGCACAGCCGGTCTACCGGCTGATAACTGGCTGGGTAACCAAAGCCCGACAAGGCTGGCAGAACAGGGCAGCCAAACCAGGGCTAGCACGAGTCTCAACATCGATCGACCTCCATTCATTGAAAGGGATCGACCTTTTAGCCAATAGCAGTTAATGCGACAAGATGTTTTCTCGAATTCTACTACTCTTCGGTTGCCCAGAAACCACCACGTGCATGGTCGAAAAGCGCTTCGATACCTCGCCGAGATTCGTCGAATTCACCCCGATGATAGACTTCATGTCCCACGACCCAGGTTCTTACTGGCCATCCTTGTAGTTCTCGGCCATGCCAGGGACTCCAGCGGGATTTGGTCAACTGCTTGGCGCTATGCACGGTATTTTTGCGTTGCATGTCGACCAGGACAAGATCGGCATCGTATCCCACTTCGATACGACCTTTGTCAACAATGTCCCAGATCCTTGCTGGGTTTTCGCACATCCATTTCACAACCTGCTCGATCGTACAACGCCCCTGGTTCACTTGGTCCAGCATCAAAGCCAGAATATTTTCCACCGAAGGTAACCCGGAGGGAGAATCCGGGTACTTTTGGCATTTTTCTTGCCAGGTATGGGGCGCGTGATCAGAGGCTACTGACTGAATATGGCCATCGACCAATGCCTGCCAGAGTGTGTTGCAATCTTCCTTGGACTTAATGGATGGATTGACTTGCACAAGGGTTCCCAGCTCCATGTAGTCATCGACATTAAACAGCAAATGATGAGGGCATACTTCGGAGGTCAGAACATTACGGTAGTCGGTTAGCAATTCTGCTTCTTCAGCCGTTGATACGTGTAAAATGTGAAACCGATGATCGTATTGCAAAGCCAGATTGATGGCGCGGCGAGTCGCAGTCACGGCAACCTGATTATCACGGATCCGGGAATGGTAGGTCACGTCGCGTATCCGACCAACATTTGTCAGGTTCTCTTGCATTAATGTTTCATCTTCACAATGTGCACATATGGGTAACGACGTTTCTGAAAAAATTCGTTCCAGGCAATCCTGATCGTCAACGAGAAGGTCGCCCGTGCTGGATCCCATAAATATTTTGATACCAGGAGTGCGGCTGGCACTGCTTAATTCATCCAGGTTGTCTTTAGTAGCGCCAATGTAAAAGCCATAGTTCACCAAACTCTTGCCACCCGCTAACGCAAGCTTTTCTTCCAGCAACTTCTGCGTTATGGTGGCCGGGTCTGTGTTGGGCATGTCCAGAAACGTCGTCACACCACCTCTGGCACATGCCCGACTGCCGGTCATCAGATCTTCTTTATGAGTCAATCCTGGATCGCGAAAATGGACCTGATCGTCGATGACACCCGGGATCAGATGCAGTCCTTTGGCTTTGACAACCTTGTCGGCAGAAACCTGCTTGGCAGGGTCAATATCGGCAATTTCACTGCCATCAATAAGGACGGACACCTCGGCCGTTTCGTTAGGCATGACGACGGTTGCGTTTTCAATCAGCGTTTTCATGGATTCTCAGAGTTAGGGAGGAAAGCTGGTTAATCAGGATCTCAATTGTAAAGAACGGTTGGTAAAAGTGATAGTCTCGTTGTTGAGGCTCGGTAGCCATGCTGCGATGGCTAGGGGATCTGGAGTCCAAGGTCGCGGGACAAAGATCAACCCAATTAAATGTCAGCTGCTTCATTGGGCGCAGGAGGGTTATTTTTCATTGGGCGCAGGAAGGCTTCTTTGAACAATTTCTTCGATTCGCGCTAAACGATCAACGATATCAGCCAGTTGATCCAGAATGAGCGCGTGAACGTACACGGCGTCCATTCCCACGGGACTTGTCGGACTGGCAATTTTGTCAATCACGGATTGTAAGTCTGTCTTTTCTTTCATCTTCAGGTTCTTTCGTTAGGTGGACAGTGCCAAGTTGTCATGCAATCCAATCAGCATCTAAAACAAATGAATTGAGCGATTTGAAAATTCAAAATAAGAGGAAAATTCCTACGATGCCCTTCGGCGTAGTACCAAACGAGCGCCGGCCGGTTTTCAGGGTGGAAAGCGTCGTTTAACGCTCTGCTAGAAAACCACAATCTGGATATCGGGAGTGCCAAACTGATATCCAGCACAATCGCTACTTGATTCGCCGTTGAAGTTGTTTAATGGGTGCCTCGAGCAGCGACAATTTCTAATGATTCCGACGATAAGGCTCGATTGACAGGCAATCAGGTCGCTGACAAATGCATTCCTGCGTTTGGAGATCTTTGGACGAACATTTTAAATAAAGCGAGATACCATGGGAACCGAATTTGAGCGTTTTGGGTAGTGCCCCTGATGTTGTAAGATGAGGTCAACAATTCTCTAAACCGAGTTATAGTGAATTTTTATGATGAATTATCTCTTGCCACAGACGCTGCAATTCGGTTACTTTCCCAGCGACAATCCATCCTGTTGGAGACATTGGCCCTGCGCTGTTAGCTCAAGAGATGATCAGACACCAAAGAATTTTATGGATTGGCACGCTGTTTTAAGTCATAATTTGCAAAGATTTGCTAATTCAACCAAATCGTTTACGAGGATTTGCCGATCATTGGTCCATGTTCTTTGTTATCATTACTCGGGACATGGGGTACAATACAAAGATGTTCAAACGCTCCTGGTCAACACCGGCTGAGGGACCTAAACCAACGCGTTGGCCAGGATCAAGCAGTGGCTAGTGCGCAGCACGCCCGATCCTCGTCAGTCTCGCAGCGACTCCTCACGTCGCAACCGACCGGAGCTTTGGACTTTTGTAGGCTGCGGCTGTTTCGGTAACCCCGAAAAAGCCAGCAGCCTTTTTTATTGTTTGGGAATCTCCCAAAATTTGATACCAGAGATCGATTGTCAGACTTCTGTCAACCAGTGAGAATTCTATTATTCCTGACCTGCCCTCGACGATTTCACCTTCATCAACACGTGGTTCGTTGGCTTGGTAAGTACTGAAGATGGGACAACAAATTGTTCCAGCGTTTACAAATTGCAATTGGCAAATGCATTCTTCAAGAACGATCGAGTACGATGTAACTTACGCACTCGAATCGGCTGAAATAGAACACTTGGATGCTATTGAAAGGGCTATTTTTCAGTACCCTGGGATTGAAATTACTCCTAGTACTTACTAAGGCGATGTTCGTTGTTTTCATTAACGCTGGTTGGCCAGCAATTCTAGGTGTTGAATTTAATCAACACATTGCAACCTGGGGCTAAGTTTTACGGACGCCAAAGCCGTTTTTTGCTCGGTGAAGTGATCTGCCGGAGATGATTTGAGAAAGGGGTCTTGTTCGGCAGATCGTTTTCCACCGATCAGGAAAATGTTCGAACCTGTCTGTTGCCACGTATCCAAAAAGGGTACTGGCGACCGCTAGAATTACTCAAGTGTGAAATTGGGGATCCAACAGGCTCTCTGTCATTACCCGCGGATGAGTTCCGCAGGATCAAATTTGCTGACAGAGGACCGAGTCGGTTGGTCTGGGAAAAGGAGGTCAGCAGCAAGACTCTCCAGAAAGCGTTTAACATTTATCTCTATAATCATTGGGCATTTGGCTGGTGGTTTGACTACTCGAGTGACGCACAGGATCACATCGTTTTTTGAACCAATTGAGATCGCAGGAATTGCCCCACTGAACCGGGGACCGGGCTGCCAGGGCGCGCGATTTTGTCAGCTGCGGTACTGCGGTATCTTCATCGATTCACCGTCTTTTAGTGCTGACTGGTGCGCTACGATGCCGGGGACCGTCATGTTTAGCGCCTGGGCGATGTCCACTAGTGGCTGACGGTCCTCTAGGATTGCCGTGACAAACTCGTTCATGAGTTGGCCGTGTGAGCCACCGTGACCGCCGCCCTGGACACTGGGTGGCAGAGGTGGCCGGCGGGTGACGGGCAAGTTCTCTTCCAGGCCCTGGTATTGACCATCGAAAGATCCCTGCTGTCCGCGAATCCGACCCCCCTCGCCGCCGTGACCGGGTGTATCCCAGCTGACGCCCATGCGTGACATGCCCCCTTCGCTGGTACGGAAGAGGGCGATTTCGGTACCGAACGGGTTCTGGTAGCGGTTGTTCTTCGGCCACCAAGCGGCGGCACTGCCCAGGCAGGAGACCTCGGCGAAACTCCCACCGGTGACGCCGACGTAGTAGGCATTGGAGTGTGTCGGATACCACTGTCGCGCCAGCCCTTGTACGATGGCAGCGGCTTGCGGAAGAAGTGGAAGTATTCTCCCTCGGAGTAGGTGAGCTTGCCGAAGCCCCCCGCGTGGTAAATCTGTCGCATGGCATGGAGATCTTCGTGGAAACACGATGTCTCAAACATCATGTACTTCAGGCCAGTCTCCTTAACCGCGTCAAATAGCATGTCCGCCTCCTCGAGTGAACCGTACGAGGCGGGCACAGCACAGGCGACGTGTTTGCCGTGCCTCAGAACCTCGCTGCAGTGCCGCGGGTGGCTGGGCGCGTCGGTGGCCACGAAGATGGCCTCAATCTGGTCATCTTTGACCATCTCCTCCAGTGACGGATAGGTCTTCTCGCAACGGCAGGCCTTTGCCAAATTAGCGCACCGCTCATCAAACAGATCGCTGACGGCGACCACTTCCACGTTCGGGTGGTCCTGAAAGCCGAACGCTGCGCCAAAACTAGAGAGGCCGTAGCCGACGAGGCCGACGCGAATCTTGCGATCGGAAACGGGTGTCCATTCGGGGGAGTCGTTGGCTTCGGTCGCTTCCTCACCCTGGCTTTGCTTTTTCTGGGCTGAGGCTGGCCTCTCCGCAGCGGTGGCACTGACGGCAACGGTCGCCAAGAACGAGCGGCGTGACGGGGAATGGCTCATGAGACGTCCTCCTCGAGTCTCTGTTGTCTATCGTGCGAAGCATCGCCAGTGGTGTGTCGGAAATTGTAATTCTACCAACTCCGCTTTTGATTCACTCTGAGGCTTGGGAAAAAAGAGAGCCGCTGGAATGCACGCTCTACGAATCGTAGTGAATCACTGAGTCGAAGTAGGATGGAATGGATCAGTGGTAGGTACGAGAAGTTGCCAAAACGAAGAGAATTATGCGGAAAAACCCTATCAAGCGTTATAGAGTGAACAAACTGGGGAATTATCAGCAAAACTCTCTGTTCAGGTCATTTTCATGGTCAGGTTATTTGCGCATGTTAACGATATATAAGTTGTCTCAGAAAAACAGGATGTTTAGATGGGACATGGTTAGATGGAGAATTTATTGCGACAAGTGTGCATTGAGTTCTCAACGGGTGTTGAGTCGGCCCGGATCGGGTCAGCCCAGACAGGTTTGTTAGAAGGCAGCGGAAATTGCTTCTTCGCGTAGGCTAACTGGGTGCCTTGCCGAAAACGAACCAACTTTTGCCAGGCTGGCCTGATTCGACCGATTCATTTCTTCTGTATCAACTTTCGAACAGTTGTGGAAAAAACTACCCACTACAACAGATTTCTTTTGGGAACCTTACCGAATTTTCGTTTTGAAGATTGCTCGGTAGGCCGGTAGATCATCAGGTGACACCTGGTGTCTGACATAAATCATTCTATCCCATGATCTTGCGATCGCTCATTTGGAGTCAAGCTCAAGCGATATCCGCTGGTTGTTCCGATCGGCAGCCCTCTTTAGGTTGTTTGTCGTTTTGTTGAAAGCTTCGTTGGAGATGAAGAGAGTATCTTGTCACTTGTCGGCGCATTCAAGACAATGGACGCCTTTGGCAAGTTGGAGGAAAGTGGTTAAAACGATGAGTATGAGTACGAGTCAAATTGAAGAGCAGATTGCCCACCATGCCAAAACCATGGACAATCTGGTCAGTGCAGTGGGGCGCGTTTTAGTCGGCCAGGAGGCCATGGTTTCGCGACTGTTAGTAGGACTGTTA
>Ga0310342_100001775_pt1 | contig 13583 bp, 7 predicted proteins | sample S15DNA20500_MG_FD_206155 | JGI IMG/M metagenome (GOLD analysis project Ga0310342, IMG submission 206155) | Marine microbial communities from station ALOHA, North Pacific Subtropical Gyre - S1503-DNA-20-500_MG | ecosystem: Environmental > Aquatic > Marine > Oceanic | place: Pacific Ocean: North... | reverse complement strand
AACTACCAGTCGCTGCTTTCCCAACGATTCGACGCGGACATCGAACACCTCAACCGGGCGTGGCAGACGTCCCACACCGCGTTCGATCGCGTGCCCCTGCCCCAGGGCATCCCGGGCACCGCCCAAGCTCACCACGATTATGCCGCCTTCGTCAAGGACCCGGTCCTTTGCCCTCTCGACACCATGGCGGTCCACGGGCCGCGCCAGGCGTTCGAGACCTATCTGGCCAAGCAGCAAGGCGTGCCGATCGACCGGATCAAGCGGCGACCCCTCCCGGCGGAAGCGGTCGCCCATCTCGACTTCCTGCAGCGTACCGGCCCGCTGCGCCGCGAATTTCTCACCCGCAACTACAAGGTCGTGCTGGACTTCATCATGCTGCACGGCAACGGCGTGCGGAACACGGTGATCTACTGCGCACTGATGATCTTGGTAACACTGACCGTCAATCCGCTGGCCGCCTATGCCCTGAGCCGCTACAAGCCGCCCAGCACCTACAAGATCCTGCTCTTCTGCATGTGCACCATGGCATTTCCGCCGGAAGTGACCATGATCCCCTCGTTCCTGCTCTTGAAACGCTTTCCTGCCTTGGGCTTCGCAGTGGCGATCGCGGTGGGACTGCTGGTCGCGTGGGCTTGCGCCCGACTCCTGCCCAAGGTACCGGAGGTGGTACGCGGCGTCGGAGCAGGGGTGCTTGCGCTGGCCGCCGGGTTCTACCTGCTGCCTCGCCTCGTCGGCGAACCCACCGCCTATATGAGCCTGCTCAACACCTTCTGGGCCCTGATCCTGCCCGCCGCGGCCAACGGGTTCGGGATCTTCCTTTTGAAAGGGTTCTTCGATTCCCTGCCCCAGGAACTGTACGACGCAGCGGAGGTGGACGGGGGCGGCGAGTGGACCAAGTTCTGGACCATCACCATGGCACTGTCCAAGCCCATCCTCGCCGTGCTCGCCCTTCAAGCCTTCACCGCCGCCTACGGCGAGTTCATGATGGCCTTGGTCATCATTCCCGACGAAAAGATGTGGACACTGATGGTATGGCTATTCCAGCTGCAGCGGCAAGTACCACCCTACGTCCTCAACGCCTGCCTCGTGGTCGCGGCGATCCCGACTTTTTGCATCTTTCTCTTCTGCCAGAACATCATCATGCGGGGCATCATCGTGCCGGTGGAGAAGTAGAGAAGACACGCAGGGCACTTGCTGCCGATGCCCACGATCCCGCACGCCACACCAGGCAACACGTTCCACGTCATGGGCCATGGATCTCCTTTCACCGTTCTGACTCGGTGTGTTCGACACGCGAGAAAAACCGCTGTCGGAATGAATCCAGGGACATGGAGAACCAACACCGCAAGTGAAAATGACAAATCGCGGGGGACGTATTCAACAGGCAGCCATCAGCATGGACAGCTCAATGGCCTGCAGTCTTTGAACTGTGGCCCTTGGCCAACTTCAAAAGGCAAGGCTCAGAAAGCAAGCCTATCACCGCCAAGCGGGCTCCCCATTTTCATCATTCGCAGCGAGCTGACCGCCTGGTGTGCGAAAACGGATGCCGAACAGAAACATGGATCCAAAGACGCCACGCCAACCATCAACGTGCCGCCAATTGCACCATTGCCTGAACCCATCCCAGACCCAGCGGAAGGTTCTCGCGTCAGGCAATCTCAGTGTTGCAAATATCCAATATCCAACAAGTCATAACGAGGCGAACCCATCTCCATGCACTTCGCTGGCACCAAATCGGCCAAGGTGGTGTGATGGCACGGGGTGATCTAGACTGTGTTTCATGTTGGACCCTGCCGTCCCCACTCATAACCATCACTTTCTTCCCTGGTCAAGCCAGGTTCCGAACGTCGAACCGATCACGATCGTCGGCGGGCAAGGCGTCTACTTCGAAGACCACGAGGGCAAGCGCCATCTCGACTTTCTCTCGCAATTATTCTTCCTCAATCTCGGCCATGGCAACCGCCATGTCATCGCAGCCGTGCAACGGCAGGCAGCCACCTTGTGCACCTCCAGCCCCACGCTGCACCACGCCGGCGTCAGCGCTGTCGGGGAGCGACTATGCGGCATGCTGCCAGCGGGCATGACGCGGGCGTTCTTCACGAACAGCGGCAGCGAAGCCAACGAGATCGCCATGGCCATGGCCCGGCTCGTGACCGGGCGTCAGAAGGTTCTGGCCAAGTACCGTTCCTACCACGGCACGACCACGGGCACACTGGGGGTGTCGGGCGACCCACGACGGATTGCGTTGGATGCCGGTCACCAACCGACGGTGCGATTCCTGGACCCCTACTGCTATCGCTGCGATTTTCAGATGACCTTCCCTTCGTGCCGGTTGCACTGTGCCGACGCGCTGGAACGCCAGATCATCATGGAGGGGCCAGACACCATCGCAGCGCTGATCCTCGAGCCGTTTACCGGCGCTGCCGGAGGCTTTCCCTCTCCCGAGGGATACCTGAAACAAGTACGCGACATCTGCGATCGCCACGGCATTCTCATGATCGCCGACGAGGTCATCTGTGGCTTCGGGCGCACCGGAGCCGCGTTTGCGGTGAACCACGACGACGTGGCACCCGACATCATGACGCTGGCCAAGGGGCTCACCAGCGGGTACGTCCCCATGGGCGCTGCTGCCGTCAGCGGCCGCGTGGCCGACCACTTGCGTGAAACAGCACTGCCGTTGGGCTGCACCTACAGCGGGCATCCCCTGGCGTGCGCTGCGGCGCTGGCAACGTTCGACGAATATGAACGACTCAACACCACCGCCAACGCGAACACCATGGGCCAGATCCTTACCGCTCGGCTCGAGGCTTTGGCGCAACGTCACCCCTGCGTCGGTGACGTGCGTTGCCGCGGGCTGCTGGCATGCCTGGAACTGGTACGCGACAAGGCGACCCGACAACCACTGGTACCGTTCCACGCTACCGATCCCATCGTGGACGCAATCAAAGCCCGCTTCCTCGCCTGCGGTCTTCACCTCTATACCCGGGCAAGCCTCGTGCTTATCGCCCCCCCGCTGATTATCGAAGAAGCCGATCTACAGGAAGGCCTCCAGCGTCTTGACAGCGTGCTGGAATGGGTGGACGAGCAGATCTGACCGGCAGCCAACACCGCGGAACGTGCTCCGTCCCCTTTTTGTCGATTCGCCATCCACAAGCCTGCCATATCGGCATAGAAAGAGCCCGGGACAGCCCCGGAAAAATTAACATAAGTATATATATATAAATAATTTGAGATATTTAATTTCGTTGAAATAGTCTGGCCTGTAGTTTGCGTCCATCTTCACTGTAGATTCCACACGAGGTATCTTACGGGGAGGCTCAACCATGACGATGGACAAATTCACCACCAAGGCGCAGGAGGCGATGGCCAACGCCCAGTTGTCCGCGCAGGCCCGCCAACACGCCGAAGTCAACGCCCTGCATCTGCTGGCCGCCATGCTCGAAGTCGAGCAGGGTGTCACCGCATCAATCCTTCGACGTATCGGCGCCAACGTCGACACCATCGGCGAGATTGTCGAATCACAACTCGATCGGCAACCCACGATCAACGGAGGATCCGATCTGGCCATGGCACGCGAATTGAACCAGCTCGTGGGACAGGCGGCCCAGGAAGCCAACGGGCTAAAGGATCAATATGTCAGCACCGAACATCTGCTGCTTGCACTGGTACACCTGCAAAGCGAGGCCCGAGAAATCCTCGCCGTCAACGGCGTGGATCGGTCGCATCTTCTGGATGCGATCCAGAAGATGCGTAAGGGACAGCGAGCAACCGACGCCAACGCAGAAGACCATTACGAGGCCCTGGAGAAGTTCGGCCGCGACATGGTAGAACTGGCCCGCCAAGGCAAGATTGACCCGGTGATCGGTCGGGACGAAGAGATCCGCCGCACGATGCAGGTCCTGTCGCGGCGCACCAAGAACAACCCGGTACTCATCGGCGAGCCGGGGGTAGGCAAGACCGCCATCATCGAGGGACTGGCCCTTCGCATCGCCAACGGTGACGTGCCGGCAAGCCTCCAGGAAAAGCGTGTGATCGCCCTAGACATGGGCGAGATGATCGCGGGAGCCAAGTTCCGCGGGGAGTTTGAGCAACGTCTCAAGGCCGTACTGCGCGAGGTGACCACGTCCGACGGCAAGATCGTGCTGTTCATCGATGAACTGCACACGGTGGTCGGCCTCGGTCGTACCGAAGGCTCCCCCGATGCGGGCAACCTTCTCAAGCCCATGCTGGCCCGTGGGGAATTGCGGTGTATCGGCGCTACCACGCTGGACGAGTACCGACAGCACATCGAGAAGGATGCGGCCCTGGAGCGTCGATTCCAACCCATCTACGTGGCGGAACCGACGGTCGAAGACACGATTGCGATCCTCCGAGGGCTCAAGTCACGCTACGACGCCCACCACGGCGTACGAATCCAGGATGGCGCACTGGTCGCGGCAGCAAAGATGAGTCATCGCTACATCAGCGATCGCTTCCTGCCCGACAAGGCCATCGACCTGATCGATGAAGCGGGCTCGCGGCTGCGGATCGAAAACGAATCGATGCCCACCCAGCTCGACGAGTTGCGACGCCGCTGCATGCAGCTCGAGATCGAGCGGGAAGCACTGCGAAAGGAAAAGGATGAAAGCTCCCGCAAGCACCTTGAGCAGGTTGAACTGGCGCTGGCCGACCTCAAGGAGCGGGATACCGCGCTGACGTCGAAGTGGGAATCTGAAAAGCAGAAGCTTGATCTTACAAAATCGCTGAAAGAGCAGATCGACGCCAAGCAGGTCGAATTCGACCAGGCCCAGAGAGCCGGAAACCTGGAGCAGGCGGCGCGTATCCAGTACGGCGAGATGGTGGATCTGCAGCGGCGTCTGGACGACGCCCAGGCCGACCTGGCCCAGGTCACCGCGGAAGATTCGCTGATCCGCGACGAGGTGACCGCCGATCAAATTGCTCAAATCGTCGGCACATGGACCGGGATTCCCGTCAGCCGACTGCTGGAAGGCGAAAAGCAGAAGCTACTTCGCATGGAGCAGGAACTGTCTCTCCGCGTGGTGGGTCAAAACGACGCCGTACGTGCCGTTTGTGACGCCGTACGACGATCTAGAGCAGGCCTCGGCGACGGTTGCCGTCCGATCGGTTCGTTCCTTTTCCTCGGCCCTACCGGCGTGGGAAAGACCGAACTATGCAAGGCCTTGGCCCGGTTCCTCTTCGACACCGAAGAGGCCATCGTGCGAATGGACATGAGCGAATACATGGAACAGCACGCCGTGGCTCGCCTCATCGGAGCGCCGCCCGGTTACGTCGGCTATGAGGAAGGTGGACGGCTGACCGAGGCTGTACGGCGCCGACCCTACAGCGTGGTGTTGTTCGACGAAATCGAAAAGGCACACCCGGAAGTCTTCAACGTCCTGCTTCAGGTGCTGGATGACGGCCGCCTCACCGACGGCCACGGTCGGACGGTGGACTTTCGCAACACGATCATCGTGATGACCAGCAACATCGGCAGCCAGGCCATCGGCGAGATGGCCGAGCGGGGCGCCGAGGACTTCGAGATCGAAATCCAGGTGCGAGCCGCACTAAAGCAGCACTTTCGGCCTGAACTGCTGAACCGCATCGACGAGGTCTCCATCTTCCACCAGCTAACACCGGCACAGATTCGCGGCATCGTCGACCTCCAATTGCAACCCGTCACGGCCCGCCTAGCCGAACGTGACATCACGCTGGAGGTCACACCACCGGCACGGGACGAACTGGCCGACCTGGGGTACGACCCGTCCTTCGGAGCCCGCCCATTGCGCCGTATCATTCAGCAGCGGGTGGAAAACGAACTGGCCACGCAGTTGATCGCCGGCGACATCCCGCTGGGTGCGACGGTGCGGGTCGACATCGCCGACAAGGGATTCACCTTCGAAACGGCCCCGACCCTCACCGTCGATGCGGTGCCGATGACCTTGTGACCAGAATCACCCCGCCGCGTGTCATTGGCCGCCCCCCGCGACAGGCGGCGCCGTCTGCGCTGACGTACGCGGCTATAGTACACCGGCATGCCTCGCGATTACTACGAAATACTGGGGGTCTCTCGCTCCTGTGACCACGGCTCGCTGAAGAAAGCGCACCGCAAGCTAGCCCGTCAATACCATCCAGATATCAACAAGGGTCCGAACGCGCAGCAGCGTTTCAACGAGATCCAGGAAGCGTACGACGTCCTTAGCGACGACAAAAAACGCCAACTCTACGACCAGTTCGGGCACGCCGGAGGCGGAGCATCCACCTCGCCACCGCCGGGCGGGCCGTTCGGCGCCGACGACGGGGGCGGATTCGATTTCCGCGTCGACGGCGGTCCCGGTGGTGCCGCCGAGATCTTCGAGCAGTTCTTTGGCGGAGCTGGGCGCAGGGGCGGAGGCCCGAGGCGACCACAGGTGGGCCGCGACATCGAACAGAAAATCGACATTCCCTTCGACTTTGCCGTGCAAGGTGGCGCCCTGAAGGTGAAACAGCACGGTGGATCGACACAGACCATCGAGGTCAAGATCCCCAAGGGAATCGCTCACGGCGCCAAGCTTCGCGTACGAGGCAAGGGACAGGTCGGCCCCAACAACACCGGCCCCGGCGATCTGATCCTCCAAATCCACATCGCCGCACACCCCTACTTTCGACGGCAAGGCAACGATCTGTTCATCGACGTGCCGATCAGTGTCGTCGAGGCCGTTTCCGGTACCAGCATCGATGTTCCCACGCTAACGGGGACCGCGACCGTGACGATTCCACCCGGCACTGCCGGAGGCAGGAAACTTCGTCTCAAGGGGGCCGGCGTCGAAGATGCCAGAGGCCGGCGTGGCGACCTGTTCACGGTCATCACCATCGACGTTCCGCCAGATCTGTCCGCGACCGATCGCCGCAGCTTTCAGGAACTTGCCGACCGCCTGCCACCGGCGCGACGTAACGTGGCGTGGAATCAGCCCTGATAATTTTTTCGTCGGCACAACATCCGTTTGCCCCAACACCACACGCAAACGGCTTATACAAACTACTTGCAGACTCCTGCCAGCAACGCCACCAAATCAGCCAAAAAGATCACACCCTCGGCGACACCGTGACCCCAAACGGCGGTTCCTTTTCGAACCGGGGAAGGCTTCACGCGTCCGCGACAATCGTATTTAACCCCTCGAGCCAGCACCGATATGGCCAGGAGAGACCAAAGTCAACGGCACCGCGTACCAGCGTCGACCGGTAAGCCGGCGACGGAAGGTAAGGCGATTCCCGTTCAGGGACGGCAAAATAAGTCCAGGCGACGACGCGTTCCGTCTCCCCCGCTACAGGGATCAAGTGGCGACGATAGTGGCCTTCCGCAACACCTTCGTATTCGTCCAGCGCCACCAGATGGTGCGGTTCGATGCGCCAAAGGCCGCCTTCCACCCAACCTTCTGCTGCCGGCTCGATGCCAGCAACACCGCCACCCCAATCCATGCTTCTCCGGGGAAAACAGAGTCGATACCCCTCCAACTCCGCCACCCCCATCATCGTCGCCCCGGGACACCGCTTCGCCATCTGGCGCCCACAGAGGTTAGAGCCGTAGGCAAAATAAATATCCACACGCTGATCGAAGGACATAAAAAAGGCTCTGGGGCCAAGAGGCGAGGCTTCAAAGCGACCGCCTGCTTCGTAACGACAGGGGATTGTGGATTAGCGTGGCGAATGTATCCGGACGCATCCCCGCGGGGTCTTGTCGGTGGCAGGGATCAAGGCGTTCTTCCGCACGCAATCCGCCCACCGCGGCGCAGCGAGGCCATGACGTATCTCCAAGGATGACCACGGGCATCTAGTTCTCCATCGTTTCCCGGCACATCGGGATCTATCCCGCTGGAGCCTTTCGGTTCATGCCTCGCGCCCCGTGAACCCGAGGAATTCATCCAGCCAGTCGTCGGTACGCAGCACCTCGTGACGTCGCCGCAACGACATGGACTGGGCGCGGGCCTGAGCCACCTTCACCGCCTTGACTTCGCGGGCACCTGTTCGCTCCTCGTCGCCACCGGCATGAGCGGCAAAGCGTCGATGGTAACGGATGATCAATTCGTCCTCGAGACTCGAGAACGACTCCGCGCTGCCGGGATCGCCCTGGCGTCCGGATCGTCCGAACAACTGTCGATCGATACGTCCCGATTCGTGCCGTTCCGTCGCAATGACGTGCAACCCGCCTTTCTCCGCCACGCCATGGCCGAGGCGAATGTCGGTCCCGCGCCCCGCCATGTTGGTCGCCACGGTGATCCGCCCCGCGTCACCCGCGCCGGCGATGATGTTGGCCTCTTCCTCGTGCCTTACGGCATTGAGCACTTCGTGATTCAAACCTCGCCGGGTAAGCAACTGGCTGAGATGCTCACTGGCACGGACGCTTCGGGTTCCCACCAGCATCGGTTGGCCGGTGGCATGAACTTCTGCGATCCGGTCGGCGATGGCCTTCCACTTGGCTTCCTGGGAGGCAAACACACGTGTCCCCGCCTCCTTGCGCACGCAAGGCCGGTGCGTGGGGATTTTCACCGTAGGCGAATGGTAGATACGCCAGAACTCGTGGCGGCCTTCCCACGCCGTGCCCGTCATACCCGCGAGGCGGCGATAAGAGCGAAAAAAACGTTGGAAGCTGATGCGTGCCAGCGTATCCTTCGGCGGCTGCACTTCCAGCCCTTCCTTGGCCTCCACCGCCTGGTGCAGGCCGTCTCGCCAGGTGCGGTCGGGCATCAGGCGTCCCGTAAACTCGTCCACGATGACGATCTTGTCCTCCTGGATGACGTAATGCTTCTCCAATTGATAGAGGTGGCGGGCGGTCAACGCCTGGATGATCAACTCCTCGCGGCGACGAGCGCCTGACCAGATACCTCCCAGCGGTTCCGCCAGTCCCATGGCGAGGTGCTGACCCTCCGGCGTGAGCTTGATTTCACGGTAACGCTGATCAATCTTGAAATCACGATTTTCGTGGAGCTGCGAGGCCATCCGGGCACCATCCTCGAACGCCTTGATCTGCCTGTTGTTGGGCGTGGCCCCCGAGATGATCAACGGTGTAACCGCTTCGTCGATCAGCACGGAGTCGGCTTCGTCAACGATCGCAAACTCGAGGCCACGCATGACCAACTGCTCCATCACTCGTCGCCCCTGGGACATCTTTTCCAACAACGCCGTGGGGAGGCGAGAAACCCGCCCCAACACGAGACGGTCGCGCAGGAAATCGGCTGCCGCCTCCTTGTTCGTCAGGTAGGTCACGTCGGCGTTGTACGCCTCGCGGCGTTCCGGGGGCGTCATCGGTCCTTGGATTGCTGCCACGCGAAGACCGCAGAACTCGAAGATCGATCGGTTCCAGTCGGCATCGCGCTGGGCCAGGTAGTCGTTTACCGTCACGATGTGACAACCACGTCCCTCCCAGCCGGCCACGGTCGCGGGCAGTGTGGCCATGAGCGTCTTGCCCTCGCCGGTGGCCATCTCCACGACCCAACCGGCGTAGATCCCAAGACCGGCCGCCACCTGCTCAAGGTAGGGTCGCATCTGCAACTTGCGCCAGGCGACCTCGCGGACGACGGCAAAGGCGTGGTTGCGATGGTCGGTGGTTTGCCTTCCAACCCGAAAGTGGTAGCGAAGATCGTCGATGACGTCGCGAAGGCGAGCGTCGCTCAGGTCCGAGTAGTCACCCTCCAATGCCAGCACATCGGCGGCCTCTCGCATCAGTCGCCCTCGGCGAGGAACCAAGGGCACGACCTTCCCCACCGCAACGTCCCAGGCGGCATCCAGGCCCTTGGGCAACCGGTTCGTCGCGCTGCGCGATGCCAGCATTCGCCACATCTGGCTAGGCACATTCGGCCCGGCATCCGGCAGGGTAATGGCATCGGTCCGCGACATCAGACGCCGAACCTCCGCTGCACGAGTTGGCGGATCGCCTGCCACCACTGGAACACCAGTGGCCGGTGCCCCAGGTAGAAGCGTGCTTCGACGCGCTGCCCTGGCAGCAGGAGGGCCCGTTGCCCCTCTTCCGGTTCGATCCAAAACTCAAAAAAGTGCTCGAGGGTCTGTGTTCCCTCCGGATCGGAAGGGTCGACAGCCAGGGCTCCACCAGCAAAATACCCCATCGATGCCGTGGGCAGCCGGTTCGATCCTGCCGGCACGAAATTGGTCACTGTCCCCGTGAACAGTTTCGCAGCCTGGCCACGCACGCGGATCTCTACGTCGGCACTTTCAATCAACGTACGGGCATCCCAAAGGCGGGGCCCAACGCGTTGGTCGGCCAAGATGCGAATGATCGGGCTGTCCCGCCTCGCCACCCGCCCGATCAGGTCACCCGGCCGCACGAAAGCACCCGCCATGCGGTCAATGTCCGGCGCCACCCAGACCCCGTGGATCGGCGCCACCACCGTCAGGCGGTCGACCCGCCGTTGCAGTTCATCGATGGCCTCCTGGCTGGCATCAAGCTGGCTTTCAATCACCTGAACCTCGTAATAACGGCTGGTCCGGGCCATGCTCAGTTGGCGCTGCAGCACCACATGTTCCAGGTTTTGCACTTGCAGTTCCGTCTCCAGATCGATGTTCCCAGTGGACACCAGCGGCTTACCCTCCGGATCAACCTCCGATCCGGAAACGAGATACCCCTCAACGAAGCCGGGGGCTCCGGCATGCACATTGGCCAGTTCCTCCGGCTCCACGAAGCCCGAGGCCCGCACGTACTCGGCCACCGGTATGGCACCGACGCCCAGGATGACCGCGGCGAAGAAGATTGCCGTGGCCAGGATGGCTCGCGGCCGCACGCGTGACAATTCCGCACTCGTGGACAGGTATTTGACCCACTTGCCCAGCGGGGTCACAACCCAAGTCACGATGGCGAGGATGGCCATGGCGGCGCCGACGAAAAAGAGCTTGTCGGCCACGAACATGAGGATTCGTACGCTGATGAAGACGCGGTAGATCGACGAGGTGATGCCATACGCCGCCAGCCACCGCTTTTCACCAGCGCGGTTCGCCGTGGTGCGTGCCCGTGTCACGCCGTAGACGTAGCGTCGGACGAAATAATAGAGATAATCCTTGCTCCGCTGCGAGAGGTTGGGGATCTCCAGCAGGTCGGAAAGAATGTAATAACCGTCAAATCGCAGCAGCGGATTACCGTTAAATAACAGCGACGAGACGCTGGCGATGAACATGAGGTTGTAGCAGATCGTGTGGACGGCCGTCCCTTCTCCCGTGTTTGACCACACGATGGCCGCCACGGCGGCCACTGCCAGCTCTACGTACATGCCCCCGGCGCTGATCGCAATGCGCTGCCACTTGCTCCGTAGAGCCCAGGCGCTGGAAGCATCGACATAGGGCACGGGCATGAAAACGAGGAACATGATGCCCATCGTGTGCACTTCACCGCCGCTGCCGTTGCGCAGACCGTACTTCTTGCAGGCAAAACCGTGGCCGAATTCGTGAATGGCCTTGATGCCACCGAAACTGAGATAGAGGAAGATCAGGTTCTCCGGCGCCAGGACATGATTCACCTGGTTGACCAATTCACCGGCGCGACCGACCACGTGGAACAGGCCAATCCCGATCAAGATGGCCCAGAGCAAAAAGCCGAACCAACTGAACATCCATCCGAAGACCTTCACCCAGCGTGTCAACACGTGGTCCGGGTCGAACAGCGGAATCCGGATGAACAGCAGGTTCATCATGTACCCGCGGACTTCGCGGGTGACACGCTTGCGGTAGCGTTCAAACATGCCTTCGGCGTCCGACGGCATCTCGCCCCGGAGCAGGTTGCTGGTGTAGAGTTGACCGAGCAACTGGATGGCTTCATTCTGCGTGGGCGACTGGTCGCCGAGATCTTCGTTGCAGGCGTTCCAGACCTCCTCCACCGTACGCCGACCGTCGAGCAGCCCGATGAAATGGTAGGCCGCGTCGTTGAGGCGGAAGAACTGGTTGTTGGAGGGATCGCGAAGCACGTGCCACAACTGGCCGCGGTACTGCTGCCGGTAAGACTGCACAGTCGACCGCAACCGTGGCTTCTGGGCAGCCACGCGGTACCACGATTCACTGAACGTCGGTCGTTCAATAGCCATGGTGAAACAGGCCTACCACCAGAGACGCATCCGCAGCCAGTCGATCACATCCCGCGTCCAGAGCCAGGCGTAGGATTTCTTGCCGATATTGATCTTGGCCACGCCTTCGAAGCCTGGTTGCAATCCGATCTGTTTTTCCAGTCCCTCCATCTGCAGCGTGACCCAGATCCGAAAGACATTCCTCTGGTCCACGACCTCCGCCACGGGGCTGACCCGGTCCACGGTAAAGGGAATGTAGACGCCGGGGAACGCCTGCGTCGCCAGTTCACCGTCCGGCGCCTCGCCCTGGTCCTGTGGCCGCGGCTCATCGATTTTTTTCATGACCGTACCGATCCGCTTTTCCGGCACCAGCAATTCCGCCCGCAATTGCTTCACGTCGGCGACGCGCATGAGTACGTCACCCTGCTGAATGGTGGCCCCTTCGCTGCCACGCAGATCGCCTTCCACGACCTTGCCTGAAATGCGTGAACGGATCATTGCTTTGTCAATCCGATCGTTGAGTTGCGCCATGCGGGCCTGCGTCTGTTCCGCCTCCAGTTCCTTGATTTGCTTCTCGGCGGTCTTCCCTTCCTGGCGTGCCACCTCGGCCGCCTTCAACGCTGCTGCGTGCTCGGCGGTGGACTGCGCCATCGCCGATCGCAGTTCCGCGGTCTCCAACGTCACCAGCACGGTGACGCCGGCTTCGACTTCGTCGTTCGGCTTCACGTGCACCTCGTCGATCCGGGCCGGCCCGAACGGTGCGGAGATGACCTGGTCACTAATGGTCTGCACCTCGACGTGGGCATCCACGCGGTGCGAAGCCGGGTACAGCGTCAGGAAGAGCATGGCCGAGAAGACACCCACAACCACGGCCTTGACCCATGTGTACCGCGGTCCCACGAGGGTGCCCAAGCCACGCCGTGTCGCGTCGGCCGCCTTGGCCCCAATCCACTTGTCGTGATCCTTCAGTTCCAGGAGGCGTGCCGTGCAGAGGTCGGCAGTCACACGCAACGTTTCGACCTCGTCGACGGTAAAAGGTTTGTCGTGCCCACGCTCGACGGTCATGATCGCCCGCACTTCGCGCGTGCGGCGCATGGGCATGCTGCAGACCATGCTCGGCCCGTGTGAAGTGGCCAGTTCCGCCGCTGCCCGGTTCACGAAGGTGGCTTCCGTCGGAGAGGGGTGGAAGACCTCGACATCCTGATCGAGGCACTCTTCCATCGTCGACTCGATGGCCTGGACCAGCTGCATCTTCCGCACGATCTTCTCGGTATGACTCATTCCCTCGACCCGGACGTATCGCCCCTTCAAAATGCCGAGGCTTACTCGGTCGGCTTCGAAAGCCGAGGCCACCTCGTTGCAAAACGCCATGGCGGCCGATCGAAACCGGTCCGGTTCGTTCACCGCGTCGAGGAGACTCATGGCGCGGCGCAATCGCTGCAGGTCTTCCTGCCTCGCCTGAAGGCTCAGCCGCATCTCGTAGAGGCTAAGAAGGCTGCTCGTCAGCTCGAGCCGCTGCTGGCACTGCGAAAGAATGGTGGAATC
>Ga0310342_100001774_pt1 | contig 13583 bp, 9 predicted proteins | sample S15DNA20500_MG_FD_206155 | JGI IMG/M metagenome (GOLD analysis project Ga0310342, IMG submission 206155) | Marine microbial communities from station ALOHA, North Pacific Subtropical Gyre - S1503-DNA-20-500_MG | ecosystem: Environmental > Aquatic > Marine > Oceanic | place: Pacific Ocean: North... | reverse complement strand
CCGCCAGGGCTGCACCCTGGACGATGGTCGCGTTGTCCCCGTCGAAATCATACTTGTCGAGCAGTTCCCGGACTTCCATATCAACCAGCTCGATAAGTTCCGGGTCATCGACCAGGTCAACTTTGTTGAGGAAGACCACCAGCGCCGGAACATCGACCTGGCGAGCCAGCAGAACGTGTTCCTTGGTCTGCGGCATCGGACCTGCGTCTGCCCCCACCACGAGGATAGCCCCGTCCATCTGGGCGGCCCCCGTAATCATGTTCTTGATGAAGTCGGCATGCCCGGGGCAGTCGATATGGGCATAGTGTCGAAGATCCGATTCATATTCGACATGGGCGACGGCGATGGTCACCGTCTTGGTCTCATCGCGAACCGTCCCCCCCTTGGCGATATCGGCATAGGACTTTACTTCGGCCATTCCCTTGGTTGCTTGCACAGCCAGGATAGCACCCGTCAGGGTGGTTTTTCCATGGTCGACATGACCGATCGTACCGACGTTTACATGTGGTTTTGTACGTACAAATTGTTCCTTGGCCATTCTCGTTTACCTATCTAATTAAATGGTCTGTCATTCGTTTTTATTGAGCACCCTCTGGCTCAACCTGGATGACTTATCTAATGCAAAGGACTATTCAATCTCCTGGATCGGGACTGCCTGGCGACGAGCCGTAGTAGCCCCATTTTTGATTGTCTGTTTTATTTTCAGTTTATCTCTCTTAAAGCTGCTGATGGGATTTGAACCCATGACCTCGTCCTTACCAAGGACGCGCTCTACCAACTGAGCTACAGCAGCCAATTGTCCTTGATGCCGCACGTCCCCAGCTCTGTTGTTTTGTCAGAGGTCCATCTTTTTTTGCTCCACTCCACCGCACTTCATATCCTGTGACTTTGCGAGAGCGGGTGAAGGGTATCGAACCCTCGTCTTCAGCTTGGAAGGCTGTGGCTCTACCATTGAGCTACACCCGCCGATTTCCTTGATCACCTGTGTTTCTACCCTTCTCCCGTTTTTTTCTTCCAAGCCAGTCTCACTCACCTGACAGCGGCTGCTTTAGGCCTTCTACCAGGAAACCCACAAGTGGGGGGTGCAGGATTCGAACCTGCGAAGGCTGTGCCATCAGATTTACAGTCTGACCCCTTTGACCGCTCGGGAAACCCCCCCCCGGTCTGTATCTTATTTGTCTTATCAAGGCAGGGTTAAAAGCGTTTTCAATCCTCCCCGGCTCTTCCTGTTCTATCCTGAAAAGAGCACCTGATTGCCACGATATAGGTATGACTGAGCCAGCGGAGGGATTTGAACCCACAACCTGCTGATTACAAATCAGCTGCTCTGCCAATTGAGCTACGCTGGCTTGCTTTTTTTCCTGGGGAAAACCTGTAAATATAGTGGAATCGAGGTGTTCCGCAAGTACGCGGGAACACCCAAAGGAAAAAACCCACCCGGCGACTGGACCTTGAAAGAAAGGGTCAACCTTCGACAACTCCTTTTGGCCCAATGCTCTGGGCACGAAAGAGGCTGCCACAGCCGCTTTGCTCAGCTACCTGATCTGGGAAAAGGCCAGGTCCTCCCCGTGGCTAGATCCCCTGTCTGGGGGTGCCTAATTACTGCGTTTATTCCAGCAGATCGATGCTGGCATCCCCGACTGCCTGTCGCAGCTTGTTCAATGCCCTAGCTTCAATCTGGCGAACCCGTTCCTTGGTCACTCCCATTTCCACACCGACCTCCTTGAGCGTCTGTGGTTCACGAGAATGATCCAGGCCGAAGCGACTAATGATAATCTTCTGTTCCCGGTCGTCAAGGCGAGACAGGATGGATCCCACCTGGAGTTCTCGCTGCAGTTGGGCAGATTCTAGTAGCATTTGGTTACTGCGCCGGTCTTGCTGGCCAGAGAACAGTTCATCCAGGCTGGTACGAAAGCGATCCAGTTGCCGATGCTCATAGGGGATCGTCCGGGCAAAGTTCTTCATGATCGCCCAACTCGCATAGGTGCTAAACTTGTTGCCACGCGAGTAGTCAAACTTCTCAATCGCCCGCATCAGCGAGACATTCCCGTCGCTGACAAGCGAAAAGAAGTCCTCGTTGACTGCCATGTGGCGTTTGGCAATCGAAACCACCAGCCTCAAGTTTGCCTGGACAATCATGTTCTTCAGTGCAACAGCCTGTCCGTAGAGCTCCTCGATCTCGTCCATCAAGCTGGCTCGTGGTGCAAGCCGGTCCAGTTTTTCGCGGGATCGATTTGCCTTGTGCTTGATGTAGTTAAACTTGCGGAACAGGTGTTGCTCCTGTTCGCGGTTAAGCAAGGGGACTTCGTAAAGTGCCATCAGGTAGGACGGCAGCCCCTGTGGAACTCGGACTTTCCGTGCCGGCTTTTCTACTTCCGGCATCGGTCCCAGGATTCGCTTGTCGGCTCCTCGCCGATTGAATTCCTCGTTGTGCATATAGTCCATGGGAAGTTCGAGAATCTGCTCTGCCCGCACCTCGTTGACAATCCGGTGAATGGTCGACTTGGTCCGGAAGTAACGCTTGGCGAGGGCCGCTGCGGTTGTTCCCCTGCGGTACTGTTCATAAAGCTGTCGCTTGGACTCGTCTGTCAAGCGACCGCCCTCCTGGGGAAATATTGCGTCCTCCGGATGGGCCATGTCGTGGTGTCGCAGGGTGTAGCGGATGGTCTCCACGCTGCGGCCAAAATGTTCAGCCAACTGGCGGGATATCTCCGAGGGGCAGTTGCCGGACTCGGAAAAACGCTGGGCACGGCTGATAATTTCCATCCGTTCCTGGTCCGTCATCTGGCTGAACCGTTCACCACGTCGAATGCGGTTACGATTGTGATCGACAAAACGATCCACACTGCTCTTGAGGAAGCCGACACGCCTTCGGTTACCAAAGATAAAACGTCGACTTACCAGTCCCTGCCGTCGCCAGCGTGAGATCGTCTTGCTCGAGACATTGAATTTCTCACTCAGGTCGTCCACGGTGTAGACCGTCTCAGGGACTTCCTCGACCTGGATGTCGGCCGCATCGGTGACATCCTCGATGAACATCCGCAAGTCATGCGAGAGGTCTTCCCCGGGCATCACCTCACGAATCCCATCGGGACGAAAGTCTGTGATCCGAAAACAGACGTACTCGTACGTGTAAGTACGAGTCGGATCCAATTCGGTGAGAAGTTGTTCGGCACGAAGTGCCTGGTCAACCTTCTTCTGACGGGGAGCAAAACGTATTTGCTGATCGCGCAACTCTTGAATTACCGAAGATTTATATTCGGTGTGCATAGCTCACCTCTTCCCTTCTCTGTTCAAGAACTGCCGCGGTGTTCCATGCGACTTCATGTCGCCCGATGGCAGTTCAATTTCAGTAAGAACCCCGCTCTAACCCCTGATACGAGCGGGTTTCCAGTGACAAAAAGACTAACGGAAATGCTCTCCTTTAGCGAACTTTATCTAGCGAAAAAAAGGCAAAAAAAAGGACTTTTCTGTTCCTCACGGGATATCCCAAGTGTCCTTCCAGTGCTTCTACGCAATCACCACTGGATAAGTTTGTTTTACTGGGCACTTTGACAACATTTTATCGTCCCTTCTTGCCTGTTTTTCTGCCAGTGTTAAGACGCTGTGGCATTGCCGTGGGTTCAGTCAAAGCACGTCAGAAACCTGATTTCGATTATCTGGCTCCAGTTGGCTACCAGGGGAGGACAACTACATCTTCCCCTGTCTCTGTTTGGTTGGAGCAAACGGGTCTGGAAGTTCGATGTAGGACACCAGTCTTCTTGTTTCAACCCATACGATGTCCATGTGTTCTTTGCGCCACGTTCTCGTCCTGTTACTCAGCTGGCCCTTCTTTTCGATCCCTGGGCGGGCTGCGGAGCAATACCTGCTTCGCCTTCCTGCCGATGGAAGTCGGCATTGGCAGCAGGTCGAACTCAAGCTGGAGGTTCATGGACAGGTACGGATGCAGGATCGTACCGGGAAAGAAAATCGACAGGAGGTGTCGGTCGAGGGGCATCATGCCTACGAGGAGGGGATTACTTTTACAGCTCTTGAACGGGCCGGAAGCGACACGGTTGGCACGGTTCGGGCGTTACGGCTATACCAGCCGCCACGAGTCGTGATGATGGTTGGCCAGGTGCGGCTGGTCCCTCGCCTTCGTGAGAATCGGAGGACGATCCTGATGTCATCGCAGGATGGGAAACTGGCGGTGACATCGCTCTCTGGTGCCCTGACTCGGGAAGAACATGACCTGGTAAGAAACCAGGGGGACAGTGCCCTGCTGCCACTGCTTCTGCCTGTCGATCCGGTGGAGACAGGTGACCGCTGGCAGATATCCCCGCGGCTGGTTGCGGCCATGCTGAACCTCGACCAGGTCCATCGAACCACCGTTCAGGGTTCTCTTGCTGGTGTCAAGGAGTCGATTGCCACCGTCCAACTGACGGGTGAGGTCACAGGCGCGGTCGAGTCGGTTCGGGCAGACGTTGCCCTGAGAGGTACGCTTAAGGTCAATCTTCGCCATCGCCTGGTGGAGCGGGTGGAATTGGAGATCGAAGAGAAGCGTGCAATCGGGCGGGCCCAGCCGGGTCTTGACGTCAAGGCCCAGCTGCTGCTTACCATGCGCCCACTGAAAGGTCCTTTCCAGTTGTCTACCGACCTCCTGGAGCAAGCTGTCAGGCACCCTGCTCCGGGGGATGAGCTGCTTGAATTCCAACCTCGTCATGCGGATTATCGCCTGCTCCATAATCCTCGCTGGCACGTCACGTCCGACAGGTCATCGCTGTCGCTGTTGCGTTATATTGAGCAGGGAAAGGTGCTGTCGCAGTGCTCGATCTCGCGCCTTCCGAAGGGGGGCCAGGTGCCGGCCACGCTGGACCGGTTCCAGCAGGATGTCCGGGAGTCGTTGGGGAGTTCCTTTCTCCGGCTGGTCGACGCGTCGCAGGAGACGACGATGAACAAGCTGAGGGTCATGCGCGTGGTTGCGGAGGGGGTATCCGAAGAGCTGTCTGTCCAGTGGATTTACTATCACGTGGAAGATCACCAGGGACGGCGCGTGGCTGCGAGTTTTTCCATTCCAACCGCTTTGGCGGACGATTTTGGAAGGCAAGACCGATCCCTGATGCGCACGCTGTACTTTGATCTGGAACGGACACGGCAGCTGGAGGGCATTCCTGTAAGTGCCGGATCGTCAAATTCGTCAAAACCCTCCCAGTCGCGCACGCCATGACTGCTGGATTCCGGTAAATCGCTGGATTGGGCAGTTGGAAAGCCGATGAATAGAAATGGTGCGGTTCGGCTGCGCCTGTTCCCAGGGTTCCCTGGAACTCCCCGGATGTCGGGGAATATGTTTGACCCTCATTCACTCCGCTTCCTATAGTTAGGAAAGGGAGCTGATTTGTTGGTCCTAGGCAAAGGCTCATTCCCCTGGACTCCCGGGCGAGGGGAGGAATACAACAATGCAATCATTCATGCGATTTCACCTCATTAAGGTCTGTACTCTTTCATTGCTGGTAGCATTTGCCGGTACGGCTTTGATGCCCGGGCAGGAACCGGTCGACGGTTCTCGAAGTTCCAGCAAGCTGGGACCCGGTGTGTTGACAGTCATTGATCCGGTGTTGGAAGAAGCAGAGACGGTCAGCCGGATTTCTTTTTCCCAGATTCGGCAGGAGATGGCATTTTCTGATTGGTCACCAGAATACGCAGCCAGTACTCGCCGGTTGTTTGATCGGGCAGCCAAGTCCAAGCTTCGCCGGCCTGTCTGGGGGTTGGAATTCACTTTCAAGCCATTCCGCCTGGTGCATGTTGATATTCCCCAGCCGACGGGAAAAATGCAACGCAAGGCGATCTGGTACATGGTCTACCGCGTCCGGTACCAGGGATACGAGATTCACCCCAAGACGGATCAGACGGTGGCAGGCAGTTCGACGTTTAGCAGGTTTTTGCCAGAACGCCGTGATGTCGATTCGCGACGCTTTGTGCCCCAGTTTGTGCTTCGCAACCATACCACCGGGATCGAGTACCTGGAGCGGGTGATCCCGGCTGCGATGGACGATATCCAGCGGCGGGAACGGTTGGATGTGCTTTACAATACGGTGGATATGCCTGGAGTAAAGATTCCTGTATCCAACCAGAAATCAGGCAAGGGAATCTGGGGTGTGGTGACATGGGAGGACGTGGATCCTCGCACCGATTTCTTTTCTGTCTATGTCCAGGGGCTTACCAATGCCTACCGGTTTCGGGATTCGGAAGATGACGGCCAGCGAGGTCAGCTGGAATTCAAGACCCTGCAGTTGAACTTCAACCGGCCTGGGGACTCGATCCGGGAGCACGAGCGTGAGATCTATTACGGGATCCCGGACAATCCGATCCAGACTCGGATCACGCACGTGATCGAGACCGGCGATTCGCTTGCTGCCCTGGCCAAACGTTACCTGGGTGATGAAACCCGGGCCGATGATATTTTTGACAGCAATCGGAACATCCTGGTCAAGCCGGATCGGCTTCCCGAGGGCCAGTTATTGAGGATCCCGACAGTCGATTTTGACGACCTGGAAGCCAATTCTGACGTCTCCACCGAGCTCTACTCGATCCGCCAACACCAGCTCTTCTCCGTCTATGGAGTCCAGAAGCAGGTGTCTCATCTTTGGATCTACCGGCTAGGTACGCTTGAAGCAAAACCGGCGGCGCAGTAAAAAGTTTACTTGGCGCGACGCGTTTTATTCAAACTGTACGAATCGCCCGGTCGTTGCCCGTAGCTCAAGGTGTTTTTATTTCACGAGGCATGTGATGGCGCATAAAAAAGGACAGGGTTCCAGTCGAAATGGGCGTGACTCCAATGCTCAGAGACGGGGCGTGAAGAAGTTTGGTGGCCAGAGCGTGGTGGCTGGCAATATTCTTGTTCGACAAGTTGGTAATCGCTTCCATCCCGGCGCGAACGTTGGGCAGGGGAATGATTTCACGCTTTACGCGCTGACGGATGGTGTTGTTCAATTTGATCGCAAGGGGCGACGCATTAACGTGGTCGTGCCGGAGTAACTTGGCACAGGCGGTAGCTGCTGCGGTGTACAACAGGGATGTCCTCACCAGGGTGTGCAGGGATGTCCCTTTTTTTGTAAACAGCCAGTCCAGCGGAGGAGAGATCGTTGTTTGTCGATCAGGTTTCCATTGAACTGAAGGCGGGCGACGGAGGGAATGGCTGCGTCAGCTTCCGCCGTGAACGCTTTGTTCCCAGGGGAGGCCCGGACGGTGGAGACGGGGGAGACGGGGGTGACATCACGATCCTGGCCGAAGCAGGTGTTGATAGTCTGGTCGCGCTGGCTCACCGCAAGATCTGGAAAGCTGGCCGGGGCAAGCATGGCAGTGGTTCGAACCGCCGTGGAAAGGATGGCGAGGGCATAACGATCAGGGTGCCAGCGGGCACAACGGTGCTTGATGCGGAACAGGGATTTGTCATCAAGGACCTGTTGAATCCAGGTGACCAGTTTATTGCTGCCAAGGGTGGATGGGGTGGAAAAGGAAATAGCCGCTTCAAGTCGGCGACTCAACGGGCTCCGCGTGAATCCACTCCAGGCGGGAAGGGAGAAGAGCGGGTTCTGCTGATGGAACTCAAGGTGATCGCCGATGTTGGCTTGGTGGGAAAACCGAACGCCGGCAAGAGCACGCTCTTGAGCAGGCTCTCGCGTGCTCGTCCAGAAATTGCAAGTTACCCGTTCACGACGAAATTCCCCAACCTCGGTCGCGTGCAAATCAATATCGATCGCTCTTTCGTGATGGCCGACATCCCCGGGCTGATCGAGGGGGCCCACAAGGGAGCGGGACTGGGACACGAGTTCCTGCGGCATGTAGAACGAGCCGGGATCCTGGTCCACCTGGTGGAGCCGGATCCGGTGGACGCGACAGATCCACTGGAGAATTACCGAGCCATCCACGAGGAACTTGTGCAGTACAATGAGGCACTTGCCCGTCGCCCGCAGATTGTGGCGGTCAGCAAGGCCGAATTACCATCGTCGGCCGGGATCCAGCAACAACTGCAGGAAATGGTCGATTCACCGGTCTTGCTGATTTCCGCGGTCACCGGGGAAGGATTGAACGTGCTGACCGGTCGAATTGTTCAACTGCTTGACCAGCTGGTCGATGGAGAGAAAGCGGGAACATGATGAGAGCTTCTCTTTTCATTGCGGTGGATGTGGGAAACAGTTCTCTTGGCATCGCCTGCTACGACCTGGAATCAATGGCCGCTCCCCTGCCAGAGCCGATCTGGCAGAACCAGTTCCTCTATGGACAGCTGGATAACCCCGGCTGGTGGGAGGAGATTGTCACCCGGATAGGAGTTGCTCCCGTGGACTGGTTCATCGCCAGTGTCAATCGCCCCCGGGATGCCTGGTTGGCCGAGACCATCAAGCAGGGCCGGCCCACCGATCGATGGCACCTGCTCAGGAGGGAGGATCTGGATATCGAGGTGGAAGTTTCCGAGCCCCAGACGGTGGGGATCGACCGCCTGGCAGCCGCAGTCGCTGTCAACCAGCTTCGCTCCGAAAAGCGACCGGCTATCGTGATCGACTCCGGGTCTGCGGTAACGATTGACCTGGTCAATGCGGACGGCTGTTTTTGTGGGGGAGCGATCCTCCCCGGGCATCGCATGGCGGCATCGGCCCTGGCACGCCAGACCGATCTTCTTCCCGAGGTGAAAGTGGCTCCTTCCCCACCACCGGTCCTGGGGCGAAGTACCAGCGAAGCGATTGCCAGTGGGGTCTACTGGGGGACCCTGGGGGCGGTGTTGGAGATTGTCAGACGCGTGCGTACCCACCACGGTGCCGATGCAGAGATTTTTCTTACCGGGGGGGGTATTGCCTGGCGGGATGAATTGCCCGGTGATGTGACCTGCCATCCCGACCTCGTGCTCACCGGCATCGCCCTGGCTGCAGGACACCTGCTCCGCCAGGCCCACAGGGATGATCGTTGAACATGCTGGATCCGGAGCTCACCCATGTCACGGTTATGACCCCGCGGGGCATCGGGGCCATCGCCAGTTGCCTGGTGCTCGGTCCGGACGCATTCCGGGCGGTCAACGACTGTTTCTCTCCACGCCGTGGAAAACCCCTTTCGGTGGCGGACCAGGGTCGTGTCCTGTTTGGAGACTGGCAGGCTGCGGAGGAACTTCTGGTCTGTGTCCGGGATGAAAATTCTATTGAAGTACACTGCCATGGTGGGATGGCGGCGGTCAACGTGATCATCACGTCCCTGGTCGCCGTCGGTTGCCAGCAGTGCGAAAGCGAACAACTGCATGAGCTTCTGGAATCAGACCCGCTTGTGAGACTTGCCGGCCAGCTCCTGCCTGCTGCCCCGACCGCTCGTACCGCCGGGCTGCTCCTGGAACAGTACCGGGGTGGCCTGGCCGGGACACTTCAGCAGATCCTCCAGGACCTGGAACGAGGTGAAGCCTCCGCCGCCTTGAGCCAGCTGGATCAACTTTGCGAGTTCTCCGACCTTGGACGGCACCTGGTCAGACCCTGGCGGGTCTGCCTGGTGGGCGCACCAAACGTCGGCAAGAGCAGCCTTCTGAACGCCCTGGTGGGCTACCAGCGGGCGATTGTGAACGACCAGGCGGGGACAACCAGGGACCAGGTGACGGTCACCACGGTGGTCGACGGCTGGCCCCTGGAGCTGGTCGATACGGCGGGCCTCCGCGATAGCGACCAGCCACTTGAGCAGGCCGGTATGGAATTGACCCGGGCCTGTATCGAGTCGGTAGATGTGGTCCTCCTTGTCATCGATGCCAGCCAGCCGGGATCCGTCAATTGCCTTCCGAGCGGGCAGCTTGAAGACCCGCTACTGGTGCTCAACAAGTGGGACCTGGTCGATGCGGTAGCGGTGGCAGGGCCAGATCGGTTTGAAAACTCTGAACCGGGAGAGGACCACGATGGAGTGCGGGTCTCGGCCACCTGTGGATGGGGCATGGAGCGACTGCTCGACCGTCTTTCCCGGCGACTGGTCCCCAGTCCACCGGTCGATGGGCAGCAGGTTCCCTGCGGTGACGAGTTGATCGATGCGATCAGCCAGGCAGCCCGGGCAGTGGCTTGTGGAGAAATGGAAAGTGCATCCCGGTTACTGAAATACTGGACTTCCCTGGCCCCCTAGGGGAAACGTCTGATTCATGTGGACTCAGAATGGTGGATCGTTATACTAACCCGCGCCCAGACCAGGCCTGCTCTGGCAGTTGCGATCAGAAAGTCCCAAGGAGTTGATCCATGGTGCCATGGAAACGCTGTTTTCCTGTGCTCGTGTCCCTTCTGCTCGTGCTGGGATTTCAACCGGGAGAGGTTGTCGCCTGGCAACAAGCGGTTGCCCCGGCCAAGCAGAAGCCACCATCGATCTCCGGGAAGAAGCCGACCGTGTCGGTCCTGGTACGTGACCCCGAGCCGGTACAGGAGGATGAGCAGGTCAAGCCGGCAAGTGCGGAAGAACCGGTTGACGTGGAGCTGGAACTGGGCGAGGACGACGTGGCGGCAGAGATCACGCTCCAGGCCACCAGTTTTTCCGGCTTGATCCCTGGTGTGAGTAAGATCGAGCAGGTTCAGCAGGAACTTGGTGACCCGACCTCCTCCCTTGACCAGTCAGGCACGCTTGTCCAGACCTATATGGTGGAGCCCTACGACCGCGTGGGAGTCGTGTTGCGAGAGGGCCTGCTGGAGTCGATCCACGTGCAGCTTGATGGTCCGGTGCAACTGGACGAGTTCTGCCGGCAGCTGGAACTCCCTTCTGAAGAGGGTGTGGATTTCCCGATGACGGATACCCAGTTTCTCGAACGCCTGTATCCGGAGCGGGGTGTGAGCCTGTTGTATCGAGCTGGGGATGACTCGCTGCTGGTCGATCAGGTCGATATTCATCGCATCCGGCAGCGCGACTTCCAAAGAGCGGCCATGCAGTTGGAGCAGGACCAGTACTCGCGGGCCTTGAAACTGGTCCGTATCAGCCAGCAGCTCAACCCGGAGGAGGCGGAGTCGTTTGCCGTCGAGGCACGAGTGGCTGCGCGGGCTGGACAGACTGCCCTGGCGTTGAATGCCCTGACCCGTGTCCGTCGTCTTGACCCGGATGACAACGAGTCGCGGCTCTTGCAAGCCAGGCTTTGGGCCCAGACCAGCAGACGCCAGATGGCAATCAAACAGGCGCGCGAGATCCGTAACAACAGCCAGGTGGATCCCCTGGTGCGAGCCCAGGCCACGCTGGTACTGGCTGACTTGGTGGGAGAGGCAGGCAATGTCGATGCCTCCCTGCAGTATTACAACGAGGCGATTGACCGGGCCACCATGGCGGCAAAGGAAACCGGGGGGAGTGAACGGGATGCCGGGATCCTCGTGTTGATTGAGGCTCACCGGTCGGTGGCACGGGAAATCGCCCATGGTGACTGGAAGAAAGGGGAGAAGCTGGAAGCGATCGGGCGTTGGCTGGATGTTGCCGACCAGCTTGCTGTACAGCTCCAGTCCCGCCAGGCCGCGCCGCTGCTGTTGGAATTGGAAGGGCTTGCAACCAGGCTTGAAATTCAGCTTGAACTGAAAGAAGAATATGATGAAACGGCGATCGCCAGGCAGCTTGTGGAACACGCGGAGTTGTTGATCGAGCAGTCCAGCGATGCACTCACGAACAAGGAAGTCCACTGGCGAATTGGGCAGGCCCTGTTCACCGCGGCGCAGCTTGCCCGGCAGCGCGGTGCTCACGAGCCGGCAATTGCCCATGGCGCCGCCGCCTATCATCATCTCCAGGCTGCTGATTCGCCTCGCCAGGACGGTCTGGACGGGAAGGCACTGGTCGGTGGTGTCACTTTCCTTGTCGGTTCCGAGCAGGCGGTTTCCCTGCAGGACCACGAAAAGGCAGTAGTCTGGTATGAACGGGCGTTGCCATACGTGGGGCAGCCGGGCATGGAGAAAACCTGGACCACCCAGGGATGGCACGGCGAACGCCTGGTCAGCATGGGGCTCTCGTACTGGAAAACCGGTGACAGGAAACGTGGGGTGGAATTGACCGAGCAGGGGATCACCTGGATCGAGAAGGCGGTCGAGGAGGACCAGTTCTCTCGCCGTTACCTGGCCGTCCCGTATGGCAACATGGCGGTCATGTACCGGGCCCTGGGGCAGGAAGACCAGGCCCGTTTGATGGCCCAGAGGTCGGCGCGCCTGCGTCCGGAGGATGACGCTGACCCCGAGCGACGCTAGACTATCCAGTGTCCGGGCTCGTCGGGCTTAATCCTCGGGGTTTGATACCAGGTTATCACCGTGCTCAAGGTTCTTTTCTTTCTTTTCATTGCGATACCACTCGTCGAGCTCTGGTTGCTCTTTGAGCTGGCCGCCCTGACCAATGCCTGGGTTGCAATCCTCTGTGTCGTTCTGACAGGATTCGTGGGCTACTGGTTTGCTCGTGCCCAGGGCTGGCAGACATACCAGGAGATCAAGAAGTCCTTTGAGAAGCAGACAAATCCCACCAATTCCCTGGTCGACGGGCTATTGATACTGATTGCCGGTGTCTTGCTCATGACGCCCGGCATGATCACCGACTTGGCCGGTTTTGTGCTCCTGGTTCCCATAAGCCGGCGGCTTTTCCGTCGTTGGCTGATTGGCTATTTTTCCAAGCGCATCCAGACAATGGTGATGGGACAACTGGCCCCCCAGGGAGAACCTGCCGTGGGAGAAGCGGAGGAGGGGGTCTTTGAAGGGACCGTGGTGGATCGGGAATTCAGACCGGACACCATCGACGGGCCGGACGACCTCTCCTGACCGATCGCTTACACCGGCAGCGATTCCCGTGCCTGGCGGACGACGTTCTCCAGGCAATCATCCTCGAAGGGACTTACCAGTCCGGCCGAGCGTGCCAGTTCTCCAAAGGGGGCCTCCCCACCACGTCGACAGAGTGCCACATAATCATCCATGGCCTGCTGGCCGTCCTGCTGGGCTCGCAGCCAGAACTGCAGGGCACACGTCTGGGCCAACGTGTAATCGATGTAATAGAAAGGCGAGAGGTAAATGTGCCGCTGTGACTGCCAGCGTCCCCCCATGGAACCATGGGGAAGATCTCCCCAGTCCATCCAGGGAAGGTATTCTCTCTCGAGTTGTTGCCAGATGGCATGCCGCTCTGCTGCCGAGGCGGTCGGCTGCGAGTAAATCAGGTGCTGAAAATGGTCCACTGCCACGCCATAGGGAAGAAATAAAAGGGCCCCGGCAAGGTGGATTCGACGGAATTGTTCAGCGCGTTCACCGAAGAACTTCTCCATGTGGGGCCAGGTGAGAAATTCCAGGCCCATCGAGTGAATTTCGCAGGATTCGTACGTCGGCCAGAGGTAGTCAACCCAGGGTTGTTCCCTGCTCATGTAGCACTGGAAAGCATGTCCCATCTCATGGGTGAAGACCTCCACGTCACCTCGCGTACCGTTGAAGTTGGCGTAGATGAAGGGCATGCCGACGGTTTCAAAGGAGGTGCAGAACCCGCCCCCCGCTTTCCCGTCTCGTGTCTTGAGATCCATGAAGCCGCCGTCCGAGAGGATATGGAAGAAATGATCCAGCCCTCCTCCCATCTCGTCGAACATCTCCTTGGCCCGCTCGATCATCCAGTCATGA
>Ga0310342_100001773_pt1 | contig 13583 bp, 21 predicted proteins | sample S15DNA20500_MG_FD_206155 | JGI IMG/M metagenome (GOLD analysis project Ga0310342, IMG submission 206155) | Marine microbial communities from station ALOHA, North Pacific Subtropical Gyre - S1503-DNA-20-500_MG | ecosystem: Environmental > Aquatic > Marine > Oceanic | place: Pacific Ocean: North... | reverse complement strand
AATTGGTAATAAAAGGGCGTGCCACCGATTACAAAAAAAGCCGATTAATTGCCGATGCGGAAATAAAATTAAATGCCGAAATTCTGGAAGTGTGGATGCCGGATTATTGGCGATATGTTGAATATGGCGTTTCACCAAATGCAATACCTTACGATCCGCATAAAAGAAGTGGGAAAAAACACTCTAAATATATTAATGCATTATTACATTATTTATCCACAAAAGGAAAAAGTTCAACCGATCCACGCACAAAAAATATTGCCTTTGCAATTGCAGCAAAACAACGAAAAGTTGGAAATCCAATAAATAAAGCAAAATTAAATTGGATTTCGGCAACAATCCAAAAATGGGGTTCAAAATGGGCATCGGATTTGGAAAAGATACTAAATAAAAAATTTGAAACATTAATTTATCGTGAAATTGATGCATCGGAAAAACAAAAATTAAAATAAAATGGCAAAAAGTATATCATTAAAAATTGATGTAAAAGGGCAAGATGAATTATTTGCAGCACAAAAGGGCGTGAACGATTTAACAAAATCCAAAAAAGCATTAAATAAACAATATAAAGATGGCACGATTACCGAAAAAGCATATGCAAAAGAATTATCAACGGTAAATGTTAATTTGAAGGCATCCAAAACCCGTGTTAATCAATTAAACAAGGCCTTATTGGAAAAAAATAAGATTGTTAAAAAAAGCGGATCATTTACGGGAAAAATGGCGGGTGCAATGGGAAAAATGGTTGTTGGAATTGGGGCGGCAATTGCCGGATTTAAAGCATTGGGTGCAGCCGTATCTGGTTCAATTGCTGCATATGATCAACAAATGGCGGCACAAAAATCACTCGAAGTTGCATTGGGTGGAACAAGTGAAGCATTATTACAACAAGCACGGGCATTGCAACAAACCACAAGATTTGGTGATGAATCTATTATTCAAGGGCAAGCATATTTGGCACAAATGGGATTAAACGAAAAACAAATTGGCGAATTAACACCCGCCATTTTGGATATGGCGGCCGCACAAGGGATGAATCTTGATGATGCAATGAAATTAGCGGCCAAAACAATGGGTTCATCAACAAACGCATTATCAAGATACGGTGTGGAAGTGGAAGGTGCGGTTGGATCACAAGCAAGATTGGATTCAATGACAAGCAATTTAACATCAAAATTTGAAGGGCAAGCCGAAGCAATGGCCGGTGTTGGATCGGGTTCAATGATACAATTTAAAAATGCCGTTGGTGATTTAATGGAAAAAGGTGGTGGCATGATTACAAAATTCATTAATCCATTTATTCAAAAAATGACAAAATGGATGCCAAAAGTGCCATTAATGTTTACAAAAGTATCCAATAAAGTAAAAGAATTGTATAATTGGTTTGTGGAATTATATAATGAATCCGTTGCATTTCGTGCAATTATTCAATACATCAAATTTTCATTTAAAAATGTAATGGATGTAATGCGTAATCAATTAACATTGTTGGTGGATATATTTAAAGCGGCCGGAACAATATTACACGGGGTATTCACTTTTAATTTCTCCAAAATAAAACAAGGATATCAAGATGTGGGTAATGCCGTTGTTAATATGGTTAAAAATACCGCAAAAGATGTAAAAGAAAATTATGAAGAAGAATTATCGGGTTTAAGTAAACGAACCGCCAAAAAACTTGTATTAACACCAGAAGATTCCACCGAAGTTGTTGCCGAATTTGGTGATCTGGGTAAAGAAGCCGGTGAAGAATTTGGAAAAGAAGTGGGAAAATCGGCCGCAGAAGCATTAAAAGAAGCATTTGATAAAGCAAAGGAAGTATTAACAAAGGAACAATTACAAACATTAACGGGAATCAAACAATCTTATATTTTAGAGTTAAAAGAATTAAATAATCAAGAATTTGAAACCGAAAAAGCGAAACAAGAAGCATTTAAAAAATTAAAACAAGAATATGCCATTTTATTTTCGCAAATGAAACAAGAAGATTTAATGGGTTTATTAACGCAAGAAGAAATACACGGGCAAGATACATTACAAACGGCCAACAAAATTTTGGATGGTAAAATTAAAATATTAGAAACAGAAATAAAAGCGGTGGAAGCCAAAACCGAAATTGTAAAAGATAAAGATATGGAAGCGGCATTAACGGGTAAACAAGGGGCGGTTGCCACATTAAAGGGCGTGTTAAAAGCCGAAGCAATGGAAGCAACGGCCGGTTTTATGTCAAGTATTTTAAAGGGTGTTCCATTCCCCGCCAATATTGTATTGGCGGCCGGTGCATCTTTTGCTGTATCGCAATTATTTGATAAAATGATGGGTGGAATTCCGGATATATTTGCATCGGGTGGTATTGTGCATGGAAAATCACATTCATCCGGTGGCGAAAAATTTGGCGTTGGTGGCCGTGTTGTTGAATTGGAAGGTGGTGAAGCGGTAATTAATAAAAGAAGCACGGCAATGTTCCGAAATACTTTATCATCCATAAATTCGGCCGGTGGTGGAATTAAATTTGCGGATGGCGGTATTTTAAATCAAATGCAAGGCGGATTTGATATGGCCGGAACGGCCGGTGGTGGTATTGGTGGCCAAGTTGTTGTTGTTGAATCAGATATTACAAGTAGCCAAAACATGGTAAACACAATCCAAACCAACGCATCATTATAATGAAAGATGATTACAAGATATATTTAACATATTTCATTATTATTATTCTAATTTTAATATATGGGTTATTAAATGATATTTGTTAATAAAAAAACCAAGCAAAAGCGATTAAGTATATGTAAAAAATGCGATTTTTATCGAAATTTTTTAATGTTAAAATGGCCAAAATGGCAAAAGGGTGCACGATGCGGTAAATGTTGGTGTTTTTTAGATGCAAAAACTACATTAAAAAAAGAATATTTGGGTGTATGCCCAATAAATAAATGGTAATAAAATAAATACAATGGGAAATCAAGCATATGCCGATCAATTAAATCAAACAGAAAAAAAAGAATTATTAACGGTGTTGGATAATATTGAAATTAGTAGCGAATCCAATACATATAATGGTAAAGATTTAAAAGTGTTGTTTAAATTCTGGAAAAAATTATTCCCCAGCAATAAAATGAGCATGAATTGTGGTGGATGCCGGAAATCGGTTTTTAAATTCTTTAATGAAATTGGGAAAACTATAAAAAATAAATAATATGGCAAAAAGGCAAAATTCAATTGATGTAATTTATGAATTTTTGGAACAAATGGAAAAAGAAATTGAATTACGATTTACAAAAGATGCAACAATTAAAGATATTATTCGCCATTTAACGGAACATGGCCTTATTGAACCAAAAAGATTACGCAATTATATGATAATCACACAATTTGATGGATTATTAAAGGAAAATTTGGGTAATATTACGCATACATTTTGTGATTTATCCATTAAATTTGAAATGAGTGAATCCCAAGTTGGCCGTGTAGTATATAAGGAACGGAAAAAAAGCAAACCATCCTTTAATATATGTGTTTCGTAAAAAAATTCCAAAAATGCTTTATTCTTTTTGGGTTATTGAAATATATTTGCCGCCATGCGGTATGATATAAGAAATGAATCAAAAGATGTTGATATTTATATTTATGATGAAATTGGTTCACATGATGTAAATGCTAAATCGTTCATTGAAGAATTAAAAAAATACAAGGGTAAACCATTAAATATTCACATCAATTCATTAGGTGGTGAAGTATTTGATGGAATGGCAATTGCCAACGCAATAAAGCAACATCAAGGCGAAACAAGATCATATGTGGAAGGGATTGCCGCAAGCATTGCAACAATTGTAGTTTTGGCGGCCGATAAAGTTTATATGTCCGAAAATTCTTTGTTTATGATTCATAACGCATGGGGCGGTTCAATGGGTGAAGCCAATGATTTACGCAAACAAGCCGATGTTTTGGAAAAAATATCTAATGAAATTGCAAACACATATGTGAAAAAAACCAATTTACCGGTTGATCGCGTAAAAGAAATGATGCAAGAAGAAACATGGCTAAATGCGGAAGAAGCAAAAGAAATTGGATTTGTGGATGAAATCACCGAAGCAATAAAGGTGGCGGCAAAATATGATGTATCAGAATTTAAAAACATTACAGAAAGTAAAATAAAATCAATATTAAATATTAAAACAAAAAAAGAAATGGCAAAATCAGAAAAAACACTTGTTGAAAAATTAAAAGCATTATTTAACGAATCCGAAAATATCAATAATTTGGAAGAAGAAGAAATGGAACAAGAAGAAGAAGAAAAAATTGAAGATGCGGAAGAAATGCCGGATTGGTATAAAAAAACATATGAAGAATTAAAGGAACGGGTTCAAAATTTAGAAGATGCCGTTGCCGATTTAAAAGCGGATAAAGAAAATGCAAAAGCATTATCCGGTGAATTAAGTGATAAAATTGGTGAATTGGAAACCGCTAATGATACAATCGTTAATATGGGGCGTGAAATTTCAAAATTAAACGCAACACCAACGAATGTGGAAGCATCGGGTGATCCGCATTTAATCACTAAAAAAGAAAAAGTTGATCCAAATACCGAAGCGTATAATCAATTGGCGGAATTAATAAAAAATAAAGTAAATTAATAACAAATAAAAACAAAAAAAGAAAATGGCTGCAAATAATTCGATCGCGGTAGCATATTCCGGAACATATGCATCAAAGATTTTGCTTGAACCAATTTTTCATTCAGATGATATTATGAAACATTACACGGTGTATCCTAATGTTAAGGTGAAACAAAATGTGTTTCTTGCAAATTCTTTAAACAAAATAGTGGTGGAAAACACCACATGCACACCGGATAATACATCATGCACGGGTGCATCAACGGGTTTTGATATTGATGATAAAGTAATAACATGCGTGCCGGTAGCGGTAAGGCAATCACAATGTTGGCAAACATTTGCCGAAACATTTATTGCCGAATCATATAAAGCGGGCGTAAATATGCCGGATATTACCGGAACGGAATTATCAAAAGTAATTATTGATCGTGTTCGTGGCGGTATCGCACAAGATATTGTTCGTGTAATGTGGGGTGGCCAAGATGGGCATGCCGATTGCACATATGGATGGACAGATGGATTATTTGCTTTATTTGATACCGGTGCATTAACTGTTGGAACAACATCAACGGCCGGTGTTCCATCGCAACCACAAGTTGTTGCCGGAACGGTATCAGCAACCGATGCGGAAGCAATGCTAACGGATGCGTATAATGAAGCAAATGCGGTTTTACGCCAAATTCCAGCAAAAGATAAAAGAATGTTTGTTGATCCATCAACATATAATGGATGGATGGGTGCATTAACATCAACATCAACCACGAATTATGGATGGGTTGCGGCACAAGAAGGGTTGCCACCGTTGTATTTTAGGGGTGTGGAAGTTGTTCCAATTTATGAATGGGATACAATTTTGGCCGATACGAATCCAAATGTTTTTGTAAGTGGTGGAAATAATAAACACGGGGTTGTATATTCCGCAAAATCCAATATAATGATTGGCTCAAATGTAAATGATCCAGATAATCAAGTAAAAGTTTTTTATGATGATTTGGAAGAACAAGTATTTATTAGAGCATATTTTAGAATGGGATACCAATATGGATGGAATTCATTAGTTCACATGCAAATTCTTATTCCGTAATATACTTAATTAAACGAATATTTAACCTTTAAAAAAATAAAACATTATGGCAATTGATACGGGCGTTGCAATAGGATGCACGGATATAAACCGCAAGGGCGGATTAAGATATGTTGCATTACTTTCGTGGGGTGCATTAACGGGTAATACATTTGCGTTTTCAAACACGGATCACACATGTTCATCGGTTGGTGCGGCCGAAACGGCATTTTTATATGAATTTAAAGATGAAACCGCAACGATGAATGTTAGCGGCACAAAAGAAAATGGCCAAACAACATATGAATGTAGTGTTGAGATGTACTTCCCAAGATGGCAAGGAACAACATTCCAAGAATTAATGCAAGCACAAGATGAATGTTTAATTGCGGTTGTTCAAGATACTAATGGCCACAATTGGATATTGGGTATTTCGGAATTATACGAAAATGAAGATGTAAATTATAGGAATCAAACATTCGGAATATTATCCGGATTGGATGGTTCAACGGGTGCGGCATATACGGATGAAAATGGTATAACGGCAACATTTTCGTGCAAACAATACGAATTACCAAGAGAATACACCGGTGCATATACGGTGGATACTGCTGCATTAACGGTGATTTTATCATAAAAAAAATAAAGGAAGCCGGCATTATGCCGGTTTACCTTTTTTATTTATGGGGTGTTGCGGAAATATAAATGAATCGATTCCATTTTTTGTAAGCATTAATAATTATTTGGATATGGCAACATATAAAGCAAAATTACAAAGGGGGCGAACCACATATAAAGGGTATCACTTTTCGTGGCGAAAATGCACGCAAGATCAATTGGCATTTGCATATGAAGAATTGGGATTAAAACAATTTGTGGAAAAAACAACAAACAATGGCACAAACAAAAAATCCAAGAAAAAAAGCAAAAAACAAACTAATATTAAAAAAGGATAAAACTAATATTTTATCGTATGGCGTTTTAAATTTAGCCGTTCCGGAACATATTACCGAACCGCATAATTTAGATCAAATAATAACACCGTTTGTTCCAAGTGGATGTAATAATTTATTCCCGCAATATTTGGCCGAATTAAAACGGCAATCACCAACGCATCGTGCAATTTTAACACAAAAAACGGCCTTTACATCGGGGCGTGGATTTACGGCCAATGATGAAACATTAATGCATTGGTTCAAAAGAGTAAATGCCGATAAAGAAACCATGCGTGATGTTTATAAAAAATTGGTGGATGATTATTATTCGTTTGGCAATGCGTATATGGAAATTGTTCAATATGATGGCGGATTTAATATTTATCATCTTGATGCCACCACATGCCGAATATCAAAAGATAAAAAAGCGGTTTACATTCATCCCAATTGGGCGGAATGGCAAATGGAAGAAGATTTAATGAAGGTAATTCCATTGTATCCATCGTTTAAAAGTAGCCGTTCCATTGTTCAATTTAAAGATTATGAACCAACATTTCATTTTTATGGTTTACCGGATTATGTTGGATCACTTGAACATATTGCCATTGATTACGAAATTGGTAAATGGAATCATTCTAAATTCAAAAATTCATTCCAACCATCAGCAATAATTGAAATTTCGGGTGATATGAGTGAACAAGAAGCAAAAAAAATGGTTCGTGAAGCACAATCCAAATTTTTGGGTGAAGGCAATCAAGGGAAAATTTTATTTTTGGTAAAAGGAAGTGGCGATACAACACCGGCCAATGTTCAAATAATAAAAGATGATCAAGATGGTTCATGGGATGATTTACAACGGATTACAATACAAACCATCCACACGGCACATCGGTGGCAACCCGCATTATCGGGTGTGGTATCGGCCGGTAAAATGAATTCAACCGGTGCGGAAATCCGCATTGCATATGAAATTGTGCAAAATATTGTGGTTAATGAAACAACGGAAGTATTTCTGGAACAATTTATTGAAATATTTCACCAATTGGGCGGTTTTGATACCGAAGGGATGGAAGTATTATATGAACCGCCAATTTCATATTTATCCGATATAAAACCAAATGAAATTTTAACAATAAATGAACAACGGGAAATTCTGGGAAAAGAAGCAATTGATGGTGGCGATGCATTTGTTGTTCAATTAGCAAAAGGAATGGAAAAAAAGGTGGATAAAGATTCGGTGGAAGAAGTGATTGAAGAAGAAAAGGTGATAACAGAAAATGATAAAATGAAATGGCAAGCACATTTATTGAAAAATGGGAAATTATAGACAATACGCAAATTTAGTATCCGCAACACAAGTAATTGCACAAGCATTTACCAATGAAAATACGGATCAATATTTAATATCCGATGATGTGGTTATTATAACAGAAATCACACATTTAAAGCCGGTATTGGGATTGGAATATTATGAAGAATTAAAATTACAAAACAATAATGGAACATTAACGGCCGATAATCAAATTTTAATGACTTTTTATTTAATACCGGCATTATGTTGGTTGGTGCGATTTGAAGTTGTTAATGAAATACAAAACAATTCCACAAGCATGGGAATCGTATCCAATATTGATGAATTCGCAACCGCTATTGAACCAAACAAATTATCGGATTATGTTCAAGATACATACAGAAAAGCAAAAGTTTTATTAAATGATATGTTGGAATTTTTGAATCATAAAGATCAAACCGGTTTATATCCAACATACAATACCAACAAACCAAACACGGGTTCAACATGGAAAAATCAAGGAATCATTATGTATGAATCCAACAACCAATATTGTAAAGGAAGAAATTATAACACATGGCGTGATTATTGCCCAAGTTGTTAAAAATATAAAATGAAAAAATATTAATAAATAAAAAAAATAAAAAATTATGCCCCTACCAGATGATAATGTAATACTTAAAAACACGGCCGATATTAATTCCGCATCTTTATTATATGAACAAAATTGCAAATGCGGAACGATAGAAATTTTAATTACGAATGAAGAATGGGTGGCAACAGATGATGCGGATCGGGTGTGGAAAATTGTTGTCCTTAATTCCGGATCGGAAGAACATCAAGTAAAATCGCCCGCATTTTCAATGTTGGCGGCCGATAATATTTCGGCCGGTAATTGCACAAAATTAATGGATGCCTTATATGTTGATAATACCATAATAATGGGAAATTTTTCGCACATTGCTGCATCAGCCGCAGAAATGGTATGTCTAATCCTTTATAAAGATTGTTCACAATCCTAAATTATGCCTTGTTTAAAATGTAAAAAAGGATTATGGAAATTTGGCAAAAGTGGCAAATGCCAATATGAATCCAAACAATCATGTGAAACGGCAAATGCCGATTATTACGAAGGGATTGATGAATATGATCAAGATTTTGATTATGAATTTAATTTTTCACAAGCACAAATGGATGAATTGCATGAAAATGGAAAAGTAATTGTTAATGTAAAAGAAAAAGGTGAAGAAATTAATATTTTATTTACATATAATCCAGATGAAAAAACATTGGAATTGGCTAAAATAACACAAGCGAACACAAAAAAATACAAAAAGATATATGGCATCAAACGAACATAAAAATTTATCAAACGCAAACTTGCATGATCCAAAAGATTTTTCAACGGCCGCAAGTTCAACCGTATGTTCAAAAGATTCCGGTGGCAATTTAGTATGGGCAACGCAATCAACATATCGGATTTCAGAAACAAAAATTCAAGGATATGGCACGGGATTAAGTGGCGGAAGCACGGGTTATTATCTTTTTCGTGATGATATAACCGATAATGATTCGCCATTTAATTTCAATCAAGATTATTTAACGGGCGTTGCAACCGATGTTGAATTTACAACAACACAATTAATGCGAACGGCATCGGATGTTATGGCGGAAGATGGTGCAATGATAAAGATTTATGGATGGGCAACCGGTAATTCAACACCAACAATCACGATTGCAATAATGAAATGCACAATGATTGATAATGATAGTGGCGGCATTACACCCGTTTTATTGGATGAATTTGAAATTACCGCAGCCGGTAATAATACGCCCCGTGTATTTGAACGAAACACGGTTGATTTTACGCTTGCCGATGTATCGGCCGGTGATATTATTGTTCCAATGGTAAAATCATCATTAGCAAGCACCACAATTTATTTTAATTTAACCATTGAATTTCAATTGAATGGAATATAAAAAACGATATGATATTAAAAGACAACATAAAAGATACAATTGAAGTTATTGCAGCCAATGGTGGGGCGGTTGGAATATCACAATCACCAATTGGGCAAGCCAATGAATATTTAACATTTATATCATTAACGGCCGCAATTGCATTTACAATTTATAAATTTTTAAAATTAAAAAACAAATAATATGGCAACAACAGTAGAAGCGGCAACATTAGATGTTGTAATTACGGAATCAATAACTTTAAATGGTGCAAATTATGGCAACGCTATTACCAAAACTTTTATCACACAAGGCAAAGTTGATCAAAGAATAATGGAAATAACAGATGTGGAAGAAGTATTTACCACAATAATCGCATTATCAACGGTGGATTCAAAGGGCACAATGATTGTTGCGGATTGGGCATATTTTAGAATTACCAATTTAGATGATACAAATCATATTGTGTTGCAATTATATATAGATGCAAGCAAACAATCATATCACAAGGTGGAAGCGGGTGAAAGTTTTTTATTAATGTCGCCAGATATGGATGTATTATGTGAAGAAGAATTACCGGTATTAACGGATTTAACACAAATCAATGCACAAGTTGCGGATGTGGAAGCACCGGTTGAAATTGAATACACTATTATCACGGCCTAATGGCAAAACGGGCATCATTTATATTTAGGGATTCCCGAAGAAAAAAACGAAAAGGCGTGCACGCCAAAACAAAAGCATCAAAAATGAAGCAATCCAAAAATTATTTGAAAAAATATAAAGGGCAAGGAAGATGAAAAAAGCACATTTACTTTTAATTCGTGATACCTTTACCCCATCATATGTAATGGGAAAATTATATGTAAATGCCACATTTATGGCACACACATTGGAATTGGCATGGCGTGATAATGAAAAAAGCATTTCATGTATTCCAAAAGGGGTTTATGATGTTAGATTACGAACCGCCCGTGAATCCGCATCACGGGATTATTTACATTTATTGGTGGAAAATGTTCCAAACCGATCGTATATCCTTTTTCATGTTGGAAATCGGGCATCATCAAATTGGAAATTAAAAGAAAAAACAGATACAAAGGGTTGTATATTAACGGGAATGTATCGTGATGAAAAAAAGGGCATGATAATGCAAAGTAAAAAAGCACATACATCGTTAATGGATAAACTTATTGAAGATGGAATTGCGGAACAGATGGAATTAGTAATTAAAAACAGTTAATAATTAAAATTAAAATAAAATGAAAAAAATATTCTTTACAGTAGCATTAATAATTTCGGTATTTTGTGCCAACGCACAATTTACCCTAATTGCCGATCTTGAACAACCGGCCGAAAAATTGGGTGTTGGATACCAAATGGATCAAATGATGGTGGGGGTTCAACAAAATGGCGATAATTATGATGTGTTTGGGCGATATAATATGAATGATAATTTTTATATTTCGGCACAAGCACCATCAGATTTTATAACAGATAGTTTGCGAATGGGTGTTGGTATATCAATAAAATTCTGGAACAATATATTTATTGAACCAAATTACAATATGAATATCGGCACAAGCGGAAGTGGAAAATTTACCATCGGTGTTGCTTGCCGGTTTAACTAAAATATTAATCAAAAATAAAATTAAAATCATGGAAGTATTAAAAAAGTTTTTACAAAGTCGTAAATTTTGGATTGCAATGGGTTCAATATTTATTCCGATGGTGGCATTAAAATTGAATATGTCGGCCGATGATATTGAAAAATTATATTATTCACTTTTGGCATTATTACTTGGCCAATCATTAAGTGATTTCGGAAAAGGTAATAAATAAAAATGGGAAAGTTAAAATTATTATTGAATAATATCTTTGTTAAAAATGGTATTGATTCAATTACTAAATTGATAAATGCATTAAAACAATTGTTTACCGATTCAAAAGGTAAATACAGTTCCAAACGCACAATTTCGGGCGTATTGGTAATTGTTTGTGCATCAACAATTGAAAAAACGGGGATTACAACCAATGCTTTAATCCTTGCTTTATTGGCAATATTGCCGCTTTGTTTTTCAGTATTTGAAAAATACGATGGTTGTAAGTGTGGCAAATAATTGCTTTGTGTTTTCACATTGTTTGTTTGAATGAAGTGCGGAATTTATTAATGATTCCGCATTTCATTTTTTTACACTTTTCGTTGTTTATAATTTTAAAAAACCACCTATCAAAACAACCACAAAATTCATAATTTTACACCAAATATATAAATGGCGGAATCCACCATATGTATGATCCATGTGCCGGTAAATACCATTTTAATGCCCGTAGCGGCACGATGTATGATATATGGTATATTACCATTAAATATGGGGCGTTCGTTAAATACACACGATTTGCTTGATTACAAAAAATTTTAATAAAAATTAAATAATTTATGAAAAAAGATGGTGATATTCGGCCACGATGGGATGAAAAATTAACCCCGTATTTACAAAAATTAAAATCATTTTCGGTTGCCGATCAAATAATGATTTTGGAAGATTCTTTTAAAAAATTTAGTGATGGCGATAATATTTCATTAAGTGAAAATGATAAACAAAAAATCATTGAATCCAAATTATCCGGCCGAATTAAAACATTGGATGATTTAATTGAAGTATGCAAAATTGATTTAAATGAATGGTTGATTGAACGGCATATAATAAACAAATGGGATGTTGGTTCAAAAGTGGAAGATCAAATTATTGTGGAAGAATTATTTCAAGTAAAGGTTTGGTTAAAAAAGAATCAAGAATTTTTGGATGCCCAAACAGTTAAAAACGAAATATTGGCCGAAATCAAAAAACATTCACCAATTGTTAAAAAATTACCGCCATTAAAAAACACCAATAAACATTTATTGGAAATTAATATTTTTGATTTACATTTTGGTAAATTAGCACAAGCCGAAATTTCTGGTGAAAATTATGATACCGATATTGCCGAAAAACGATTTTTATTTGCCTTGCATCAATTAATATCGCGAACCGGTGAAATGATATTTGAACGGATATTATTCCCGATCGGTAATGATTTCTTTAATTCGGATTCATTACGAAATGAAACCACAAAAGGCACGGCACAAGATGAACATTTATTGTGGCAAGAAACCGTTCGTAAAGGCCGAATTTTAATGCAAAAGGGAATTGAATATTTATCACAATTTGCACCGGTGGATGTGGTGGTAATTCAAGGCAATCACGATTGGGAACGGATGTTTATGTTGGGTGAAATGTTGGAAGGGTTTTATCATAATAATAAAAATGTAAATATTGATAATGGTTATTCGCCACGAAAATATTATGAATATGGAAAATGTTTGATCGGATTTACGCATGGCAATAATGAAAAGATTGTTGATTTACCTTTAATTATGGCACAAGAATGTTCGGATAAATGGCAAAAAACAAAATTCCGTGAATTTCATGTTGGCCATTTACATCACACAAAAAATATTTCATATAAATCATCACAAGAATTTAAAGGTATTGTTGTTCGGTATTTAAGAAGTTTAACGGCCAATGATACATGGCATCATATAAAAGGATATATTTCAATGCAATCGGCCGAATCTTTTTTGTGGCATAAAAACGATGGTTTAATTGCACAATTTTCGGTTAATCTTTAAGATTTCAACAATACGATTGTTAATAACTTATTTAATATTTTATTAAATT
>Ga0310342_100001772_pt1 | contig 13586 bp, 10 predicted proteins | sample S15DNA20500_MG_FD_206155 | JGI IMG/M metagenome (GOLD analysis project Ga0310342, IMG submission 206155) | Marine microbial communities from station ALOHA, North Pacific Subtropical Gyre - S1503-DNA-20-500_MG | ecosystem: Environmental > Aquatic > Marine > Oceanic | place: Pacific Ocean: North... | reverse complement strand
GCCGGCGACCATCTCCGCAGCGCGGCAGATCTGGGGCTGGACCTGGTGGCCGTCGGACTGCTGTACAGAGAGGGGTACTTCACACAAACCATCGAGAACGGTCAGCAGGTGGTCCACTACCCTCGGGTAGATCCGGATCACCTGGGCCTCATCCCTGTCCACCGATCAGACGGTTCACGCCTGATCATCGACATACCCGACGGGCAGACCAGCTACTCCGCCCAGGCCTGGGAGGTTCGTGTGGGCAGCGTCCGGCTGTTCCTTCTGGACACCGGACTCACCGAAAACCCCACCCCAGTCCGCGCCTTGACCGATCGCCTGTACGGCGGAGACACGCGGATCCGACTCCACCAGGAGGTGCTGCTCGGCCATGGCGGGAAGCAGCTCCTGGACGCCCTGGCCATCTACCCGGATGTCTTTCACATGAACGAGGGTCATGCTGCCTTTCTCGTCCTGGCCCTGGTGGCGGAAGCCCACGCCCGAGGTGCAGATGTGGAGACGGCATGGGCGCAAGCCAAGGACCGCTGCGTCTTCACCACACACACCCCCGTCCCAGCGGGGCACGATCGATTTGACCCTGAGGCCGTGACCCAGGTCCTGGGTCCTTCACTCCAAGCCGCTGGCCTGGAGACGGATGACTGGCTGACGCCTGCCCTGGCCGACGGGCATCTGTGCATGTCCACGCTGGCCATTCGAGGGAGTCGAGCCACCAACGGGGTGTCCAAGCTCCATGCAGAGGTGTCGACCCAGATGTTCGAGCACCTGGACCGGGAGGTGCAGCCCATCACCAACGGCGTGCATCCAACCGCCTGGCTGGCCCCAGAAACCCACCAGCTCTTTGATGCTCATCTGCCCGACTGGCGCTCGAAAATCTCCGACACCGAGTACTGGGCCCGAGCGGAGGACCTTCCTTGCGAGGATCTGCTGACCTTGCGTCGCACGCTCCGCAGCCGGTTGATCCGCAGCGTCCGAAAGGCGGTCGGCGAAGATGTCCTGAACCCTGAACACCTCACTCTCGGATTCGCGCGACGGTTCGCCACCTACAAGCGGGCTGCGCTGATCTTCACGCAGCCAGATCGGCTCGCGGCCATCCTGGACCAGGGCGTGCAGATAGTCTTTGCGGGCAAGGCCCACCCGGAGGACACCGACGGTCAAGCCGTGCTTGCCGAGGTACTCCGCTGGTCCGAGGACCCGAGATTCAAGGGACGCCTGGTCTTTGTGCCAGGCTACGATCCCTCCTGGGGCCGGCTGCTGACCCAGGGCGCGGACGTCTGGCTGAACACCCCTCGCCGCCCGAGGGAGGCCAGTGGCACCAGCGGTCAGAAGGCCACACTCAACGGCAACCCCAACCTCTCGGTCCTGGATGGCTGGTGGCCAGAGGCCTGGGACGGAAAGAACGGCTGGGCCATCCCCGGCGCCGGCGATGTCGAGGATGCACTCACCTTGTACAGCATTCTCGAGGAAGAAGTGATCCCCGCATTTTCCGACCGCAAGCGCTGGGCCCACATCATGGCCCACGTAATGGCCACCTGCGTACCCGTGTTCAACACAGACCGGATGGTGCGGGACTACTGCAGGCAACTGTACGGTCCCACATGAGCACTCGGTTCACTCCGGAGGCAGCCACCAAGCTTCGCGATGCGATCGACGAAGCCGGCGGAATCGAGGTCTTTGCCATTGGCCGAATGGACACCCACTCGGAGGTCGTCGATCTGGACATCCACTGCCGAGGAAACATCGACTCCGTCCCCGCTCTCCTCCGCCGACCGCGACCTGGAGAGGTGGTGATCCACAACCATCCCTCGGGCACCATGCAGGCATCCGAGGCCGACATGCGGCTCGCGAGCCTGTACGGCGACGACGGGATCGGTGTGGTGATCGTCAACAACGAGGTCACCGCAGCGCTCTGGGTGGTGGAGCCGATGCAGCGCAAGGTGGTACGCGTCGATCCAGCGGAGGTCCAGGAGTTCTTTGAGGTCCGTCTCCCCAGCGTCATTCCCGACCACGAGGAGAGACCCGGCCAGTTGGAGATGGCGCTGCGCGTGACCGACGCGCTCAACGACGGCGACATCGCCCTGCTGGAGGCCGGCACGGGCACCGGAAAGTCCCTGGCATACCTGGTGCCCGCAGCCCTTTGGGCCACCTCCAACCAGGGGCGAGTCGCCATCGCGACCTTTACCATTGCGCTTCAGGGCCAGCTCGCCAGCAGCGATCTCATGCTGATGCAGAAGGCCGGTCTGGAATTCCGCTACGCCGTGCTGATGGGCCGACACAACTATGTCTGCCGACGAAAGCTCGCCCGTGCCGTCGAAGATCCAGGCAGCCCGAACGAAGCGGATGCCATCCGTCAGATCGCCGAATGGTCCCGGACCTCACCGGACGGCACCCGCGGAGATCTCCCCTTTCCCATCGATGAAGAAGACTGGGACAGGGTATCCAGCGATCCGGACCAGACCCTGCGGGTCCGATGTCCGCATTACAGCGACTGCTTCTACTACACCGCGCGGCGCAAGGCAGCGGATGCCCATGTACTGGTGGTGAATCAACACCTGCTGCTGGCCGACCTGTCCACCAAGTACCAATCGGGCGGGGTCGGGGTTCTGCCGCGCTACGACCGCGTGGTTCTCGACGAAGGCCACCACCTCGAGGATGCGGCCACGCTCCTGTACGAGAATCGGCTCGGCATCGAAGGGCTGCGCCGATCCGTGCGGAGTCTGCTGCCTCGGAAGAAGCGTCCCGGTGCCTTGGCCAAACTGAAGTCGCATCACCTCAAGCCCGCAGGAGGTCTGGGACCAGAGGATGTGGAGGCCGGCTCGGTCTATCTTCAGGCGGTCGAGGAGGCCGCCCATGCGCTGATGACCGATGCGCCCGTGTGGTTCGAGGCCCTCGGTGATGCCGCATCACTGGACCGGGAGACCACGCTGCGCACCACTCCCAAGTTCCGTGAAGGAGCGTCCTGGACCGATCAAATCGCCCCCACCATCCAGGCCATCAGCGCTCAGGTCCACCGCACGATTCGCCCCATGGACGACCTGCTGAATGTGCTCGACTCCCTACCAAAGGAAGCCAGGGACAAACATCCCCAGCCCATCTTTGACCTCCTCAGGGCCCGACGACGCCTGGGCGAGAAGGCCAGGTTCATGAGCAGCTTTCTGGGTGGAGACGAGGCCAATGTGAGTTGGATGGAGCGTGACCGCGGCCACCGATCGGCACCCGCCGGCCGAATCTGTGAGGCGCCCATCGCAGTCGGTCCCATGCTCCGGGAGCAGGTCTTCGAATCCCTGCGGGCGGCCATTGTCACCAGCGCCACGCTCACGGTCGCCCAGCGCTTCGACCACCTGGCGGGCCGCATCGGACTGACCGACTGCGAGAGGGTCAAGTCCGGCATCTTTGACTCCCCCTTTGACTACGCCACTCAAGCGGTACTCGGCATTCCACGCGACCTGCCCACTCCCAAGGAGCCGGGCTTCGAGGACGCGGTCTCGGACACTGTGATCGATACCATTCGGCGCAGCGATGGCGGAGTCTTCGTACTGTGCACCAGCTACGCCCTCTTGGACCGGCTCCACGCGGATGCCAGGGCGGCGCTAGGGGATGCGTGGCCGCTGTTGAGACAGCGAGAGATGGGCCGAGAGCGCTTGTTGATGCGGTTCAAGGAAGATCGTCGCAGCGTACTGTTCGGCACAGACAGCTTCTGGGAGGGGATCGATGTCAAGGGCGACGGACTGCGCGTGGTGATCATCCCTCGACTGCCATTCCGCGTACCCACAGAGCCCGTCCAGCAAGCCAGACACGAGCGCCTGGAGGCCCAGGGACTGGATCCATTTCGAGCCTACTCGCTGCCCCAGGCAGTGCTGCGCTTCCGACAGGGATTCGGACGACTGATACGAACCCGTCGAGATCAAGGGGCGGTTCTGCTGCTGGACCGACGCGCGACCAACCTGTGGTACGGCCGCGTCTTTCTACACAGCCTACCCGACGTGCCGCGCATTCAGGGGCCCAGGAGAGTGGTGCTCGATCGCCTCGAACAGCTGCTGAAAGGTACCGGAACCCCCGCCTGAGGGTCAGGCACAGCGTCACAGCCTACGACGACTCACCGCGAGCAGCGACACCATCAGTGCCAAGACGCCGCCACCGCCCACTGGGCCAGTCATGCACCGGCTGCCGCCTCCGCGCAGTTCCCGTCCGCCATCGCAGATGTCCCCGATCCCGTCCTGATCGTCGTCGGCCTGATCCGGGTTGTTCTCGGCCGGGCAGTTGTCGCAGGCATCTCCATGCCCGTCGCCGTCTCGGTCCTGTTGATCCGGATCTCCGTGGAGACGACAGATGTCGCAGGCATCTCCAATTCCGTCCGCGTCTGTATCGTCCTGGGTTGGGTCCGGGATCAGTGGGCAGACATCACAGACATCACCCACCCCGTCCTCATCGCTATCGATGAGCTCCGGGTCGTAGCCATCTGGGCATAGATCACACGAATCACCGATGCCGTCCTGATCCCTGTCCGCCTGACTGGTATTGGGCAGCACGGGGCAGTTGTCACAGACATCTCCGACACCGTCGTAGTCTGCGTCCATCTGGTCAGCATTGGGGAACTCAAAGCAGTTGTCGCAGACGTCACCCAGCGCGTCCCCGTCGCTGTCCAGCTGCGTGGGATTGGCGTAGGAGGGGCAATTGTCGCAGTCATCGCCGATCAGATCCTCGTCGATGTCCTCCTGCCCGGGGTTTTCTATCGACGGGCAATTGTCGCAGAGGTCGCCCACGGTGTCTTCGTCTTGATCACCCTGACCGGGGTTGGGGACAAGCGGGCAGTTGTCACAGACATCCCCGAGCAGATCGCCGTCCAGATCACCCTGGTCGTCGTTGGGGATCTCGGGGCAGTTGTCGCACTCATTGCCCCATATGTCGCCGTCGTTGTTTTCCTGAAGCGGATTGTAGAAAAACGGGCAGTTGTCGCAGTCCAGGTAGACGCGGACGCCAGCGGGATCGTCAAACACCATGGGATCGGGGTGTCCGCCGAGCAAGTCTTCGTCTGGGTCGAAGCTGAACGAGTCGGGATCTTCTGGATCCCCCAACACCGGATAGGCGCATCCAAACCAGTCATAGCCCACGTAATAGTCGGCATTCGGGTACGGAATTCCCCCCACGCTCTGGGTGTCCAGGCAGATCGGATCTGCCAGATCAACCGGCGCCTCATCGAAGACCTCTATGCCATTGCAATTGAGGTCCTGGATGATCCCAGGGTCTGCTGAGGAGCTGGCAGGTAATGTTAGGAAGAGAGAAAGCACACTTGCAAACATGGAAATCCTCACTGCAGACCGAGCCCAACATGCAGATTGGCATCAGTCTGTGGGACTCGCCGCAGTTTTTCGGGTAGACACTGGCCATGGTGAAGATCTGGGTCCCTTCTCTGAGATGCGATCGCTGTCGGGCGCTTCGGCCCTGGTCCGCAATGAAGGCCTGGATCCTTCAGCCCGTGGGCCCCACCACCGGCCGCGGCGACGGCGGCCGCACCCACTTTGTGTGTCCTGCTTGCCGCCTCACCCAGGAAGCAGGCGACCCCGGCTCGAAGCCTCCGCGCTGACCGGTCGCCGCAGCACCAGCCTGCGCCCCGCGTCCCTGCCTGCAGTCCACGCGGGACCGACCACCGATCCTCGGGCCCGCCCCCGTACCCGGCGTGGATGACGTCTGGCGAGGTAGTTCTGAAGATCGGCATCTCCGGTCCACACCAGTCCCGTCTCCTCACAGGCCCGGGCCTGGGCCTGGAGCTGCTCGTAGAGTCCCGTCATCACCCCTTGCAGATACGTCCGTCGCTCACGATTACCGCGGAGTCCTGCCGTCTTTCGGTGCGCCATCCAACTGCGCTCGGCCGTCGCCAGCACGAAGTCATGGACATGACTCGCGATGGCCAGGTTCTCGTCACGGCCACAGATCTCCAGCACCCGACCTCGGGCGTCCCGCTGCGGGTCCCAGCCGAACACCCAGATGGGCTGGACAAAGAAGTGCTCCCCCAGGATCCCTGCGAGGATCCGGTGGTGGCTCGGCACCCGTCCTGTCGGTGATCCCAGATGACGAAAGCCGTAGCGGCCGGGCGCGGCATCCACGTTGTACTGCCGCATCATCCGGTGTGCGGCCCGCATTGCCGCCTCCGCCTCGTGTCGATTGGGGCTATCCGCGAGCGCAAGGAGCGCATGGATCTTCCGCAGAATTGCAGGGGTTTCCTGGGTACCTGAATCCCGAGGCTCACCCGCTGCTCGCGCATCAATGGCCCGCTCCTGACACACGCGCCGAAAGGCCGGCCCATGGGCAGTCTCATCCAGGACGCCCAGGATCTCGTCCACGTACTGATGCGCCATCTCGTGGCGCAGCACCTCCAGGACCATGCCCCAACTTCGCTCCAGGACCAGAGGTCTCGACAGCGCCAGCGTCCGTCCCGTCCGCTGCCAGAATCCCAGACGTCTGCGCGCGCTGACGAGTTGAAGCACCGGCGGCCGGAGCGCGCCTTCAAAATGGATTCTGTTGAGTTCGGCCCAGGAGCGGCTGAGCTCGCGGAGGAGCACAGGCTCGAAGACAACGCCCTTAGTCTGTACAGTCCTTCGCACAGAGACCCTTCTCTGATTCGAGGGCATCACAGATTCCATCTCCACACCAGTCACCACTGGCCGGCAAGTCCGCGCCGCAGTCACGTGGGCAGAGGTCAGGCTTGGAGTGCTCAATCTCGTCACACTCTCCATCGCCGCAGGGGTGAACGCCCTGTGCGGGTGGCGCACCCGCCACATTGCCAGGAGCTTCGCCAGCCGGCGGTCCTCCTTCCGGCGGGGGGCCCGGAGGACCCTTCACACCCTCGCCATCCGCTTGCGCCACATCTTTGGGATCGTCAGGATTGGCGGCATCTTCCACGGCGCCTTCCACCGCGCCTTCGGGCAGCTGCGGAGCAGTCGTGGGAGTGGCCGCAGGAGTGGCCGCAGGAGTGGCCGCGGGAGCCGCGGTGGGTGCGGAGGCCGGTCCAGCACCTGCTGGGTTCATAGCGCCTGTGGTCTCGGGCTCTGGACATCCAAGGAGCGCAGCCAGCAGAAGGGGGGTGTACAGCTTCATCGTTCCCTCAAACATGAGTGGGGGTAGGTAGTACCTGTAGGAAGCTGTATCTTCCCACTGCACAACGAGCATATCCAGCCGACCTATCCCATGCAGGTTAAGCGCCAGACCCTGGAGGTGTCATGACCAACCCCGCGATCAGCCGTGACCGCGTTCACGCTCTGGCCGAGGCCTGCAGTGACGAGGGCGAGGAGTTCCAGTCCACGGCCAGCCGCCTGATCAAACAACAGCGCCGGCTCAGCAGATTCTTCGAGCAGAACGTAGGTCCCATGGGACCGATGGCCGCCCAGGTTGGGCTGTACATGCTGAGTGTCAGCATGCGGATCTTCGATCAGATCGGGGGCCGCATGGACAAGGTCACTGGAGGCACGCTGAACGAAGCGGCCGCCAAGATACAGGAAGAGGCCGTGCGCCTGCTGCCCGCAGATGATGGCTTTGTGGCGCGAGCCAAGAGCGTGGAGTGGCGCGCCCAGCCCCACCTCCTGGACGAGATCCTCTGGGCCCTGTTCGAGCGCGAAGAGAAAAATGAGGGAGAGGTCGACCTGGAGCCGGACAAGGCGGCGTTGGTCTACCTGATGCTGTGGGCCGCCGTGGAGTGCCTGGACGCCAACTGGCGGGCGCCAGAAGCGATCAGCTGACCCCCCTCTCGACTACCAGTGGGCCTCGGCCAGCTCCACCCGAAAGTTGGCGCAGTCCGCGGAGGCATCGACACTGACCTCCACCCGTCCCAGCTGACCTGGTCCGACATCCAGGATGTCCGCGTACCGGGTCTCCCGACAGTGAATGGCTACGGTGAGTTTATCGATCCATCTGGACGACCGGTTGGTGGCCTCCACGATCACCTCGGAGCGGCCATCAGGCCAGCGAACACCCTCCGCATCCATTCCTATCCATGGCGAAATATCACCGCTGCGGTCCGTGGCCTGATCGCGCTTCCTCAGGGAGACCTCGGATCGTGCCCCGTCCACTGTCACCAGGAAGCGATCGGAGACGTTGAGTCCGAGCAAGCCGACAGTGCCATCGGTGGCGCAGGGCTCACACACGCTGACGGTAATGCCCTCGACCTCCAGTCCTCCGACCCACAGTCGGTCCAGCATGACCAGCTTGGCGGTCTGTAGCCCTCCCGCAGTCTGCATGGTCATTTCAGGGGCATCTCGGGGCACGGAGATGCCAATCTTCCGGAGACTGGCGCGATTCAGAGTCGTCAGCGTCGCACCGGTATCAAACAACATCGAGACCTCGAGTTGCCGCTTGGGCCCCTCGAGGGTCACCGGCACCCGAAGCGCAGACTTCCTCCCCTCTGTCGGGAGTACGACCTCGTCGGGAACTGGCGCGGGAGAAGATGCCTTGCTGGAACCTTCCTTCTTTGACTCGGTGGCGGGCTTCCGGGCGGGTGGGGTCAGCGGTGGTGCCTCGGTTCGGGCCTCAGCAAGTACCTCCCGGGTCCCTTCAATGCGCGGCAGCCACTCATCCAGTCGGCGTCCCCATTCTCCGTCCACCCTTCCTTGAGTCCACGTCCCGATGGCGGCAAACCCGAGCGAGAGTGAGCTTTCACGCTCACCTGGAAAATACAGGGGGAAGGTGACCAGCACCGCGGAGGACCAGATCACCATGGCCAGCCCGGTCACCACCAACGAGGGCCGCTTGGCATCCCCGGGCTTGTACATCAGTGCCCGCACTGGCAAAGAAACGAGCGCCACCGCCACCATAGCGACCAGAACAGGCGGTCCATTGCGCAGCAATCCCGCGCCCAGCAACCCCAGCATGGCAGAGACCGCCAGCGCAGCGCCCACCACACAGATCAAAGAGCCGAAGATCTGCTTGAGCACCGGTGATTGTCCTCCGTCCATTTCACAGATAAAGCACCCAGCCGATATGGCCAACTAGGAGATCCAATGAGTGTTCAGCGGTCCACGTATTTCTGCATCGACATCGAGTGCAATGGACAGGTTCCTGGGTTGTACGACATGGTGTCCCTCGGCGCGGTCGTGGTGAAGCAGGATGCGGAAGGCGTCCTTCAACTCGGCGAGAGCTACTATGTCGAGATCCAGCCCCAGGCCCCCCGCTTCGACCCCTCAGCCGCAGCCATCCACGGCCTCGATCAAGACCGACTCAAGGCAGAGGGCTCGACCCGTCGAGCGGCAGCCCTGGAGCTCTCCGCGTGGGTCAAGCGCCAGACACAGCCAGGAACTGACCCGACATTCGTCGGCCACAATGCGCCCTTCGACTGGTCGTTTGTCGCCTACACCTACGCCGCGGAGGAGCTGCCCAACCCCTTTGGCTACAAAGCGATGTGCACCAAGTCACTCTCCGCCGGCGTGCTCGATATCCACTGGCTGGACACCCACAAGGAGCTGCTCTCCGACCGGCTTCAGCTGCCTGCGGAGGATCTCGGGCAGAAGCATCGTGCCGACTACGACGCGGCCTACCAGGCCCAGATCCTCAAGGCCCTGCTGGAGTACCGGCGCTGACTCTGGCCATGACGCCCCGATGATCGGCACCGGGCAGGCGCACAAGCTCGACCCCGTCCACCTGGACCGGACCCACCAAGAGATGGTCGAGCTGGAGGGTTGGGAAGTTCAAGGTGTCCCCGCCCACAGGCCAACTGATGGCGAAGAGGCCCATGTGTTCCAGCAGGTCCTTCAGTCCTTTGCCCTCCAGATGACGGGTGGCCCAACTGCCCGGTACGGAGTTGAAGTCTCCGGCGACCACCACCGGGTCTCCCGCCAGACACGGACCCCACGGTCGCACCATACGGCCCGCATCAATGGCTTCTGCTACCCGCTTCATGTAGGGCTGGAGGCCACTAGGGTCGAGCGGTACTGGCGGCGGACCGTGGAGTCCAAGCACACAGAACTGCTCCGCCACTCGCACCAAGGCGATGGGCATGGTCATCGTCTGGCTGCCGATCTCTTCGGTCACCGCCGCCTCGCAGGAGACCTCCGGCCGACAGAACACCGCCGTGGCATGGGAAGGGCTGGGCATGGGCCGGTCGAAGTTGTCTGCCACCGAGCGCATCCCTGGCACCACTCGCGCCCGCGCCTCTACCTGCACAAAGACCTCTGCATTCAGCGCCTCCACCGCAGCACCCAGCCCCTCTGGCTGGCCGGTATAGGCGTTGACATTGGCCACCAGGATCCGGACTCCGGGCATGCCGCCGTCCCACACCGGGATTCCTGCCAATGGCATGGCCACGAGCGCCACCAGCCCGGGCACCCACCGTCTGCCCGAACCCCAGGCCACCCGCAGGCAGACCAACGGGGTGAGGAGCGCCAGCCATCTGGGCGCCATCAGGCAGATCGAGTGCGCCACGTGGCCCCAGGTCTGATCAGACGGCACCAATTCCCCGATCCCTCGCAGCACGAGACCGACCACCCCCAACACCAGGCACCCCCCCCATACCCGGGTGGTGCTCCACGTCGCTTTGTCCGATTTCCCCATCTCCACTGCCTACCACGGGCTGCCCCTGTGCGGGGGCAGGGTTAGTCCTCGGCCATGTCCGATCGCCCACTATTACTCCGAGCTCTCGCTGGTGAGTCCATCAGCCGGCCACCCGTCTGGTTTATGCGCCAGGCCGGACGGTATCTGCCAGAGTATCAAGCGATCCGAGCCCATCATGACTTCCTTGAGATGTGCCACGACCCGGCACTGGCTACCGAGGTCACGCTGCAGCCCCTGGCCCGCTTCCCAGTAGATGCCGCCATCGTGTTCTCCGACATCCTCCTGCCGCTGGAGTGCATGGGAGCGGACCTGGCGTATGTGAAGGGCACCGGACCGATCATCCACAACCCTGTTCGCACTGCGGACGAAGTGGATGCCCTCAAGGAATTTGTCCCGGACCGCGACCTTCCCGCGCCCATGGAGACCCTTCGACGGTGCGTGGCGGCGACCGACGTGCCCGTGCTGGGGTTTGCCGGCGCTCCGTTCACCATGGCCTGCTACCTTGTGGAAGGGTCCGGCTCCAAGATGTGGACGGAGACGAAGAAGCTGATGTTCTCTCAGCCGGATGCCTTCCAGAAGCTGCTGGATCGGCTCGCGGACGCTGTGGGAGATCACCTGCAGGCACAGATCCATGCGGGTGCGGCTGCCGTCCAGCTGTTCGACACGTGGGCAGGCGCACTCTCGGCGGAGGATTTTCAGCGGTGGGCGCTCCCCGCAGCGGCCCGGGCCCTCCGCCGTGTCAGCGGCGCACCCAGGCTCTATTTTGCACGGGACTCGGGGCCCTTCCTGCCCTGGCTGGCTGAGACCGGTGCCGATGCCATCGCCCTGGACTGGCGTGTGGACATCGGCCGGGCCCGCGCGGTGCTGGGCGATCTGCCTGTGCAGGGCAACCTGGACCCATCTGCAGTTCACGCGCCCCCGGAGGAGATCAGGCGGCGAGTGCACCAGATCATCCGTGCCGCCGGCCCCCGGGGTCATGTCTTCAACCTCGGTCACGGGCTGGCACCAGACTCGCCCATCACCGGTGTCGCGGCTGCAGTCGATGCCGTCCGCGACTGGTCCTGGGGATAGTGCTGTGGCCCGAGTGATCATTGTGGGGGCCGGTATCAGCGGACTGGCCACCGCCACCTTCCTGAGGGCACAGGGAGTGGAGTGTACCGTCCTCGAGGCCGCCGAAGAGCCTGGCGGGAACGTACGCTCCGATCGTATCGACGGCAGGGTCCTGGACCGGGCAGCGACGGGCTGGCTGGACAGCGAGCCCGCCATGGGCCGGCTGGTCGATCTCCTGTCCCTGCAGGAGTCTCTGATCTCCGCCAGCCACCGATCCTCCGCCCGCTGGATCTTTTCTGACGGCCAGACTCATCTCGTCCCATCGACCCCCGCCACCCTGCTGAGGTCCAGGCTCATTCCGTGGTGGGCCAAGCTGCGGCTTCTGCTGGAGCCCTTCATCCCGCGGGGCAAGGGCGAGGAGACTGTCCATGCGTTCGTGAAGCGCCGGCTGGGATCTGCATTTGCGGACAAGTTGGTCGGCCCGATGACTGCGGGCATCTTTGCGGCCCATCCCGACCAACTCTCGCTCCGGGCAGCCTTCCCCCGGATGTACGCCCTGGAGCAGAAGTACCGAAGCCTCTTCCTCGCGCTACGCGCCACCAGAAAGGCGGGAGAGGCCGGCGGGCCGGCCGGGCCTGGCGGCCACCTCCAGACCCTGCGCGGGGGAGTGGGGACGCTGACTGAGACCATGGCGGCACAGCTCGGAGAGGATCTCCAGTGCGGGGTGGCAGTCGCCTCGGTCCAGCCCCGAGGCGATGTGTGGGAGGTCCACACCGCAGAGGGAAAGATCGATGCCAGCGCCGTCGTGCTCGCCTGTCCGGCCAATGCACAGGCCTCACTCGTCCGGGGCCTGGATCCTGACCTGGCTGGCACCCTGGATGCCATTCCCTATGCACCCGTCACCGTGGTCATTACCGCTTGGCCGGCGGGAGCCTGGGATCGCTCTCCGGAAGGCTTCGGGGTTCTGGTCGCCCCAGGAGAGGATCTCGGAGTCCTCGGCACCCTGTACACCTCTGGCGTCTTCCCAAGCCAAGCACCGGAGGGCGAACTGCTGCTGAGAACCATGGTGGGCGGAGCGGTCGATCCCGATGCTGCTCTCCTGGCCCACCAGCCCTTGATGGACAGGGTCGATCACGCACACCGGGCATTCTTTGGATCCCAGCGGGCCGATCCGCTGATGGTTCAGGTCTACCGACACCCACGCGGCATTCCCCAGTACGCGCTGGGTCACCCCGGACGGGTCGCTGCGGTCAGAGCCGCCGAGAACAAGTTTCGGGGCCTCTTCTTCTGCGGAAATCATCTCGATGGAATCGGCGTGAAGGACTGCGCAGCCGCAGCGGAGCGCACCGCTGAGGCCGTGCACGGGCTGTGGCTGGAACAAACGCCAGAGCTCGAGGAGACCTCCGCATGATCACCGTGGTCGATCTGCTCAAGCGAACGGAGGCGTTCTTCCGAGACAAGGGCATCCCCAGCCCGCGCCTGGACGCCGAGCTGATCCTGGGGCACCAGCTGGGACTGGATCGGGTGGAGCTCTACCTGCAGTTCGACCGGCCCCTGAACGAGGACGACCTCTCGCCGATGCGGGGGCGCGTCAAGCGCCGTGGGAATCGGGAACCGCTGGCCTGGGTGCTCGGCACAAAGGAGTTCTGGAGCATCGATCTGTCCACCCACGAAGGCGTGCTGGTGCCCCGGCCGGACACCGAGACCCTGGTGAAGGCCGCCCTCGCGCTCATTCCGGAAGAAGCCGAGTGCTTTGTGGTGGATGTGGGTGCGGGCACGGGCGCTGTGGGCTTGGCCATCGCCAGCGAGCGGCCAGGCGTCAAGCTCTTCTCCACCGACATCTCAGATGCGGCCCTTCACTGCACCAAGGAAAATGTGGCACGACTGGGTCTGGGGGATCGGGTCGCCGTGCTCAAGGGGTCCTTGCTCGAGCCCATTCCCGAGGACCGCCCCATCGACATCGTGGTGTCCAACCCGCCCTACATTCCCAGCGATGAGATCGC
>Ga0310342_100001770_pt1 | contig 13588 bp, 11 predicted proteins | sample S15DNA20500_MG_FD_206155 | JGI IMG/M metagenome (GOLD analysis project Ga0310342, IMG submission 206155) | Marine microbial communities from station ALOHA, North Pacific Subtropical Gyre - S1503-DNA-20-500_MG | ecosystem: Environmental > Aquatic > Marine > Oceanic | place: Pacific Ocean: North... | reverse complement strand
CGTTCAAGGCCCGCTTCGGCATCAAGGTCGTCCTGATGTTCGCGAGCCTCATCCCGATGCTGATGCTGCCCTGGCCGGTGAAGGTCATCATCGACAACGTCATCGAGGGGCAACCCATCGATGACCCGATCCAACCCTACCCCGCTCTGATCGCACCGATCTTCAACTCGCTCGCCGGTTACTCGCCCTACGAACTGTTGTTCATCGTGATCGGCTTCCAGACGACCTTGTTCCTGCTGATCGGAGCCTTTGGCGCCTCTGGCAGTGAGCGCGAAACCGCCGAGGGCTATCTCGCGAGCGGCTACGACACGGCGAGCCGCACCGAGAACGAGGCGAATGCCGGCTTCAGCCTCACCGGAGGGCTCCTCGGCCTGTTCGATTTCCGCTGGACGATGCGGCTCACGCAATCGCTCAATCACTACTATCGCACCCAGCTCTTCGATCGAATCCAGACGCTGCCGATGACGGCTTTCGATGACGAGCGCATCGGCGATGCCGTATTCCGCGTCATGTACGACACGCCGACGATCACGAACGCGTGCTACCGCATCCTGCTCACACCGATCACCTCCCCCCTGCACATCCTGCTGACAGTCTGGATCCTGGTCTCGACCTACGGTGACCAGCCCATCCTCATCTACTCCGCCCTGGCCTTCCTGCCGCTCGCGTTCGCGGCCACCGTTCCCCTGGCCTCTGCGATGCGCCGCTCGAGCGGACGCAGCCGCAAGGCGGGCGCCACCGCGACTTCGACCGCCGAAGAGGGAATGAGCAATATCCTCGCGGTCCAGAGCTTGGGCGGCGAAGACCGCCAGCGAGAGCGCTACGAGGGAGACAGCTGGAGCGCCTTCAGCCGCTACCGGACCGTCTTCCGGCTGGGCATCTACGCGGTGGTGCTCGCGGCCATCCCGGGCGCTTTCATCGTCGGCTACGCCTTTCTCCACACCATCGATCTCGTGATCGCGGGAGAGCTCAGCCGCGGCGACTTCGGCCTTCTGGTCACCTATTTCTTCCACATCCTGATCTCGGCCCAGGGGCTGGGAGGCCTGTGGTTCAGCCTGCAAGGATCCGCTGCGGGGCTGCATCGCGTCTTCTTCTTGATGGACATGCCGGGCGAAACCGACGATCCGGCAAACGCCGAACTCGCGCCCATTCGCGAAGGCCTGGAGATCGACAAGGTCGACTACGCGTATCCCGATGGCACACAGGCCCTTCGAGGCATCGAGTTGCATGCGAAAATCGGCAAGATGATCGCGTTTGTGGGCCCGGCCGGCGCCGGCAAGACAACCCTCGCCTACCTGATCCCGCGCTTCGTCACACCGGATCGCGGGCAGGTGAGGATCGACGGCACGAACATCGCAGACGTGAGCCTCGCTTCGCTACGCAGCCAGATCGCCTTCGTCTTCCAGGAGACGGTTCTCTTCGACGCGACCGTGGAAGAGAACATTCGCATGGGGCAACCCGACGCATCGGACGAGGACGTGCGCGAAGCCGCAAAGCTCGCGGGCGCGGCGGAGTTCATCGAAAAACTGCCCCAGGCCTACCGGACACCCCTCGGGCGTGCGGGCGGCAAGCTCTCGGTCGGGCAGAAACAACGCCTGTCCCTCGCCCGGGCCCTCGTGCGCAACGCGCGCATCTTGATCCTCGATGAGCCGACGTCCGCGCTCGACCCCGAGACCGAAACCCGCTTCGTCGCCACCCTCAAAGAGGTGAGCCGCGACCGCATCGTGGTGGTCATCGCGCACCGCCTCTCGACCGTTCGCACCGCGGACGAGATCCTCTTCGTCGATGGCGGAGAGATCCGGGAGCGGGGCACTCACGCGTCCCTGCTCGCCCACGTCGGCGGCGGCTACAGGCACTTCGTCGAGATGCAATCCGGAAGCTCCAGCTGAAGCCGGCCGGCGCTGGCTCGCCCCGGGCCAACCGAAGAACGTGCATCGGGCGGCCTCTCCAGCGATTCACCGACGAGGGACTCGGGTGATCGACCGATCCGCATTCCGGATGCGCCTCTCGCTGCTCTAGGGCGCCGCGCGTTCGACCGAATAGAGGAAGACACGCCGCTCGGCAGGGACCCTCGAAACGTTCCCGGGATTCGCGGCGGCGATGGAGCATCGGCCGGCACAATGAACCCTCCTGCACTCCGAGAGTTGCCGAAAGCGCTTCGAGACGGCTGAGAATGGCACCCTACGACTTCGAAGAGCGAGTAGAAACCCTGCTCGTCGTGGACGACGATCCCAACATCCATCCGCTCATCGACTACCACCTGGACGGAGTCGTGGAGCGAGTCCTCCACGCCGAATCGTCGCTGGCCGGGTTGAAGTGCGCTCGCGAGTCTCACCCGAGCGTCGTCCTGCTCGACATCGACATGCCCGATATGGACGGCTTCGAACTGTGTCGCGAACTCAAGCGTGACGAAGAGACTCGAGACATCCCGGTCCTCTTCCTGACCGTGGAGAAGCACGAACGCCAGGTCGCCAAGGCACTCGACTCCGGCGGCACGGACTACGTCACCAAGCCGTTCAGCGTCGTCGTGCTTCAGGCCCGGGTCCGCGCCGCGCTTCGCACGAAGCGACTCATCGACCTGTTCAAGAAGGAGGCACGCGTCGATTGGCTCACGGGGCTTCCAACCCGGCGCGTGCTCGAGGGGGCGCTCGAGCGGCAGTGGTCCGAGCGCCGCCGGCGAGAGGAGCCCTTCGCAGTGGCCTTGTTGGATCTGGATCATTTCAAGTCCGTCAACGACCGTTTTGGTCACGGCGTGGGAGACGAGGTGCTGATGCGCGTGGGCAAGACGCTGCACGATTCGCTGCGCAGCCACGAACTCGCGTGCCGCTTCGGAGGAGAAGAGTTCGCCCTGTTGCTGCGGGGCGTCGAAGGACAGGATGCGTTGCGCGCAGTCGAGCGCGTTCTCGCGGGGATCCGAGAAATCCACGTGGCAGTCGGAGACGAGGACGTGGCGGTCGCGGCCAGTGCCGGCCTCGCAATCGTGCCGGGTGCCGGCGAGCCCGTCGGAACCAGACGCCTGTTGGAACTCGCCGACATTGCGCTGTACCGCGCGAAGGCCGAGGGCCGAGATCGCGTGATCCTGGTAGAGGCGAACGAAGACTCCTAGCGGCGAGCCGCCGGAGCCCCCGGGACCCGACGAGCTAGAGGCGCGAGTACATCCCGAACAACACGGTCGCAGCGGTCAAGAGACCCAGTCCCGCACTCACCACGCTCGTCCAACCCGCACGGTGGTGCCAGCGGACCGTGGACGCGGGTGCCGGGGGGCTTGCGGGGTCACGGGTCACGGCTCGCGTATCGCGCATCTTGCGCGCTCGCGTGATTGCCACGATTCCCGCAGCGAGCATGGCGAGCACGCAGGTCTCGTGGATGCGCAGGTTGCCCACGTGGAAGTCGCTCCAGACACCGAGATCCTCCCGCCCGAGAAACCGGAGCTTGAATCCATATGAGACCAGAAAGGCCCCAACGAGAACCGCGCAAGTCGACATCGACCGGCGATGCCGAGCGACCTCGCCGCGGCGAATCTGGCGAACACCGCGATATGCCAGCGCCGAGATCAGGCCGAAATTGATGAAGGCCCCGGTCCAGTAGAGGACTTTGAGATCCAAGCCAGCTAACTCAGCGGTGTATATCGCTCGCGCGCTTCGGGGACGGACAGGCCAGCCGCCGCCGCGATCGCATCGAGGCGCTTCGGGTCCGCGAGATCCGCGGCAGTCACGCGACGCTGCAACAACAGCGCCGCCTCAAACGAGTCGCTGCCTACATCGACCATGCGTACGCGCGTGCGGCCGGTGTCGGGATCCATCAACTCGTCGAACGGTATCGGAACGATGCTCTCACCCCGGCGCGTGATCAGCGCGCCGGTTACACCGTCCAGGAGTGCACGCACTGCACCGACGCCCAGGTCGCGCGTGTACTCGCGATCGAATGCACCCGGGGAGACACAGCGGAGCTCGTAACCCACGTCCTTGTTGCCGATGGCGACGCTCACGCCGCGCAATGCGAGCGAATCCTTGACCGCGTCCGCGAGCAGCTTGCCGAAGGGCAGGTCTGCGAGCCGAATGTGCCCGTGCTCGTCACGGCCAACGGTCTCGAGCGTCGAGAAATCCGCTGGGTCGATCAGTTCCGCAACTCCCTCGGCGACCACGGCGACTCCGGAGGGATCGCCGTCCGCGATTCCCTTCACGATCGCGCCCTCGATCACCCGCACGACTTCGTCGAGCGCGATCGTCCCGGGCGGGTACTCCTCGCGGATCAGGCTCACCGGCGCCCCCGCGGCACGTCCGGCGCCAAGGGCGAGGTGCCCGGCGTGGCGACCCATCACGATCAGGACGAACCAGCGATTCGTCGTGCGGCAGTCCTCGTGAATCGTCTGGACGATCTCGCTCGCCTTCTGGCGGGCCGTCTCGTAGCCGAAGGTAGGCACCCCGTCCGGCAACGGGAGATCGTTGTCGATCGTCTTCGGAACGTGCACCACCTGGATGCGCCCCCGAGACGCGTCGGAGACGCACTTGGCCGAGAAGGCCGTGTCGTCACCTCCGATCGTGATCAGACGATCGATGTCCAGGGCGTCGAGTGACTCGACGCAGCGCTTCAGGTGCTCCGGGTCCTTCGTGGGGTTCGCCCGCGCGGTGTGGAGCACCGAACCACCCTGCTCGTGCACCCGGGCCACCGCCTCCAGGCTGAGGGGCCTGACGTGCTCCCGGATCCGGGCAACCGCCGGCCCTTCCATCAACCACTTGAAGCCACTGAGTATCCCGAGAACCTCGTCGCCGTTCTGGAGCGCGGCAGTCGCAGCGGCGCCGATCACGCCGTTGATCCCCGGCGCGGGGCCGCCGCCAACGAGAATTCCGAAGCTGCCCATCAGGTTCTCTCCTGTCCCTTCGAAGCGCGAGCATCAGACTAGCAGGATGGAGATCGGGTAGAGTGGACCCATGTCAGCCCCCTCCGTGGCAGGAATCATCCCGGCCCGCCACGCCTCGACGCGATTTCCCGGCAAGCCGCTCGCGCAGATCGCCGGACTGCCGATGGTGCAACGAGTCTTCGAGCGTGCGCGCGAGGCCAAGCGGCTCGAAACCGTCTTCGTCGCGACAGATCACGAAGGCATCGCCGAAGCCTGCGCGGCCTTCGGTGCCCCGGTTCTGATGACGCGGTCCGACCACCCGACCGGGACCGATCGCGTGGCAGAAGCGGCCCGCAACCTCGACCACGAGGTGATCGTGAACATCCAGGGCGACGAGCCCCTGATCGAGGGATTCGTGATCGACGCGGCAATCGAAGGGCTGTTGGAAGACGACTCGACGCCCATGTCGACGGTGGTCCATGCCCTCGAGGCCGATGCCCGAAACGATCCGAACCGCGTGAAGGCGGTGCTCGATCGCGCCGGATATGCGCTGTATTTTTCGCGCAGCCCGATACCCTACGAACGCGGCGCCTCCCGCGTCGGCTGGCAGCACGTAGGCCTGTACGCCTACCGCCGCCCCTTTCTGTTGGATTTCGTCGAACTGCCGCGGACCCCGGCCGAAGAAGCGGAAGAACTCGAGCAACTGCGCGCTCTCGAGCACGGCTACCGGATCCGCGCCGCCGTGATCGAGGGCTGGCGCAGCCTTCCCGTCGACACTCCGGAAGACGTGGCCCGTGTGGAGGCGCTGCTGACATGACGGTCGGCCGCGCGGCTCCGAGGCCCGGGAGGTGGAAAGTGGACCCTCGGGAGCGGGTGTTGGAACCCTATAGCGGCTACGGCATCCGCACTCCCGAGGACGGTGACGCTGGGTGCTCTGCACCCCAGTAGCACCGCGGATCGATGCGCTAGCTAGAGCGCCGTCACCTCACTCGCCGTAGTGCAGGTACTTTGCAATTGAATTCCTCCTCATTTCGGCGAAGAGACGACCAGCGAGGCCCAGTACCTCGCTTTCGATCCCGGGTCCAGGGTGGGCGCCGTACCCGCCCCTCCAGGCCGCTCCGCTCCTCACGGACACACGCCCGAAAGCAGTCGGAACTCGGGAGTGAGTGAGACCCCCTGTCAAGAAACTTATCGGACGACCCCCGGGTGGGCCACAGCGGTCCCTCCAGCGGGCCCCGCAACGAGCCGGCAAGAGGGTCGACAACCCCCCGCGGCGGCATCTGGATCGCTAGACTCGGCCGCCGCATGAGCACACTCGACATCGGCAAGAAAGCCGTCCTCGTCTGAGATGCCCGTCCGACTCTTCACATTGATGCTGGCCGCCGTGGTATTGGCCGTGGGCTGGGGGGCCTCCTGCGTGATCTGGCGGGCAGCCGAGGTAGGCGAGTTGGTCGGACCGCTGTCCCCGCGCAGCTGGGACGCCTTGACGGTGGTCGCGGTCGGAACGGGCAGCTCGTACGAGAACCCCGAGCGTCTGGGGCCGTCGACCGGGATCGCCTGGAAGGACGACGTGCTGCTGGTGGATGTTGGACGCGGGGTCGCCGAGGCACTGCGACTGTCGAAGATCCCGGTGTCGCAACCTTCACGGGTGCTCCTGACGAGCCTGATGCCCGAGAGCACGATGGGACTCGACGACCTCCTGTTCACCGGCTGGCGGCAGGACCGGCAACGCCCGGTCGAGATCGTCGGCCCGAGGGGCACCCGGGCGTTCGTCGAGGCGCTGCTGGCCGCGTATCGGCCCGGCCAGGAGGCCCTCGGTCGGGCGTTGGCCCTCGGCAACGACGGGATACAGGTCGAGGTCGCTGAGGCGGACGACGGCTTCCTGGCGGACTGGGACGGCCTGTCTGTCTCGGCCGTCGCGCTGCCGGGCGGGCCGACGCCGGGCCTCGCCTGGCGATTCGAAGCCGGCGGTCGGTCGGTCGTCGTGGGAGGCGTCGGTTGGGGAGAGGAACGACTCGTCGCGTTTGCAAAGGGCGCGAACGCGCTCGTCCACGAAGCGGCCTACGTGCCCCCACCCGAGGACATCGAAGCCGCGGGCGTCATCGCCGACCCGGAGAGGCTACGCCGCGAGGGTGGGTTGCACACCTCGCTCCTCGACGTCGGCGAACTGGCCCATCGGGCCGGCGTCGAGACCCTGGTGCTGATCCGGATGCGTCCGCCGCCCTTCTACGACATCCAGATCACGAGTCACGTGGACGACACCTTCTCGGGCAAAGTGGTCGTACCAGAGGACGGCGACGAGCTGACTCCCTAGCGGCCGGCGCGGCGACGGGCGAAGTCGCGGAACCTGCGACTAGATCGAAATCCCAGGGCTTTCCTGTGGGAAGAGATCCTCGGGCCGTGGATCCGGAGGGACCCACGTTGCAGGTGGATCGGGACGATCGTCGGCGGCTCGCTCGCCGATGAATCGGCGGCGCTGCTCGCGGAAGTAGACCTCGCTCCCCGCCAAGACGATGGCCTCGTCGATCACCGCTACAGCTCGCCGGTCGTCACCGGCGACGAAGAGCACCTCGGCGAGCGTGTCGAGCACATTCGGATCTCGGCGCTCGGTCTTCGCCACCGCGCGCTCGGCAAGCTCCGCAGCCACGGCCAGATCACCCGAGTCGGGCTCGCTCTCGGTCACCATCCGCCAGGCCAGTTCGTTGAGCGCAATCCAGGACACGTTCGGCATCCCCATCAGGTGACGCCCGTGATCGGCGAGCGCTCCGGGATCGCGACGGACGAGCTGTCCTGCGCTGAAAAGAGAAGCCAGGATCAACACGAGGAGCGTCGCAGCCAGGTAGCGCTGCTCGCGGTTGGGCGCTTCGCGCTCGAGGGCGCCGCGAGCGGCAAAAGGCGTAACCAGGTAGCCGCCCACCAGACCCCCGAGGTGTGCTCCCGCCGCGATGAAGGGTAGCCACAGGTCGAAGCAGGCTTGCAGGAGGACGGCACCGATGAATAACTTTCGCGGGATCCGCCACCACGCCGGTAGCCGCTCCGGTTCGTGGAACTCGAGCCACAGGATCGCGCCGACCAGGCCGGCCACGACTCCGGATGCACCGAGCACCTCGCTATACCCGGCAACGGCGCTCCCGATCATCGCGCCCAACCCGCCGGCTCCCAGCACCAGGAAGGTGCGTGTCGCTCCGAGGGGCCGCTCCACCAGCAGCCCGAACGCCATCAAGCAGGCCATGTTGATGATCAGGTGCAGCGGGATCAGCGACAGGCCGTGCAGCAGGTTCGCAGTCGCGATTCTCCACCACTCTCCGGCGCTCACCAGATCGGGAACGAAGAGCGCGGCTTGCATGGTGAAGGGGTCCGCGAACTGGAGGCCGAAGACCCCCAGGCAAAGCACGACGAGCCCGAAGGTGGCCCGGCGCGGATGCGGATGCATCGCCTGCCGCGCGATGGCGTGCATCCGAGCCAGTTGCTCCTCGCCTTCCGGCAGATCGGCCAGCCGCGAGCGAACCGCCAGCGCGAACTCCTCCGGGGCTCCCTCGCGAGCGAAGTGGCCACGCCGGATGACGAGCGTCGTCTGCCGGGTCGCGATCCACACACCCCGGCGGGTCGTCTCGATGTGAGTCAGCTCTTCGAACGGAACGAACGAGGTCTCGAGCCCTCGCCGCCTGCGCCCCAGGCGAAGACCGTGTGCTTCGAGCGCAACGAAACATCCCGGCGGGCGAAGCTCCCACCGGGACTCGACGGCAAACTCTTGGGGCATCGCAACGTAGAGTAGCGCTTCGGCGTCCCGGGCTCGCATCCGGCCGACGGGTCCGCTGCGCTTCCGAACCGACGCGAACTGGCAGCTCTAGCTGTTGGACTTCTCGACGGCCAGCGAGGGGAACACCCGCGAGTAGACCAGGAAGACCAACGCGAAAGCTCCGACGAAGCCGAGCAGGACGCCGATCTGGATCGGGCCAAGCCAGGCAAGCTGCGCTTCCTTGATGGCGGACGGCCAGATCAGCAGGTTCCGCTCGAACCAGTAGCCGAGGACCACGAAGCAGGCGACGGGGCCCGCAATCCACGCTGTCTTCTTGGCCTGCTGACCTAGCAGGAACCAGAATGGGAAGATCCAGCAGAGCGTCCAGACGAGCATCGAGATCCAACCCCAGCCTTGCATCAGGCGAGACCACTCGAAGTCCCAGTCGGACCAGGCGAGTGCCCAGGCCGCTTCCGTATAGCCCTTGTCGATCATGAACTGCGGGCCGAGCCGATCCCGAAGGAAGCTGGTCTCTTCCGGCAGGTTCCCGTAGTAGATGACCAGGTACTGGGAGAAGAAGAGATACATCCAGAAGATCCCGAAACCGAAGATCAGCTTGCCGATGTCGTGCATCCGCTTGTCGCTGATCTGCCCCTCGAAGCCCGGGGCGTTGCGGTGCAGGAGACCGATCACGGCTGTCAGGGACAAGGCCGCCGCCATGCCGCCCCAGATCACGTAAGCGGCGAAGAGATTCGAGAACCAGGTCTGTTCCATCGACATGACCTGGTCGAAGACCACGACCGAAAGGCCCAGCGCCATGAAGAGGATCAGGGGCGGCGCCATGCGACCGAGTTTCTCTTCCGACGCGTCCCGTTCCTCGCGATCGCCGCGCCAGCCGGATGTCCAGCGCTCGGACATCGTCTGCGCGAAGCCCTTCGCCCCGGGCGAACCCCCACCGAGCGTGGGACGCAGCGAGGTTCGCAGGAAGAAGATCGTCCAGAGGGCCAGGATTACGAGGATCACGATGTCCGAGCCGTAGACGCGGGCATCGTTCAGCCAGACTTCCTTGCCGTGAACGGCGCCCTCGCGCGACCACTCGAAGATGTAGTGCCGGCCGAAATAGCCGACACACGCGAGGATGGCCGTAACCGGTACCCAGGCCGCCAACCCCTCGGCGATGCGCCGGTAGGGACCGGGCCAGGTTGCACCCACGGTGCAGAAGATGCAGACGAGCATCAGACCGCCCGTCGAGAGCGTGCCGAAGTAGATGAAGTTCGCGTGGAAGGCCAGCCACGTCGTCTGGGGATCCGTCGTCAAGCCGTAGCCGAAGGTCCCGGCGCCGAGCAGCGCCAGCAGGCCGCAGATCGCCGTGAGCGGCTGCGGAAGCGCCCGCGGATTCGCTTTTTCGATCGCCTGTACCGGGGGGGCACTCACTGTCGCACTCCCTGACCGTTGATTTCACGGAGATAGTTCACGAGATCCCATCGCTGCATCGCCGGGATCCGCTGGTAGCTCGGCATCCGGCCGCGGCCGAGCGAGATCGTGGTGTAGATGTGTCCGTCGCTGAAGACGCGCGCCATGCTGACGGGCCCGTTGATCGGGAGGATCAGCGGGAAGGGGCCGGTGGCGTTCGGTGCAAAACCCGAAGCGGCGGCCACCGGGCCATCGCCCAGGCCCTCGGCTCCGTGACAGGTCTCGCAATAGCGGGCGAAGAGCACCTCGCCGTTCTTGAGCGAAGCGAGGCTGGCCGGTACCGGATTGGGAAGCGCATCCTGGGCTCCCATCTCCAGGGACTGCAGGTCGGGCAACGACGCGCCACCGACCGGGACGGTGCCGTCCGGCGGCGTGAACCCCTGCATCTGCCCCCGGTGAAGGACCTCCTCGAAGGCCTGGACCGCGGGCTGCCGCTTCATCTGCGGGAACCACTTGCCGTCGTCCATCTGCTCCCAACAGCCGACGGATCCGGCCACTGCCAGCAGCAGCAGGGTCACGAGCGGGCGCAAGGCAACCCGGCGGGAACGCCTCGGCTCACTCATCGAGAAGCGAGACCTCCTTGGCGGACAGGCTTCGAAGCAACGAGTCCACTTCGCCGACGTCGCGTTCACCCACCTTCACGACGACCCCAAATTCTTCGGCGGAGAACCGGGCGCTGTAAGCGGCGTCCAGGCGCCGCGGGTACAAGCGCCCGACGAAGAGCAAGCCGAGCAGCGTGAGAATGCCGCCGAGCAGGATCGTCAACTCGAAGCCAATGATCACGTAGGGCGGAATCGACGCGTACGCCTTGCCGGCGACCTTGATTGGCCACTCCCAGGACATCCAGATCTGCATCAGGAAACCCGTGACGACGCCCGTGAGGCCCCCGACGAGGGTGAAGATGCGGACCTTGCTGGGCCGCTCGTCCATCGCCTCGTCGATCTGCTCGAAGGGCGCGGGAGAGTAGGACTCGAGCACGTCGAAGCCGCGTCCCCGCAGCTTGGTGATCGCCGTCGCCGCGTCGTCCGGCAGGTCGAAGATGCTCAAGAGCGTCGGCATCACTGCACCTCCTGCCGCGCGTGGGCCTTGTCGTGGATGATCAACTCTTTCATCTCCGCGATCGCGATGATCGGCAGGAACTTCAGGAAGAGCAGGAAGAACATGCTGAACCAACAGAAGGAGCCGACCAGGATCGAGAGTTCCCAGATACTGGGAATGTAGAGCCCCCATGCCCCCGGTATGAAGTCACGCGAGAGCGACGTGATGATGATGACGTAGCGCTCGAACCACATGCCGATGTTGATGAGCACGGCCAGGACGAAGATGAACGGCACTTTCGTCCGGAACCTCTTGATCCACAGCAACTGCGGAAAGATCACGTTGCACGAGATCATGATCCAGGTCGAGATCCAATAGGGGCCGAAGGCGCGCAGCCAGAACGATGTCTGCTCGAACTCCACCCCGCTGTACCACGCGATGAAGTACTCCGCCGCGTATGCGTAACCGCAGATGAGCGAAGTGAAGAGGATGAAGCGTGACATGTTTTCGAAGTGGTAGTCGGTGATGTAGGCCTCGAGCCTGAAGATCCGCCGCACGGGAATCATCACAACCAGCACCATCGCGAAGCCACCGAAGATGGCGCCCGCGACGAAGTACGGGGCAAAGATCGTCGCGTGCCAGCCGGGCACGATCGACATCGCGAAGTCCCAGGACACAACCGAGTGCACCGACAGGACGAGAGGGGTCGCCAGGCCTGCCAGGTGTAGAACCGTCCGGTTGTGAGCCTTCCACTGTCGCCCGGTGCCCTGCCAGCCGAGGGACAGCACCGTGTACGCGAGTTTCTTGAAGCCGGTTGCACGATCGCGGGCAATCGCGATGTCGGGGATCAACCCGACGTAGAAGAAGATGATCGAGATCATCATGTAGGTGTTGATCGCGAACACGTCCCAGAGCAACGGACTCTTGAAGTTCACCCACAGGGCCCGCTGGTTCGGATACGGAATCAGGAAGTAAGCCTTCCAGATCCTCCCGACGTGGATCAGCGGGAAAAGACTCGCGGTGAGTACCGCGAACACGGTCATGGCCTCGGCGCCGCGGTTGATCGCGTTGCGCCACTTGGCCCGGAAGAGGTAGAGGATGGCGGAGATCAGCGTGCCCGCGTGCCCGATCCCGATCCAGAACACGAAGTTGATGATGTAGACGGCCCAGAAGACGGGCGCCTGGTAGCCGGCAAGCCCGAGGCCCTCGTAGACCTGATAGGCGTAGGAGAAGACCGCCTGGATAACCCCGATCACCGCCAGGGTCAGCAGCAAGCCCCACTGCCAGGAGACTCCCTTCGTCACCGACATGACGTCGGTGTTGATCTGGGAATCCTCGGGAACCGAGGTCGGCCGCATCAGATCGACCACTGCCGTGGCGGGAGGCGGCGTCATCCGTGATTCCCCTCTTCATCACGCTTCACCTGCGCCAGGTAGGTAATTGCAGGGCGCGTATTCAGAACCTGCAGCGAGTGGTAATCCCGGCCCGTGTCCTTCGACTTGACGATCATCTGGCTGTTCGGATCCCTGGAGTTCCCGAACGTGATCGCGCTGCTCGGACAGGCCTGCTGACAGGCGGTCTGCACCTCGCCGTCGGCGATGGGCCGATTCTCGTCCTTGGCGGCCTGTCCGGCGTGGTCGATGCGCTGGACACAGAAGCTGCACTTCTCCATCACGCCCTGGCCACGCACGGTGACATCCGGGTTCAGCATCAAGCCGAGCAGGCCCGGCCACTTCTCGCGGCTGTAATCGAAGTAGTTGAAGCGCCGCACCTTGTAGGTGCAGTTGTTCGCGCAATACCGTGTCCCCACGCAGCGGTTGTAGACCATGCCGTTGAGGCCGTCGGGCGTGTGGTAGGTGGCGATCACCGGGCACACCGACTCGCAGGGCGCCGCGCCGCACTGCTGGCAGAGCATCGGGGCCTGTCGGACGTCTACCTTTCCGTACTCTTCCCCATCCGGGTGGGGGCGACGCTTCTGCCCGCCACTTCGATCGCCCTCGCCGATGTAGCGCTCGATCCGAATCCAGCTCATCTCGCGGTGGCGCGTCGCGCCGTCCTGACCGACGACGGGTACGTTGTTCTCGACGTAGCAGGCCGCCACGCAAGCCGAGCAACCCGTGCAGCGATCGTCGTCGATGGTCATCGCCCAGCGATAGTCGCTGTCGGGATCCGCGTCGTTCTGCATGTCGTAGTCGAAGGGCGGGCCCTCGTGGTGGCCCCCACCACCCGGGGCGGAGCCGTGATCGCCGGGCTCGGCGTGTGAATCCTTCGCTGCAGAATCAGCGTGAGCCAGCGAAGCCAGCGAGACTTCCTGGACCAGCCCACGACCCCGCTGGTTGTCGGTCCACTGGGACAGCGGAATTCGGCTGAAGGCGCCAGTCTTCGACAGCTTCACAGGCGTACCGGTGAAGGTACGCGCACCGGACGCATCCGGAGTCGCAGGAAGAATCGACAGGACATTGACGCCGCGCGCGACGCCCGGAGCGCCGTCGTTGGTC
>Ga0310342_100001769_pt1 | contig 13591 bp, 11 predicted proteins | sample S15DNA20500_MG_FD_206155 | JGI IMG/M metagenome (GOLD analysis project Ga0310342, IMG submission 206155) | Marine microbial communities from station ALOHA, North Pacific Subtropical Gyre - S1503-DNA-20-500_MG | ecosystem: Environmental > Aquatic > Marine > Oceanic | place: Pacific Ocean: North... | reverse complement strand
AAAGATCTTAGATGAGGATGCGCCTCCCCCCGGAGCAGGATTGAAAACCGTTACATTCGCCTGGCCTGCACTGGCAATGTCACTGGACGGAATGGATGCAGTTAGAGATTGATCGTTACGGAACACTGTTGCTCGACTCACTCCGTCCCACTGCACCACAGACCCTTCTACAAAGTTTGAGCCTATGACCTTGAGTATAAATCCGGAACCTCCAGCTTCTACCGACGTCGGATTCAGCCTGCTGATCGAAGGTACCAGGTTGCCGCACTGCAGCCCCTGGCCCTGGGCACACACGGGACCCTCGACCTTGATTGGTGTACTGACACAATTATTCCCTTCGTTTGACTCTGCCACCTGAGAGAGATTGTCTACACAGATTCCAATATAGTAGTCCCCGGATACGGTTTGCGCTGGGATGATTGCTGCCGGGGCTTCCCAATTCTTAGATTGTTCGGGTACTAGACTGGTGTTCAAGTTGCCGGTCATCAGATACGTGTCAGAAGAGGTGATGGTTGAATCGGTTGATAGATAGAAGCCGTTGTAAAAAGGCCCACTATTTACCGTCCCTTGATTCTTTACCGTCCAGGCAGAAAGCTGTACCTTTTCCCCGGGCGCTACAGTAGACGGCGTTACTGTCGGTGTCCCGCTCGTGATCACTAGGTCAGGTTTACTCTCTCCTACCGATATGATGATCGGGGTGCTGACATAGTTGTTTGCTTCGTTCGACTCCACTACATTATCAGCCCGGTCCACCAGGATCCCAATATAGTAGTTTCCCGAAACCGTGGTGGCTGGAATCGTCAGCGTTTCCGCTGCCCAGTTAAAGGATGCTCCCGCCACTAGTCCTGGGTCGTTTAGAGAGTTGCTATACAGAATGGTGTCAGAAGAGGTGATGATTTCATCGGTCGATAGATAGTAGCCGTTGGCGAAAGGCCCACTAGCCACTGTCCCTTGATTTTTTACCGTCCAGGCAGAAAGCTGTACCTTTCCCCCGGGTTCTACAGTAGACGGAGTCACTGTCGGTGTCCCGTTCGTGATCACCAGGTCTACTGGGGGCAATACGGCAATTTCAGTCACAACGATGGTTTTAGTATATTCATTATCGTCTTCATTACTCTCAGTGATGGCATTCGTGTAATCAACGACCATCTTTAGGCTATGAGAGCCGGCACTGAGTGAACCGAGGTTATAATCGCTGCAGAAGTTAAAGTAATTTGCCTCTAGAGGGGGGATGTTGCAGGATACTGTAAAAACTCCATCTACATACAGTCCAGTTGAAAAGGGAGTATTAGCTGAATCGCCACTGTTTGACGTAGCCCAGTCTATGTAGAGAGTGTCGTCAGTTGTCAGGTTCGAGCTATCCGTTGTGGTGTTTATTACCCTGGATACCACAATCTTGTCGGACCAGCCCGAGGGTTTATAAGGGATTAAATTGACAGAGCTCTGCTGTGTGACGGTGATGGTTTTAGTATATTCATTGTCGTCTTCATTACTTTCAGCAATGGCATTCGTGTAATCAACGACTATCTTTAGGCTATGAGAGCCAGCACTGAGTGAACCGAGGTTATAATCGCTGCAGTAGCTAAAGTAACCTGCATTTAGACCTGGGTTGTGAATGCATCTGTTTTTATAAACTCCATCCACATACAGTGCAGTGTAAAAGGTACTAGCATTAGCTGAATCGCCACGGTTTGCCGTGGCCCAGTCTATGTAGAGAGTGTCGTCAGTTGTCAGGTTCGAGCTATCCGTTGTGGTGTTTATTACCCTGGATACCACAATCTTGTCGGACCAGCTCGAGGGTTTATAGGGTACGAGGTCTGGTTGGCCTAACACTGCCATGGGTTGTACAGCCACAATGGCCAAATAGAATCCTATTTGTACTACCCACTTCGTGAGGCGGGTCATTTGAACCTAGATGTGTTCAGATCAAACAAACCTATTCTGTAACTTGTTAATTCTTCTTACTATTTCTTGGTGGGAATAGTTTCCACATTAAAAAGGTCCAACCTAAAAATATACAATACAAAATAATGAAAAAATGGCCTGGAACATCCCAATAAATGATTTGTTTAATCCAATATTCAATAAATGATTGAGACTGATAAATTCCACGTAAACTATTTTCAATGGAAGTGAGTGGGCAGGTTATTCCCAATAATGTTGCCAGTGTGATGAACATCATCATTCCAGTATGAAATATTCTTAACTGTGTATTTGCAATCCAACCCCAATCAAACTTGTAACCAATTGGTATAAGAACAAACCCAGAAATCATAAAAATCACAACGCAAGAATGAATGACTAAAACGATGTCAGCAATCAACGATATCATCCTTGTTCCAGTACCCGATTAATACTCGCAATGGGAAGGGGAATCCCATTTCCCGTATGAATTTATGTAGTCCTTGGGCATATGGAGACGAATAAATGGTGACCCATCGGTCTCTAGATTTGTTTTCTAGAGGAGCAATGCTCGTTAATTATATAACCTATCATACCTATAATCAATAGTTTCTAAGATGATTAGTGAAAGGAATTAAAATGCCACGCACACCTAACAAAGTTAGAGGCGTATTTGAAAAAGTTCCGGGATCCGGTGTGTGGTGGATTCGGTACACGGACCAGTACGGAAGGAACATAGAGAGGAAGTCGGGTCACACAAACACGCTGTTAAAATGTCAGAGCAGCGTAAAACGGAAGTTTCACAACGTAAGTTCAATCCAAATGTGGTGAAAGGTAAGCATCAAGCTGTGTTGTTTGATGAATTGGTTAAGGACCGGGAAAACGAATCTCAGACACTAAAAAGTTTTTCTGACGAGAGCTGTCGATTGGGTCACATCAAAACAGCGTTTAAAGGTCGTCCCGCAAAGGCTATTGGTCATGCAGACATTCAAAAGTACCTTTGGATGCTGGATAGCTACTATAATTTTGTTTAGCTTGTTGCCTTATGTTATAGGCCCTTTCCGTGAGTTAAACCCAAGAGATGTTATTCGGGCAACAAATGGCCCTCCCAGTTACCTTTTTACCTATTATTCCAGTCCCGGAATGCCTCTTAGGGTAATAAAGCTTTACTTCAAGACCCAGCACACACCTAAGGGTTTAGTAAGGTTTCACGTTGCTTTAACGTACCTTTCTCCTGAGAATTACGGTTACTTTGTTGAGAAGGCCTATCCTGACCTTCTCAACCTTCTGAAAGAATAGAAAACAGGAAAAAATTTCTTCCACCGAGGCGAAAGGGCTTAAAGAGAATATTGATGAAAAACATTATGGGATCAAGAAGTAATCCACACTGATTGAAATTCAAAAAAATAAAAAAATATTTTGAGCCCTTGACGACCTTTTTAAGATGGAGCTACTGTTGCGCAGGGGGTTATATTAAGGGTAGCCAAGCGCAGGAAAGGGGTCACCCCTCCCCCATGATTATGCCGAGGATTTTAGTGTCAGTAGTGGTGTCACTTTTGGTGTCAGTTGAAACGCTTAAACGATGCCTCTTCCTGCCGTGTTATACTGTTCATATGAGCAGGTGAGTGCTTGTAAGTCCTTTACTGTTAGGCATTCCTGCGTATCTGTGCTTTCAGAGGAACTTTAAGACAATAACGAGAAAAACAGATTAAGAAACTAGTTGCGCAATTGTAGATAGAAAATTTCAAAATTAAAGAATCCATGTTAGCTGCTATGAAGCATGTCATCCCATCTCATTTAATGGATCTAAAGCTTTTTTCTTTTCGAGAACTAAATAGAGCTGAGGGACGTTTGAAGGCTGAGTGTGACGACGGGGTAGACTAATATAGGCAGAATCAAAATATAGGATTTAGTGTAAAGTTACTGGGCCAAGGGCCTGGAAGGTAGATGATGGAACACTCGCAGGCTTTTTTAGAAATTGTTGAAAATTCTAGATCGCAGATTCGTGAAGTATCTGTAAATTCAGTTCGTAAAAAGCTAGATAAGCAACAAAGTTTTTACTTCATTGTTATTCGTGAGGATCATGAGTGGTCTAAAGGTTGTGCCGAAGGCGCCATTCATTTGGGTAAAGGGATTATCGAAAGAGACATCGAAAACGTGGTGCTCAACCGGCAAGATGAGATTGTCCTTTACTGCGGTGGCGGGTATCGGTCTGCCCTAGCAGCGGATGCCCTGCAACGCATGGGTTACAGCAATGTATTTTCAATGACGGGGGGATACAAAGATTGGGTCCAGGCTGGGTATCCCGTGACCCAAAATGGATGATAGAGTTTGTTGCTGTGGGCACAGGATTACACTGGCCTTTGCTCACTACCTTTGTAATTTATTTAGAAAGGAGAGGTCTGAAATGCTGATAAAGATATCCATTTTCCTTGCGTTTTTATTGACGTTGGCTTGGGGTAGGTCACTAGGGTCGGAACTGAAGAAAGGGGACATAGCCCCGGACTTCACGCTTCCAGGTTCCGATGGAAAAACATATAGCCTTAAAGAATTTAAAGGAAAACAGCCGGTTGTACTAGCTTGGTTTCCCAAGGCTTTCACCGGTGGGTGAACGGCTGAGTGTAAGTCATTCCGTGAGAATGGCCCAGCGTTACGTGACTTGAACATTGCCTACTTTACAGCCAGCTGTGATACCCCAGAAGAGAATCAAAGGTTTGCTGAGTCACTTGATATTGATTATCCAATTCTGAGCGATCCTGGAAAAGGAGTTGCCCGAGCCTTCGGTGTCGTGCACAAGGACCGTAACCTGCCGGAGAGATGGACTTTCTATATTGGCAAGGATGGTTTAATTCTTTACGTTGATCGTCAGGTTAGAGCTGCGACGGCAGCCGAGGACGTCATCACTAAACTTAAAGACTTGAACGTTGAATAGGTTTCGATGTTGAGCGAAAGTTCCAAGAAATCTTGATGCTACAGCTTGGTTGTCACCACAGGATTTACGGTCAGATTTCTTGGAGAGCCCTGGAAGACTAAGCCACTAGTTTTTTTAGATATACTTCTTAAAAGAGTGCATGCCCCCTTGACCTCATTGTCGGAAGTAATTACAAGGGGGCTTTTCAGCTTTTTCTCAATATTAGGTAGTCAACCCATACAGATTAAACTTGGGTAGGTTGGTCACATCTGCTATACAATTTTCGGGCTTCGCTAGCCAATTACCGGCCAAGCTAAATCGACTGTATTCAAGGTATGAAAAGGTCAAGTTAGGGGAGAAGCCGGTCATTAATTTGATTGGTGGCAACGTTACCGAACAGGGAGTATTTTTTCCAAACGACCGACTGAAGAATATCCTTCGAGAAGCTACGGGCAAGACATCTGTCTATCAACCTACTCCATTTGGAGAAGCTTCGGGACGCGAGGCTATAGGAGACTATTATAAGCGAGCTGGTTTACACGTCTCGACCGACCAAATTCTACTTACTCCAGGGACTAGTGTTTCCTACTTTTACTGTTTCAAGCTGCTTGCAAGTCCAGGGGATGAAATTCTTTGTCCAACCCCGTCCTATCCACTATTTGAGACCATAGCTCAACTGTGTGATGTTAGGTTACAGTACTATCGTCTGAGGGAATCAGAAGCTTGGGAAATAGATCTGGACTATTTGGAATCCCAGATCAGCACCCGCACTCGTGCTCTAGTTTTAATTTCACCGCATAACCCCACCGGACATGTGACTTCCTACAGCCAATTGGATGGCCTGGCTGAGATAGTCAATCGACATAATCTTCCGATCATTGCCGATGAAGTTTTCAGTGAATTCCTTTTCGGTCGTGACGCTTTACCAAGACCAGCGTTAACGACTGCTCCACTAGTCTTAACCTTAAATGGTTTTTCCAAGATGTTTGCACTTCCTGGTCTTAAAATAGGATGGATCATCGTTAGCGGGCAGATTCCGTGGGTCCAAAAATCTTTGAAGGTTCTGGAACTAGTTTTAGATGCACTGCTTCCAGTCAACGATGTTTCCCAATATGCAGTGGCTCAGATTTTTGATGAGGGAGCTGAATTTCAAGTCGAATATCAACAGTGGATTCAGGAGTGTTGGAGTCTAGCCAAGAATGCGCTTTCTCGATATCCGGCGGTGAGAGTTGTACCTCCTCAAGGAGGCTTTTATCTTACGCTTGATGTGGGAAAGCCTGAGATCGACGAGGAGGCCCTATGTATAAGTCTTCTCGAGAGTTCTAACATTTTGGTTCATCCGGGCTATTTTTACGACATGACCCCTGCTCATTTGGTCTTGACGTTCATCTTACAACATGATCGGCTTGACCAATCCCTACAACTTTTGTGCCAGCATGTTTTAAAGTGGCTTGAGCAAAAGTAGAAGTTTTAAGAGAATAATCGAGTTCAATAGAGACTTATCTCAGGCGTTCTATGTGTCCTTGGCCTTGTTTTTTAGTAGATGCCGTAACGCTCCTTCTAAATTGGGGTAGTTGAATTCATACCCTGTTGTGGTTAGTTGTCTTGGTTCGACGCGGGTACTGGATAGCAGCAGAGCATTGGCCATCTCTCCGAAGGCTAAGCGAACTACAAAGGAGGGAATCGAGAACAGGGTAGGGCGGGATAGTACTTTTCCCAAGGTTTTGGTGAACTCCAAGTTAGTGACTGGGTTTGAGGTCACACCATTAACGGGACCGTTGAGTGTTTGATGAAAGAGCGTATGATTAATAGTTTCGACGGCATCATCTAAAGAAATCCAACTCATGTATTGATGACCATGACCCATCTTTCCTCCGACTCCCAATTGAAAGGGCGGTAGCATTGCAGCGAGGGCGCCACCCTGCGTCGAAAGTATAATCCCAAAGCGTAAATGTACGACCCGAATCCCTCTTTTTAAAGCAGGGGATGATGCGGCTTCCCACCCACGGCATACATCAGAAAGGTAATCTGTGCCCGAAGGACTTCCTTCATGTACGATGTTTGCTCCACGATCTCCATAGTACCCGATAGCTGAAGCAGCAATCAGGACTCCTGGAGGATTGTCGAGACGGGCTAATGTCTCACCCAAGAGCGTTGTTCCCTTGATTCGACTATCACGAATTTTAGCTTTCTGTTTTTGTGTCCATCGTCGTGCAGCAATGTTTTCTCCTGCTAGATGGACCACAGCCTCGACTCCTTCTAACTGGTTAGCATCTAGTTGTCCGGCGCAGGGATCCCACTGGATGGTAGGATTTTGTCTTTGCTGAGTCGGAGATTGGCGACGAACAAGACTGATGACTTGATGTCCGCTGTTTCCCAACGCCTTAAGAAGCGCTGACCCGACCAAACCATTAGAACCTGAAACAAGGATCTTCATTTGCTTTCCCCTATCTCTGAGAAATATCTCGTATAGTGTGCTAACTGGATGATGTGTCTACCTGTTGCATCTCATATTTTAAGTCAGAGATCGTTATCAGTTCGATCCAAACTGACTATTGTAGCAGCCTCCGTGATACCGGTATGGTTTTCCTGCTGGTCTCTCGGGGGAGATAGCTGCAGAGAAACTGGTTAATGAATGAAAATTTGTAGCAGGGGAGACACATTCGTCAAGAGAGATCAAGAGAAGGTAAGATATAGATGGAGTTCTGAAGTGGAGGGTGAGACACAGCTAGACTAAGGAAGTACAGCATCCAGAGTCCCTGTAGATGTGCATACCAGATCACACGAATGAGCGAAGAGTACAAGCTACCCCACCAGAGCATAACTTGAGGAGGTGTTTTTGATAAATATGACATTGCAGAACCGATGGAAGGGTCCTGCATCATCGAAGAAATCCGACAGGATATAGTTTACTCGGAAGAAAAGGCTCCCAATTATCTTTATTAGGTCTATCTCAATTGGATTGGTGTCAAGTGGCCAATGACCGATCCGATTTTGATGTTTTCTCCAGGGTGTAAGACTCCAATCATATTTCTGGAACTAGGGTGAATTGATAATTTTCATGGAATTTTGAAAACGTTCAGTGGCAGATTCTTGAAGGTGTTGGAGGAAACTAAGCATCCTGGTTGTTTTAGTTTTAGAACTCTTAACGCGCTAGTATTTTTCTTTGGTGTGACCCATCAGATTTGGGGGAAAAGTTCCTTGGTAGTAGGCTCTTTGGAGGAGGAATGGTTAGCCTCTATAGTAAATTCAACCCATCTGGAAGTGCGGATATTTAGTAAACTTTAGTCACATGGCGTTACCTGATCAAGAACGTTTAAGCCGAATTCAACGAACGCTCCGAGAGGAAAATCTCGACGCTTTTGTATTATTTCACCCTGAAGATATTTTAATGGCGACTGGAATGCTTCCTGGAAGTAGCCATGTCGTGGCCATTGTTGATGTAGATGGGAAGGTAGCAGTGCTTACCCCGTGGTGGAGAGAGTCGTTCGTGGCCGACGAAAGCTGGGCTGATAAGGTTGACTGTTTCGATTGGTGTCGGCCCTTGAGTCGAGTTGATCCTGACAAAGCTGTCATCGATTGGCTCAGACACTCTCAGTCTCAAAACAATATCGAAAGAATTGGAGCTGATCTCCAGTTGAACCATTATGGCCCTAATAAGACGCCGTCAGAGTACTTTAGCTATCAGAGAATCAAGGCAGTGCTACCATCAATATTTCGTGTCTCATTGGATGCGAGCGATCGAATCAACCAGCTCAAGGCAATCAAGACTTCGCAGGAGATCGACAGGCTCCGGATTTCTCATGAAGTCATCAAAGCTGGTGTCAAAGTGTTTTACCAGGAAGCTCGTCCCGGGATTAGAGAGATTGACCTAGCAACGGAGGTTAACTGTGCTGTGTTGAGGATGGTTGGCTACAATGACAGCACCTATGTTTTTTGTGAGCAACCCCAAATAACATCAGGTCCTGAGCGAACGATGATTGCCTACACTCTGTCCAACTACCCAACCAGAAGAAGACTTCAAGAAGGAGATCTTGTTCTATTGGAACTTGGTGCGCATGTGGATGGCTACTGGGCGGATATTACTCGAGCAACTGTGATTGGCGTACCAAACGATATACAGAAAGGGTTGCACCGGGCTGTTTTGGAGGCCCAGAGTGCGGCTATTACTGCCTATGTCCCTGGTCGAAGCACAGGCAAAGAACTTTGTGAAGCAGCCTGGAGATCGCTCAGCGACGCTGGATTTAAACGGGGAATCACCCATTTTCTTGGTCATGGACTTGAATTTGCTTACCATGAAGACCGTCCAACCTTAGGGCCAGAGGAGCACAATGTCATTAGTCCAGGGAAAGTAGAAATTTTGTCCGACTTTTACCGTGGTTTAGAGAATCCATCGGGAGCTTTTTGAAACTGGAAGTTTAAGTTCAGACAATCAATCCTAGCTGGTGGGATTACGATTGGAAGGTGAAACTTGAAATATAAGGCTTTAACGGCTAGATCTCTCGTGTGTATAATGGCTCCCCTATTTCGAGGGTATGAATTGCTGCTGAATGGAGAGGTGTTGTAATGAGTGAATCTCATCAACCCATTGAAGCTTTATTAGCGGAGGAGCGAGTTTTTCCTCCATCCGTTGAATATGGTCGAAGTGCCAATATTACTGACTCAGGGATTTATGACAAGGCCGCCAAGGATCCCGAAGCATTTTGGTCTGATGCCGCTCAAAGTTTAGAATGGATTAGAAAATGGGATCGGGTTCTTGAATGGGATCCACCCATCGCAAAATGGTTTGTGGGTGGAAAGATTAATGTTTCAGTTAATTGTCTCGACCGTCATGTCAGAAGTTGGCGGCGCAATAAGGCCGCGTTTATCTGGGAGGGAGAGTCAGGTGAAGAAAGAGTCCTGACATTCGCAGACGTTTATCGAGAAGTTAACAAGTTTGCCAATGCGATGAAGAGGCTTGGGATCAAAAAGGGAGATTGCATTACGATCTATATGCCAATGATTCCTGAGTTGCCTATCGCTTTGCTCGCCTGTGCAAGAATTGGTGCGCCACACAGTGTAGTTTTTGGTGGTTTCAGTGCGGAGTCATTGCGAGATCGGATTAACGATGCGGAATCAAAGCTCGTCATTACAGCGGACGGGAGCTTCCGCCGTGGGCAGATTGTTCCACTCAAGCAGAATGTTGACGAAGCCTTAAACTCATGTCCTTGTGTCGAGAAAGTGGTTGTCGTGCGAAGGCTAGGAGATGCTGCTCCCATCACTATTGACGAGTCTCGCGATATTTGGTGGCATAGCTTTGTTGAGAACGTGTCGGCCTATTGTGAACCGGAGCCAATGGACTCCGAGGATCCTCTTTTTATTCTGTACACTTCCGGTACCACGGCCAAGCCTAAGGGAATTCTGCACACTACAGGCGGGTATTTGTTGGGAGCTTCATTAACCCATAAGTGGGTTTTTGATGTGAAGGAAGATGATGTTTATTGGTGTGCAGCTGACATTGGGTGGGTAACGGGGCACAGTTACATTGTCTATGGCCCGTTAGCCAACGGTACCACGGGAGTGCTCTATGAGGGTTCACCAGACTGGCCAGACAAAGATCGATGGTGGGCCATGATTGCGAAGTATGGTGTCAATATTTTCTACACAGCGCCGACGGCAATTCGTGCGGCTATGAAGTGGGGTGAAGGCTTCCCGACAAAGCACGATTTATCTACTTTGCGTCTTCTGGGTACGGTTGGTGAACCCATAAATCCAGAGGCGTGGATATGGTACCATGAGAAGATCGGCAACGGCCGATGCCCAATTGTCGATACTTGGTGGCAAACGGAAACAGGTTCAATCATGATATCACCTCTGCCGGGCTTGACCACCACCAAGCCGGGTTCTGCAACTTTCCCCCTTCCAGGCATCGATGCCGACGTCGTTGATGAAGTTGGTCAAAGCGTTCCTTTAGGTGGAGGCGGTTATTTAGTCTTGAAGTCTCCCTGGCCCTCGATGGCACGTACTATTCATGGGGATCCTAAAAGGTATGAGGAGACGTATTGGAGACGATTCGGAAAGAACGTTTACTTTGCTGGGGATGGGTGTAAGAGGGATAAGGATGGGTACTTCTGGCTACTGGGTCGAGTGGATGATGTTATGAATATTTCAGGACATCGCCTAAGCACCATGGAAGTAGAGAGTGCTTTGGTTGATCACCAGGAAGTTGCTGAAGCTGCAGTGATTGGCAAAAAGGATGATATTAAGGGAGAGGCTATCGCCGCCTTCGTGACCTTAAAGGAAGGTGTAAACGGTGACTCGGGAAAAATTGACGAACTAAAGAAACATGTTGTTCAAAAGATTGGACCGATTGCTAGGCCGGCAAATATTTATTTCACTGCCGAGTTGCCCAAGACGCGGAGCGGTAAGATCATGCGACGGTTGTTACGAGATATCGCAGAAGGTCGTGCGCTAGGAGACACCACGACTTTGGCTGATGCTGGTGTGATAAAGAATTTAAAGAGTCAGTATGAAGATGGTTAGGTGAGGTGAGATTGGCCTTCTACCAATTAATCGGGGTTGGACCTAATAAGCCCCTGGCGTTTAACACTCAATCTACTTTATGGAATAGTTTTAAAAAATAGGAGGTAATGGAAAATGCCGCAGGAAAGAGCTGGAGCTGCTACATTTCAAGGGAATCCGTTGACGTTGATTGGACCGGAGTTGAAGGTTGGGGATAAAGCCCCTGATTTTACTTTGACTTCCAACGATCTGAAACCCGTTCGGTTGGGCGATTCTGCTGGAAAGGTGCGTATCATCAGTGTAGTTCCTTCTTTGGACACGCCAGTTTGCGATCAGCAAACTAGGCGGTTTAATGAAGAAGCCTCGGGTTTGGGTGACCAGGTAGTGGTCTTGACGGTCAGTGTGGACCTTCCTTTTGCCCAAAAACGCTGGTGTGTCTCAGCTGAAGTTGAGCAAGTCCAGACTCTTTCAGATCATTTGGAAGTTTCCTTTGGTGCAAGCTATGGTACGCTTATTAAGGAACTTAGGTTGGAAAGTAGAGCTATTTTTGTCATTGATGGGAAGGATCAAATTTGCTATTTGGAGTACGTCAAGGAGATTGCTTCCCACCCCAACTATGACGCCGCTCTTGCAGCTGCCAAAGGAGCCATTGGAGTGGGGGGTTGAGCTGATTTTCACATAAGAAATTAGCAAGTTCTTTGCTTGGTCAGCTGGAGGACTCTGTCACTCAGTATTTAAGGTAGATCCTGAATTAACTAGCGGGCAAATGGGTAACATATAAGCTAAGGTTTGTTGGGTGTTTCCTCTAAATAGAGTTATTTTGTTGCAATATATAATGTGGACTAGCACTAGAAATGCCGACGGAGGACTTTCTTGGGGAAGGAGGTTTGAAGTAAATCTGAAAAACCTAAATTTCTTAGTAATCCTACCATTTTTTTTTACCACTAATACCTATTGAGAACATTTTCTGGGGGTATTATCGTTTGTCTGGTGTAAGAGTTCGTTTTGCTCCGTCCCCTACAGGGACTTTGCATGTGGGTGGGGCACGGACCGCCTTGTTCAACTGGCTTTTTGCCAAAAGTCATGGTGGTAAATTCATCGTAAGAATTGAAGATACGGATCGAAAACGTTCTAGCTCTGTCATGGTGGAAGACATTCTGTCGGGTCTTCGATGGCTTGGGCTAGATTGGGATGAAGGACCCTTTCTGCAGTCACAACGCCTGGACCGCTATAAAAAAGCAGCCCAACAGCTTTTGAATCAAGGCAAGGCCTATTATTGCTTTTGCCCTGCAGGTACCTCGGCTGCTAAGCATAAGGAAGCTATTAGTTTACACAGGGTATGGAAATATGAGGGGACTTGTCGAGAACTAAAGGTGAATGAAGTTCAGGATAAGCTGGCAAGAGGGGTTCCTAGTGTAATTCGATTTAAGTCTCCTCAAAGTGGTGAGGTGTACTTTGAAGACGAAGTTTTTGGGCGAATTGCTTACAACCTTGACCAAATCGAAGACTTTATCCTGGTCCGTTCAAATGGAATGCCCACCTACCACTTAGGAGTAGTGTTGGATGACATCGACATGGGAATCACCCATGTTATTCGGGGTGCCGATCATATTTCGAATACTCCTAAGCAACAGCTCCTCTACCAAGCCCTTGGTTTTTTGGTGCCTAGTTTTAGCCACCTACCCCTCATTCTAGGTCCTGATAAAGCTCGGCTGAGTAAACGTCATGGATCTACTGCCCTGACAACCTACAGGGACCAAGGCTATCTTTCTGAACCGTTTCGCAATTTTCTAGCCTTGCTTGGTTGGTCGCCAGGAAGTGAGATGGAACTCTTATCTACTAATGAGTTGATTAGAAGATTCTCTTTGGAAGGAGTCAATAAGAGTAATGCTATTTTCAATATCGAGAAGTTAGACTGGTTCAACAGGCAGTATTTAAGAAACTTATCGCCTGAAGAGTTGTTGCCTTACGTCAAAACAGTATTGGAAAAACACCATTTATGGAAACCGGACTACAATTCTTCGAAAAGACTTTGGTTGCTGAAGGTAATTGACTTACTAAAGATGCGAGCACGCATTATTCCCGATTTTGTCAATCAAGGAAGGGCCTTTTTTAGTGATGACTTTGAGATAGAGTTAAAGGCGAGGCAAAAGTTTCTCAAGGATGCCTCGTTGCAAGTTTTGATGCCGGAGCTTGGCTCAAGACTGAAACGTTTACCAGAGTTTAAGATAGAGACTACGGAAGCTACTCTGAGAGGATTTGCTGCTGAAAAACAAG
>Ga0310342_100001766_pt1 | contig 13609 bp, 17 predicted proteins | sample S15DNA20500_MG_FD_206155 | JGI IMG/M metagenome (GOLD analysis project Ga0310342, IMG submission 206155) | Marine microbial communities from station ALOHA, North Pacific Subtropical Gyre - S1503-DNA-20-500_MG | ecosystem: Environmental > Aquatic > Marine > Oceanic | place: Pacific Ocean: North... | reverse complement strand
TAGGTACTCTTACTACATTAACAGTTGATAATGTAATTATTAATGGTGCTATTATTGGTCATACTTCAGATACTGATTTATTGACACTTGCGAGTGCTAAATTGACAGTTGCAGGTCAATGCCAAGCAACTTCATTCATTACTGGAGATTTAATCCTTAAAAGTCCAACGAACAATGGACACTATACTATTTGGGAAGAAGAAGAATATTTGGCTATTAGGAATGAAATGACAGGTAAAAAATACAAATTTGTATTGGAGGAGATTGATGAATAAACGGTGGATTAATACCAAAGTTGAATTTATCTGGGATGGCTCTCAGTATGTAGAACAATCTTCTGAAGGTTACTGGTATGATGGTGAGATGGCGTTGTGTGCGACTGGTGCATCTGCTACTGTTGATGGTAGAGATACTTTCCTAATTACTGCTGAGTGGGACACATTAAGTGTTAAAGGTAGAGTTATTGATTGGGGTGGTGCTAATCTCCATATTGGATACGATACAGACCATTCATCACATGCTATATTTTTAGGAAATAGTGGTAACGTAAACCATGTTTTAGTTGAAACTGTTAATGGGATATACCTTAATCAGACCAATTCAACCATTCGTCTTGGAACAGTAGATAGTGCGTCTGGTCGCCTTGATGTTAGAGGGGACGCAGGAACAGGCTATGGAATTGCAACTACAGGTGATATTAAAATTATAAAGAATAGTGCAAGACTTATTGTTGGTGAAGGTACAAGTGGAGGTCAATTTGGTCAAATTAGTTGGAATCACACCGACAATACACTTTGTTTAGGGACTGAAGCAGGTGGTGAACAAACACAATTACAGTTGGATGGAGATTCAAATGTTGGTATCAATACAAATCCTACAAAGAATCTTTCAGTATATTTTTCTGATTCTAACACCTCTATAACTGCTGGACACGGATTAAGCGGAGGAGCAGATGGTAGTGGGGTACTTATTTACAATGGCAATAGCACTGCAAATTCTTATGCTAATTTAGATTTTAGAGCACATACCGCTGATGGAAGAATTGCTTATCAGACCAGCGGAGCAGATAATACAGCCGACTTCCGATTTATTATGGATAGTACAAGTGGTATTTTAGAGAGAATGTGTATAATCGGAGAAACAGGAAATGTCGGCATAGGAGATACAACTCCTACACATAAGTTGGAAGTAAAAGCGGCATCTGGACAGTTTATGGTTAGAGATGATAACGATGCTCAAATATTTTTGGTTAGTAATGACAATGTAGTTATGGGTTATGAAACGGCTGGAAAAGTCGGCATCGGAACCGCTAGTCCTGCGACTCTACTCCATCTTAGTGAAAATACTAATAGCAATCTTGAAATTGATGGCTCAACTGCTGGTGAGTTCAGACTAATATCAATTAATGATGCAAGAAATGCCTACGAAGATTTTAAAATCTATGGAGATAATGTTAATTTAAATGCAAATGCGTCTGGGAAGTGTGGTATCGGCACAAGCAGTCCTCAATCCCCATTATCAATATCTTCTACTGTAGGAAGTTCTGCCACAGTAGGTGCGGTGAATGGTTTAACAGTACAAAATTGTTCTGGGAGTACCAATCATAATTCTTCTTTAGGATTTCATTACTCAGGGGATGTAACAGTTTGTCCAGTATCATTAGGGTATCAGATTACAAGTAACGCTGGTTATACTAAGGGAGATTTGTGGTTTGCTACAAGAGATGCAACTACTGCATCTACCCCAACTGAACGGATGAGAATTTTAGCTAATGGAAATGTCGGTATAGGAGATACCTCACCTTCATATAAGCTTGAAATAACAGGAACATTCTACGCATCGGGTTCATCTGCTAACTTCAAAAAGAATGTAACTGACCTTGCAGTTGATTCATCAGCCATCTACAATTTGAATCCTGTATCATATAACTACAAAAAAGATTATGAAAACTTTGGTTATGACTTAGCAGAGGGTAAACAATTTGGTCTTATCTCTGAGGAAGTCGCTGAATCAGTACCAGAGTTAGCCATTATGAAAGATGGAGAACCTAAGAATGTGGACTATCAAAAATTAAGTGTCTTGCTATTAGCAGAGATGCAGAAGATGAATAAAAGAATTAAGGATTTGGAATGCCATATATAGGACATGCACCAACTAACGCAGGAACATTCTATGTTATAGATGACCTTACTATGAGTTCGAGTACTACCTATACATTACAAGTAGGTGGTGTAAGTGTAACTCCGAGGGCTGACAATCTATTAATTACTCTTGATGGAGTAGTTCAACATGCTACCGATGCATATACAGTAAGTGGTTCAACCCTTACCTTTGCTTCTGCACCAGGTTCAGGAGTAGACTTCTATGGAATTATCATGGGTCAGTCTGCTTCTCATGGTCAAGGTTCTATTGGAGCTGATGAATTAAGTGTAACTGGAGATGGCTCAGCTAATCAAATTCTCTCATCCGATGCCGATGGCACAATGACTTGGAAAGATGGTACTCTTTCTACTACAAGTGCGACTGGCGATATAATTTACAGAAATGCTTCAGGTGTACTTGCAAAGTTATCAATAGGAAGTGCAGGTCAATTATTAACAGTAGCGAGTGGTTTACCCTCTTGGGCTACTGATTCAGAACCTTATCTACCCCTTGCAGGTGGTACAATGTCAGGGGCTATCAATCTTGGTAGTCAGAATGTTACTAATGGTGGAACAATTACAGGTACTTTTGTAGGTGGATTAACTGGTAATGTTACTGGTAATGCAAGTGGTACTGCTCTAACAGTTACCCAAGCAGCTCAATCTGCAATTACCTCAGTAGGTACTCTTACTACCCTAACAGTAGATGATATTACTTTAAATGGTTCTACTATATCTGATGGTGGAGATTTTATTCTTGATGTTGGTGGATATACTGAGTTAAACAATGATAATGGCGGTATAGTTATATTTTCTGATGCATCTGTTCAATTTGGTGTAATAGAACACGCCTCATCTGATTTTGTACTTAGAGCAGGTGTTCAAGATAAAGATATGTTATTTAAAGGGAACGATGGGGGTAGTACAATAACTGCATTATCTTTAGATATGTCAGAAGGTGGCAACGCCACATTTGCTGGGACAGCCACTGCTACTGCTTTACACGCCAAAAATACTACAACATCAGGAGTTGCTGGAGTTGAAGTTGGTACTGGTTCTGGCGATTTTAAGTTAACTACTTATGGTTCATCATATAGTACAAATGGAGCATTTAGGCAAGATGGTGCGGCTGTAGATGCTGACGATAATCTTTCAGGAGGATTATCTATTATATCTCGTCACGGGTCATCTGGTGAAATACGATTTTATACTGATGGTTATGCTGATGGTAATAAAAGATTAACTATTGGGAATAACGGACAATCTACATTTACTGGGGATATAATTTCTGAAGGTGATATTCAGATGGCAAATGGTAGGGGGATTGATTTTTCTGCAACGGCTGATAGTGCCGCAACAAAATCAAGTGAAACCTTTGATGATTATGAGGAAGGCTCTTGGGAACCTGAGTGGTTTGGTAGTACTGGTAATTTTTCTTCCATAACACATAATGGAGACACTGGAGGAAGATATACAAAAATAGGACGGATGGTATATTTAAATGGATGTGTTAGAACAGATAGTTTTTCTGGGGGTTCGGGTTATTTGTTGATGAGAGGACTTCCATTTACGTCTGCGGCTCGTAGTAATGGGGATGATGCAGATTTCATAGGAAGTACTTTGGCAACTGGTAATTGGGTATCTAATAATTTTCCTCAAAAGTTGTACTTGGGACAAAATACTACAGAAGTCCAGTCTTGGTATTTACTAGACCACGCTGGTAATTCAAGTTTAAATGATACTGGAGATATTCAGTCTGGGCTTTATAATAGGATGCATTTTACATTAGTGTATGTAGCCGCATAATTAAATAGGAGATAAAATGGCTTTAACAAAAGAAGTGATAAATGATAAATATGAGATAGTAACTCCATTTAAACATATACAAGTTCGTCAAGCTACTGTTGTATCTGAAGATGGAGTTGAATTGTCTCGTACTTTTTTCCGTAAGATTCTTACACCAGATATGGATGTATCTGGAGAACCTCAAGAAATTCAAGATATGGCAAGTGCTTTATGGACGGATGAAGTAAAAGCGGCTTGGGATACAAAACGAGAAGAAACTAGTAGCTAATAATGGCTCTCACAAAAATTAAAACCAGTGGAATAGCAGACAACGCAATTACTAATGCGAAGATGGCAGATGATGCTATTGACAGTGCTGATTTCGTTGACGGAAGTATAGACAATGCACACTTAGCAGATGATGCTGTAAATAGCGATGAGATAGCTGCTGGAGCAATAGACCTTGCACATATGTCAGTTAACTCTATTGATTCTGACCAGTATGTAGATGGGTCAATAGATAATGTCCACTTAGCCACTGGAATTGATGCAGTTAAGTTAGCTGATGGTACAGTTACTAATACTGAATTTCAATATATAAATACTCTATCCAGTAATGCTCAGACTCAGATAAGTGCAGCTTTACCAAAAGCAGGTGGGACTATGACGGGTGAGGTCATTATAAACTATGCTACCCCAAAATTGGTGATGATAGATTCAGATGCATCAGGTACGCCCATAGCACAATTAAATGCATCAGATGGACATTTAGTTTTAGACGCAGATAGAGATGATGAAATATCTTCCAGTACACTGAAATTAAGGGTGGACAATCGTGATGTACTTACTCTTGATACTTCAAAAAACGCCACATTTGATGGGAATCTTATTATAGATGGCAGTTCATCAAGAAGTATAGAATTTTATGATAGTAGTGAAAGGGAAGGTGCTATTGTATTCGATGAAACTACTGATGGTTTCATATTTAAAGTTGGTGGGACAGGTGGCTCTTTAACAGATGCTATGAAAATTGATACCGCTGGGAAAACTCTTATTAAAGACAACCTTGTAGTAGGAACAACAACTGTGACAGGTTCTGATTATCAATTTTCCCAAAATCTTATCGTTAAAGGCGGTACACCAGCTTTGATTTTAGACGAAACAGATGCAGATGGTTTTATTACTATGTATGCTAATGCTGGGGAACAGTATTTAATGTATGACCATTCGGGTTCATTTAATATTAAACACGCTACAACTACTGGGGGTAGCAGCGGAACTGATGTACTAACTCTTTCGGGTTCAGGAAACGCCACATTTGCTGGTGAAATTAAAGCTCCAGGTCAATGGGAATTAATTTCAAGAGATGTATTGGCAAGTGATGCGATGGAGATTATTAATGATAGCTGTTTTTCAAGTAATGATTATATAATGTTTAAACTTGTTGTTGGATGGATAGGTTTTAATGGGTCTGATAATCTTTATTGGAGATTTAGAATGGATGGGAGTAGCACAACAGGTAGTAGTTATTATGGAGGTAGAGACCATAGGACTCACGCAAGTACAACACAAACTAATTATGCTGAAGATTCAAGGGACAATGTTATTCTTTGGGAAGACCCTTGGGCTGATTTATCGGGTGGACTCCACGGTGAGATACTGGTTTGGAATGTAACAGCCCCAATCGTATCAGGCGTTGATACTGATAGAGGTACAAAATATAGACCGTGGGTTGAATCAAAATTAGTAGGGTATGATTCAAGTGGTGATGATGCTGGTGCAGGATATGGGATACAACATTCTCACGCAAGATTTAATGAGGATTTTGCTGCAAGTGGTATTGATGGATACAGAATTTATACAGTAAATAATAATTTAGAGGCAAAATCACATATATATGTATATGGATTAAGAGCTTAATGGAGAACGCATAATGAATCAAAAATTTGGAAATCTATATGCGAGGTTTTTAATCGCATTTGGAATATGGACAACAATCGCATTTGTAACTGGGATAGGATGGTAAAATGTATGGAATGATTAACGAAGCCATCAGGACTCTGGTAACAAGAGAAGCTGGAGAAGAAGTATGGAATCAAGTCCTTGAATCTTCTGGAGTAGGCGATGACGTATTTGAGAATTTAGAAGGATATGATGATTCTGTTACCTATTCACTTGTTGGAGCTGCGTCTGAAACATTAGGTATACCAGCATCAGATGTATTAGAGATGTTTGGTGTTTACTGGGCATTAGAGGTAGCACCGAAAGGATATGGAGATTACTTCAATGCATTTGGTAACGATTTTGAAACTTTCGTTAGTGGGTTAGATGAGATGCATGTTAGGATTGCAGAGATGTTACCTGACCTTGCTCCACCTTCGTTTGAAATAAATAAGCTTGGAGACAATCATTTTGAGATTCATTATGAATCACCAAGAGAAGGATTAGCACCGTTGGCAATAGGAACACTAAAAGGTATTGCACAACATTTTGGAGGTACGGCAGACATTACTCAGATAGAGTATAAAGGAACTGACGACCATGACGTATTTGAGGTAAAGTTTACTGATGGCTAAAAGTAAATTAGGCAAGTTGTTAATGGATGCTGATATTATCACAAAGAGACAGCTCTCTGAGGCTATTCTTAAAAACCCTCATGGTGATGACAAAGAACTTGGGCAGACTCTAACTGAAATGGGATATATTACAGTTGAAGATTTAACAGAGGTTATGTTAGGCGAAGCGAGTGAAGCTCAATCTGAAAGAGAAAAGTCAAAGCGGGATAGATTATTACAGAAACAAATTTTACAAAAGAAGATAAAGCCAAAACTAGTTGCCCCAAAGACAGTCCCGATAACTGCTAAGACACCTGTAGCTGATGAAGAAATACTAAAAAAAAAGTTTACACTATCAATTCAGACGATGGTAAGCGGTATAACTGGGATAATATCGTTAATAGGTATGTGGTATGCACTGCAGGCTGATATACAGGCAAATGTATTCAGAATTGATACCCTTGAAAGAGAAGTAGAAAGATTGAGAAATGGCGAATGATAAGGATTTTTTTAGATGCTTATATTGGATAGTAATACTACTAGTAATGATATTATTTTTAGCAATATTTACAAATGTACAAGGGGGAGAAAGTTTGTATTTCAAAGCAATGAGGATTAATAATGGACATCCTTGATTTAGTTGAACGGTTAGGAGTCACAGGAGTATTAGTTTTCATGTGTATCATGTTTATTCATAAATTCATTAATACAGATAAAAAGGTTGAAGCCATGCACCGTAGGTTAGATAGTCTAAAGGAACAGATTACAACTACAATGGAAGCAACCAAAGATGAAATTCAAGAATTGAATAGAGACCTATTGAGGTCATTCAGGAATAACAAGTAACAAAAAGGAGGAGTCGAAATGGCTACTTTAGATGAAAGACTAGAAGAACTGGTTAATCAGCAAAAACAAATGGAAGCAAACTTCCATCAAATTACTGGAGCAATCGCTGTTGTTCAGCAGATGATTACAGATAAAGAAGCTGAAGACAAGGAATCTAAAAAGAAAGAAAAAGAAGATAAGAAATAATGGAACTAATTTACTACAATCCAAAGACTACTAATGCAACGCCTATTGTTAGGTTTAAGACCTTTGGTATGAAGATTAATTATGAAATAAAAGATGGCTCAAGAAAAACAAAGCGTTTGGCACTTCAGGCATAGCCTGGAAGATAAAGTCACAGATATAGCAGTTCAAAATGCTAAAACTAATGCTCATATTGAGAATATCTATCATCATATTAAACGGATAGAATCACATCTAGATAAGCAAAATGGCAGTATTGCCAGGCATGAAAGTGTTATATCTAAATGGAAAGGTGTTGCTATTGGAGTTATTATAGTAGTTGGTTTTGTTCAAGTTGTAGTAGCAATGATAATTCACTAAGGAGAATGATATGAAAGAAGTTGTTGAAATTATGGTTCAGAATTGGGAATATGTCGTTATCGCCATACTCGCAGTTGACAAAGCCGTAGCACTGTCGCCAAGTAAATGGGACGATTTGTTATGGACATCAGTAAAAAAAGCAGTCTATAAAGTGGCTGGGAAGGATAAATAATGATTGGTTCATTTAGAATACTACGCAAGTTCATTAAACGTCTTGTTGAGAAAAAGGGAATGGTTGACGCTATTATTGAATATGCTGAATTTGCTACTTCTCTTACCCCAAGCGAAAAAGACGATGCAGTTGTTGAAAAAGTAAAGAAAGCTTTAGCAAACGCAGAAGATGAAGTAAAAAAAGTAGTTAAAAAAGCCAAAGCAGTTAAAAAAGCTGTTAAAGGTTAACAATTATAGATGTCGAAAGAAGTCTACAAATTTGAAGAGTTTCATGGTGGGCTTAACGACAATGCAGACCCTAGAGATATAGAGAAGAATGAATTCTCTGTATGTAGCGGTGTTGCTGTTGATGAGCTTGGGAAAATACGCCTATCAGGTAAGGCAAATGCCACGGCAAAGATTACTGTAGCAGCTGGTATTTCTCCTGGGTATGGGTTAATATCATATAAGACTGATAAAAGTTATTTGGCAACTGATGTTCCAACTCAATGGTTAGGGATATTTAATCCTGCTGACGGTACTATTGATGTTTCATATGATGGAGTTAATATAGCCAGTGGGAATAATACTTTTGATTCTCAATCCACAGCTCAGCCAGGGGCATCATTCATAGATGTTGCTACTGATGGAGGAGGTCAGCCTTCAGATTATTCAACTGAAGGCAGAGTAAGAGTTTGTGACTCAGACTTTACTAATACATCAGGACAAAGCCTTACTCCTCAATCCGCTGGTTATCTTAGATTAAATCTATTTCATACGACAGATGAGAAAACATCAGAAGGAACTCCTATTCATAAGATTGGAAAGTGGCTCTCTACGGCTCAGAGTTTAAAAACTCTCGAAGAAATACTTGGCAGTAATGCAAATATTGATATTGTAGATGCGACTGAAGCAAATCCAGACGCGACTGAAATAGGTGATGGCTCTACCAAAAGATTTATAATGGCTTATTGGAAGGCTGAGGGAGGAGGATGGAATGGTGTTTATGAATTTGGTTTTTGTGTAGTATATGCTGGCAACCAAGAATCGGCTATTTCAATAGCTGACACTACGATACCATTGTCTAACGAAAGATTAAATACTCAGTTTTATATACCAATTGGTACTGCTGCTACTATTACTTCAAACTCTTCCCATAAACTTGGAGATGAAAGAGCTGTTGGAGTTAATGTTTATTTCAGACCATATGGGGAAGAAGATTTTGATTTACTTACCAAAGTAGACCTGAGGACAGGAGGTAAGTTTCATTGGAAAACATATAATTCTGCAACAGAAACAGGCTATGGAGTATGGGATGATGATAATGATTCATTAGGTTTATCATTTACAACTGATGGTAGCGTAGCTTCAAGCGCAGCTAGTTTTACCAATACTACAGTTGGGGGTACTTTAACAGTTGCCTCTAGTGGATTTACAGGTAGAAAAGGCTTTTTAAGATTTTATGGATTTGAACCAAGCCCTATCTATCACCCTCTTGAGACAATAGAGACAGATACTCATGTTCCTGTTGCTGTGAGAAATCCAGCCGCTGGTACAAAAATATTTCAGGTTCAGTTGCTTGATGAAAGATTTAATATAATAGCTGAGACAGCTGATATTGATAGAGTTATTACTGATAGTGGAAGAGATAATCCAAAAGATGATAGAAAAGAAGATGCAGAGAGAACGAATCAAGGTAGCTAAAATAGTTAACAACTGTAAAAAGAAGTATGGAAGTAATTTTAGATACTTTCTTTGTGGCAGCTTTGCAAGGGGAGAGAAAAATCCTAAGGATATAGATATTCTTGTTTACCCTGTTTTTAATAAACTACATAGAGAAGAATGGGAATCTCTTTTGAAGATGATGAAAGTTAAAGTTGAAAAGAAACGCATTGACGCTCAAATAGTTCCTGAGCTTTATTTAATGTTAAATGATGATGAAAAATGGAAGAAACATAAATTTGATAAGTATGTATTTTATGATAAGAAGTTAAATCATCGAGTTGCAACAATGTTTAATAGTAAGTCTAAAAGAAAAAGGCTTGAACATGTCCCATTTATTTATGAGGAAATGTAATGCCTAATTATGCAGTAATGAGTCCTGGTAATTATCACTTAGCAGATTCTTACGCTAATCCTCCTTATTACAATAGGAAGTATCAAAGGAAATTAGCTCCATTTAAAAATATAAGATGGAAGACAGCAGTGGTTAATGAGAGAAGAGTATATGCAGGTAATGTATCTATTACAACCCATGATGGTGTTATTAAGTTATTGCCAGATACTATCTTCAAATCTGACTTAGGTAAGTTTGATAGGTTTACTGAAAGAGGAAGAATTGATGTCGCTACTGGAGATGGTGAAGATATTGTTGTCCTTAAAACTTATGCTGATAGAATTTTAGAGTTTAAAGAGAAAACTTTGCACATTATTAATGTGTCTGGAGGTAAAGAATTTTTAGAGGATTCTCTTAAATACAAAGGAATTCTTAATCCTCAAGCCGCAACGCATACAGATATGGGAATTGTATGGGCTAATAAAAATGGAGCATTCTTATACGATGGTAAAAATATTAGAAACCTAATTGAAACAGGGGCTAAAAGAAAAATACTTCCAGCTACATGGTCATCATTTATTGGCAACCAAAGTCAATGTGGATATTTTCCTTCAAAGAAGCAAGTAATTTTTACTCAGGGGGTAACTGGCTCTTATTCTGGTAATATGTATCTGTTCGATTTAGTTACTATGTCATGGATTTATGGAGGTAATAAATTTTCATCAGCAGGTGGGACTCAAGACCAAACAAATCTACTGAATTATCCATATTCTTATACTGAAGAACTTATATTTGGAGAAGTGAATGGTTCAAATATTGGTATACATTTTTGGGATGACACTCCGACAGTTCCAGGTGGTGTGGATTTACGAACTAAAGATGTTGATTTTACCCAACCTGGAGTGCAAAAACTGATTAGTAAGATTTATGTAACTTCAAAAGAGGCTGATGGATTAACCTTCTCCGCTTCTACTAATGGCGCGGGTGATTTTGGAGGAACTTATCATTCGAGCAATAATCCCGATGCAGTTACTCTTAGTTCAACTAGCTTGAATACTGGTTCTTCATGGGGAGTAACATCTCATATAATTACTGGTAGAAATCCTAATGTATATTCAATTCAATTAAAAATAGCAGGAAACGCTACGGATGTTTCATTTGCAATAAATGATATGTCAATTATTTATAGAATGAAAGGAGCAAGATAATGCCTGGGATGACACCAGAAGAAAGAAGAATTAGAAATGCGTTAGCTGCTCAACCTACTGTTACAGATACATCACAAGCTACACCTACTCAAATAATGAGTCAAAGGAATGACCTTCAAAGAGAAATCAATCAGACTATAAAACTAACAGTTGACGATAATTCTGTTGTTTTAAGAGATGGAACAATTCCTTTTGAAGCCCCTCAAAAAGGCAAAGAACCAACTCTATCTACTCATTTAGCAACTAAATCTTATGTAGATAGTACAGATGCTGGTAAATTAACATCAGTAATTGATGCTGCTGCTACTCCTGGTACTGGTGGTCAACATGGAAATCTTCCAAGTGGGCATGTTTGTTTAATAGAAGACGGAGGAGCAAGTCAAGATGAGGCTACTTTATATAATGTAGCTTCTGGGAACGCTAATCTTGTAATAGAAGATGACGAAGATAATAGCGGTAATGCATTTATAAAGTTTACTGCACAAGACCAAAGTGTAAGTTTACATAGATTTGATACTGTTTATACTTATAATTCTGGTGATGAGAATAAAGATACAGCGGCGGCTAGTGGAGCAGATGGTATAGCTTTTGTTGATACTGCGAACACAACTTGGACTGCTGTAGCTCCAGCTGGTAGTGGAGCATATACAAATAAAGCAAAAGTTTCGTTAGTTACTGCTAATGACAATACAACTTATACCACAAATGCATCTACCGTTTCAGGTGGAGCCAATTTTAATTTATTAGCATCAAATCCAACATCGACTGATGTCCTTAAATTTGCTGGTGGAGGGACAACAACTGTCTCACGAACTGACGCAAGTACTATTACCATAACCTCAACAGATGCAAATGATAATTACTATTTAACTGGAGTAACTAAGAGTAGTAATACATTAACATTCGCAGTTAGCGGAGCTTCAGACCCAACATATACATTTGGCTCTAATGCGTTTAATAGCACTGCTTATTTAACTGCTATTTCTTCAACACTTGCTACTGATGAAAGTGCTAGTCCTCCAAGAGTTTCGATTCTAGACGATAGCAGTACTGTAAAAGCACTAGAAGAGGGGTCTGGTATAAGTATAGAGGAAAGTTCTACAGCTGGTGGCGATACTGTAAAAATATCTTCTACTGTTGACACTAGCGGACTCCTAACTAATGGTATAGTTATAATAGAAGATTGGAATGGAAGTGAAGTAGAGGAAACTGCGAGTGCTTCTGGCGGTGACAAACTACGGTTTGTAGAAAACGATGGAATAGAATGGTCTATATCTGGCCCTTCAAGTAATGTTATATCAGTAACTCCGAGCCTATCGGGATATAATTCAACTAATTGGAATAATGCATATACTCATAGCCAAGCGACTCATGCTCCTACCGCTGCTATTACTGCATCCTCAAGTGATACTCTCACAAATAAAGGTGGAAATATATCTCAATGGACTAATAATTCTAATTACCTTACAGGTAATCAAACAGTTACTCTTAGCGGAGATGTTACTGGTAGTGGAACGACTGCAATCACTTGTGTTGTTGTAGATGATTCACATAATCATGTCCAAAGCAATATAGATGGTCTTTCGACATCTCTAGCCGCTAAGGCTGACCTAGCAGGCCCAACCTTTACTGCTGATATTAATGTAGCAGATAGTATATGGATAAATGGTTATACTGATAATACTGCATCCAGAATAAGATTTCATCATGATACCAACCATGCCTATCAAGATTGGGAAACTGGGAATTACTATATACGATATGATACCACAACTAAATATATGATGGATAGTTCTGGGAACTTTCACGCTGACGCAGATGTTTATGCATACTCTACTTCTGTTGGTTCGGATATAAAATTAAAAAAGAATATAAAAGACATTAAATATGGTTTATCAGATGTATTAAAACTTCGTGGAGTTGATTTTGATTGGAAAGAAAAGAGAGATGGAAGGCATGATATTGGTGTTATAGCTCAAGAGGTTAAAGAAGTCATACCAGAAGTAGTAAGAGAAGTAGACGATTTTGAAGGAGGTACTTATTTAACAGTGGATTATTCTAAGTTAGTTCCAGTATTAATAGAGGCTATAAAAGAATTAAGCGAAAGGAAGTGTAATTGTGGCGTTTAGCTCTGCATCAAATTGTAAATTATCCGATTTAGGTTTGATTGCTGCTGGAAGCGGTAGCCAAACTAGTGGCTCTACATCTCAAACATCATTAAGAGCGGATTGTGCAGATAGTAGTAGTGCTACTAATGTTAGGATGTGGAATTCATTTGCTCCTAATGCGAGGGATATGACTTTTAGTCCTGTACCAACAAGTAAT
>Ga0310342_100001763_pt1 | contig 13615 bp, 6 predicted proteins | sample S15DNA20500_MG_FD_206155 | JGI IMG/M metagenome (GOLD analysis project Ga0310342, IMG submission 206155) | Marine microbial communities from station ALOHA, North Pacific Subtropical Gyre - S1503-DNA-20-500_MG | ecosystem: Environmental > Aquatic > Marine > Oceanic | place: Pacific Ocean: North... | reverse complement strand
CATATCCTATGGCATTTAAAATAACATATAAACAACCTAACTCTGATTCACCTATTTATCCTAAAAAAGTATTCAGAGTTTCTATAAAAAAGGGTATTAATATTCCTTTTTTTATATTATTTAAAGCATTAGGTATTATTAATCATGAAGAAATATTGGAATATATTCTATATGATGAAAATGATACTGAAATGAAAGATCTATTAAATTCTAGTTTATCTGAAACAGAATATCTTACTACACAAGAAATTGCTTTACATTATATTGGAAAAAGAATTTCTCCAGCCCATATTCAACAAAATCAAATGATTGAAAACGCAAAAACTCATATTAATCAAATATTATTTCCTAATTTACCTGGAAAATATAATAGCAAAAATAAAATTTTTACTCTTGGATATATGACAATCATAGCATGTATGACTATTTTAAAAAGAAAAAATATGAATGATAAAGATAATTTTATTAATAAAAGAACCACTGTATCTGGTATATATATTAAAGATTTATTTGATAGAATTTTTAGAAGATTTATTATGAATATTAAAATGCATATTAAAAATAAATTTGCTCTTCAAGGACAAGACAATTTCCTTCTCAGTTCTTTAACTAATAATGGTGAATATATTACTGAAAATTTAAATTACTCATTTTCAACCGGTAATTGGGGAATTAAAGGACAAGAAAATATTGAGGCTGGTATTTCTCAAAAATATGATAGACTTAATTATTTATCCGCATTATCTATTTTGAGAAGATCCGCAAATAATACTATTGATCCTAATTTAAAAAAACCTGAACCTAGATGGTTTGAAGCAAGTCAATGGGGTATGTTCTGTGCTACTGAAACTCCTGAAGGTGCTAAATCTGGATTAACCAAAAATCTTGCTCTAATGTGTGAAATTTCAAACGACTCTAATATCAGAACTATTTATAAATTACTTGATAATTCAAATTTAGTTAGTCCTTTAGAAAGTCTTTCAGTTAAATTAAAAAATAGTTATACTAAAGTTAGAATTAATACTGGATGGTATTTTATCACAAAGGCACCTCGCGCATTAGAACAATTTCTTTATAATATGAAAAAGAAAGGTATCTTAAATGAAGATGTAACTATTGATTACAGATATAGTATTAAGTCTATTAGTATTCGTTGTGATCATGGAAGAGTTATGAGACCATTATTTACTATCGATCCTAAAACCGGATTACTTAATATTACCAAAAATGAAATTTTATTACTCAAAAATAATATGATTGATTGGAATTATTTAATATCTAAAAATATGGTTGAATATGTTGATGTTGAATTAGAAAGTAAATTACTAATTGCTATGAATTTATCTGATTTACTTAAAAAACCTCTTGGTGCTACGGGTTATAAAAAAAATACTTACAATCCTTTCCTGTCAAGACACAAATATTATACCCATTGTGAAATTAGCCCTGCTATGATTTTAGGTGTATGTGGCTCAATTATTCCATTTGCTAATAGAAATGATGGACCACGTAATGTATTCGAATGTGCTATGGCTAAACAAGCATTAGGTATTAATGGAACTTCTATTAATCAACGTTTTGATGGAACTTCTGTATCATTATATTATCCACAACAACCATTAGCACAAACTAAAGCACTTAAATTATATAACTTTGATAAAATACCAGCCGGACAAAATTTAATTGTTGCTATTGCTTGTTATACTGGTTATAATCAAGAAGATTCACTTATATTAAATCAATCTTCTATTGATAGAGGCCTTTTTAGAACAACTTATACTCATTCATACTCCATTGAAGAAGAATATAATGAAAATATTGAAAAACCAAGTTTTATTAATTGTATTAATTGCTCTAAAAATTCATATGAAAAACTTGATAATGATGGATTATTAAATCTTGGAGAAAGAGTTACTGGAGCAGATATTATTGTTGGAAAAACAAGTAATATCCCAATTAACGAAATTGATGAAAATAATTTATTAAAAAATAAAAGAAATGTCAGTGTTAAAACTAAAAATGATAAATATGGAATTATTGATGATGTTATTCTTACTTCTAATCAAAATAATAATAAATCTGTTAAAGTTAGAGTTAGAACCGAAAGAATTATTCAAATTGGAGATAAATTCGCATCTAGACACGGACAAAAAGGTACTTGTGGTATTACTTATCGCCAAGAAGATATGCCTTTTACTAAAGATGGTCTTGTTCCAGATCTTATATTAAATCCACACGCTATTCCATCAAGAATGACAGTTGGTCATTTACTTGAATCTTTACTCGGAAAAATTGGATGCTTTAAAGGAACTACAATTGATGCTACTATCTTTAGCAAAATTAAAGTCGAAAATGTTGGTGAAGTACTTGAAGAATTAGGATTTGAAAAATACGGAAATGAAACCTTATATAATGGACAAACGGGAGAAAAATTACAAACTCAATTATTCTTTTGCCCAACTTTCTATCAAAGACTAAAACATATGGTTGATGATAAAGTTCAAAGCAGAACTCCAGAATCTGGACCTGTTATGAAATTAACCAAACAACCTGTTAAAGGCAGAAGCAAAGGAGGTGGAATCCGTTTTGGAGAGATGGAACGTGATTGTATATTGTCCCACGGAGCAATGGGAGTTATTAATGAAAGAACATTAGATAGTTCTGATGGTATTGAATTACATGTATGCCCAATATGTGGATTAATTCCACAAAGACTTGATAATGGTAAATACTATTGTAAAGTATGTGATAATCGCGAAATGGCAGTTTTAAAAGTTCCTTATTCCGCCAAAACATTAATGCAAGAATTAATGTCTACCAATGTCCATATGAGATTTATGTTGAGTAAAAAATAAACCAGTCCCCCTTTATTTATATTATTAATATAATATAAGCATTATTTATTCAGCAATATAAGCAGAATATGAATCATCTGAACATTTTTTCAGAACATCCTTATTCTTGATTGCTGCCTTGACTTTAGCCCAACGACGCATCATCGGTATTCGAGCCCTTTCCTGCTTCTTTTTCTCCATTTTCTTCATCCCAATTTTCCAGTCATCCTTAAAAGAGAGATCAATTGAACGTTGGACATAATGTAAATTCTTTACCATTTCTGGAATTCGCGGATCATTCAACATATCAATATACTTTTTACGTTGAATATCACTCATCTTCGCAAATAAAGCAAAATCAAATGAATTGATTGATGCTTTACAATACTTATTGTTAATATCAAGATATTTACGCCACTGGACATCAAGATTGATGGCGAGTTGCGAAATAGAAACACGAGGTGATTCCATTTTAGTTTTTGTTTTCGTTATAGTTTTCGTTATAGTTTTCGTAAATATAAATCAGAAGTATAATTATGTATTACTAAATCAGAAGTATAATTATGTATTACCTCGGCAATTCAATTTTAAATTTTCGTTTAGAGCCACTGTAGTCTAAATTTCTCACATCTCCAACCACGAGGTATTCCTCGACTCTTCTTATATATCCTGATTGATCCATCCAACCATTAGAATGAGCACGAAGATATGTATTATGGATTATTCTTAAAGCAAATTTACCTATTTAAACGATGGGCGTATCTCCAATATCTATGCCATGTACTATGAACTGGATTCCAAACACGATTCATTATATTATGAACACCACCAACATTAGATTGACGAGGCATATGATATCTAGCCCATCTATATTTACTTCTCATATACCTTAAGAATCTAGCATAATGGTTTTTTGCTCTTCTTTTTCTAAATCTTCTTCTCAAATTATTGTACCATCTTTCTCTATTTCTTAAATGAATTCGTTTAGTTCGTACTACTTTATTTTTATACCAATTTCTTTCTAAATTGTTAGCATGTCTCCAATAACGATGCCAAACACTATGAACTGGATTCCAAACTCTATTAAATATATGATTTACACCACGACCATCCCATTGACGAGGCATATGATATCTAGCCCAGTTATATTTACTTCTCATATGTCTTAAAAAATTATTATAATATCTTCTTGATTCACCTCTTCGTAATCGTCTTGCTAAACTATTATACCATCTTTGTCTGTTATGTAAATGTCTTCTATTAACATTTACTCTATGGTTTTTATAATTTATTCTTCTACGTTTTAAATGATTAGCATGATTCCAATGTTTCCTCCAATTATTATGAACTGGACTCCAAACTCTTCTAAAAATATGATGAACACGATTTGCATCATATTGTCTTCTCATATGATATTTTGCCCAATTAAATTTATTATTTGCCCAATTCAGAAACCTTTGATAATATGCTCTAATATGACGACCAAAACGATTTCTTAAACTAATATACCATCTTAATCTATTATTCAAATGATTAGTATAAACATTTACAGAATTATTTCTAGCATTTATTCTCTTTCTTCTTGCCGCTTCTTTTGCTAATCTAATCTTTCTCGCAAGTTCTGCAGCTCTTCTTCTTGCTGCTTCTACTTTTCTTCTTCTTTCTGCCTCACGACGTCTTCTATCTGCTTCTATTTTCTGTCTTCTTGCTCTTTCAGCAGCAATTCTTGCTAATCTTTCTCTTCTTTTTCTTTCTGCTTCTGCTTTCTTTCTTGCCACTTCTGCTTTTACTTTCGCAATTCTTGCCGCTTCTGCTCTTTCTCTTGCAATTCTTGCTCTTCTTGCTGCTTCTATCGCTCGTTTTCTTGCTTCTTCTGCTTTTCTTCTAGATTCAGCATCTGCTTTTTCTTTGGCAATTCTTGCTAATTCTTTTGCTTTACGAATTGCTTCTTTTCTTGCCTTTTCCGCAGCAATTCTTCTCTTTCTTTCTTGTTCTGCTTTTTTTCTTGCTTCCTCTGCTTTTCTTCTTTTTTCTGCTGCTGCTTTTTCTGCTGCGATTCTCTTTTGTCTCGCAATTTTCGCTAATCTAGCCCTTCTCTTTGCTTCTTTAATTGCTGCTCTTCTTCTTTTTTCGGCTTTCTTTCTTGCGATTTCTGCTAATCGTTTTCTTCTTGCTTCTTCTAATTTTCTTTGTTTTTCTAATTCTGCTAATTTTCTTTGTCTTTCTAATTCCCTTTGTTTCTTTAATTCTTCTGCTCTTCTTTTTGCTGCTTCTGCCCTTGCTTTTGCTTCTGCTTCTGCTTTCTTTCTTGCTACTTCTTTTGCTTTTCTGATTTTTTTTAATCTAGCCTTTTCTGCTGCTCTTTTTCTTGCTAATGCCGCTGCTTTTTCTGCTGCGATTTTTACTTTTCTTGCAGCTTCTTCTGCTTTCTTTTTAGCAGTTTCGTCTTTTAATTGACCTGCTAATTTTTCTAATTCTTTTAATCTACGTTCAAGTTCTTTCTTCTTTAATTCAGCCCTTTGAACTGCTCGGTTTTTTGCTTCTTCTCTTAATTTAGCCCATTTTTCTGATCTCTTTTTAGCCGCAGCAACTCTTTGTGCTTCGAAGTTTTCTCTTTGTGCTGATTTAATTTGAATAATTCGTGTAATATCAAGAATTTCGGCTTTTCTAGCAATAATACGCTTCCTTAATCGTAATATATAAGTACGATATCTGTTTGTTTTATTATTTAAGAGTCTAAGTCGTAATATAATTCTTTTATAATTTCTATTCTTGTTTCTAAATACCTTATTTGCTTGATATCTTTCTTTATTAGAATCATTTCTTATCTTAATTCGTCTATTAAGTTCTTGATATAATTGTTTTAAAGTAACTCTTTGTTTATTAACATTAGAAACTGATACAACATATGCTAGAATTGTTTTATTATTCTTCTTTTTATCTGTTATTTTCTTTGCTACCTTTGCTTTTTTAATTACTTCTCTAACTTTACTTTTTTGTACTCTATATTTCTTAAGAGCAACTTTTGTATTTTTAATTTCCCTCTTGGTAATTTTTGTTTTTTCTTTTATAATCTTTTGTGCAGCCTGTTTCTTTCTTTTTAATTCATTTAATTTTACTGTTTTTAATTTACGAACATCATTAATGTTCTTTCTTACAGCACTTTTTTGATTTAAAGATTTATTAGCATTTGCTAAATATTCTTTTACTTTGTCTTTTTTATGTTTTAATAACTTATCTAATTTTACTCTATTAGTTAATAACTCTTTTCTTAAAGTAAATGTTTTTGTTCTTGCTTCTTTTAATTTTTTTACTATTTTTTCTCTATTTGTAATTTTTTTTTTAACATTAGAATCTCGTTTAATAGAAATTTCTTTAAATTTTTCTAGTTTTTTATCAACTTTTTTTCCCCATATTTGAATTTTCTTTAATCTTCTTTGTAATTTTTTTACTTTAGAAACATTATCTTTAGAAACTTTTATCATTCCTTCTACTGCTTGAATCTTTGAAACAATTATTTTTTTTCTATGAACTAATTTATTTACTCCTCTATTTATTTTAAATAATAAAATACGAACTCTTCTTTCATTTCTTTTTGCTTTAAAAGTTTTGTGGATCATTTTTCTAAATTGAGTTTCCTGTTTTTTTAATTGTTCCCCTTGGTTCTTTACAACAGCAATAATTTCTTTTCTTCGAACATCAATTTTAGTTCTTTCTTCTTTAACTTTATTTTCATATGCTTTAATTTTATTCCTTTCTGCTATTATTTTCAATTTAGCAACATCTTTTAATTTTTTTCTAATTTCTTGTGCTGTTTTTCTTGCTGCCGCTTCTGCTTTTTTCTTTTCCTTTTTCGCTTTTTTCGCCGCAACTAATGTTTCTTTACGTTTTCTATCTAATTCTTTCTTTTCTTCTTCTAATTTCTTTGCTTCTGCTGCGAATTTTGTTTGTGCTGCTTGTAATTCTTTTAATCTTCTTTCTGCATCTGCTTTTGCTTTAGCATCTGTTGCAGCTTTTGCTATTCTAATTGCTTCTTCTTTTGCTTTTCTAATTTTTTCTTCTTCTGCTTTCTTTTTTGCTAATTCGCTCGCTTTTCTTTCTGCTTCTTTTCTTGCCGCGATCGCCTTTCTTCTTTCTTCTTCTGCTTTCTTTTTTGCTTCCTCTTTTCTTCTTTTTTCTTCTTTAAGTTTCTTTTTCTTTGCTAATGCTTCAGCAATTGCTTTCTTTCTTGCTTCTTCTGCTTTTCTTGCTTTTTCTTCTGCTAATCTTTTTGCTTTTAACGCTTTTCTTGCTTTCTCTTTTGCAAGTTCTTTAGCTTCTGTCGCTTTCTTTGCCGCTTCTTCTATTGCTTTACGAGCTGCTTCTTCTGCTACTTTCTTTGCTGCTTCTCTTTTTGCTTTTTCTTCTGCTGCTTTTTTTGCTGCTTCTCCTGCTTTCTTTTTTGCTTCTTCTGCTTTTCTTGCTAATTCTTCTCTTTTCTTTTTCTCTGCTGCTAATTTTTCAGATATTTTTCTTTCTGCTTCCTCTTTTTTTTTTATCTTTGCTAATCTTTCTGCTTCTTTTCTTTTTGCATCTTCCTCTTTTCTTTTAAATTCTGCTAATCTCGCAGCTTCTTTCTTTACTGCTTCCAATTCTCTTCTTTTATTTTCCTTATCCGAACAAGTAGGATCACGACCTTCTTTTTTACCATGTTTCTCCCAATGCTCTTTTGCTTTAGCATGATTCCATTTAATATTTTTAGTTCCAAAAGCTCCTGCTAAATCCTTATATCTAGCTAAATAACATTTAGCATCAAATCTGTTTGATTTATCAGCGATATCTTTAGCAAGTGCTTCTGCTTCTTTTTTCTTTCTTTCTTCTTCTGCCTTTTTGGCTGCTTCTGCTTTTTGTTTGGCAAGTTCAACAAGTTTTTTCTTTTCTGCTTCATTTGTTGCTTTCTTGGCTGCTTCTGCTGCTTTTCTTGCTTCTTCTGCTTTTCTTTTTACTTCTTCTTCTGCTTTTTTCTTTACTTCTGCTGCTACTTTTGCTTTTCTTTCGGCTTCTTCTTTAGCAAATCTAATTTTTTCTATTTTTCCTAATGCTACTACTTTTGCTTTTCTTTCTACTTCTTCTCTCTTTTTTCTTTCTTCCGCGACTTTTTTCTCGGCGGCTGCTTTTTCTGTAATTAATTTAGCTGCTCGTTTTCTTGCTTCTTCTTCCTTCTTTTTAATAATTTCAACTTGTTTTCTTGCTTGTTCTGCTTTTTTCTTTGCTGCTAATTCTTGTTCTTTTTTTATTCTTACTGCTCTTGCTGCTGCTTTTCTTCGTGCTTCCGCTGCGACGACTTGTTGTTTTCTTCTTTTCTCTTTTTCAAATGCTTTTCGTCGGATAACTCTTTCTGCTCTTGCTTTTTTAATTGCAACTAATCTTCTTTTACGAGCTTCTTCACGTTTCTTTTTAAGAATTTTCATTCTTGCTATTCTTCTCTTTCTTGTTACTTTTCTACGTTTCTTTCTAAGTATGGCACGTTTTTTTGCTAATACTCTTCTTCTTCTTCTTTGTTGTGCTCGTTTTTTTAATAATGCTGTTTTTCTTGCTTTTTTAGCAATTACTTTCTTTCTTTTTTCTTCTGCTTCTTTTTTCTGTTGTACAATTCTTTTAGTTTTCTCTTCTGCTTCTTTTTTTCTTTGTAATCTTCTTTGTTTTAAATCAATTACCATTTTTTCCTTTTCTTGAGGACTACACCAAGATTCTCTTTTTTCTTTTCTTCCCTTTTTCTTCCAATGTTTTCTAGCTTTTTTACAATTATCATTTAGTTTCTTTTGAAGATCTTTATTTTTTCCAAGATAACAGGCACAATCGAATAATTTAACTTTTTTTGCTTTTCCCAAATCACCAAAACTTGGTAATTTAATTCCTTCTTTAATGATTTTATTTAATACTTTATTTGCTTTTTTCTTGATTTGTTGTTTTGTTCCACTTAGAATAACAACAATACTACCTTTCTTAACATCAGTACATTTTAATGGTTTCATTTTCTCACTACATTCTTTCAAAAATTTATCTTTTTTATTACCAACTATTTTTTTAAAATCCATATTAAAAGTAACAATTCTTTTAACTGGTTTTTTTACTATACCTTCTTTCTTTTTTTGAATATTTTGTTTTTCTTGTTCTATATCTTTTTTGACTTGTTCTTGAATTTTCTTTATTTTAGCAACTTTTTTAGCACCAAGAGCAATTGCTTTTTTTTCTTTTTCTACTTTAAGTTTTGCTACTTTAATTTTTTGTTTTATTGCTTCTTTTTCTTTTTGTTTTAATTTTAATGCTTCTAATTCTAACTTCTTCTTTAATTGCTTCTGTATTTTTTTTTGCTTTTCAATATTTCTCTTCTTTTCTTCCAATGCTTTCTTTTGATATGCGATATAAGGTTTATTTAAAAATTTAATTTTCATCATAAGAGCATTAATTTTTGTTTGAGTCAATTCTGCTGTTGAAATTTGTCCTTCTTTTTTTTGTGTTTCCATTTCTTTTGTTAGTTCTGCTTTAGCTTTATTTAATGAAGTAATTTGCTTTCCTACTTTTTTATAATCAAAAGAACCTGTTAAATCAGTAGTAGCAAATTTCTTTACTTCTTCTAATGTTTTCATTCGTTTTTTCAAAACTTTGACTTTTTTTCTATGTTTCTCTTTTATTCTATCAGCATTAATTTCATCTTCTGATGCTATTTTTAATTTTCCTAATTTTTCTTGCATATCATTTTTTAATTTTACTATTTTATCTGTAGTATCACTTGATTGATTTCGAGAATTTTGAGTTGTTGTTGATCTTTTTCTAATATCAATTAATGGAACTTGGTTTTGTGCACCCATTTGCTTTAATCTAATTTTTCTGGTATTTTCTTTATTAATTTTATCAATAGTTTTAATTACGGCTTGATCCATTAATTGCTTATGAGTTTTATTTGATTCATTATTCTTACATTTTTTCTCTTTTTGTTGAATTACAGATTTCATAGTATATGGCTTAGGGCCTTCACATCTTGAATCTTTTGTCCATTTTCCTAAATATGGATGTGTTTGTAACTTATCCACTGTATAATTATAACTCATATCTATATAATATAAAGTTATAAATTAAAATATAATATATGTCATATGAAATAAAATGGGAAATTGTTTTGCAAGAGGAATTTTTATTAAGAGATATGCTAATCTAGATACACAAAAAACAAAAAAAAAAGAAAAAATATCAAAATTACCGATACATAATATACATATTATTGAAAATTATATTGATACAAAAAATAATAATCATAAATTAGATGAATTAATTAAATATCTTGATTCAAATATTATCAGACAACCCGATATCAAGAAACCCAATACACCAAAGGCTATGGCGAAGCCTATGAATGAATCTCCTATGGAAATAAACTCTAATAAAATTATTAAATATAATACTTTTATTATAACTCGTCGTAAAAAGATTAACATAAAAAGACTAATGACAATTTAATAATAATAATCTTCATCTTCATCTTCATCATCATAGGCTTCCTCAAATTTTTGATCATCATCAAATTTAGACATCATTTCATCCATTGGATTTAATTTAGTAGAATTAGATGCCATAAAATCCATACCTAATGATTTAAAAGTTCTATCTTTGAAATCAATCCACATACTTCCACTTCTGCTTCTTATATTAGCAATTGATAGAGTAATATTAATAATAGCTACAAAAATTAAACCACCTGCAAATAAATAAAGTGGGATTTTTGTTGGAAATAAATCATCATATTCCCCATTAACAATAAAAGTCCAAATTTGTAATAATCCTACAAATACTAAAGATAGGTAGAATTGAATTTGAAAATCAAACGTAATTGTTGATTGCCATTTAGAAACAGAATCTACTAATTGATACCAAAGACCATTAAATTTCAAGAATGAACCACAAATTATTAGAATAACTAATGCAACTAATAATTTTGAACTTAACCAATATGTCATAGAATCAGTTGTTTCAATTTCCGCTAATCTATAATAAATAAATATGGCTAAACAGACTAATATAAGAATATTTGAAACTATACTAATAAATTCACCTATTTTTATTCTTTTTGCTAATTCTGCTTGTACAATTTTATTTTTAATTAAATTTTTTTTTTTTTTTTTATAATAATTTTTGTCAGAAGTTGGTATTGTATCTGTTTTAGTATTTGTAGCATTTTTGACAACATCCTTTGCTATTTGAAAAATCGGAATTTGTTCTACTATTTTTACTTTCTTTGGTGATAATGCAGCCATTTTTTGTTTAGCACTTTTAGCATTTTCCATAGGTTTAACTTTTTGTTTAGTTATTTTAGGTCCTTTAAGTTGTGCGATTGATGCCATTTTTTGTTGGACATTTTTTGAAGGTTTAACTATCTTAGTTTTTGACTTTTTTACTTTTTTGAATACTTTTGGCTTTCTTGATACTTTTGGCTTTTTTCTTGATACTTTTGGCTTTGAAATAAAATTTTTATCTTTTAATTCTCGTATAGTTTTTCTTCTTTCTTCTTGTCTTGCTTTATTTATTAATTTTAATTGATTCTTTGCTTGATTTCTTTGTATTTTAGCAATAACTTTTTCATCGTTCTTAAGCATATCTTTCATATCTTCAATAGCATCATCTGCTTTTATATCCATTTCATCTGAAAAAGACCTTCCTATACGTGACATTTTTTCTGCCATTCCTTTCATGAAATTCATACTCATAATAATACTAATATATATATAATGAGTAGATTTTGTTTTGATATATCTATTTAATACCGTATATACAAATTATAGATAATTTTGTGGCAAACTTCTCCATTGTTTACAAATTCCAAATGTTCTTCTATGATATAGTGTTATACCATATTCTAAAATGGCTTCTTTATGAGATTTAGTTAAATAACCACAATTTGTATCCCAAGAATATACTGGATATTCTGTATGCAATTTCATAACATGGTTATCTTTAGAAGTTTTTGCTAAAATAGAAGCAGCTGCGATTGCTTTAAATTTATTATCACCTTTTTCTATACATATATGAGGAATTCCTGGATAGGGATTAAATTTATCACCATCTACTAATATATTATCTGGTTCAATCATTAGTTGTCTAACTACTTTATGATAAGCATTTAATCTTTCTTTTAAGATATTTGTTTTATCAATTTGCTTATTAGTTACTTCAACAACTGTCCAATCTAAAGCAATTTCTTTTATGTAATCTGCCAACTCAAATCTTTTTTCTTTCTTTACTTTTTTTGAATCTTTAATACTAGTCCATAATTTTATATAATCTTTATTAGGGCATTCTTTAGGTAATATTACACCACTAACAAAACAAGAGCCAGCAACACATCCTAATCCTGCTTCATCAATCCCAACTTCAATATCTTCTATATCAAGATAGTTTTTTAATTCGGTCATTGTTGTTTTTTATACTATAATATCCTAATCTAATATTTAAGTATATTTTTGCGTTTCTAACAAAAAAAACTTATAAAAAAATAACGTAACAAATGACACAAATAAAAACTATTTATTTTTCTGGAGGAGGAACTCGTGGAATGTCTTTTAGTGGTGTTTTAAAAACTTTAGAGGAATATAATTTATTAGATGAAATTGATACGATAATTGGTGTATCCATTGGTTCTATGGTTGCAACTGCTTTATCATTAGGTGTATCATGGAAGGATCTGTACAATTCTTTTTTTGATTTTAATGTAGCAACTTGTGCTCATATTGAGATTGAACATTTATTAACTAAATTTGGATTAGATTGTGGAAAAAAATTTATGACACAATTCATTAAAATTTTTAAAAAATATTCTGGTAAAAAGAATCTAACTTTTAAAGAGCATTATGAATTGACTGGAAAAAAATTAATTATATCATCTGCTTGTGTAAATGATCAAACAACCCATTATTTTGATTATCAAACAGCACCAAATCTTAAGATAATTAATGCTGTAAGGATGTCTATATCCCTTCCATTCTATTTCACTTCACAAAAATATCAACGAAAACATATGATAGATGGTTCAACTTTTGAACATTTTCCTATCAAATTATTTGGTGACCCAGAAACATTTCTAGGAATAAATATAATTCAGTCATCAATAACTACATTCACACCTATAAAAGGAATTGATAGTTTCATTAGTAATATTGTTGGTGGATCAAGAAAACAAATTGCTAAAATGGAAAGATTAATTGTAAATCAACAAAACTATAAGATAATTGATTTAATTTGTGATGAACCATTATTAGATTTTCAAAATAAAAAAAGTTTAAAAATTCGATTGTTCCAAAATGGCTATGATACTTCTAAAAAATATATTATTGAAAATATACTAAATAAACCACATAAAAAAGAAACTGTATCTAATAAAGATATAATGGAGAAAAGAATGGATATATTAGAACAAAAAATAGATACAATTCTTAAATTACTTCAACATCAACAAATAGAAGAATATAAAAATATTAAATCAACAGAAGATAATATAATTGAACCATCTAATAATGAATCAATTATACCAACCGAAAATATAATACAATCTAACAACGTAACCACTCCACTAATTATGATTACTGGGGAAGAAAATATATTAGAATCTTAGTATATTTTTTTTTATTAGTTCAAAAAAACATTTTGCTAAATTTTTTACATCATGTTCCGCATCATGTGCGTTTCTTAATTTGCGATTAAATAACTTCTCATAAAGTTCAGCTAATTTAGGCCACTTATATCCGCTTGTT
>Ga0310342_100001762_pt1 | contig 13616 bp, 9 predicted proteins | sample S15DNA20500_MG_FD_206155 | JGI IMG/M metagenome (GOLD analysis project Ga0310342, IMG submission 206155) | Marine microbial communities from station ALOHA, North Pacific Subtropical Gyre - S1503-DNA-20-500_MG | ecosystem: Environmental > Aquatic > Marine > Oceanic | place: Pacific Ocean: North... | reverse complement strand
GCGCAAAGCCCCGTGGATTGCAGCGGTGGCCCCCACCGCAATCGATGCCCATCGCGACCAACGGCACATCGCGACGCGATACGCAGATCAGCGTCGTGCCGTCCGGATCCCGAACCACCTTGGCGGGATAAAGGCTGCGGCTCATCGGGCAATAACTTTCATCAGGAGGCCCACCGGCACAAGCCACCACCGCCGCTGATCCGGGTGAATGTCCAGTTCAAGCGTATTCTCAGCGGCGAACAGATCCGCCGCCAGAGACCGCACCGCCTCCGGCGTCACGTCGGACAGTGCTTCCAGATCACGGTGGTATTTCATGAAGTCCCCCTCCAGCATCTCGGCATTCCCAAGACCGAGTACACGATCCTCGTGCACGTAAGCATCGCTGGCACGATCCATGCGAAACCGCATCAGGTGCCGATCGAACCCATCCGGGTCAGGGCCCTCCCGGGCCAGACCATTGAGCACCTCTTTCATCACCGAGCGTCGCACCCCGTGCCTTCCGGGCGGCATGAAGACCCCAACAAAGATCAGCAACCCCCCCCGAGCGGCGGTCATCTGGCTGCAGGCGGCCTCCACACAAAGCCGTTGTCGATGCACCAGTGCTTCGCGCAAAGGTGATGACGCACCGGAAGAGAGAATCGCCACGAGCAGATCCAGCGCCGGCTTGTCGATATCACGCAGCGGCCCGAGACGGTGCACCTGGGCGACCAACGGCACCTCCATGGGCAACGTCAGTGACAGCGAGCCACTACGCGGGGCGAAGGCCGGCGTCGGCGTCGGTGCTTCGGCGGCCGCGGCGCCATCCCAATTGCCAAAGTGGCGTTCGGCCAACCTGCGTACCTGGTCAACTGTCACATCGCCGCATACCACGGCGACCACGCGAGCAGGTCGATAGCAGCGCCGGCAGAAGTCCTCCAGGTCGCTGACCGTCAACGCCTCTAGATCTTCTCGCCGTCCCAAGGGGCTGAGGGCATAGGGATGTCCGGCCATGATCTGCCGCTGAATGTCGAGCATCGCTCGCGTGGCCGGCTGGTTCTCGTAGACGTGCAACTCTTCGAGAATGACATTGCGCTCGGTGTCGAGATTGTCATCCGTCAGGGCCAGGTGGCGAAACCGGTCGGCCTCCAACTCCCAGACCTGTTCCAGTGCCTCCACCGGAACCCGCTCGTGGTAGACCGTCGTATCTGCCGACGTATACGCGTTGCAGTCGCCCCCGACCCGGGCGATGCGCCGAGCGTGCTCCTGCGACCCCACGTGGCGCGATCCACGGAACATCATGTGTTCGACGAAATGCGCGATCCCCCGTCGGTCGGCCGGCTCATCGCAGACACCGGCATCAACCCAAAAACCCACCGCCGCCACGGGCGCCGTGTGGTCTTCCGCCACGATGATGCGCATCCCGTTGTCGAGTTCGATCCTGACCGGTTCTGACAGTGGTTCGGCAACCATGGCGTCGGACACTATAGCAACAGGCTCTCGGTTGATTCCTCACCTTTGAATCAGGCGGCGACGGTCGAATCCACGGCTCGGCGGGCCGGGCGGCTGGAACAAGTTCGCCGGATCGCGTGGAGGATCACGGCGGCGGCGCCCGACGTACGGTGGATACCGTGGCCCACTGCCGCGAGGGCGCCAAGGCCCGCGTCATTGCTCGCATCCTGAACCTGTCGCCCGGGGGTCGTGATCCGTCGACGCACACGACCTTCCAACACCATGTCGCCTATCCGGCCGTGCCACCTTCGTCCGCCACGGCCTGCACATTCTCGTCATTTTCACCGAACAGGCCCTGCACATCGTCGATGATCGTATAGACCGAGGGTACCAACAACAGCGTCACGGCAGTCGCAAAAACCACGCCGAACCCGAGGCTGACCGCCATGGGAATCAAGAATTGGGCCTGAAGGCTCTGCTCCAGGATCATCGGCATCAGGCCAAAAAAGGTCGTCAACGTGGTGAGGAGAATCGGACGAAACCGCCGTACCCCCGATTCCAACACCGCACGCCGCAGGGCCACGCCTTCGCGGCGGCGCCGATTGATCAGGTCAATCATGATCAGGGAATCGTTCACGACCACCCCGGTCAACGCGACCGCCCCGAAACCCGACAGCATCGAGATCGAAAGGCCCATGATCACATGTCCCAGGGCCGCCCCGACAAGGCCGAAAGGAATCACCGACATGACAATCAGCGGTTGGACGTAACTGCGGAACTGCACCGCCAGCAGACAAAAGATGATCAACAGGCCCATGAGCATGTTCACGCCCATGCTCTGCAGGCTTTCTCGCTGATCACGCTGTTCCCCCTCGAGCGTACAGGACAACCCCGGATAGGCCGCGACAAGGGCGGGAAGCAATTCAGACGCCACGGCGTTGTTGATCGCCTGGGGATCGGCACCCCCCTCCACGGCCGCGGTCACCTTGACCGAACGCTTCCGGTCGGTCCGCTCGATCGTGGCGTACCCGCGACCCTCCTTGACGACGGCCACGGTGCGGAAGGGAGCCTGTGTTCCATTGGGCAGGCGGATGCGAAGGTTTTCGATGTCAGCCAGGCTCTTCCGATACGCCATCGGGTACCGCACCATCACTCGCACATCATCGCGACCGCGCTGCACGCGCTGTACCTCTTCGCCGTAGAAGGCCTGGCGTACCTGGCGTGCAATGTCCTCAAGCACCAGGCCCGCTGAACGTCCTGCCGGAGTAATCGAGATTCCCAACTCACGTTTGCCCAATACGAACGAGTCGGCGATGTCGGTGACCCCCCTGAACGGGGCCAGGTCCTGTTTCAGTGTTTCCACGGCGTCCTGAAGCTTGTCCACGTCGTGGTGCGACAACTGCACGTGCACGGCCTCACCGGCAGAAAAGAACTGGCTGGTAAAAGTCAAGCTGCTGATACCGGGAAGCTCGCCGACAGCTTGACGCCACGCTTCTGCGATCTTCTTCGACGTCACAGGACGCCTGCGGCCGCTCATCAATTCCACGTTGACCTCGGCAACATGTGACCGCCCGCCGCCGGGGCCTGCCACCAGCGCCGCTCCTCCGCCGCGGGCCATGCGAGAAAAGGGTTGATCACCCACGGTCGTCGACACGTGGCGGATAATCGATGCCTCTCCCAGGCCGTGTTCGGTGTCCTTTGCGGCACGCACTCGCATCACGGCGTCTTCCAACTCCGCCACGACGCGACGCGTCTGTTCCACCGGCGTACCCTGCGGCATGACCAGCGTGGCCCAGACGTTGTCTGCGTCAACGTCTGGCATGAAACGACTTTCCAGATATCCCCCCTTCAAGGCGCCGACCAATAGCGCAAAAATCGCCATCGCTATCGCAACCGTGACATAGCGCCAACGTACGGCCCGCTTCAAAACGGCGCGATAGGGCCCGCGCACAAACCGATCAAGCAGGCCTCGCACGCCCGCTTGGAACCGCCCCAACGGCCCCGGCCTTCCCTGTCGCCCCCGCCCGCTGAGATGCGCAGGCAGGATCAGCAGGGCCTCGACCAGCGAAATGACCAAAACGCACGACACCACGGCGGGGATGGGCCAGAGAATCTTGCCCAATTCGCCGCGGGTGAACATCAGGGGGCCGAAAGCCGCGATCGTGGTCAGCACCGCCATGATCACCGGCGCCGCCATTTCCCGTACCCCGGCATAGGCAGACGCCATCGGCGAGAGGCCGCGCTGTCGGTGGGCGAAGACGTTTTCTCCAACCACAATCGCATCGTCCACCACGATGCCAAGCACCACAATCAGCGCGAACAGCGAAATCATGTTGATGGAAACGCCCACCAGGCCCATGACCGCAAATCCGCCCATGAACGAAATCGGTATGCCCAGCGTCGTCCACAGCGCAAGACGCAAGTCGAGGAAGCAGAGCAGCGCCAGCAAGACGAACACGCCGCCAATGGCCGCATTGCGAACCAGCAGGTTGATGCGACCGCGAAGGTATTCGGATCGATCAAACCAGGTCGTCATCGCGATGCCTGGCGGAAGGTCGGCCTCCTCCACGAAGGCCTTGACCGTCCGCGCCACGTTCAGCGCTCCCTGGCCCCCGACACGGTAGACCTTCAACAGCACGGCGGGCTTGCCGTCAAAGTACGTCTGAATGTCCGAATCCTCGAAGCCGTCGATGACCGTGGCCACCTCGTCCAGGTAGACGACGGTACCGTCGGTCTGGGTCATGACGGCGATGCTCTCGAAATCGGCCCCGCGATAACGCTGCCCCTTCGTACGGAGAAGAATGTGCCCGCCGGCCGTCTTGATCGAGCCACCCGGAAGATCAAGTGAAGAGCTGCGAACGGCGTCGGCCACCTGTCCAAACGTCATCGCATAACGGCGAAGCGAGGCCTCGCTGACTTCGATCGAGATCTCGTAGCGCCGCGTCCCAACCACGTCGACCAGCGAGATGTTCGACATCGCGGTCAACTCGTCCCGAGCCCGCCCGGCTGCTTCCTTCAGCGTCCTCTCAGACGTATCTCCATAGACCACCACCGAAATGACCTGGATGTTGCTGTCCACGTCGACCACCACGGGCGCCTCGGCATCACGGGGTGGAAAATCCCTGATCCGTCCCACCGCCGTCTTGATGTCGTCGCTTGCCGCGTCTCCGTCGGCGTAGTCCTCCAACTCCGCCACCACGAAGCCCATGCCTTCGGTGGCCTCGGCCCGGAGTTGCTTGATGCCTTCAATGCCCTTGATGGCTTCTTCGACGCGGAGGCAGATGCCCTGTTCAACCTCGGACGGCGTTGCTCCCGGGTAGGGCACTTCCACCCGGATGAGACCCGGATCGACCTCTTGGAAGACTTCCACCTTCATTCGAAGCAGTGAAAGTCCACCGGCCACGAACACGAAGACCATCAGCAGATTCGCCGCCACCCGGTTGGTCGCGAACCATCCGATCACACCGCGCGGGACAGTACCGGCATCACTCACCGTTCGACGCTCCGGCCGACAGTGGAGGGGATTCCGCCGGCGCGGCGGCCTGCTCTTCGGCCATGTGGAAAACTTTCTTCCGATCGTTCCACGGTCGCACGGGCATCCCGTCAACCACGATGTCCAAGGCGCTGGTGACGACCTGGGCACCGTCTTCAAGGCCGCGCACGAAAACGCGATTGCGCTGTTGCCGCACGACCTTTACCGACCGAATACGCAGGAGACCTTCGGAAACGATCCACATGGTCCCCGACTGCCGCAGGGCCCGGCGTGGCAGCGCTGCCACGTCCTCCATCATCTGGCCATCGATGCGTGCCGTGACAAACATCCCCGGCATCAGCGCGGTGCCACTGCCGTCGCCGCTGTCCGGTTCGCACACTTCAACCACCACCCGCACCATGCGCGATCGCGGATCCACCGTTCCCTCAAGCCGCACCGCCCGTCCTGACCACGTCCGCGCTGCGCCGGCGAATTCCGTCTCAATCGCGACCGTCGCACCTTCGTGTTCAAGCGCGTCACGCCCACCGACCCTGAACCAGGCCAACTGCCAATCTTCCAGCGGCAGAATGACTTCCATCGCATCCGTGCGATAGACCTCCGCCAGGACCTGGCCTCGCACGACGTATTGGGCCACGTCGATACTCTCGCTGATCACGCGTCCCGCATAGGGCAACGCGATGCGTGTGCGCTGGAGACAAACCGCAGCGGCGGCGGCCCCGGCCTGAGCAACCCGCATCGCTCCGTGGGCGCTGTCGCGCCGGGCCGTCGCGGCATCGTGCTTAGCCGCGGCGCGGCGCAACGCCAGTTCGGCCTTGTCCAATTCGCGGCGCGTCGTGGAGTTGCTGTCGAACAGATCTCGCAATCGTTCCACATCAAGCCGGACATCCTCACGATGGATGGCAAACTCGCTGATGGTCGCTTCGGCATCCTTCACCGCGGCTTCACGCTGGGCAATCGCCGCTTGGGCCCGCATCACCTCGATGTCATAATCGGTGGGGTCGATCACGATCAAGACTTCACCCGGCGCAAATGCCCCGCCCGCCCGCAGCGCCGGATGCACTTCGACCACGAGGCCCTCGACCTGCGGCATGATTTCGACGACATCGCGGGCTCGCACGGTGCCGTTGGCTTCGATCACCAGCGGCACATCGGCGAGAGCCGCCGCCTGCACCGTGACAAGCGGCGCCCTGGCGACCACGGTCACCTTGTCGGCATTGCCCTGTCCCTGGGCCATGACCACGGCCAGCAGTACACCGCCGCCGAGGACGACAAGACAGGCCAACGGCTGCACCACGTGCTTTCCCAGGTTCTTCGACATGTCGATCGTGCTTTCCTGAGGCGGGAGGAACGCACGCAATGATAGGGCCCGCCGGCGATGCGGAAAAGGGGTTCTCTGTCAACCACGATTCCCAGCGGGGCACAACACTGCAGCCCTGGATCACCGCCGCCAAGATCCATGGCTGTAAAGCGGCGGCAACGTTGACGACCCCGGTCGAGACGAAACCGACTTCGCTGCATCGCCAGCACCAAGTTCTGTTTGACCGATCATTTGTCGGTCGAAAAGCGCGGTCACCTTCGGCAAAGTCGTCGGCAAGGGGAATCCCTTGGACAGGACCTACCCATCGATTGCATCAAAAACACCTTGGGCCCGACGAAGTTCACCGATGATTCCCAGGAATTCACCGCCGTGGGCGATCAACTGCGCCCCCATGGCCCGCAACTTGGTGATGTCTTCCGGGGATCCGGCGGGCGAACCCCACAACTTGCCGTACCTCGCCGCCGCCTCAGCGATGCGCTGTCGTATGTCATCCGGCGCAGGCGTCGGACCCTCGATCAGGTCCAGGCGCAGGGCCAGGTCGGCCATGCCAATAAAAATCCCATCGACGCCCTCCACCGCGACGATCTCGTCCACCCTTTCCAGGCCCTCCGGTGTCTCGATTTGCACAAAAAGCATCGTCTCGGCATTGGCCTCCGCCGGATAGGTCGGACCACACTCCAATATGAAATCGGTGTCGAGCCCCGCCCCGTCGAAGCCACGGTCACCCACGGGCGGGAACTTGACCGCTTCCACCAATTCGCGTGCCCGGTCGGGCGTGGAGACGTGCGGGATCATGACCCCGGCGGCACCGTCCTCGAGGTAGCGGTACAACGGTGTCTTCTCACGGGTCGGCGGACGCACGAGAATGTCGACGTCGAAAAGGTGCGAGTAGGCAAGCAACGCCTGCACCTCCCGGGCATCCATGGCGCGGTGTTCCAGGTCGAGCCAGATGCAGTCGAAGCCGCACTTCGCAGCGTAGCGGATGAAATGGGGAACGTAGTGACCCAACCCGCATATGCGGACCCGCCGTCCGGCTCGAATGGTCTCCATCGTCTTGCTGCGTCGCATCATGTCATTCCTTGGAAAAAAGCGGTCGATTCAGGCGTCCATCACGTCGGGTGAGGCATCCACCCACTCCTTCGGCCCCCGGCCCATCGCCGGCACGACCATCCGTGTACCATAACAACTTCGACATGCGCCCCACGACGAATGGGCCGAAACCCGGCACGGCAGGGGCCACGCGACAGATCACAGGACCGGCAGACCCGTCATCGCTTCCGACTCCTTTTCAAGGCTGCTCGGTTCACGCTTTTTCGTCGTTTCCCAAGGAAATCAACCGTTGAAACTCGGTACTTTCATGATGCCCCTGCACCCGCCGTCAAAGCCTCGGACCGAGTGTTTCGACGAGGACACCGCGTTCGTCGTTAAGGCCGATCAACTCGGCATGACCGAGGCCTGGTGCGGCCACCACATTACGCTGAAATGGGAGCCCATCCCGTCCAACGACGTCTTCCTGGCCAACTGCATTGCCCGGACGAAGCACATCAAACTCGGCGTGGGCGTATCGATCATGCCGCAGCACCATCCGGCTAACGTGGCGGCCCGTGTCGCCCTGCTGGATCACCTCAGTCACGGAAGGGTGTATTGGGGATTCGGGCAGGGCGGCGTGCCCACGGACTGGGAACTGTTCGGACTGCCGGACGGCAAGACGCAGGGCCACATGACCGCGGAGGCCCACGACATTGTCATGATGCTGTGGACACAGGACCCGCCCTACAACTTCGAAGGCTCGTTCTGGAAGGTGTGCATGGACCGCCACGATGAATCGCTGGGCATGGGATATCCCCTCAAGCCCTTCCAGCAACCCCATCCCCCGATCGGCATGACGCTGCTCAGTGCCCGGTCGAAAGGCGGCGCCATCGGCGGCCAGCGTGGCTACATGCCGCTTTCGACCAACCTTTGCCACGCCAGTACCGTGGCGGAACACTGGCGAACCTACTGCGCAGGCGCCACCGAAGCCGGTCGTGGCGATCCCGACCGCGACATATGGCGCGTCTCGCGCAGTATTTTCGTGGGCGAATCGAACGACGAGGCGTGGGACTTCTGCATGAACGGCGCTTTCGGCGCGTCGTTCCACTACCTTCGAACGCTGCTGAACAACGCCGAGATGCTCGACCTGGTCAAGCACGACCCAGCCGTCCCTGACGAAGACGTCACCCTCGAATACATCTTCAAGAACCTTTGCATCATCGGCGACCGAAAGTCGTGCATTGAACAACTCGAATGTCTCTGGGAAGAAACCGGTGGGTTCGGCACGCTGCTGTTCACCAAACACGACTTTGACGATGCCGAGAAGTGGGACCGCTGCGTTCACGAACTGGTCGAGCACGTGGTGCCAGCACTGCCAAGCGTGTGACCGAGCATGCGACCGTGTTCGCCACGGTGACCGCTGCCCGTCGGCGTCACCTCATCGGCGATCGGGCAGGACACCGTGGTTCATGGCGATCCTCCCGTTTGGCAACAAGGAGCCTATCGATGCGAGTCCATTCCCCGTGGTTGTTTTTCCTCTGCCTGCTACTCGCTTTTTCAGCCGATGCCGCGGAACCGCTTCACACTTCATCCTTCACCCCCGGCGGTTGGCATGCCGCCGACTGGATCCTCGTCAAGAGCCCGCGATGGTCCCACCGCGGCACCTGGCGCCAGGAAGAAGCAAGCATTCGCAATGCGACCCCAATCGCCGCCACGGCCCGGCAACTTTACGGAGCACGCGTTGGCGAGACCTACACCAGCATGGTGCTACAACAGACATTCAAGACCAGTGTGATTATCACGTCCACGTTTTCCTTTGAAGATCGCATGGCCCCCCTGATCGTGCTGGCTCCGGAACTGGGAAAGGATGCGGAAGGCTATCCCGAGTACCGAGAACACTTCGAGATCGTCTTTTGGGATGAGGGCGTCAACATATGGCACCACCGCTACGCCGACGGCAAGCCGTCCTGGAAACTGGCCGCCTATTGCCGTTTCAAGCTCGAGCCGAAGACGCGGCACGCGATCGAAGTCACTTATGCGAAGGGCGGCGGGAAGAAGATGCTTTCCGTCCGTGCGGCCGGACATGAGTTCGGCTATCACAACGACGACCTTCCCGACGTTTTCCATGTGGGGCTAACCGGTTGCGAAGGGATCAATCGTTTCTATAATTTCTCCGTTGGCCCGCCGCCGAAACCGTGACTCCTCCCTACTCCAACAGCCGCAGCGGCCGTTCAGCACACGGCACAACTGGGAATGATGCATCATGCTGAAGATCGCAGACCACGGCATCGTCACGGCCAGCGTGCCGGACACCGCTGAACAAAGCAAGTGTTTCCCTGATATCTGCGTCTTGCGCGACGGGACGTGGCTGTGTTCATTTCGCAGCGGGCCATCGAAAACAGGATCTGTCCAGCAGACGATGTTGACGCGGTCAACGGACAACGGTCGAACGTGGAGCCCTCCGACAGCGCCGTTTGTTGCGCCACCCTGGGATGGCATACCGGGCGTTGTGCATTCCGCAGCCGTGGCACCGCTGGTCGACGACCGATTGATCGCGGTGGCCTGTTGGATAGATTTCAGTGATCCGTCGCTTCCATGGTACAACCCGAAAACAGAGGGCCTGCTCGACACCCGTGTCATGCTGTCAAGCAGCGAAGATGCCGGGCGGACATGGTCGCCACTGCAATTTGTTGATGTCGGATCGTTTTCAACGATGCCCACCCCTTGCACCGGCGCGATGCTGGCCATGCCCGACGGCCGCTGGGCATGCCATTTTGAGACGAACAAAAGCTACGACGAAACGGGCACATGGAAGCAGGCGGCGGTCATGACGTTTTCCGAAGACCAGGGCAAGACATGGCCCGACCAGGTGGTGGTACTGCAGGATCCCGATGATGCCGTGTACTACTGGGACCAGCGGCCGGTGGTACTGGAGGATGGCACGGTACTGAACCTGTTCTGGGTTTATGATCATCAATCGGCAAGCTATCGAAACATTCATGCCGCCCGTTCAACCGACAGTGGTCGCACCTGGTCTCCGCCGTGGGATACCCAGGTCCCCGGGCAGCCAGCACCGGCAGTACCACTATCCGATGGTCGACTGGCCATGATCTATGTCGATCGTAGCGGGCCATGCACGATCAGCGCCCGCATCAGTGGGGACGGCGGACGCACCTGGCCTGATGCAACGGCGTCAACCATTTATAAGCCGACATCGTACGCGCCCAACATCAATTCGCAGAGCGACACCAGCGAGGCGTGGGCGCGCATGGACGCGTTTGCCTTCGGCCTGCCCGATACCGCCGTCACCGGCGAGGGTGACGTGCTGGTGGTCTATTATGCAGGCCCACAGGCCGATCAGACTGATATCGCCTGGGTTCGATTGCGCGTTTGATCTCGCCACGCACCTATTCAAGATAGGGCTGAATTTCGATGAAGTTGCTGATGATCTCCTGGCCGATTGGCCCGCCCGGCGCCAAGCCGCGTTCCGCGTCGTCTCCCCAGTCGGATATGACGAGCTTTGCGCCCTCGGATTGGGCTCGAAACACGATGCGGTGGAGGTTCATCCAGTAATAATACGTCCCACCGCGCGCCCCTAAATCGTTGGGATAGTTACTCCGCCATTCTTCCTGGAAGGACTTGTCGGCGATCACCTCCGCGCCTTCGATACTGACGGATAACGAGAGCATTTTCTTGACAAACTCCCCATTCAGCAAATCGTCATAATCACCGCTTAGAACCTTGACTGAATAAAGCTTTCCGGGCCGCAGATCGCCGATCGTCTGCGAACATGTGTTGGGTGCGCGCCCACTCCGCTTCATCCACAGGAAGTGATTGCCATAGTTGGGCGGTTCCGCATTATTCATATAGCGCCCCTGGAAATAGCCGAAACCGTCCAGGGACTTCACCTCGATGCTGTCCGCTTCCGCAGCGGCTGCAGTCCATCCCGAAAGGCCATCGTCAAAGTCGGGGTTCCTGATATGTGTGAGGGCGTAGGGGTCGGAAGAAAGCAGGCTCGTTTTGCCTTCGATGCAGTAATGACGGAAAAGCCTGGCCGCCCAACGGACCAGTTCTTCATCGACGTATTCCGAGTGATAGACCTGGAAGCCGCGAAGCCCGAAAAACTCCGAATCATTGGCCGCGAGGTTGAAGATCATTTCCAGGAATACCTTGAAGTTCACACCCGGGTTTACGCTGGTGGACAAGTACGGGCAATTGAAGTAGCCGAGATTCAAAACCAGATAGCGTTCCGAGCCCGGGATCGTGGCCTTCCATCCCAGCAAATTTTTCCTGATTTTTTCGTTCAGAAGCTCCCTGGCGCCGTACTCCGTGGGCTGTTCTCCCAGGTAAAGCTCCCAGGAGAACCAATAGCCGAAATCCATGCACATCCGGAGAAACTCAGCGCCCGCGCTATCCTGGTAGAGGGGGCCGCAGTACGGGTATACCCCGCGGTCCGCAAACGCCTTGTTCGCATGGATCCTCCTGATCGCTCCGGACCATGCTTTCCATTCAGCTTCGCTGCCGCCATGAACTTCATTCCCCATCACGCCATTCACGAAGGGGAGCTGGAATCCGGGTTTCTTCGTCCAATACTGGTACGCATCGTCCGCCGTCAGGTCCTGGCCGGCCTGCTTTGAATACGGCAGCGAGACATCGTCCACCCACTTCTTGCCCTGGCCGGCCCACTGTTCATAATAAGGCTGGAGGTAAGGGTGAATCCGGCCCACCATCGTATTGGTGGTGGCCAGGATGTCGTGCTTCTCGAGGTACTCCCAGTCATACGGCCCATGGTTTTTGATCCTCGACGTGCGCGGGAACCCGCTGTAGGCCAAATGCGGAATGGCGCGGACGACGAGCTCTTCGAGCACCGGCTTGCCCTGGCGCGCGATGGTCAGGCGATGGGGGCCGGCAGGAAGGAACCGCATCGCCTCCACGGTCGGCGGCTGTTCCTCCCCATGGTCGATGACCGCCGCTTCGCGCGCCGTCGAGTCGACGCCGATCCAGAGCCTGGCACCGGTTTTGACCCGCGCCGTGGAGGCGACGAAGACCCAGCCTTCGCGCGGGTTGGTAAACGTGTATTCGGAGCCGGCCGGAAGCTTCACATTGAGCAGTTCCGTCACCAGGTTGTTCAACGCTTTCATCTTGGCCGTCTGGCCGGGCCATGACGGTTCCTGCGGCCAGGAGAACTTTCCGCCGGAACCGGCGCCTATCTGTTGACCGTCCCGGTCAACGACCTTCGCCGCAACCTCGTGCTCACCCGGAAGGAGCTGCAGGTTGGTGAAGGTCACGCTCGCTTCGGGCGATTCCGTTCGAAGAGGAACATCCTTTTCATGCAACGCTCCGGCATTTCCCTGCCTGCGGAGGTCAACCACCGCCCTGGAGCCGGCAGGAAGTTCTCCCAAACCGCTGGTATCGAGGGCGACAACGACTCGCTTGTCGAAATAGTACGCATACGGTTTGGCGGCGAGCTCATTGGTGACCGCCAGTGCCCTGGCCTCCTCGGCGAGAATCGTCTCGATTTCCTCTTCCGTCAGGCCGGGTTTCTCCATGAAAGAGGCGTTGATTTCATCTGCAGAGTGCGCCCGATCATAAAGCCTCACATCGGTCAGGAGACCTTTGAACCCGTCTTCCTTCCTGCCCGGCGGTGCGCCGCCCATGCGGAACGCGCTGTCGTTGCTGATTTGCTCGCCAAATGATTCCTTGGAAGTCCTGAGTCTGCCGTTGATGTACAGCTTCAGCACCGTGCCGTCGAAGGTCGTCGCCACATGACTCCACTTGTTTCGGCTCATGCGGGCGCTGGCATAAACCCGGTGGTTGGGCACCACCCAGGCGATAGCGTATGCGAGCATGCTGTGCTGAAACAAGCCGAACGCGCCGACCTTTCGGCCGACGATCAGGGCGTGCTGCTCGGGAACGGATTCCGGGTACACCCAAGCCGAGATCGTCACGGCGCCCGCAAACTTCAACCCGGGCGCATCGCCGAAATCCACGTAGTCTGTCTCGCCGTTGAATCTCAGTGCCGATCCCGTTTCCCCCTTGAACAACTTCGCGCCATGCACCTGGCCTTCGTTCCCGTTTCCGCTCCTGTCGTAAACGACGTCACTTGACTCCTCATCGAACGTGTAATGGGCCACCGGCCCGTTCGTCCGCGCCGCTGCGTTCACGCCCGGGAACAGGGTCATCACGCACGCCATGATAAGGTTTCTCATATGCCGCCTCCTATCACGTGCGCAGATAGACCGCGTAGAGGTGTGGATCAATATTGTCTGTGCGTCGCAAGTTGATGCGAAGTCGCACTGTCCGGCCCGCGAGATCGGAAAACGTCTTCTTCGGCCATTGAACCTTGCA
>Ga0310342_100001761_pt1 | contig 13619 bp, 16 predicted proteins | sample S15DNA20500_MG_FD_206155 | JGI IMG/M metagenome (GOLD analysis project Ga0310342, IMG submission 206155) | Marine microbial communities from station ALOHA, North Pacific Subtropical Gyre - S1503-DNA-20-500_MG | ecosystem: Environmental > Aquatic > Marine > Oceanic | place: Pacific Ocean: North... | reverse complement strand
CGCGCGTGCCGGATGTAATCCTCCATCATCCAACCCTCAGCGACCTTGTTCGGGTCACCCGACAACAAGTAGGAATCCATTTCCTCTTGGAAATCACCGTACTTGCCGAACATTTTGCTCAACTTTTCGGCGCGCGGCGAACCCGCCGGGGCGAAAACCCGCTTAGCGGCCCGCATCGGGAAGTCACCGCGTGCGAACAGACTGGCCCCCAACGCCACCTTCGCCGCGTTACGCCCCAACGCCACCTTCGGCATGAACTCCACCGCAGAACTAGCAGCCTTACCAGCCAGTTCCGCCAACTCAACACTTTCATTTCTCAGCTTTTGCCGCGCCAACTGGGCTGCGTTGAACTGCTTTTTCGTCCAGTTCCTACCCATTGGCCGTTTAGCTTCACTCATAACCCGCATAGCGTCTTCCACACGGCCAGCGGTATACTTGCCCTTGAAATACTGCGGAACATTTTTGAACCGCTGCTGAAACATCATCTCCGGTATTTTCACGTTGCGCGCCATCTCATCCAACCCGAGAGTAGACGCGAACTTTCGACTGACTCTACCGCCAAGAAGCCGCTGCGATACCGCACCCGTAAACGGCACCCTCAACCGCAAACCGGGGTCGAAACCCAGAGACTTAGCGACCAGCTTCCCCGTGTCAGTCTTGTTCAACGAACGGGCAATACTGCCCATCGACCCGAGTTTCTGACTAGCGAGAATAGCGTCATCAACATCTTTGAGCATCTTCCGGGCAACATCTTCGCTAATATCCACCCCGTCCTTGCCCATCACCTGCATGAACTTTCTGATACCCGTCAAAGACCCGTCCATAGCGGGGTCTGCGAGTTTCTTCATGGATACCAAACCCATGCGGGCTTTCCTCGCCCCAGCCAACCCGCGGGTAATAACATTCAACCCACCCATATACGTCAACGGGTCCACCGCCACGTCCCCGATGAAACCCATAACCCGGTCGGCGTGAATGTTGTCAGCCAACACCGCTCCGCCCATTATGCCGGAAATGCCCATCGTGAACGGTGACATGGCGATCAGCCCAGCACCAACCACGTCACGTTCGTCGTGGATCAGATTCCCAAACCCATAATCGGTAGTTGCCTGATTCCACCAGTCGCTACCCGAAAACCCCTCACCCTGAAAAAGATCAATACCCTCTTTAGCGGTAGACCACACAGCCGACTTGGCCCAACCCAACGCGTTCAACACGTTCCCTATGGCCCCGCTGGGACCCTGCCGTTTCACGGGCGGGGGCTCCCACTGGCTGAACGCAGAACCTAACGTTGATTGGACCTGAGGGGCCTGTAGGGCCTGTGTGAGCGCCGTGGAGTACCGTGGGGTGGATGGAGTGAGGGATACACCCCCGGTGGGTGCGATACCACCAGCGGAACGTATGCGTTCTAGGGCGTCGTCAAGAGCGGTACCCATTAGAACCCCGGAAGCGCACCTTCCCAAAGACGCCAATCTCGCTTACGAGGATCCCACCCGCCTTCCCCGCCCCACGGGTCTGTCCACGCCGACGGCAGTTCGTTAGCCTCGTCTATCCCCGGAAGGGTCCAGTCGTACGCAAACGGGCTGAGATTAAACTCCCAACCCTCCGCCCACGGGTCTGTCCACGCCGAAGGCTTAGTAGGTGCTGGTGTCGCTGTGAACCCTCCCGGCGTGGGAGGAGATAGATATGGTGGCAACTGGGAACCCGGTACTTGGGTGCGCCAATCCTCCTGCTGCAAACTCAGCAACGTTTGGATAAGTCCCTGTAGTTCTGGCTCTCCCGAAGCCGCCAGCGCACTTATCACCATGTCATCCGTCAACGGCTGACCCATAGCGCCAGTTTGCAAAGTGCTAATCAATCCACCGATCACACTCGGGTCAACCCCCGCTTCCGCCGCTGCCACTGGCAACAACGCCACTATCGGCTGCTGGTTCTCCTGCATCGCCTGATACCGCTGCTGCGGAGAAAACGCCGCATACGGATCGCCCGGATCGAAACCAAGATACTCGTCAGTAGCCGGATCAATACCAGCCGCCAACTGTTGAATAGCAAGATCCTGCTGCTGCGCTTCCGACAACTCCCCGAACTGCCGCTCCTGCCAATCCTGACCCACACCAAACTGCCGAATCTGCTCATCGATACGAGCCTGATCTTGCGCCTGCTGGGCCAGTTGGGCTGCTGATAGTTCACCGAACTGGCGTTCCTGCCAAGTCTGACCCACGCCGAACTGTCGGATTTGTTCATCCAACTGTGACTCTCGGATGGCTCTGTCCAACGCTGATTCGCCGCGCTCAAAGCTGCGTTGCCGCGCCGCCTCACCCAGTCGCATACTGCGATCCAAAGCCGACTCACCCGACTGGAACTGCCGGTTTATCGCCGCCTCCGAAACACGCTGCGCTAGTTCCTCACGACTCAACTCGCGGCCCAACGCCGACTCCCCGGCCCGGAACCCACGATCCAAAGCGGACTCACCAGCCCGGAACCCACGGTCCAAAGCAGACTCGCCAGCTTGGAACCCCTGACCACCAAGCCGTTCACCAGTCTGCCAAGCCTGACCCCCCAGCCGCTCACCAGTACGCCAATCCTCACCGCCGACACGCTCCCCGGTCTGCCACTCACGGCCCCGACCGGCCTCCGTCATACCCGGAATGTCAACCCCCGAATACAACCCGGCGGCAATCGCCCGCGGATCAACCCCCAAATACGGGGCCAAATCCCCAGCCTGCAAAGCACGCTCACGGGCCAACTGACGGCCCTCAGTGGCCTCAAACTCGGACCCCAACCCAAGCTCCCGGCCCCGCGACCTAAGATCCTGCCTGTAACCCCCGAAGATCCCCTCACCGATCATCGCCCGCTCAGCATCCCCCATCCGACCGATACGACTCATCGCATCCAAATAGTCGGCCTGCTCCTGACCAGCCCCCCGGTACATTTCATCCATCATCGCAAACTCGTCACCCACCAAACCCGGATCGACACCCGCCGCGCGCAACTGCGCTTCCAACGCCGCCCTGTCCGTGGCCCGCTCCAACGCCCCAGCGCGACGATCCGCGCCAAACTGTGAAACTATACGGTTCTGCTCACCGAGAAAATCTTGATACACCTGAGCGCGCTGACTGTCATACAAGTCTTGCGCTGTTCCAATATCAATCATGCCGCTACGAACCATGTCGGCAATAGCGTTACCGCGCTCCTCTAACGCCTGTTCAACTATGTTGATCTGATTAGCGGCACCAGTCTCAACGATTTGTTGCGCTTCGGGTCCGCCACCGGCGGGAACATACGGAAACGGTGGCGGTGCTGGTGCTGGTGCTGGTGCTGGTGCTGGTGCTGGTGCTGGTGCTGGTGCTGGTGCTGGTGCTGGTGCTGCCTCTGCGCCCCCCATGTCACAAGATGTACCATTCCAAGTACCCCCCGCCGCCGCACACTGTTGCGCCGGATCAGCCGTTGTGCCACCATCCATGTCACAAGACGTACCATTCCAAGTACCCCCAGCGTCGGCACACAACTCCTGCGGGGTCTTTGTTATCTCCGCAGCGGCAGGCTCCTCTGCCGCTGGGGGTGCCTCTGCCGCTGGGGGTGCCGGGGCTGGCGCTGGGGCACCACCAGTGATGCCCAACAACGACTGGGCCTGTGGAGTAGCCAACCATTCCAATACTTGCTCGTCCGTGTAAGGGCCGGTACCCCAACGGTCAACCATCCACTGATCTTCCGGTGCGACCGCAGCGCCCTGTTGGGCCGCTGCCGCCGCTTCGATAGCCGCCCGATTGTTCTCCAAATCGGCAACAATATTGTAAATGTCCCCACCCGGACCCCGAGTGTCCCGCACCATAGGTGCCTGTGCTCCCGTCCGCGCCGCAGTCTGCAACATGGCACGATCCGCCGCATTAGTACGCGATGCCCGAGTAGCCTGCGAGGGAGGTGTGTAGCGAGAAGCGGTCTGCATCATCGCCCGATCAGCACCGGGAAGATTCTGGTCTACTCTGCGCTGCAACTGCCCTGACCCTGTACGCGCAGCAGCATTCACCATTGCTCGGTCAGCAGTCGTAGTCGGTCGCGCAACCTGCTGAACAGCTTGAGCCGCAGGAGCAGTACCCGCACCCGATGTAGCGGCCCGCAGCAACTCTGCTTGCGAAAACACTGGCCCGGGAGCGAAAGTCTGTTGAGGAGAAGCAATCCGCGCCGCTACCGCTGGGGGCACCCGTGGGGTAACCGGCGCAGGAGGTGTATACGTCCCCTTTGGGCCACCGAAACCAAGATCAGCCAACTGCTGGACCCCCGCCGCCTTCTGAGCGTCCACACGCTGCTTTTCTAGTGCTCTAAGGTATTGGTCAACAGCGCTCATTACGCTAACGCCTCTCTGATCTCAGCCGCACGCTCCGCACGCGACCTCGTACCCCCCAGCACATCCTCAAACCGCGACCCGGCGTAACCCCCATAATCACCCATGCGTTGCAAAGCAATATTAAACAACGCCTGATCCAACGCCCCGCGCTGCTCCGACCGCTGCCGGTCATACGCCGACGCGGCCTCAGCCAAACCAAGATTCCTCAAACCAGAATCCTGCAACCCCCTCCGAGCGAACCCCGTTTCAATCTGCGGAACCTGCTTCTTATACCCCTTAGCCAAATCAAACTTCGCACCCCCGTACTGACGGCGCGCCCCCTTACCCTGCATGGTGCTACCCGCCAACGCTTGCGCTAAACGCTGCGAAGGGGAAGTCCCATACGGGTCCGCAATATTATATTTCGGGGTGTCATACGGGTTGAAAGCCATACTGTGTTACCCAAACACCTGTCCTGCTAGTTGTAATGTTGCAGTCTCAACCGTGACATTCACCGTAGGAACCGGCCCCGTCCCCGACGTGACACCGATAGCAGTACCCGCAGTAATGGCTGTCAGATCACCCTGAGGGACCAACGCTGTAATGTCGCTGATAAGAGCCTTCTTCGACGTGTTGTCCCCCACATCCTCTATCGTCACATAATCGGCAGCGACCGCAGTAACGACACTCAGTTCGTTCACATCCAAAGCAAGACTCACAGTCCCCTCGGTGCCCCCACCACTCAGACCATCTCCCGCGGTGACACCCGATATGTCCCCGGTCGAAACTTGATCTATACGTTGAGTAATCCTTGACGGCATAACCGCTCCTAACCGAAGTAGGTAACATCAATAGTGCTGCTAGACGACACCCGGATAAACTTCACATCACTGAGATCGTCCTCGTACAAGTCCAAAACTGAGTACGGGTTGATGTAATGGCCCACACTGGCCGTGGGCGTCCCCCAACGGACCCTGATCGGTTCGGCACCGTTGGTGACCATCGCCGCGATAGCTGTTGCTGGTACTGACGCCAACGGCACTGCCGTACCGGCCACCGCCAACTGTTCGTCGCCAACCGACGACCCGTACTCTGACGCTGCTCTCCTAATACCCATAACTGCTCCTAACCGCCAAGGGCGGTGACCCTCGTTTCCAAATCGTCCAACTTCTCCTGAATCTTCCTCAACTCGTACTCAATAGGCCGAGCGTTCGGCCCCTGCATACGACGTGTCGGCTTGTACTCAACGGGCATGATCCCGTTCCAACAAGTAAGTGACCGAATCGGTCAACTCCTCCATCTTCCCAGCCAACTCGTCAACATGGGTGCTGCGGGCGTACCCGTTCATGTCCATGCTCTCCTCAATGCTCTCCACTGCCGCTTCCAACTGGTCGATGCGGGCCACCAGTCTCGCTGAGTTCCATGTGATTACCGCTGCGATCATCGCCACGCTCAATATCAGCCCCAGCGTTACCCTGCTGACACTGAACTGTTTGAGGTCGGTGACCACATCGGACATGGCTTATCCCCCCGCAGCCGCGACGATCACATCGGGGTCAGGTGGCGTCGGGCCAGTTACACCGCCAGTGTCCCCGACAACCGCGTCAGGGTACCCAACTTGGCAGAAAGCAAGTGCTTCGGCTTCGGTCACCTCCGTTACGTCCCACGCCGAATCCAACTGGGTGATGTCAACGTCCTCCCACAAGTAGGCGATACGATACCCGTCGTCATCGGCGTATTCGGAGGTGCTGGCTCTACCGCCCATGTCGTGAATAGTCACGACAGGGTGAGTCCCCCAAGTCCCCTCAGACAGTTTCCACTTCAGATACCTCATGCTCCGATCTCCCCTTGCCCGTTCATCTGGGCCAGAGCAGCCTCATGGTCAGCCACCAAGTCACTCAGTAGACCGACCTTTCGCATAGCGTCCAACTGTGACCATTCAACACCACCAGCCATGATCTGCATTTGGGTCTGACGGGTCATACGGGCCTCCCAATACTCCTGCTGATTTTCGTCAATCTGGGCACGCGTGAAATGTTCCATCCCCTCATAGATGTCCAACAGGTCACGAAGTTCCCGTTCTCCGCCCGCCATGACACCCATGAAATGCTCGTACTGGGCTTCCGCTTCTTCCAAATCGAGATCGGCGTCGGGATCGTCGGATTCTTTGAGCCGTTCCATCTCCCGCTCTTGGCGGCGCTTGTTGATGGTCGCTAACTTGTAGGCGTGAAGTTTCGATGACAGTTCGATCACGCAGTAGTAGAACCGTATCTCTGCCGTGTCATGTGCGGCGAGAACAAGGTGTTCCAGCATGTAGCGGGAACGGGGCTGCTGGACCTCTTGGATGGCTTCGCGTATTTCCATGCTCAAGACACCATCCCAATGTCACACGCAGCGGGCATCTGGAACCCCGTGGCGGAAGGAAGGGTCGGGGTGACCGCCGCGCATGTGTCGCCAGTGAACTCAAGTTTCTCTATCGTGTCTATGCGCGCTGCGGCAACGCTGTCGTAGCCGCCGACGAAGTACCCGTGAGATCCCTTCTGCCCTGCCGATGTAGTCCCGTAACCAGTGGTATCAAGCAGGTTGCCGAGATTGCTCACCACCTCACCAGAGAACACCAGTTTGTTGACCGTCTTACTACCACCACCAGCGTCGATCAACCCGATGGAAGAATAAGCGGCGGTACCCGAGTTAGCCATCGCGCTCATGTACTGGCCCGCAGCGGACAAATCTTCTCCCGAGTCAGCGGTCGTGTCATCAGAGAAGGTGGTCTTGTCAATCCTGCTAGTTCCGCTTGCAACAGTCCCGCCGAGCCAATACCCCGCTGTTCCCGAGTTCGCTGCACCAGTGGGGTAGTAGACGTTTTGGGACAGCGTTGGAGTAATCACCCCGCATGAATCATTGGAGAACAACAGTTTGTCGATCTTGTCCAGAATGACCGACGACGCACCAGAGCGGCCCTGCCCGCCAGCGTAATACCCTGCGGTCCCCGAGTTGGCGAGGCCAGTGTCACCCCATGTGATCTCAGACAGCGTTGCCACAATCAGCCCGTAGGCGTCATCAACAAACGTCAACTTCCCGATGTAGTCCCTGCCCCAGTTGGGTGTGCCCCAGTCGTTGCCCGCTATGTAGCCAGCGGTTTGACCGTTGCCGAACCCACCGCCCGAGTTCATGCCCTCAGTGAGAGTGGCCGCGATGGTCGCAGTCGCATCGGTAGCGAACACAGTTTTCTCAATGCTGCTACTAAGGGCTGTGGAACCGCCGAACCAGTAGGCACCATCAACGATGCCAGCAGCGCCGAACAGGCCGCCGTTCAACCAAGTAGAGACAGCCGTAGACGGCCACCCCTTCAGGGTGTCAAGCCGCCCCCGCCAGTTGGATATGGCGGTGGACGGGTTGGTGCGATCCTGACGGAACATCTATCAGGCTGTTATGCGGTTGACGTAACCGTTGATGTTGATTACGTTGGTCGTTCCGGCAAATGCCCGGACTATCAGACCGTTCTGCAACAAGGTGCCGGGGCATACCAGCACCCAACCTGCCTCAGCAGTAATCGTAACCTCAGATAGATCATCTGGTGAAGCGACTCCACCGTATTCGATGGTCAGTTTCACATCAGACGCAGACGTGTTGGAGGCGTACAGCCATATCTCGTCCAGATCCGAAGTGCCCGCTATTGCCGTATGGATCAGCGTGCCCGCCGTAGCCGTAGCAGCAACCTTGATGTTCCTGCCATCAGCGGGAGTACCACTGAGTACATGCTTGGAGTATGTTGCCATGTTCGTCTTTCCTTAGTTGAATACTGAGTTGGAGATAATACTGCTAGCGTTGTCCACTAGCGCCACCGTGCCACCAGCGTCGGGCAAGTAGATGAGCCGATCCGCTGTCGCCGCAGTTGAGCGAAGGAATGTTTCATACGCAGTACCCAGAGTGCCCTCGTAGCAGATTTGCTGCGTACTGCCCCCCATATAAATCTGGTCGGAGAAAGAGGCAACCCCGGTAACCCCCAGCGTGGTGCTGAAAGTAGCCGCTTCTGTCACAGCCAGCGTGCCGCTGATTGTGGTAGCTGACCCTGATGCTGACAGGGTGGGTGTTCCGGTCGCCCAACTGACAATATCGGTGAAGTTGGCGTTCATCTGTGAGGCGACAATGGTGGTCGCCGCTACGAACGAGTTGGTAACCGCTAGTGCGGCCATTATTTCAACCTCCGTGTTCTGTACATGGCGACGACCGATGTTACGCCCCATTTGCCCCGTGTGGACACGGTGGGGGAAACACTGAACCTCAAACTAATAGCCTGCCCTGTCCCAATCGTGGGCCATCTGGCGAACAAATACCGGTCAGAAGTACCCTCTGGTTGCCATTCGTCGGTGTCCCACACGCCAGTATCCCACACAGCGGGAGATCCCAAGCCGACAACACTTTTAGAATAACCGACCAGCGCCGTGCTGGGATCGTAGTTTTTGTAAATGTACATGACAATATCGACGTTGTTGTCAGCGAGGAGAACGGTGCGCGTTTTGCCCCACCGTTTTTCAAAGGTGGGTCGGTTGCCAACGAACCATCCGGTGTGGTAGAACGAGTTGATCTCAGCTACGGCACCAACATAGTCGTCGTAGTCGGCGTTCTGATCCAGTTTGGAAACACGATCAAACGAAGCAGGAGCCGTGAAACCCGAAGTTGCCGCTATTCCAAGGTGGGTGTCACCCGTTGGGCGATACGCGAGTAGTGACCGGGCGTTGATATCATGCCGGGTCCAAGCCCCGATGGGGCCAAGTGACGCGTCCCACACGAATGTGTTGCGCCGGTTGCTCTGAGATGACCCCGAAATGTTGTCATCCGACTGGTAATCGACGGAAACCCACAGGCGTTCATCGAACCACATCATTGACGGGGCAGTATCCAAGGTCAACGCTGGCTGCCCCACATCGTAGGTCATGGCTGGTTTGATTCGTTCAAACACCCATGCCACGTCGTCGTAGGCCAATAGGTATATGCCATCTTCGGCGTACCAGAAGAATATTCCAGCGATGGCCGCTACCGGCTGGGTGCCTTCCCGGCAACCAACAGTACGAGTGATATTGCGGACCTCAAACGAGTCCCGGTTGAACCCGTAAATGGCGTAGACACTGTTTTCTTTGAAGACCAGTAGCCGGTCGGCGTCGGGGATGATGGCTGTTATGTGGTCGCCGTCCTCACCGATGTCAATGTCGATGTAGTCGGTGGCCGTCCAGTTCTCAGCATCGTTTACTTTAGAGAACCGCACCCGGTTCTTGTAGGTGACAGCGGATTCCAGCGTGTAGGCGACCCACACGAACTCTGCGAACGTAGCCACATACCGGGCGCACGGGAAATGCCCGTCGGAGGCGTCAATGTCGGGTACCAGTCCGGTGGCTGTCGCCCCGTCCCAGCGCATCGCGGAGACAGCAGTGACACCGTCGTCGTCGTGCATCAACAGACCGTTGACCATGTATGTGTAGTCGTTGAAAGTTACATGTCGGGGTGGTTGCGCCGTGTTAAAAAACGGGTTGTCTCCGCCGATCTGAACAGGGCCGGTGAAGTCGCCTGATGCGTTGTCGTTGTAGAAGATTTGCGACCGGGTTGTCGCCGGGTCCAGTGTGGCGGCAAGAATCTGGTTCTGGTCCGCCTCGTAGTGGGTCATCAGGCTGATGATCTCGTTGTCCAACGAGGTGCTGTTTATTTTGGCAACAGCGTCGCGTCGTCGCACGCCGCCGCGCGGGTCCACTTCGACGTTGAGCAGGGCGGGTGATTCGTTTTCTGCGAGGTTGAACTGGTCGGCTCGCAGGTTCAAACCGCCAGTGAAGTCGGATTTCTCGTCGTAACGGTACGCTGACGCCGTGGGAGAGCGCATCGTTTGGAGCGTGGCGGCCATTGGTTACAGTTCCCAAGAGTACCGCAAGCGGTTCGGCAAATAGGATTGACCCATCCACCGTGACGCCCGGATACTGTTGAGAATAAGAGGTTGCGCCGCTGGGGCGTCCTCAAATCGTGCCCGCAGGTTTTCTAACTCTTGGATGAACTGCCCGTAGTATTGTTGCCCCATCGCAGCGTCTTCCTGCTGCTGGTACGACCGGTATATGGCGTATAGGGCTAGCACGTTGTTGAACGGGACGGGCAGGTCGGCGGTGTTAGCGTCCGCGATGGCCGTGCGGTAAACAGCGGTGTTGCCGCCGAAATCCACGGCGTTGCGGTATCCGCGCACCGAAATGGTTTGCACGCTGCCCGGCGTGGGGTACAGGCGGATCGTCTGGTTGCTGATCCCCGCGGAGGCGGACGATCCGCTGCTCCACATCGACCAGTACCACGGTCGGCCTGTGGAGTTGGAATCCAACGGGTAGATCAGATCACCCACGTCGTACCCGATGTATTCAAGAACGTGGTTGGTGGTTTTCAGGGAAGCTATTTCCCGCAACCCCACGTTGGACGGTGCGCTATCACCGGAGAATGTCACCCCATCGTGGGCGAAGCTCAGGTTCGTCGCCACATCGGACATCGAATAGTCTTTTTGTGACGCCACCGTGTCGAACGTGACGGCTGTTTCGTAGAACGGCCAGCGTTTCTCCGAGAAGACGATCACGTCGTACCCCTCACGGAGAAACGTGTTCATCGTCGCGTCGGTAATGTCGTTGCTGGTGATAGCAACTATGTTGCGCACATAGTCGCGCATGTCGCTGAGTTGCAACACAGCCCCCTATTCGTCGTCTGGTTCGGGGGTGATTTCCTCAGATGGTGTTGCCACGGGGGCATCATGGGTGGGGGTGGGGTTCACGCGATGTATACGTCGGTCAGGCCCAATGGCGTGACCTTCGGGTTTGAGCGTCTTATAGTTTCCCGCAGGTTTATCCGCGGGGCGCTGGCCCTTCTTGTATGCGTATGCGAAACCCCGTGCCATGATACCTCCCGTGGCAACGAACCGTCTATCAGGTGGCCGAGTGCATGAAACCCTGACGGGCACGGTTGCTCGTTGTCAACTGTCCGTAACAAAGCAACTGTGAGTACACAGCGTCCTGATTGGTTGGGCGCACGAACGGTGTCGGCTTGAACCAGACATCGCTGTGAGCGACCAACTGTAGGTATTTGGTGTTCAGGAACAGGAACTGACCAGAGGCACACGCATCATCGAACGTTACGGGTGCACCCTTGAATAGCAGGTTTTGGAACCCGCCGTCGGCCATATCGGTATCCGTGTACCGAATCTGGCTCTCCAAAAGTGCCTCGTACTTCTCGTACAAAGCCTGCGTGGTTATGCCAATCGTCGGCTGGTCGTTACCAACCGAAATGGTGTTATATATGTTAGCCATGCTGGCTACAGTGATTGCACCACTCTGATCGACTTCAGTGGACTTCCAGAACGAGTTGCCTGAGGCAGTCGGGTCGATTCCACCAACGGTCACGCCCGTTCCGCCGACAATGTTGCCTAGACCGTTCCAGTCCTTGTTGCTGTTGCCAGTCCCATCAGCCCAGAACATGGTGTTCATGTTCTCAATCACCGTTTCCTGCGTTTGGAAAATCTTGCCTTCCAGCAGGTCGATGATCTGAGCTTCACCGTTGTTCTTGGCTTCCTCAATACCGCTGATCGTCACGGTAGCCGCATACTGTCCCCAGTCGTACTCAGCGGCAGAAATGCCAGTCTGAGCAGTCGTGTCGATAGTATCGGTGCCGTCATACGACCCGGCAGTTGAGTTTGTCCCATAGATGATCGGGACGACGATCTTCGCACCACCTGAAATGCGCCGAATAGTCTGACCGTTCGTCAACGCATAAAACAAAGGTCGTGCGCTGAAAATGTTGTCAGTCAGTTTCGGGACATAGTTCTTCAGGGTGGTGGACAGAATCTCGTCAAAGTTGCTGTTACCAGCCATTATCTGTCACCTCACTCTGTGTTCACGAAGCAAGTTCCTGTTTCGCCGCTTCAAACGCCTCGCGTATCGAAGCGGGTGCTTTGCTGGCAGTAGGCGTAGATGACCCGGCCTGCTTGGAACCTGAAGGTTCCACCACGCTGGCGTCACGTTTCGCCTCTGTCCGCTCCTGTTCCTTTTCCAGTTTGTTCGCCCGCTCTGCAACGTCACCGTACCGCATGTGTGTCAATGCGGCTTCTAGGTTTCCGATCTTGTGCCTTAAGGCGTGCTGGTAAAGTTCGTTGGAGTCAAAGTCACCGTATTGTCCGCGGAGCCCTTCGACTTGCTTCTCTAGTTGTTGTTGTCTTTGCACCCGGTCCTGCGCCTCTAAGCGACCTTCCAACAATGCGATCCGCTGCGACGTGGGGTCTTCCGGCTCCTCCCACCCTGATTCGTAAGAATCGGGTTGAGCGGCCGGTTGTCCTTGCACGCCGAAAGCGTCACCCAAAGCTGTCAGTGTCCCCGCCGGATCTGACTCCAACGCTGACACAATCGCTTCTGCTTGCTGTAACCGTTTGCGTTCGGCAGCCAAATCCTGCGTCTTACGGGTGTAATCCGCCTGACGTTGGTAGCCGTCCCGAAGCTCCTCTAGGCTGACCTGCCGTTCCTCACCGTCCACCTTCACGGTGTGCGCTTCCCCGGCGGGTTCCTGCGGAACCTCAACTGAAGACTCTGGACTGTCCACCACAGTGGGTTCCGTCACATCTTCTGCCATTATTCTGTTTTCTCCTTCGGAGTCCTAAGGGTTGCTCCTAATAACACAGGTAGTGGTGTCCCGCTAGAACGACGACAACTCCATGCCCATTTGGCCTTGGAGTTGCGCCAACAACTCGGGTGGTACCCCACCGGTGGGCGCAAACGCCCCCATGTCAGGGGCCGGAGGCAAAGGTGCCTGCCCGAACGGCATGGGCGCAGCGCCCGCCTCAGCGGAGGCTGCTTCCATGTCCTGCGGGGTTTGCTGTTGAATAATAAACTTGTCCGGGTTTTTAACCCCGAAACCAGTCTGTAACACGTATTTGGCTAGGGCAGCCGGATCAATGACTATCCCCACCAAAGGTGCCACCGCGTTCATCAACGACACTGCTTGCTGTTTGCGGATCGTTTCGTTCATCGGCTGCGTGGAACCGCCCTCCACGCTGAAATCGTACTCGCCTACAATGTCATCACGGGCGAAGGGGACAAACAGGGTTTCCCCACCGGCCGCCGACACTTGGGCCATCTGCTCGCCTGTCATGTACTGTTGCATCAGTTGGATTACACGACGGGCCAAATGGCCGATACCGATTTCGACAATAGCCAGCTTGTCCGCAGCGCGGGCGTTCTGGGCGTCTGCGATAATCGACGCCTCTGTCGCGGTGCGCCGAATCTCCGGCATC
>Ga0310342_100001760_pt1 | contig 13620 bp, 14 predicted proteins | sample S15DNA20500_MG_FD_206155 | JGI IMG/M metagenome (GOLD analysis project Ga0310342, IMG submission 206155) | Marine microbial communities from station ALOHA, North Pacific Subtropical Gyre - S1503-DNA-20-500_MG | ecosystem: Environmental > Aquatic > Marine > Oceanic | place: Pacific Ocean: North... | reverse complement strand
GTCTGTGCCCTGGATCATGTGTCAATGCGAAGTCTATTGTTATCGGTGGCCATGGCGTAGGCGCCGCTAACCTATAAGGAATGACCATGAATTATCGCGTCGAAACTGATACCGCACGTTCTTATATTGTCCGCTACCCTGCGCCGTGGCCATGGGATCGAATAGATATAGACAGGTGGTCTTGTTCTGAGTCCATGAGGATAGCGAGACACATCGCCCGACAATTGAACGCGGGCGAAATCTCAGAGGATGAAGCGCGGAGAATGGCCGCGCCGCAACGCTGACACCTGGACAACCACGGACAACCACGGCAACCGCGGCGCCCATGGCCGCGGTTGTTCTTTGCGCCACCTCGGCTGTATCCATGGCTGTATCGTCCACCTCGGCCGTATCCATGGCTGTATCGTCCACCTCGGCAAAACGACAGGCGAGGACACAGAAGGACAGACAACTGCGGCCGCTACTGTCCACCTGTGCAGCCTGGACGCTGGCCACCTGTGCAGCCTGGACGCTGGCCACCTGTGCAGCCTGGACGCTGGCCACCTGTGCATCGGTTGTTCTATCCGTTGCAAGTTTCGACTGCGACCGCGACAACCGCATCGGCGACAACCGCATCGGCCGAAGGCGCCCACGGCAACCCTAACATCGACCGAACATCGAGCATCGGCCGTATCCTAACAAACACCTAACATGGCACCCTAACAAAACCCGAACAGGCCACGGGGGGTTAGGGTTTTGTTAGGCTATATCGATAGGTTGACGGATTTTTATGTCAAAATGCCGCCTTACGTCGCTTTCTCCACGTGGCCATGCTGAGACCCCTCTTCCCACGCCTCATACACATGGCGTCATAGCTCTCCAGAGGCGTTCCAGGCGGCGTACCCCACTTACCCCTAGACTCACGCCAAACCCTCTCAGCCGTCGCCTGAAGCGCTTCTGGAGGGGGAGGCATCGGCGTAGGCATCTTCAACTCTCTCTTGATTCTTGTCCTTTTCATCATTCAGCATCTCCATCCACTTCTTCGCGTGGCCTGGATTCCTCAATATCAGGTCTACAATAGCAGTTTCCAGCGTTCTGATCTGTCCTTCGGTCAGTTCCAGGCCATAAATGGCCGAAATGGCCTCTAGCGTCTCATGGAAGGCGGTTGCCGCCACATAGATCGGCCTCAGATTCGAATGGAGGACGATCTTGGGGTATGGGTACGCCTCAAAGTACCCAAAGCAGCAGTCGTCACTGAGATCCTCAACATGAACCTCCACATCCACATATCCTACCCTGATTGTATCGGGCATCATCTATTGTCGCTCCTATTCGCCTTACGGGAGCGAATAGCGAGGTTTGAATAGGAATTGTTGCGGGGATTGCCATCTTTGTGGTGGACATCCTTACCATCGCCCCGCCGGGCCTTCCCAGCCTTGATGGCCTTCCTCCTGGCCCTGTTGCGGGCTAGGCGGTCTGCATGGTTCTTGGGGAGTTTCTCCATTCGCTTCTTCTTCTCTGGCGGGTATGGCACTTGAGGCTCCTTCACAGCAGGGAATGACCACCTGGCCACACCGCCTACACTGGCGATGGCCATGGATTTCAATAAAATTTAAAGAATTTTCACCACAATTGTGGAAAAGGGGTTGAATCTTGTCCAGCACCTGATATACTCTCACTATTATAATGGTTTAAAGATAACCTATAGTTCTTCACAATCAGTCTTTAAAAAGAGAGAGATCGCGAATGCGATTCTCATAAAGAAAGCCATGGCAGCCATGGTTACTTTAGACTCCGAGCCAGTTAGGTTCCCTTGGCTTACCATGGCCACCATGAAGGTTGTGGAAAGAGTCTTTAAAGCCTTCCAATTCAACTAGTAATTTCTCTTCTTCTCTCTCCTTGAGAGCGTCATCTATATCTCTCCCTAATTGGTCAACCCAATAGCCAGCAGCCATGCTCAGAGCGTCAATCCTATCGTCAAACTTTAGACAACCACGCTCTCTGGTCAACCGAGTCATCTGATAGAAGAGCTGATATTTCAGCCCATCTTCTCCAGATATCCCCTGTGTACTATTGAAGTCCTCCTGCACAACCCTCCTGTCCACGATCAGCTTCCCTTGGTTGAGGAGAGGTTCCAGGTAGTCGATGATCCTGAACTCCTTGGTCTTGGAGTGCCTGACCTCTTCCACGGTCACCGGGTAGATCCTCTTGAGGAAGGGCAGGAGCAGCTTGAGGAACATCCCATCACCGAAGTTCGCCTCGATGACCATATATTGAATCTTGTTCACCTTGGCGATATTGGAAAGGGTTTCCAAGGTCAGATCGGTATACCCTGACCGCAGGCCACCCGAGGCTGTCAAAAATAGCTGACCATTCAGCATCTTGATGCAGGCATACCCACACTCGTCCTTACCCCTGCCGGCGGGATCAACAGCCATCACTGACCCCTGCCAGGGGACCATGTCGCCTACTAGCTTCAGCGGCCTATAAAACCTATCGCCTTTGAATCCCACATTCGGGATATCGTCGTCCCAGGCCAGAGCGGGATCGGCGGCCCTCACCACCTTCTCTGGGCCAACGTCGGTGTCCAAATCCATCACGACGAGGTCTTCCAGCTTCAAGGGGAACCGCAGTTCGTCAGACATCGAGGTATCGAGCTGGAACTGAAGCCCGAAGCCTGATTTCCCATACGACATCTCTCTTTCCAGCAGATCATCGTTGTCGAAACGGCTGGGGTCCGTAGGAAGCCCTGAGAGGCCGTCTGAGAGCTTCTCTGAGATATAGGGGGCTAGGGTGCCCCCGTAGACGGAAGCCGCCTGAGAGGGCTTAGGGTAGCGTGCTGGCCAAACCCTACATTCGTACCCTCTGGCGGGGAGGAGGCTGTAGATTGAGCCTGAGTCTACCTGCGGAGTCCCCAGGTAGATGATCCGGCCCCCTGGTTTGAGAACAGCATCGAACTCTTTGACGCTCTCTGCGACCTTCTCTCGCATCGATTGGGTCATGGAGTTGTTCAGGGACTCCACATCGTCGGCAATGATCAGATTGGCCCTGGCTCCCGTGATCGCACTGGAGATTCCCATCGACCGGCAGGAGGGGGCGTGGGAGGGCGGGGCAGGCCCAACGTCGAAGGCTATTTTTGAGTCCCGCTGCTCCTCCCTCGGCTTGAGGTGCTGGAGGGCCGGCAGTCCCCTGATCAACTGCTGACAGAAGGTGGAGAAATCGTCGGCTCGGGTCTTGGAGGCCGAGACAACCAGGATGTTGTACGAGGGGTTCAGGAGGAGTTGGTGGCATGCGAAGACCGAGGTCAGCCACGACTTCCCAACGCCTCTATAGGCCATCACCAGCAGCCGCCGAGGACCATGCTGGAGGTACTCCGCGATATCGTATTGCACCGGCGTCGGCTCTGGCAGGTTCAAGTGCTGCCAGGCCATGTAGACCAGGTTCCGAAAGTCAGCCAGAGGATGTCTGGACTCTTTGGTTTCCGTCTTCATCGAATGGCAAACTCAGGGCTAGGTTGTGGAGGGGCGTCCCTTCGCCAGCGGCACAGTCGATGCCGTTGTCTTTCAAGAACTGCCGGGCTACGGATAGATCTGCGGAGGACGCTTCACCTGATTGAATCTTGTTCAGGAGGTCAGAGCATAAAGCATTGTGGATTTGCTTCAGGATCTCATCATTCATCATGTTAGTGACTCCCGTTGTAGAGCTTGGTCGAAACCTTTTCCATCTGCTTCTCCAGGGCCGCGATCTTCAGATCCTGGCGGGTGTCCGAGGGCAACTCGCCGCTTCCCCACTTGCCGGCAGGCCACAGCTTGGTGAAGCTGATCGCTTCAGCCAGATCGGGCTGCATCATTTGGATCTGGTAGTTGTTGTGGCTGACGCGGGAGTCCACGGATGCAATGTACCAGATCCCAGCCCCGGCCTGGAGGAGTAGCCCTATGCCGATTGCGAGGAACTTGGTGTCCATTATGCCAGTGAGTAGAGGAACCCTCCGGTGAGGGCGTGAGCATCTTTTTTGTAGAAATACACTGAGAAACTACTGATCCCCCAACCCAGTTCGACCCGAATGATTGCAGTGTTGAAATGCCCGGCATTGGTTGTAGCCGCTATGGACTCAGGATCGTTGTACGAGGAGATTTGCAACTCTGCTGGTTTCACGAATCCAGATGCGAGGTCTATTTTCTTGGCGATATATGTGGTGTTGTTTATCACCGTAGATCCTGAGATCCCCACACTGTCCCCCATCGACACAGTGAGGTACGCGAGAACCGTGGCGATATAGATCGGAGTAGTCTCGTCTGTTTTTGCCCAACCAATTACTGCTGCATCGTATTGATCCCCGCTTGCGGACCCAGCACAATCTCCTGTGAACATCATGGATACCGATCTTGAATACCCGATATCTATGGGTCCGCTGATCCCAGATGCTGCTGTCTCCGGTGGGCGAGCGGCTCTAGCCTCAATTTGCCTCGTTCCTTGATCAGACACAGTAAAGGCTGTGCCGTTAACGGTCATCCCCGTGGCCCCCTGGAGCCACGGTTTCGCTTCGTATACGAGTTTTGATGTTGATGCCATTTTAGTTACCCTTGAAAATGTATTGAATTGCCACGCTGACGAGGACTGCCGCTGCGGATGACCAGCCCAGAATCCACGCCTTTGAAGTTTCCAAGATTCGGATACGCTTTTCGTGTTCTTGGATCTCAGCGGTTTGCTTCTGGACACTGGAGATCAGGGAGTCGATCTTACCCTCCAGTTTTCCGATCATATATTTCAAGTCCTCGTCGTGTGCTGGCATCAGACCAATCTCCCAAGCTGCCGGTTCATCCCGCCTCGTACCCTGGCGGGACTGGGGGAGAGGCTATGATAATATAGATCAGAGATCTCGCCATTGGTTAAAACGCGATCCCACAGCGTCACTTCGCTGGAGTTGCCTACGATCTGATTTGTGTTTTCGTTGGTTGCCTTCAGCACATACCAATAGAAATCCCTCGTCGTGGTGGGGCTTGGCTCGGAGTCATCGAACACATGGTCGTGTGATGCATCGAGTTTTCCGTTGACGAATATTTGGATGCCGTCTGCGAGGGTTCCAGACGAAACCACCTTATATGTGACGGTGAACATGTTCCATTTGTAAATGTCGAATGTGTCATATGCACCACCTCCGTGCGTCACGCTATGTAGCTTGCTTTGAGTCAGGGAGGTGTCGTTTTTTGTCTGGTGCTGGAACTGCACTTTCATATCCCCGCCCACATCAGTTCTCCTGATGAAAAGACCTGCGTGCATGCCCTTGTTCGTGGAGGGGGAAGAAGCATATATCATACGATTGGAGTTACTTTCTGGAAACGCACCAGTAACCTTCGCCCACATATTCACCGTGCTGGCTTTGTTCCTCCCAATCGGTATTTCGTGACTCAGCGTTGCGGAGGCGTCCCCGGTTTGCAGGAGCCTCGGGCCTTCGCCGCCTTCGTAGGTGTCGAAGTTTTTGCAACTCTGGCTGTCTCCACCCATGAGGGGGCCGGCGTCCCTTGGGGTATCCCCGGTAGGGAGCGAGTGATTCACCCAATACGCCGCCGACTTCGTTGTCGTTTCGTTGGAGGTGTTGTTTCCTGCGGTTTGCATTTCCTCCTGGATCGTCCCTACCACAGAAGTAGCGGCTCGGGTAAAGGTTGTCCAACGATTCATTCGCCAGTAGTAAACTGGGTTGGTTGATTTAACGTAGTCTGGATATTCGCTACTCATCCGGTTCCCTCCATTCGTCGCGGTGCTGCTCCAGGTAGGCCAACAGGTCTGTGTGGGTCAGGAAGATGGCCACCAGGGAGGAACCCAGCAACTCAGCGTAGTCTTGCACCTCTGCATCGGGGGCCGGGACTATCGCTCGATCCCTTGCGATGTTTGTCCGAAAGTCGCCGCGATCCGGTAAGGTGACCACTGGTCCCAGGTATTCCAGGTGTGACAACTTACTCACACACCATGAGAAAGCATCTTGAGTACCCGCTGGCATCGAGACGATTGCGAACATTTAGAGCAGGCTCCACATCAAGTTGGCGTCTGTCGCAGCACTGAAACCACTGCTGTTCGTGTCGAGGTCGAAAGCAATCTCTATCACATCGGCCCCCTGGCAGTCCAGAAGCACTGACCCAACTGCTACGTCTGTCGCAGGATTGGTCACCTTCACCGCTGGGTCACCGTAGACCTTGATGAGCGTCGAGCAGAACAGATCACTGGTCGAAGGTTCTGTGTATGTGGAACTCGCGTGCCTCGCAATTATCGTGCCTACCTCGGCATCAATAGAGGCCACCGTGTACGGGATGTAGGTGTTGGTGACCAACTTCCATCGCCAGATGGTGCTGTTGAATCCGTTGGCGTTTGCAACGTATGTCAGCTCCAAGAAGTTCTTGTAGCCAACGTCTACGCAGACGCGATCCGTGGATGTAGTTGGTCGAGTAGTGGTGGGCACTGGGGCGTATGGTGTAGTGTTGTCGGTGTTCGCTGCCAGGCCAATGGTGAAGCCATCCGGCTTGGTTACCAATCTTGCTGATCTAGCCATTTGATGACTCCTATAATTCCTTGACGATTGTTATTGTACCGAAGTAATAAGCCACGCTTGGATCGACTCCAGAATTCCCTAAAGTTCCAACATTCTGTGAGTAGGCTTGGATTTGAATATAAGTGTCGGCCGCTATTGTTAGTCTTGCAAACCCGTGGGAGAGATCCCCACCGTGGTAGGTGTTGTTGGCATACGCCACCGTGGCAGAGCCAGCAAGGGTGGGGGTACTGCTAAGGAGTTCGCTGGACACGGTAGCTGCGGCACTCTTCATCAACTTGGTGTACCCCGAATGGCACGAATAGAACGGAACCTGCCATGAAATCCTATAAGTACCTACGTCATCAAGTTTGATGACCCCGTGCGTAGCGTCTGAGATGACAACGGTACTCAGCGTAGCATTATCCACCACGGTATCTATGGGTACTGAGATCCAAGCAGAGGCGGCGTTGGTGGCTTTTCCTGTAGCAACCCCAGTGGAGGAATCGGCTAATAGGGCCAGCGGCGGGTTAGCTGTTGCAGGCTCCCACCGGGTGCTGCCGTGGTTATACGTCAGCACCTCGCCATCGTCCCCAGCAACCGCGGCCGTCACGGTCACACCATTGATCTTGTTGACCACAGACGCCGCGGTCACGTTGGCGCCGGAGAATGTCGGTGAGGTATAGGTCACATCGCCCGTGACCCCAATCGTTCCCCCAGGGGCCAGGGAACCTGCGGAGCCTGTGGCGTTGCCCGTGACATTGCCAACCAGGTCAGTGGTGATCGCAGGCGTACCCGCTGAGTTTCGACGCGGGATCATGGCCGCCGTGTTCGCTTCGGTGATTCCTATCAGGGAATCAACATTCGCACCACTGAGCCATGTGGCTCCCAGCGACCCGTCTACCGGGGATGAGGCCAGTATGTAGTTGATGCTGGCCGGCGACGGCATGTCCGCGGAGCCTATGGAAGAGGTTACCGTGGTGTTGACATGATCTATGGACTCCTGGGAAGCGTAGATCGCCTGCAACGTGGAGTTGTCCAGGTCTGTTTCGGTAAGAGTGGCTCCATTGACGAAGTCAACGAACTTGGTGTTCTTTGTAGCGTCCGTGGTTCCCGGCGTCTCCCTGTAGATCTTTAGAGGGATGTCGTAAGAGGCCGCGGTTATCGTCATCACCGTGCCTGCGGTGTTCAAGGTGAAGGCGCTGGAGGCGACTTGTGACCCTCCCCCGCCCGGCGTTATCAGGAGCTTGATGTGGGAGTTGTCAAGAACCGAGAACGGAATGGTGTAGGTATGGTCCGAAGTGTTCTTGGTTTCTTTTATGACAAATGATAAGGCCATATTACGCTCCTAGCTATGATCCTTGTTGGAGTTGTCTCTGGACGGCTAACGCATGCATATACTTGTTACGGGTGTTGCTATATTGTCCCATGGTCTGGTTGAATGCGGCTCGTCGGTACTTCTGAATAATTGACCGGAAGATATTACGAGCCGGGCTGTCGATTCCTTCTGTGGCGAGCTTGGGGAGACGCTTCCAGTCCTTGTGGCGAACCAGGCGGTCCATGGTTTGGTGGAGGGTACGTCCTCCCAGCTTGATGTTCCCAGTAGACTCTTGCCAAGAGTCGTAGAAACTAAGGTCGGAGCCTTCTCGGTATTCATCTCTAATGTCAATACGTCCCCTGATCAGTCCCTTGGGGGCGCCGTCGTTCAGTTTCATCTCGACAATGGCCTGGTAGACAGGGTCATTGACCTTCTGGGATACGGTGAACGGATTCAACCAATCAAAAGAGACAGGACCGAGAGAAGGCCAATGTCCGTGAGGCTTCTTGATAGGCTTGCCCATGAGGTCGTATGCCAGCGGAACCTTGGCATTGTTCCATCCCATCTTTTCCCTGAACGGGTCTATGAATCCACGGGCCTTTCGGTAATGCATATCCTCGTTGTTTAATGTCTTTTGGATAGTCCCCTTGGTCTGGTACATAAAGGAAGAGAAAGGAACCATGGATGTCAGGTATGACATCGCCACTCGTTGTGTGTATCGTTCTGGCTCCTGCATGGCATTGAGGAAGTTGCTCAACCCCATCAAGTAACTCTTGTCGGTGAGGTTATTTGTCAGGGAGCCAATGGCCGCCTTCATCATCATTTCCAGGGGCGTTTCACCGTAGTCCATGGTGTGGGTGTGATTGGAAATCTCCACAGCGTCGGCCATTATTCCCAAGAACGAAGAGCCAGGCTCTGCCTTAGCATAGGAATAATACTCATTTCCTATTCGGAACGACCAGGGTTGCCATCCTGTAGCTTCGAGGTTCTTCCGAGCTGCGTAGTTCTTAGGACCGCTTCCTGTGATAACTCCGCTCGTAGCCAAGTAGGTGGCGGTGGTGACCAACGACACGCTCATGGATACTCGACCTAGAAGTTCTGCGGCCTTCCGAGACTCCGCTCGGTAAGACTGTTCAGCGCCCTCTGCCAATGCCTCCTTCGCCGCCTTTTGGTGACGCATGTATTCGGTGTACAAACCGGGATTGACCGGATTACGATCACCCACGAACTTGAGAAGGTTGCGAGGAGTCTTCATAAAGGGGAATATAAGACGCATGGTTGGGTGAGTCTGAGCCAACTTCTGAATCGAGTGTGTGATTCCTCCCTTTGTCAACGGGTCTTGCCAGGTGGAGGTAAGCGCCATCTTTTCGGCTTCTGTTCCAATAGCTCCCAGTTGGGGGTTCCACTCTGCTTCCATGATCTCGGCATGGCGTTGTTTAAATTCTGTCCCCCCCATTTGGAGGTTTGGGTTGTCCTTGGCTTCTGACATCACTTGTTGAAGAGCGTCTTCGTGTACCCTGGCCTTGGTATACACCGAACCGTTCTCGTCAATCATCTTGTACATCTTGCCGTTCACTTCGGCTGTGATCTCCTCAAACAGAACCAACTCGTCAGCGTATTTACCCTTGCCTACCTTGGGACCGCCTTCTCCCCAGTCTGCGATTAATTCCTGATCTTGGGCTTCTCGTTTTGCAATATCGACCTTACCAGAGCGGTCTGTGACAGTTTCGCGGCCTTCTCCCGTGGTTCTCGCCCACAAGCCTTTCAGTCCCTTGTTCCCCAACCGGCCATGAACAATATACTTCACTGCCTGTGCGGCCAATTCGGACTCGACAGTGGAACGAACAACCCCTGTTTTGAATACCTCGTCCATGGCTCGCATGGTTCGGCCAGGGAGGTTGAGTATTCCTCCGACATAATCAAGGATTGCACCTGTTTGGGTGGTTTGGAATTCCCAATGACCGCCATCATCCTTCACCCAGTTTCCTAGATTGTTTCTGGCTCCTGCTTCGGGTGACCAGAACGCTTCTGCCGACAACGCCTGCCGGTCGCTCTTAGGTCCGGTAGACAAGGTATCCATCATGGAGGAGCCAGGGACCGCACGGGAGCGGTTTGATGTCAAGGCACGACTGAAACCACGTATGTTGTAGTTGCTCTGAAGAACCATATTGGTCATCAGCTTTGCCACCACCTGGGCTTCCTTGAATTCCTTGGCGGCCCTGGTAGATTGTCCCGTTAGTTTGGCGTAGCTCCCAGATATCCCATGTCCCAGCATCCGTTCAAATGGGAAATACATCATCCCAAATACGTTGCCCACAGTGGTGACGCCAAAGATAGTCTTCGGGCCACTGATCAAGGCGTTTGTCCATACCTCGATACCTGCATTCACAAGTTTGCCCTGAATACTCATGGACTTCTTGTATTGCTGGATGACCTCATCAGGAACGTCGGAGGATACCAACATGTCCAATTGTTGGATGATCTCGTCCATGCCCTTGTTGATGTAGTTGTGGTTCTTCAGATACTCTGTGATATCAATGGCCTTCCGAGCCTGAAGTGCCGTACCTGTCATGGCTCCAGCTCGTACCCATTGCTCGGCCATGTTGTTCAAGTTGAAGAAGGAAGCAATGAGTTCTGCACCGAGGGCTTCGGCTTCGCGTGCTTGCCCGTTCGACTTCAGCTTCAAATACTTCTCAGCCATGTCTCCAATTTCAAGGTAATATCCTTGCTGAAGAATCTTCATCACATTCGTCAGCTTCGCAGCCTTAGCCGCGGCAGACGCCAAGTCTTCTCCCACTCCCATGGCCTTCTGAACTTGATCGACATTGGTAAGATCTATGTCGTTGTTTTCCCAGATCTGTTCGACATAGTATTCCCAGTCGCTCCTTTGGAGTTTATCGTGGGGTATACCCTGCGGCCTGAAGTCGGGATCGTTTACCCATGCCAGGCCCGCTGCCAGAATTCTCTTTTGATGCTCGCCAGCCTGTCCTTGCGAGAATTCCCCAGACCCTTCCTTCAACGTGCTTTCTCCTGTGTCGGACTTCCCACCAGGAAGACCTACCAGTCCCTTGAGATAAGCACGTTCCTCTTCGTGAAGGGTATTCAGGTGTTCTCGTAATTCGTGGACATTCAAAGCGCCCGTTGAATCATAAAGCTTGATGTTTCTCATTACACCCCTGGCGATGTTGCCAAGGGATTTGGATTGCTCGGCGGTCATCCTGATCGTATCAGCACCGTGAGGGAGATACCCATACTCTGCGTCTAGAATCCTCTTGCGGAGTTCTCTGGTCTGTTGACCGTGCGTCATGTCCCGCCATGACTTGCTTCCATAGTCTGGGATTTCCACCCGCCGCCCTGGCCCTTTCAGGTTGGCCAAGAGGTTGGTCAATGTCTTCCTGTATGTGCTGGCATTGATGGCGTGTTTCTCAAGGTCAGCCAGTTGCTGCTCCCTGTCCGCTCTCTTCTCCATATCCCTGGGCTTCATTCTCTGGTGAGGAGCTACGGATGCATATCTTACGCTGCCCTCTTGGAGAGGTATGATCTCATCCTTGAGGATCTTGTTCAGTTTCTTTATCTTCTGCCGATTGTTACCTGATACATCTGCCGCTCTTTTCCTCATGGACTGTAGATTCGCAGCGCCTGCCAGCTCCAACTTATCAATAGCAGCGTTGACATGCGTGACAATCTTTTGGAGAGGCGCGCTGGCAGTGCCTTCAAAATCCAATCGCTTCTGCTTTGCAACATCCTTTGTCCACGCAGGGTCGCGAGGAAGTGTCTGATCTGCAATGGGAGAAACGTCTTTTAGAACTTCACGGCTCGCCGCTACACCTTGAGGGTCTTGGATATTACGATCAAAGCCGTGCTTTGCACCAGGCTCCCGAGGCGTGACGGGAACCCGGGGTCTGTCTTCCACTACGTCCTTGGCTGCCCCAACAAATTTCTCATCTTTGAGTTGTGCGTCAATCTTTTCAGCAATCTTCTGTATATCTACGTGTGAGAATTTACGGCCCATCTCCTCGCCAAGGGTTTTGATGAGGTCTTGGATGGCCTTACGACCAACGATACCCGCCTTCACAACCCGAACTGCACCGATGATCGCGACATCAACCAAGTCGGCTCCTAGCGTCGTGCCACCTTTAAGCCTACCCTTGCCTGGGAGCTGGCGGTTCTTTATTCTATCCCTCGCTGCGTTTTCCAGGGCATCGAGTTTCGACGTAGGGGCGTCACTGGATCTCGCAATAGGCCCACCAGGCAATTCGGTTTTACGAACGCCAGTAGCAGGTTGTCCTCCGTCCAGAAGTGGATCAATGAAGTTCTTAGTGGTGACCCCGTGAACCCCATTCCCAATAATGACCTTAGCCAGTCTTTCTGGTTTTTTGGCTCCCCTTGCCTTTGATTTCGTGGCTTCAGGTACTTTGTAAGATTCGGGTAGCCCCATGAGTCGAGCCATCATCCGTGGCGTGACCCGCTTGACTCTCCCATCGGGCATGATGATGCGAGGAATTGATCGGTCTGTAGATGCTAAGGAAGGAGCGGGACCACCAGCGTGGGCTGAGTTAGGTACACCTTCCGAGGCAGAACCCCCCATGGTGATGATGGGTTTACTTGTGTCAAGATGGCGAGCATCTTCCTTTGGAAGGTTTGCGTATTTCCTGATCCTCGCTACTTCCCAATTCTCCTTTCCTTCGACCTTGCCCTTTAGCGTATCATCGGGAGCCTTATCGATAAGATCCTCGATGGTTTCAAACCAATCTGTCGGTCCAGTTTTTGCGGGAGGCTCGGGGAGGGTTCCCTCTCGGACTGCGCGGATTACCATACGCTCTCTTTTCATAGGAGCGCCATAGTCAGCCGCATTATGTATTTGGATGTCCCACTTATATCCTGCCTCTTCCAATGCATTGAGGATAGGATCGAGGACTTGCGGTTCTTTTGCAAATCCCGGTACATTCTCCAATGAGAATGCTCTGGGCCTGGCGATTTTGATGTTTGAGGCAATCTTCTCGGCCGAGCGAATGTCTTCTGGAAGTATTTTCCTCTTGGCATTCAGATCAGTTAGATTCTTGCACACAGGGCTTGCGTGATAAAGGTGCGCATCGCGGATGTCCTCTGGATCGACATCCCAGACATTCTGTGGTTTGAAGTCCGATTCAAACGCACTGTTTCGGAATCCTACGATGTCGGGATCTAGTTCAGCAAAATGAGATGTCCGGTGCGATCTGAGGTTGGCTCCCATGGTGTCGCCGCCACCAAAATCTATGGCAACATCTTTCATTCCATCTGGGCCTTCTTCAGGAAGTCCGGTTCTTGGGCTGTTCTGAGTCTCCTGCAATATGTTCCTAGCCTCAGTTCCTCCCTCAAGGATCTCTGCGCCTTCAGGTCTTCCAGGCGTAGATTCCATGGCTTCTTGGATAGCTGCCGGCGTACCGCCGGCCTCCTTGACGCCACGGCCACGCTTCATCGCTTTGATGCCCCATACGGTCCCCTTCACCAGGCCACCTATTGCTCCTATGCCTGCTTCAAAGAGGATACCTTCAAGGACGTTTTTCATCCTCCCTTCCAGTTCCGAGTCGTTCTCGTCGGATGCCAGGTATTCAAATACGGGCTGCTGCATGCCGGGGAACTTCTGGAGCCAGTCGCTCATGCGTTCCTCATGCGCTCCCCACACCGTAAAGTCTGTGGCTACGCTGGCAGCGAGCCAACGAGAGTACTTGACTCGTTTGGCTGCGCTTGTGAATCCTTGGGTTTCAAGACGGGCCTGGTTGGCCACTGAAAGGTACTTCTGTCCAAAGACAGTTTTCACCAC
>Ga0310342_100001759_pt1 | contig 13622 bp, 11 predicted proteins | sample S15DNA20500_MG_FD_206155 | JGI IMG/M metagenome (GOLD analysis project Ga0310342, IMG submission 206155) | Marine microbial communities from station ALOHA, North Pacific Subtropical Gyre - S1503-DNA-20-500_MG | ecosystem: Environmental > Aquatic > Marine > Oceanic | place: Pacific Ocean: North... | reverse complement strand
CTGTTCCAGACTACTTACAATTGGGGCTCCTTACTTCACAGGTAATCGTAATTGTTTTTGCACTGGCAAACGGAGCTATTTTCCTAAAATACCCTTACCAAACCAAAGCAGGTATTTTTGAACTTTTCTTAGCTTTTTGTTCCTTATTCGTATGGGTGTGGATGTCTTGGAATTTGGAGGAATGGTTACTACGAATGGCTGAGCGCCCTGCGGAAATGTGGGTACCGGGCATCGTCGCTCTAGTACTGATGTTAGAAGGTATACGAAAAGCCACTGGAAAAGTTATAGCTGGCCTTGTTATGGCAATTTTATTGTATGGATATTTTGGAAACTATTTGCCGGGTGTCTTTGAGGCCTCCGTTTTTCCACCCACAAAGACTGTTGTCTACCTTTATGCGGATCATAACGGAATTCCAGGTCTTGTGCTCCAAATCATCACAGAATTAGTTTTAGCCTTCATAATTTTCGGGAAGATGATGGAAGTCTCTGGAGCCATGACTTTTCTCAATGATCTTTCACTAGGTGTCATGGGCCATAGACGCGGAGGCCCAGCTAAAGTGGCTGTTGTCGCCTCCAGTGCTTTTGGTTCAATTTCTGGGTCCACCGTCGCTAATATTATGTCTACAGGTATTGTCACAATACCAATGATGAAAAAAACAGGCTTTCAATCAAAATATGCAGCCGCAATTGAAGCAGTCGCCTCCAACGGAGGGCAAATCGCCCCTCCTGTCATGGGAGCAACGGCCTTCATTATCGCTGAATTTCTTGAGGTGCCGTATGGTGACGTTGTGATTGCTGCTCTTTTGCCAGCAATTGTTTACTTCTATGTTTTATTTCTTCAGGTTGACGGTGTTGCAGCGAGGTTTGGACTAGAAGGCATTCCTAAAAACGAACTCCCCAAAATTGGAAAGGTATTGTTTTCGGGGTGGCCGTACCTTGTACCGTTAGCAGTAATGATTTATTTTTTGATTGGGTTGGGTTATCGAGCTGGTCTATCAGGGATGTATGCGTGTGGCATCCTTTTGGTTTTGATGATTTTGAAAAACCGACGATTTCCTAGCCGTCATGAGTGGTCAAGATTTTTTGTTGAAGGAGGGGAAAATTTACTCCCACTTTTGATGATTGGTGGGGGTGCTGGTGTAATAATTGGATTGATGAACAGTACAGGGTTAGGGTTTCAGCTTTCACTCGCATTAACAACCATTGCTGAAAATGCCGGTGTTTTTGCAATGCTCTTAATGACCGCTTTCATTTGTATAATACTTGGAATGGGAATGCCCACGGCTGCAGTCTATGTTGTACTGGTATCAATTGTAGCCCCTGCTTTAGTGGAAATGAAAATTCCTGAGTTGTCTGCTCACATGTTTATTTTCTATTTTGGCCTTTTGAGTATGCTGACCCCACCAGTTGCGGTTGCCAGTATGGTAGCAGCGGAGATAGCAGAAAGTGATATGTGGCAAACGGGCTTGCTAGGCTTGCAGCTTGCAGTTGCCGCATTTCTAATGCCCTTTCTCTGGGCATTTAACCCAGCTATGCTTTTAAAAGGTTCTTGGCTTTCTATTTTTTTGGTGATTGCTACAATGATACCAGCAGGCTTATTGATAGGCCAAATGTCACGTCTTGTTTCTAACAGATTAAAAGAAAAAATCATTGGTTTTAGTTGTTTAGCGATCGCCATATTAATTGGTAGTGCAACCATATGGATAGGGTCAGAAGATCTCCTGGTACTAATTCCAACTACCGTGGGTTTTATCATTTACCTAGGTGCGAAAAGGGTTGAAAACACACCCTTAACAAAAACCGACCTTTGATTTCAATAATACTCAACTTTAAGAGTCTGAGCAATTAACCAAAAGCTTAAACCAGTATACAAAACCAATAAGATTGTCATTGGTATTTGCCCTAAAATGGCAGCGCCACCATCCTTAAAAGAAAGTTGACCTGTCTGTGACCAACGTAAACCGCAATTATGTGCCCAACGACGATTAAAATAACCGAAGAATTTCACAACTGTTTTTCTGAAATTAATTCACGGTTAATAATGTAGCCTGCAGTCCCAAATAATTTCCAGAAGCAAAAATTTTCATTTGAACTTCAGTTTAGCAATAAGAATTGCTATTGCAAAAACCAAAGTTATCGAGTTAGCCAGCACTAAGGGGATGTCTTTTATGAAAATTCCATAGACCAGCCATAAAAGAATACCACTCGTCAGAACCAAAAACATTACTAAAGAGATGTCGGAGGTGGAGCGACTAGCCCATGCTTTGATTACTTGGGGTAAAAATGCTGCAGTCGTCATTACACCGGCAATAAGACCTAACCATGCATAATCGTCAATCCACATTTCACTCAAATTCTTCCTCCAGATATCTGGTTCCTCATTAATAAATGTTTACTAATCAGTTGAAACAGTTTTTAACAAGAAAAAATAAAAGTTATTCGGGAAACAATAAATTTGGTCCAATAGACCAATCAAATTTTCGACCATAGAATGTTAAAATCTATTCCGTGAACAGCTGAAATAATGCCAAAAAAAAAATTTGAACAAGTTTCGGTCTTGATAGTGGGGGGTGGTCCGGTCGGGCTTTCTCTGGCGATTGAACTGGGTTTGAGAGGAATTGATTGTATACTTATTGAGCAAAGAGGTGGTCATCCGGAAGTTCCAAGAATGAGCCAGGTGAGTGGCCGCAACATGGAATTCTGCCGCCGTTGGGGAATAGAAAAAAAAGTACGGGGAGCTGTTTGGTCGAGCACTCACCCACTTGATTTTGTATACGCTACAAGCTTAACCGGTGAAGAGTTAGCGCGTGTGAAAATTCCATCTTATCAAAAGAGAGGTAAACTCGATTATTCCCCGGAAGGAACGTGCGCGTGCCCTCAAATTTTCTTCGACCCCATTTTGGCAGAAAAAGCAAACTCATTACCTAAAATAAATATCCGTTATAAAAATCAGCTCAAATCATTTGAGCAAGATAATAGAAAAATTTCTGCTCAAGTTGTTGACCTAAATTCAGGCAAAAGTTTGGTTATCAATGCCAAATACATAGTCGGTTGTGATGGTAGTGGAGGAACCGTCAGAGAGGGATTAAATATTTTACTAGATGGGTTAGGAACTATTGCCACAAGCGTAAACATTTTTTTTCGGTCTTCCGAACTCGCCACCCTCCACGACAAGGGGTGGGCGAGGTTTTATCGTTTGATTGACGAACAAAAATGCTGGGCGGAATTGATAGCCATTGATGGCAAAGAACTCTGGCGTCTTACAGTTTTTAATGACCAGACGCCTGACAAGACGGGACGTAGTTACCTGCAAAAAATGGCTGGTCAAGATTTTTCATACGAAGTCATAGATGTTTCTCCATGGGAACGCCGAGATTATTTAGCTCAAAGTTTTCATAGTAACAGGGCTTTCATCGCCGGGGATGCTGCCCAACAATGCTCTCCCACAGGCGGCCTGGGTATGCATACAGGTGTTTGTGAGGCCGTAAATCTTGCATGGAAGATAGAAGCAACTCTCCAAGGCTGGGGAGGAACAAAGCTACTTGATACTTATGAGGAAGAATGTCAACCAATTGCTAATAGGAGTGTTGAGCTTTCGACAGATTCTTTCAACGCGATTGCTGCATTACCGGGTGATAAGGATTTTCGTAAAGCAATTAAGTCGGGAAAAGATATTACACGAGGCTTAGCAGTACCTGATGAATTAAGAACACAACTCTGTTTTGACAATTCACAAATTTGTATTCGTGACGAGGATCATACAAAAAAATGGGATAATGCTTTAGCAAATACAGAGATACAATTAGCCCGACCAGGGGCAAGGGCACCACACGTATGGATTAACGAAGGAAAATCCATATTAGACCTTTTTGGAACCCATTTTACATTGTTGTGTATTGGAAAACCGGAAAAAGACGGAGAAACCATGGAATTAGCTGCGACTAGGTACAGGGTCCCTTTTAAAGTTCTGGCAATCAATAACCCAAATATTACCGTTTTGTATAAGAAAAATTTTGTTCTTGTGCGCCCAGACGGACACATTGCATGGCAAGGTAACCACCCACCACAAGCGCCCGAAAAAATAATAAAACAGGTTGTTGGGGCATAGAACACCCAAATTAGGATTTAAATTGGGTAGCCTTGTTAAGGAATGTTTAGGTATGTAATGCTAAAAATTATTTTTGAAAAATTTCGGATGTTATTTGTTTTATAAAAATCGTCAGTGTAATTATACTAATAACAAAAATCAAAGGGAGGCTGTAAATGAAAAAAATTGCTCTCATCATCCCATCGGTAATCGCCATTAGCGGTATGCTCCTGGTGAGCACTGCTAGTCTAGCTGCTCAAAAGATTTACACGTTGAAAGTGGCGAGCTTTACACCCAAAAAATCAGCTACCTCGCGCTGGTTCGAAAAAGCCAAGAAAGACTTGGCCGCCAAATCGGGCGGAAAGCTGGTACTTGAAATGTTTTATGGCTCTTCAATGGGGCCAATGCCTAGGCATTATGATCTCGCGCGCAAGGGTGTCGCCGATATGGCATTCTTCCAGCATGGTGTTACCCGCGGGCGTTTTCCGCTGGTCGAGCTGACACATAGCCCCTATCTAGTACCTTCAGGGGCTACCGGATCAATCATTGCAACCAAGATCGCCGCTGACCTGAAAGAAAAGTATTTTGCCAAGGAACATAAAGGTACGAAGCTTATCTGGATTGTCTATAACCGGCCATCTGGGGTCTATGATGCCGACAAACCAATCACCAAACTTGAAGACCTGAAAGGCCGCCGCTACCGGGCACCAACTCCTACCGATGTTGCGGTCATGAAAGAGCTGGGAGCTCTACCGATTGGGATGCCGGCGACCCATATGGCTGCTTCTCTCCAAAAGGGGACAATTGATGGAGTTGTGACCGATCCAATGGGAATTTTTTCGTTCAAGCTCGGCACGCTGGTGAAGAACTATACGGATATGTTCAACTCGGTAATCAGCTTTGGTCTCGTTATGAACAACAAATCCTATGCCAATTTGCCCAAGAAATATCAGAAATTAATCGATCAACTCGGTACCAAAGAAAGCGCCGTCGCGATGGCCACCATGTCATGGTCTGATTTCCCGGTTTTCACAAAGTATATGGGCAAACAGAAAATTAAGTCAGTCAAGATGAGTCCTGCAGCCGACAGGGAAATGCGTGCCATTGGCCAGAAGGTCATGTCGAAGCGCATCTCAACGATGGAAAAGAAGGGTCTGCCAGCTAAAAAGGTGTTTGGTGAAATGAAAGCATTGGCCGCCAAATACATCAAATAGGCCGAATACTTCTCTCCAAACAGACGATCGAATGATTAGCATCGTCACGGCGGCGGCGCGGTTCCTAACACGCGTCGCTGCTATTTTCCTGCTGGCCATGGTGGCGATCAATGTCATCGATGTCGCGCTGCGTGAAAGTGTCAATGCGCCAATCTTTGGCACCCATGAGATCGTCGTTTTCATGCTTGCCGCCGTGGCGTTTCTTGCCATCCCAGATGTATTTCTGCGGGATCAGCACATCACTATCGAGCTCATCGATCAGATTATCCCCGACCGAGCGGTTCACTGGCTACGCGCCTTCGGGACGCTATGCGCACTGGTTTATGTTGGACTACTTGCCTGGCACATGGTGGCGCCAGCAATGGACTATATCGAATTCAACGAGATCAGTATGGACTTGCAAATTCCACTAATCTGGCAGGCCAGCCTTATTCTGACCGGCATTGCCTTCGCGCTGATTACCGCGCTGGTCTTACTGCTGCGTGATGTTTCGCGAGCACGGTACAATACCGAAAACGGTCTAGAAGAATGACACCGCAAGAAATCGGTGGCATCGGTATCCTAGCGCTTATTGCGCTAAGCCTTCTGCGCGTGCCGCTGGGCGCCGCTATGGGGCTGGTCGGGCTCACTGGATATGCGGCAATTGATGGCTGGGACAAAGCCTTTATCGTCTTTGGCACTACGCCTTACGACCTCACCCACTATTCCTTTTCGGTACTGCCACTGTTTATCCTGATGGGGATTGTTGCGACACGATCCAACATGTCTTATGAGCTTTTCCAGGCGGCGAACGCAGTTTTCGCAGGCAGGCGGGGTGCGCTCCCGATGGCCACAATCGGAGCCTGTGCAGGTTTCTCGGCAATCAGCGGTTCCTCACTGGCGACCGCCGCAACTTTTACCCAGATAGCCGTCCCGGAGATGCGGCGCTATGGCTATGACGAAAGGCTTGCAACGGGTGCAGTTGCCTCCGGCGGCACGCTAGGCATTCTTATCCCGCCTTCTGTCATCATGGTTATCTATGCGCTCGCGGCTGAAGAGTCCGTCCCGATGCTGTTTGCTGCGGGGATGATCCCCGGCCTTATCTTAGTGGTTCTGTTTATGATGGTTGTATGGGTGATGGTACGGATACATCCGGAATGGGCCCCCGAAGGCCCGAAGATGGAAATACGTGAACGGCTTATGGCTATAGTCGCAATGTGGAAGCTAATCCTGCTGTTTAGCATCGCCGTTGGCGGCATCTATGCCGGTTGGTTCAGCCCGACCGAAGCTGCCGGCATCGCATCCTTTGTTGCCATTGTTATCGCCTTCGCGACGCGCCAACTCACATGGAGCGGCCTCTATGACTGCGTTATGGAAACGCTACGAACCACGGCAATGCTGATGTTTATTATTGTTGGCGCTTGGATTTTCGCCTATTTCGTGGTCCAAACCCGTCTGCCCAATGCGCTTATCGATATAATTAATTTTTTCGAGCTAGCACCCTGGGCAGTGATCCTGATGATTTTAATTTTTTATATCATATTAGGCTGTGTTCTTGATGCCGTTGCAATCATTTTGGTAACAGTCCCGGTGTTCCTGCCTGTAGCGGTAGCCTTAGGCTATGACTCTGTCTGGTATGGGATTCTCATGGTTGTAGTGGTCGAAATAGGTCTGATTACACCCCCAGTAGGTTTAAATATTTTTGTGATGCGGGCACAACTTCCAGATATTGCCCTAACAACAATGTTTCGCGGTATTGCGCCATTTCTAATTGCGGATGCAGTACTAATTTTGTTGTTACTCCTGTTTCCACAAATTGCACTATGGTTGCCTAGTTTATTGTTTTAACTTGGTTTTTATCCCTTTATCAAAAAAAAATTTTATTTTCGTTTCAAGTAATTCTGTAAAGAGAAAAAGTAAAATTCTAATCGTAGATACCAACCTTAACTGCCCTAATATACGCAGAAAAACCCTGTCGTTTTTTTCCGTCGACAGGGATTAAAGGGTGTGATCTCAGAAAAAATTATATAAGTTTGTAAAGAAGGATCGGTTATTCAGATACCGCAAGTAAAACATTATCAAGATCAGACAAAAAATGTTGGGCGTAAGGCGCATTTTTTTCAAACATTTCCAAACGTGCTTTTCCCTCTGGACCGATACCTACGCCAGGGGGAGTAAGGTTCTGATTACGCTCAATCATGGCATTTTGACTGTCCTTGAATGCTCCTATGCTTTCCACTTTGAACCCAAAATGATCCGGCCCCGACCGTGAAATTCCCGTATTAGCGTAATTAGTGATATCCCAGGGAGCCAACACTACAGTCATACGTCCATCTGTCACATAGTAGTTTTCGTCGCCCTCTTCCTTATTAGCTAGACTAAGTTCCAAAACGTCACAGTAAAACTCGGCACATTTTTCTGGATTAAGGGTCCGGAGAGCAAAATGACTTATATGTCGAGGCTGGTCCCATTCGCCATCAGCGTAAATATCTTTTCTGTTTTCCATACTTTTTTGAGAAAGATCAAAAATATTCCCATCCGGATCATGAGTGGTAATACCAGCAAATGGTCGGTTTCCCGGACGTTTTAACCAATTAACCTCTGGATATTTCTTTCCCATGCGGTCAAAAACTTTGTCAACGTCTTCAACTTGGACGCCAAAATGATCTAAACCTCCCGGCCGACCAGGCCGCCTAGGGTTAATGTTAAGCCCTACATACCCATCTCCAACTGTGACCGCACTCTGCGGCCGTGCATTGGGAGACGTTTTCATCCCAAAAAGCACCTCATAAAACTTACCGAGCATGGCGTAGTTGGTGGACATCATTGCGACATGGTTGATTTTAGCAAACATTGGCTTTTCCTTTTGTACAATCTCACACGATGTTACATTAATGTTGTCAAAAATATAATGGTTTTTTAGCCAACGCCCGCTTTGTTCCAACCTTTGGGAATAGAATGGTTTTGACTAAATAAACCAATTAGGCTGCCCAAAGAAACTTATTGTTTCAGCTGCACGGGTAAAGACCATGGAAACTACAGGTCAGCCATGCCGAATAAAGTCCCTTAAAATTCTCAATCCTTTTCGTAAAGCTTTATCATCAGTGGTAAAAGCTACCCGGACATAGTGATCGCAGGAAGGACCAAACGTAATACCGGGTACTACAGCGACGTTAGTTTCTAAAAGTAATTTCTTCGCAAATTCAAGGGAGCCCTTTTTGGCATGACGATCCGTAATATTTACCAAAGAATAAAAAGCTCCCGCTGGTACAACCGGTAAAAGCCCTGTATTGCCAAATTCTTCAACCAAAACATCTCTACGGCGACGATAAATTTCTCTGAAATCCATAACACAATTCTGATCTGCAGAGAGAGCAACCTCGTAGGCTTTTTGTGATATGGACGGCGCACATGAGGCAACGGGTTCCTGCAGGGATGCTACAACATTTGCCAAATCTGATGGGCAAATGACATAACCCAGTCTCCAGCCGGTCATTGCATAACTCTTGGATGCTCCCGAAATTAAAAAAAGCTGATCCTCCAAACCATAACTAGCAGCGGAAACGTGTTCTCCTTCGAAAACTATATCTTCGTAGACTTCGTCACTAATAACGTACAAGCCGTATCGTCCTGCCAATTCAAAAATTTCTTTCATGGTCTGATGAGAAAACACTACGCCCGTAGGATTTCCAGGCGAATTTATCATAATTGCTTTAGTTTTATCAGTTATCAATGTTTCCACCTGGGAAGCACTAGGTACAAAACCAGATTTTAAATCCAAGTTAAAACGTACTGCCTTGGCACCGGCTAAGTGAACGATGCTTTCGTAGTTTGGCCAACCTGGATCTGGAACCAACACCTCATCTTCAGTATCAGTTACAGCCATCAAAGCCCCAAACAAACCACCGACAGCTCCCGTTGTAACCACCACTTGTTCTGGATCAACCTTACAACCTGGACGGTTGGATACGTGCTCCGCTATTCCAGCTCGTAGAGTTGGTAGACCGGGATTTGGGGTATATTTGGTAAAACCCTCTTTGACAGCATTAAAAGCCCCCGTAATGATATGTTCGGGAGTTGAAAAGTCAGGTTCTCCAATCTCCAAGTGTATAACATTTTCACGTGTAGAAGCCAGCGCCATTATTTCGCGAATTGCGGACCGGGGCATACTTAATGCTCGCTCAGCAGCAGCTCTTCTTGTCATGTAATTCTCTTAAAAAAGGTTAGGAGTTTTAAAATTAAACCATTCCATTGATTCATATGGGTGACGTTAAGTTTATTATCCTGTTACCAGTCTAGCTAGCCTCTTTTCATAAATTATTAATTTCCCCGAACTCTGAAAAAAGCCAACAAATTTTTTTCAAATTCCATAAAGAAAATTTTTAAATGTGTAAAATTGACGGATGCATTGCCTACCGGTTATCGTTTGTCCCAATTCTTTTTGTTCTGGTTCAATTGACTAAACAAAATCAATTCAAAAACCTTGGATTACTAACTAAATCGGACACTCGGCAGAAATGCTTTTGATAACCGAAAAAATTGCCGCAGACCTACTCAGCATCTCTGACGTAAAAAGGAGCATAATCAATGCGTTGGAACAACAGGCCATGGATCAGGTTTCACAATCAGAGCCAAGAAGTCTTTTTCTCAATTCCAAAGATAAAAGTAACCGTTACCATGTTAAAGGGGCTTACCTTTCCAAAGACTTAGTTGTCGGTTTTCGTGTAAGGGAATATTCGCATATCCCCACTCATTCAGCGGAAATGCAATTAATTTTATTGAGCCACTTAAAAACCGCTGCGTTTTTAGGCTTAGTGAGTTGTGACCGTTTAAGCGAATTGCGCTACGGTGTCATGGTAGCATTGACAATCCAATCATTACGCAAATCATCAAGTAAAAAACTAGCTCTGATTGGTGCCGGAAATCTTGCTCGTGTGGCAATGCAGGCAATTCAAGCAATATCTCCCTTTAGTTCAGTAAGAGTAGCATCTCGGTCAAAAAATACTCGGAAAAATTTTTGTGACGAAATGGCAGCTAATGATATTCCTGACATCAAACCTGCAGCCTCCATTGAAAGTGCTTGTCATGACGCTGATGTAATTTTGACAATTACCAATGCTGAAGCTCAGTTAATAAAAAGCATTTGGTGTAATCCTGGGTCTTTACTAGTAACAACGGGTGGACGACAAGAATGTGAGCCAGAAGCAATTTTAAGCGCGGATAAAGTTTTTATAGATGATTGGGACCAATGCGCTGTTTTAGGTGATTTGGCAACGTTATACATACAAGATAAATTTGGACCGGAAAACGTGACAGCAACGTTGGCAGCGGCTGTTACCGGCCGTCATCCCGGACGGGAAAACGACAACGAACGAATAGTAGCTGTCCCACAAGGTTTGACATCACTTGATGTAGCACTTGCTTATTCGATTTTTCAGGTTGCAATAAAGGAAAATTTGGGAACACATGTTAAGTGGCCCTAAATGCATATTAATATCCTCAGACATAGTTAACTGTAATCTTATTTGGAGAAGAAAAATGTATGGATGGAGAGGAAGAATTGGCGTTATCATTCCTGCGGATAACGCAGTGATGGAACCCGATTTTCACAGATTAGCTCCTGAAGGTGTTTCTGCACATGCGGCACGCCTCCAAAAGTGTCCAAGACCAGAAATGCCAATTGCTGCTTTAGAGCTCGTCAAGACATTCCTTGAAACACACGTAGACATAATTGCTTATATGTGTGCGGCGAGTAGTTTCGTTATGGGCCCAAACGGTAATAAAAAACTTTGCAAACAACTTTCAGAAATAACTGGCGGGCTCCCTGCATTAACTGCAACTACGGCAATGATCGAAGGTTTTGAAGCTGTAGGCGCCAAGCGAATTGCAATTATCGCCCCGCATCCCCCTGAGATTGTCAAAAAATTAAGCGAATATATTGAGGAATCTGGGTTTTCAGTCTCCAGCGCAACCGGTCTCGGACTTGACATGCCAGCTATTAACAACACGGTACCGAGTGAGATCTATAGAATTGTACGTGACCTAAACATTACCAATGCAGATGCAATTTTTATTGCTGCCACAAACTTTAGGTCTATCGATGTCATTGAAGCCATTGAATCAGACATTGGCTTACCCGTCATTACATCTAACCAGGTAGTAATGTGGAAGGCATTGAGAAAACTCGGAATAGCCGAAAATCCATCCGGCTACGGACAATTGTGGGACGCCTGATGTTCATCAAAATTTTTCAAGATTAATTGACAGAACTTAGATAAAACAAAAACAGAAAACACTCAGTTTCTGAATGATTTATGTTCACTTTTTGAATTAAATTATTATGAGTTTGGTTTTAAGAAAATGCCGGACGGCCGCCCAATCACCTTTCCTTTTTCAGCTATACTTTTTCCGTGCAAGAGAACATGGGTTACGGCACCTTGTACCTTTCGCCCCGAAAAAGGAGAAAAACCGGACTTGCTAAATTGATCCTCATCCCGAATTTCTGTGATTGTTGCTTTGTCAATTATGATTAAATCCGCATCCGACCCAGAAAGAAGAGCCCCTTTACGAGGGTATAGACCGAATAGAAAGGCCGGCTGGTAGGAACACGTCCGAACTATATCGTTGAAGCTTAATATTCCAAGTTCCTCTAGTTCTATCATTGAGGTACAAAATGTCTGAAGCCCGGGTAACCCCGGAGCCGTTAGCCAAATATTCTCTTTACCCTTCTCTTTTTCTTCAATCGTATGGGGCGCATGATCAGTTGCAACAATATCAATTACTTTATTCCTTAACGCCTCTCTAAGAAGTTTTACCTCTGTTTCGGGACGTAAAGGAGGAATGACTGCAGCAAAACAACCTAACCGAGCTGCATCGGTTTCAGTGAGCAATAAATTATGAGGTGTCACTTCAGATGAAATTTGTGAATGTTCAGAAAAACGTTGGAGCATTTGCACGCTGTCGTTACAACTGATTTGACGTAAATGGGCGCGGATCCCGGTTTCGGCAGCTATAACACAGGCTCTGGCAACACCGAGTACTTCAGAAATAGGTGGCCGCACTTTGTTAAATGCGTGTATGTCCGGTCGACAACTTTCCCTAGTTTTTTTCAAAAGGTTTTCAGTAATGGATGGTGAACCTGCAGTTATTCCTGCTACACCATGGACTTCCTTTATACGCTGCATAAGCCCCAATAATTTGTCATCATCATAAACTATGAAATCCGGACGCCCGCCCGCCAGAAAAATCTCAAAGGAAATTGCACCGAGTGATGATAAAACCTCAATATCGCCGTCTTTTGGGCCCACAGCTGCTTGCAAAGCCACATCCACATAAGCTTTATTTTTTATGAGTTCACGTTTTTTTTCAAAATCTTCTTTACTTGCAGTCCAGGGGTCATCTGTAGGCATATCCATTACAGTTGTTACACCACCTGCCGCAGCAGCCATCGTCCCAGAAGAGAAATCCTCCTTATATTCAAATCCAGGTTCACGTAAGTGTACGTGGGCATCTACAAACCCAGGTAAAACAAGCTTGCCGGTAGCATCTATTACTTTGTGACCAGATACATTTTCACTGGGATCTAAGATCGCGGCCACTTTGCCGTCTGAAACCGCTATAGTTCTCAGTTCACTTGTGACAGGCCCTACAACGACACCGTTTTTTACTAAGAGGTCAAACATTCGACCTTACCGGCACACATTGCTTCTGTAAAAGTGAACCGTAATCTGAAATCCTGTCACTTATTCTGCATGCCCTCAAACACCTCCACATAAGTGCCTGATTGGTCGAAATCGCAGGCTTTCCTAAATCCTCTTCTAAAAATTTTAAACTTTCAATAGACCGAAAATCTGTTGCCAGAACACAAATTGCTTCAGCCTTCTCATGGTCAGCTTCCTTAGCCAATCGGTATGCCGTTAACGGTGGCAAACGACAAACCTCTAATGAATTCTTCACAGTAACGTTCTTAAGCGCAACAATTTCTATATCAGCCGACTTAAAAAGAGGATAGAGGAGATTATTGATCGAGTCCGGATAAGGAGTGGCTAAGGCAACACGTGAAACGCCGAAATTATGCAATGCATCCAGAGTAGCATGTGCCGCCGTAAATACCGGTTTACCAGTTTTTAATTGAACCATCTCTTGAAAATTTTGGGTCCAATTCTCTCCCTTGACCAAACTTGTTGCCAGGCAGGCATAAGCAATCACGTCCATTCCTCCAACCGCAAGCTCCTCCACAGCCCTGTGAGAATTTTCCACCATTTTTTCAATACCCTCAGCCGTAAGGCCAAAACTTCTGATTCGAGCACCGAAGGCAGAAACTCCAAGAGGCATGATTTTTG
>Ga0310342_100001758_pt1 | contig 13624 bp, 15 predicted proteins | sample S15DNA20500_MG_FD_206155 | JGI IMG/M metagenome (GOLD analysis project Ga0310342, IMG submission 206155) | Marine microbial communities from station ALOHA, North Pacific Subtropical Gyre - S1503-DNA-20-500_MG | ecosystem: Environmental > Aquatic > Marine > Oceanic | place: Pacific Ocean: North... | reverse complement strand
AACCAGAAATTTTCATAACTCTCATTAGCCGTTGCCTCGCCGGCGATCCGACATTTCGCCCGCGAGATCCCATTCCACACAATCGAATTGACTTGCTTCCGATTACTGTATATCGCTTGAACATTCCCCGACGGCGATTCCGTCGCCATCGCGTCCGACTCATACCATCCCTTGTCCGCCGGACCGAATAGGCTATTCATAGGCGCATCAGGTAGCCAAATGCCCTTGGCTTGACTGGCGCCCGTATACGTCGCCGCGCCGGAAAGATTCCCTTGAGTAAATCCGAGTAAATCGCGGAATGTGGTATTCGTCCAAACGATTGAAAAATTCCCCGTTGTATTCGCGATCGTAACTTTCCCGGTGCCATCCTCGCCCGCGGCGATCGTCACCGCATAGGTATCGTTCATTTCGTCCAATAAATGATCGGTGATATCAGTGACAAACGTAGATCCGGATCCGCCGGTTCCGGTGTATACCGAACTCCAAAACGACTTTTCCGCCGCCGTGACCGTCACAACGGTATCGCCACCGCCCGAAGCCTCGTTAACCGTCATCGCATAGCCGCCCGTAGGGACTTCAATGATTCGTTCGATTTTCCCGTTTCTGATTGCCATTAGCCAAACTCCACCACGGTTTCGCCGGCGCCGAGCCGGTTCGCCTGAGAAAGTATATCATTTAATCGATGCGCCCGGCGCCTCGCCGAATCCGACTCGAAATCCGCGCCCAAAATGATCGTTTGTTGGCGTGAACCACCTCCGCCGCCCCGCGCCATCGCGCCCGCCGCCGTACTCGGCGCGCCACCGCCGCCGATCTCCCTCGATAAAGCGCCCGCCACCGCCGCCGCCGCGCCGAATTTCGCGGCACTCGTGAAATACGCCGACGAACTACCCAACGTCGGATCTACCAACGCCGCGATCCCGTATGCCGTATATTTCAAAGCCTCCGCCGCCGATTGCATCGCGATCGACTTTAAAATTTCCTTCGTCATCCGTTTAAACGCGGCGCCGACTGATTCCGTTCCATCAATCCACGCCCCAAACGACCCCACGACCGCCTCATTTAAAGCGCCGTAGGCGTTCGCAATTGTGAATATATCGTTCGGTTCGCCGAACATGGACGCGAGACGCTCTTTTCCGGTAGGACCTTCGATGGCCCCCTTTTCGACCCCTGGAACTTCAAATCCGCCGAACGGTTTTCCGAGAAAATCAAAATCCGTAGGCGCATCGATACTAACTCCGGGATATTCCTTCTCTCCGGTCGGTATGATGCCGGCGAAAGTTATCGGAACCTTTTTCGGGCCTTTACCTGGTTTCTTTTTGTCTTTTTTGTCCGACGGTAAATCACCGAGCGAGAATTTTTCAACGCCGGTCTCCTCCGCGATCATATTCCAAACCGTCCACGCTTTTGCGACCTTTTTATAATATGACTTACCTTGCGCCGTGGTAATAAAACCCGCTTCTTTCATCTTACCTAAGCGTTGTTGAACGGCGCCGCGCGGATCTGATCCTTGTTTCAGAAGGTTTAAGACGATCTTGTCGAGGGTCGTGAACATTTCAAAGGCCGCCTCTGTCATCGATTGGCCCCACATATCCATGGCGATCGACGGAATCACGCCCATCCCCGTGCTCTCGTCGATCGTATCCTGCATCCCATACGCGATCGCCTCTTGCGGCGACGCGGCGATCCACTTTTTCGTCTCCTTCGAATGTTTTACGAAAACGCCGCCGAGCGCCTGCCCCGCCGCTTTTCCCCATCCCACTATGTTTTTCAAGTTAGTAAGAACTCGCGCCAACCCGTTAACCAATGGTGGCAAAACATCGTTCGCAAATTCCCCCCACGCTAGCGCGAGATTATCGGTGGAGTTTTTAAGCGCCGTCATCGTTCTATTGACGTCATCGCCGGCGATACCAAGATCACCGCCAAACGCGGCGATGTGTTTATCCGCTTCTTTCAAAAGCGCCGTCATCGCCTCCGTGGATCCAGACGCCGCCTTAATATTAACCCCGAATTTTTTCAATCCTTCGACGTTTAATTCAACAAATGCCCGCGTCACCTCTTTTTGTACTTCGTTGTAGTCGTTCCCCTCTTTTCGGAGAGCGAGCATGAATTTTTGCGCCTTTTCCATTTGGGCGCCGGTCATTTTCATAGCGCCGTTCAATAGCGCGGATTCCGTAGTCAAAAGATCGGTATCCGATACCAATCCCTGCGACGCTTTTCGTAATTGTTCGAGATTTTTACCGGCGCCCGACGCTAAGACCTGCTGACGCTTCGCATATGCCTCAAAACCCGCTTTTAATGTAACGTAAGCACCCGCGACGACACCCACCGCGAGCGCCACTTTCCCCATCGTCCCGATCTGATCGTCGAGTTTTTTATTCTGTTTTTCGAGACCGTCGATCAATTCCCGCTGGCGATCCTTTTCGATCCCCTTTAATTCGCGAAGTTTCTTTTTATGATCCTTGGTATCGGCTTTAAATTCCGTTACCACTTTACTGACTACGTCACCGATCCCCATTTGAAACCTCATTCATCGCGCGCGATTCGAGATCCCCGATCGCCGCTTGCAAAATTTCCAAACAATCAAACAGAAGCCCCGTTAACGGTTCGCCCTCATATCGATCCGACAAACACCCGCGTTCCCAATGGAGTCGCGCGCGCGCCGTCTCGATCACTTGCGGCAATGTAATCAGATACCCCGGACAAACATCAGAAGAAACACCCGCGCCCGGTGGCGTCGGAAATCCCGGACCGAGCCTATCCGCCGGCGCCATCAAACCACAATTCCAACGCGCCCGCCCGATCTCCGGCACCGACTCCAGACACCGGGAGCAATCGAGATATTCGCGCGCGTTCGGATGATTTTCACGTTCCATTTTTGATCTTTTATAGTGGATCGTCGGCAATAGCCGAAGACCCGCAATCACAAAGGGCTAGGCGCCACCGCCAAAATTGCCCGAACCCCTAATTCGTTGACCAATTCCCCATCTTCAATATCATCTAAAAAATCCATTGTATCATCCGCGATTATTTGGGTTTTGTATTCCTTCGAATATTTAGTATCCACGAAGAACGATTTCCCCTCGGTATCAGATAAATTCTCAATTCCTAAAAGGCAAACTTGCGCCGCGAGAAATACCCCGGCGCCACTCGGCAAACCGCTCTCCGTGACCGTACTTCCGACTTTTTGCAATAATTGCCGTTTCGCGTAGCCGCGCAAATGTTTCAATCGAAAAAGTGTAGGTGATTCCCCCGACTTGATCGGGATCTTTTCGTGATCTCCGGTTTTCAAATATTCTTCCCATATATCGCTAAATCCTTCCGCATCCTGATCGATCGCGGGATCTTTGGAAAATAAAACAACATAATCAGAAACGAGTGTGGACGTTGATCCGATTTTTATCATTCTATTATCCCATCGCCAAAATGAAATTCGCGCGTTGTATCGCCGTAGACGTCGCCGAACTTGTAACCGCTCGACAGCTAATCGACTGCGAATTGATACCCTCGCGATCCGCTTGAGTAGGCCGCGCCCCGGTTATATGGCATTTAGGAAAGTAGAACCCAACCGTGCCACCGTCGCGACCCGCCGAACATGTGTACAGCGCATGTTTAAATGTTTGCGACCCTTCCGCCGTATTCCAAATATCTTCGAAAGTAGTAGTATTCGCCGCCTCCGCGTCAATCGTGAAATCAAACGACGCCTGGCATTTTGTTCGTTTCGCTCCGACGATCACTTGATGAGCATTCGACGCGCCCGGACCTTTTAACTCCGTCACCGCAAAATCGAGATTCAAAGTAAAATCGCGAATCGCATACGTCGCGCGCGTATCCGTTCCGAACGTTTGAAAAAAGAACGAACCCGCCGCCACCGGCGATGGTACGAAAGAATTTACACTCGTAGTACTCGGGAAAGTTGAATTGAAAGACGACCATCGCGCGACGGACATTGTGATATCAATTTTCGGGATTTCGCCCGGACTCAGACCACTAATTGCGATCCCGGTCGGATAGCATCCGAAGCACCTGTAACTTTGATTCGCCGTAACGATCTCAATTCGCTGAGATGTTATCGAAGAAGAAACACCTGATTCGTATGGGTAAATCATCGCCGGTGCATAAATGACGTCGCCGGTCTCAGGAGTACCCCCGAGCGCAGTATGTAAAGTCATTGTGGACGCCGCATTAACCGCCGCAAATTGGCCTTCGCCTTTCCCGTCGCCCAACGCTCCGACGCGTATAAGCCCGCCGTTATTCACGGTAACGCCGGTGGTCGAAAATTGGGAGGTACTCGTCACCGAATCGACCGTTCCCCCGTCGCTTGTCGCGTCGAGATCACCAATACACCGCGAAATAAAATTCTCTTCCGCCGTCGCTGAAATCGCGCCAGTGGTCGCGCTTCCGTGGCCGCACAAGTAGAGGCTAACAGTAAACGAGCCTCCCTGAACGCCTCTCATGGGCAACGCCGCGTCATTCTGAAATTGCACGACCGGATCTACAATTTCCATATTTTGCGTCAGACCGGACACATCGATCGGCGCAATTATTTCTAATCTTTCGTCGAAACTCGTGCTCACCTCCCCGAATGAACTTTCATCCGCGAAATTGAACGCCCCTAATTGTGATGGATTTCCCATTATCTACTCCTATAAAATCGAAAAACAAACGTCATATTTAAAAACGTGACGCCGTCCGCGTCCTCTGTGTCAAAACTTTCCAAAACCGCATGTGCGTCAGTGTATATTCCACCGCCGCCGAGACCGATATTTTTATCGATCAAAAACTGATCCGATAAAATCACGTCCCCCATATCTCGCAAATTTTCATCCCCAAATCGGAAATCCTCAGGATATGCGATCGTTATTTCCTCGCGCCCTTCGATGAAATTTTGATCGTTATTCGTGACGATCGGCGCCGTATATTCAAATAAATCCAGGATGTCAAACCGCCGAAAACACGCTTGGGGATTTTCCACCGCCCACACGCGAAAATCTTGTTCCGCCCGGTGACGAAGGAAAAGAACACTCGCCAAACTCGTCGGCGCGATCCCCTCGATCGCCGAGAATTGAGACGCCCGGACCGCGCTATAGGTCGTGGTGCTCATGCGAAGGTGTGCCCGTGACCCTGCAAAGTTGTTGTCGCCAAGGTGACAATGTCATCGATGTCGGGGAATACATCGACAGTTTCCTTGAGGTGTAATTGATGCGCCTCATGCCCTCCAAGTTCAGGTAATGGGATCATCACCACAGTCCCGCTCGGGTCGTAGCAATCAAACAAGACGCTATAGGTCCATTTCGAATCCGCGAAATTTACTTTTAAAGAGCTGATGTCTGACTTGGTAGGTGTTCGTAATTCCATTTTAAAACCTTAATCGTTATGAAACGGATGATGACTCGAAAAGCCTACTCCATTCCCATCGGGGGTGAGATGATTCGCATTGCTCGAATGGTCTTTAATTTTTATCGTCCCGCTATCATCTATGGGATCGCCTTTCCAGTAGCCAACTAATCCCGCCGTTGTTGGGTCGATATCCTTGTCGAAATTGTTTCCAATTTCAGCGGTTGACCTAGCGGTGTTCCATAATCGCACTTCGGCTATCCTTCCGTCGTACTGGTAGGTACTTGCATCCGTACTCGAATCAAAATTACCTAGAACCATTTGGGCGTCGTTATCGTGTACCGCAGATTGCACAGCCCCAAGCCCGCCATGCTCCCATGACACGTTGCCGCTCGCGGTGGTTAACAAATCGCCGTCCATAAACAACCCGTGTTGAAGCTTTGTAGTCAATTGCGAAACGTCATAGACCCAAGCGAAATGGGTCCACACTGATGACTCAAAACGATACGTCGTCGCAGAAGTAACGTTATTCGTTACAGTGCTGCTCCAGTACTGATATTTAAAAGAGTGATTACTGCCGCCATACGTCCCATCAGAAGAAACACCGACACGAAAATACCGTCCGTAGGTATACGTGTAGTCACGAACTTCCCAAGCCAGACTAGAACTGGCGAACTTTGCAAGCACTTCATTCAAATTAGAATCGAGGTCTCCGTAACACCACCAGAATTCGACAGTGAAATCCGAACTCCCCCAAGTCCAAGCCGCATCGTCCGCGTGCCTCGCTGCGTTAATTCCGGAGCCCTGTGTACTCGTGAACGAACTAGAACTTTGTGAAATTTTAATACTTCGTTTTTCATCAGGTTTGCGGACCGCAATAGTCGGAACATAGCCCGCGTATTTTGGTTCCAAATCGTTATTATGGCGCCCGCCGTAATCCTTAAAATCCGTCGTTAAAGGCCAATAGCTTTGGAGCCCCTCTTCACCGGGAACAGGGTGTACGGTCATCAATTCTTTCATTCTATCAGTACTTAAAATTCCTTTATAAACTGCGACGTGCCTGTATTCCGCATCGTGCGGATAAGTGTTCGAACCGCTATCATGCCCGCCAATGGCGAATCCTTGCGTTGCGTCTACATTGATTGCCGTCAAGCCCGCCGCGCCAGTCACCGAACCATTATCCAATAGTTGACCATCAACGACGCATTTAAATTCGTCGGCGAGAGCGCTCTCGCTTACGTCCCACGATAACGCGATATGGTGCCATCCATTCGGGTTCCAATTGTTTCCTTGCGTAAATGTCCAAATCCCGGCAGTAACAATTCCGTGGCCGGTGGAATAATTGTACGTGTAAATCCGTTGTTCATTTCCTGACGTATACCAATATATAGCGTACCCGGACCCCTTCGAGAGCATCAACGTCCAGAGGTTCGGTGTTGCAACGGGCTTGATATGCCAGCTCCAAGTCATACCCGTGACGCCTGCATCGTTCAGCCCGTTGCTGGTCGCATGGTCAACACGTAAGTACTTATGTTGCGACGTTGTCACGTTATCCATGAGCGTCGATCCCTCTGGTATTCGTTGATGAAACATCGTCATAGCAAAACCCCCTTATCCTAATCCGTAGCCAATTGAGCAGATAAACTCCTCACTGCCTCCCGATGCATTTGCACAGATAACGTGAACGACATCCTTAGCCGCTGCGCTTGTACTTAATGCGGGATTTGCTCCGCCTGCAAAATGGAAAGTTGCGGGCCATGTTGCGACTCTCCCACCCGTACCGTCCTGTGTTATAATGAAATACCACTGATTTCCCAAAGTCGCGTTACTGAATGCAAGGGTGAAATCATGCGCCGCCGTTAGGTGGTAGATATTCCCGGCCGATAAATCCGCCGTGATCGAGACCGCCGACGTTAGAACGGTATTCCCGGTTGTTTGTCCTCCGCCAGCCGCCGCCCATTCCGGTGCTGTAGCACCTGAGTTCATCGTCAGTACTTCGCCCGCCCCACCTTTTCCAAGCCGCGTTAAAACGTTGCTTGTTCTGTAGTAGGTATCCCCATCAGCGTCGGACCCTAAAGTCATTGTGGCCGGGCCAATCACACTGCTCGTGCCCCAAGTACCTTGGGTAATTGTTACCGCTGCGCCAGAATTCGAAGCAGTCAAAGCAGCGCCCACGACATCGATGGAGGTTGCTTCGGTCGTTAGATCCGATCCCTCTTCCTTGACCGTTAGCGCAGACCCGCCGCCGCCCGACTTGTATGTATATCCTTTTGTGACGTACCCCATTTGACCATCCCCCCTTCGCTAATCGATGATTTCTTCAGACAACAGAACGACGTTAATCGCCGTAGCCGACCCGCCGATCGCCGTGATCTCGGCATAAACCCGATCAAAATGCCCGACATATGAGATCGGCTCCGCGTGCGCGATCGCGTTCGTGGAAGTTTCACCCAGCGCATTATTTTCATTAAGTTTCCCTTTATCGGCGTCAGTACTAGACGTCCCCATCGGGCACCAAATCGAATTAGCATATCCCCACATTTTTATTGTGGCCGTCATCGTTCCAGACCCCGCGGACGAATAAGCCAACACCGTGCAAACGTCTGCAATATTTCCACCGATCGCCAGCGAATTTGTCGCGACGCCCGCGGCGCCCCCACTCGGCGCCGAATTTGTCGCGGTCGCTGCGCTCAATACTGTTAATTTTTTTGTGGCCATTTTTTCATCTACTCCAAATCGAGGTTCCTGTTACTTTTACACCCGCGCCCGTTCCATCGGCGCCCATCGGCATCGCCGCCGTTCGCGTGATCAGTGATTCCAATCGCGCGCGGTACTGTGTTCGCCCTTCGTCCGCCACTTCCGCGCCGGTTCCAGATTCAAAAAAACGCTGAAATAAAATCAATTCGCGCGCTTTTTGTTTTACTAACTCGTCCATCGCCTCGCGATCCCGCGCCAACGAATCCGAAACTTCCGCGGAATACAAATCAAACTGTACTTGTTGATATGCTTCCGCGATTAGTTTTCGCCCGCCATCTACGCGATGATACGTCGGAAGTATATTTCGCCAACTTGGCAAAAATCTTTCCATATCCGCCGGCGTCACCGAGTACTGCTCCACGTATCGGCAAACATCAAAGTATGAATCTTTGACGTAGCTCACCCCAGAAACGACATAACACCATCGAATCCTATAGCCCGGCCCCGGTGACCCGTCGCCGTCGGAAATGTTTGAACTATCGGCGATCCACGTCGAATCGATCGAAATCGAGATCCGTGTACTTTGAAAAGTATCCGTGTTTACAAATGCGTTATGTAATGGGCTCCGCGCGTATACGTCGGAATCGTCGGAATCGGTGTCCACTTCGACGATCTCGCACCACTCTTTTTCGCTATTCGACCCGGTCAATAAATAGGACCGACCGACCGCGACACCGGTGGTCGCCGTAAGGTTAATTTTCCGCGGGTTATTCTCCCCGGCGCCGGAAGTCGCGCTAACAGTTGTATTTGGATTCGTCTCGACCGCCGCCGATCCGGTAGTCGCACTTTCCGCCGTCCCGGCGTCCCCGGTAGTCGCCGGGAAGACCGCGACACTTGTGATCGAACTTGGCCGCCCCTCGACGCAATCGAAATAAATCGTTTGACCGGTAACGTTAAAAATAAGATCGATCGTCTCCGTCATTTCGTGCCCCCGCCCGTGAAGTATAGAGTTTCCGCCGGAATTTTGCGCCAATCTCCGAACGTTAAATTCGACCGTTCCAACAATTTTTCAAGCTGAAATTGAACCGCCGCACGATCGGCGGAACTTTGCGCGCCCATCAATCGCCCCGCGATCGACTTCAATTCCAAATGCCACACGGGATCCGCTTTCAGTTGCCGCACGCGTTTCTGTAAAAGCGCCCGTTCGATTTTCATTTTTTGCGAGAGAAACGAAACCGCTTTTCGTTTGATTTCGTCTTTGTCAATCGTTTTCTTCGTCACCGAATAATCGCCGAGACCTTCGATATTTTGCCCGCTTCTTTTTTGCCGCTTTTTTAATTCTCTATCGAAATCACCCGCGCTAGATTTCGCCGGTTTTTTTGGCGTGTCCGATTCGCGGCGATCCCCTTTTTCGAGAATATCAACGAAAATCGATTCGTTCGCTCTCGTCGTCGGGATCATTCCTTGATCCCGTTGCGAGTCGCACGCCATTTCTACTAAAGAATCTTTAACTTGTAGATCTCGGTTTTCGGACAATTTTTTCCGCTTTCGGTTTCGTGATTTCCTCGACCATTTTTGATTTGACGAAATCCCGCATTATCGAATCGCTACTTTGCATCCGCTCCGCGTATTCGCGTTCTACTTTCAAATGCGCCTCGATCCGCTTTTCCTTAATCCCGATCAAACACGAACAAGGATTTTCGAGTTTCCCCCGCCCGTCGATCCCTTCACACGCCGCCGACGGTTTAAACGCTGGCGCGCGTAAATGGCCTTTTAAGATCGGGCACTCATCCCACGGCAAAAATCCCTTTTTGATCTTTTCCGCTTGAATTTGTGCGCCATATTGGTTTGTTTTTCTAATCGCTGGATTCGTCGATAGAACGACCCAGACAACAGATCCGCACGGTTTCAAAAATAACCGACGGTTTCTATTTTGTGGAAGTTTTTCAATAACGACGACCCCCGACGAATTCAGAGTTTGTTTCGTCGGCGCCGCTTTCGTAACATCGTGGATAGGTTGTGGCCTGGCTATTCCCATTTTTTTTCCTTTGTGAATACGCGCGACGCATAATCCGCGCCGCGCGTACCCGAATTTTTAAGCGTCAGTAATAATCGAAACGCCGGAAGCGTCGGAAATCTCGCCGACCCCCCAACGCGCAGTAGATACAACAATCGTGGAGCGTAAAGACACGTCTCGATCTTGTTCTACGCGAATATCGCGCGCGAGAACCATACCAAGAGCAGAACTCGCGGGGTCAGTATCGCCGCGAATAAAACAAGCACCGTCAACCGCTGCACCACCGGACGAAGTATCACAGAGTCCAGAAGAGTACACGGGGGCGCCCATAAACGTCCCCAGATAGTCAGTATTATTTGCCTCGATCGCCATGAAAGATCCAATCGTGGTCGCTGTAGCGGCTAACTGGGCCGCCTGTAGATCCTCTGCTTGATGGTCATCGAGGATATAAACAGGTGCGCCGCGCATTTTATTTTTTCTCAATCTCGCCATTGCGCCGGCCATATTCGCCAGATTCAGATCCACGTCATCGCCACCGCCGACGGTGGTCGAAAACGCGCCAAGCAAAGCCGCGAGATCGTCGTCCAAGCTAACCGCTAATAGATTCGCGGCATCTTTTACAACGAAGTCAAATATCGACGCGCCAATTACGGACGATTCCAAAACGGTGTCGGATATATCCCTACGCACACCTACCTCGGCCGCCGAAATAGTGACCTCGGTGGTTTCTAGAGTTTCCGAACTCAAGTCTGTAGTTTCGTTCGTGATGTCTGTCGCAGTATCAAGAACCCACTTTGGAAAAGCGCCGGTGTTTGAAGCCTTGCCGCGTAGATCCATCATGTTAACGAACGGCGCAATCACGACGCTATCCAAAGCGTATGAAAGCACAGCCTCGCTCACGACCTCCGAATTTACGAGCTCGGTTAATGTAGTACTGGTAGTAGTCGCCATAGTATTACCCTCTTTTCTTTTTTCTTAATTTTGTAGCCATTAAACCATTCCCGCCGCCGGGCAGACTCGCGCGCCATTGTTCGAGCGATTCGAGAAAACGACCTTCGCGTTTTAATACTTCGATATCATCCTTCGACCACTGCATTGGATCCAATCCGCGCATAGTTTCCGCGGATTGACTCGGCGCCCCTGGCGACGAATACCCCTGCGCCGGTGCTTCCGGCGCCGGTGCTAACTTGGCGATCATCGCCGCCGTCGCGTCCGGATTTGCGGGATCGAATGTTTGATATAAAAGATCACGAACGTCCGAATCGATTTCGCGCCCGGCGATCATCGACTCAAAAGATCCGTCTTTCTTTGCCGTCGCCGACGCTGATTCGAGCGATTCCAAACGCGATAGAATTTTTTCCAACGCTTGCACCGTCGCCGATCCTTCGTCCGCCACCGGTTGATCTGGTTCAATTGTTTGTTTTGTTTGTTTCCGTAGTCGTCTTTTTATTTTGGAAGTTTCTTTCGCTAAAAATGCGTTCACTTCATTTTGTGAAATCATCTTTTCCGGTGTCGTATTCATCTCGACTTCCGGGGCGATCTCCGTGGTTGCGTCAGTAGTTTCCAAAATTTCCGTTTCCATATCTTCCATTTTTCGGATTTCCCCGTTCGCGGATTCGCTCCGCGCTGCGTTCTGATTACTCAGATCCATTGATAACCCTCAATCCGCCGTTTTCTCGTGGATCCTGGCCTGGATCGTCGATACTCGCGGACGGTGAAACATTTAAACTTCTCAATAATTGGACGCGCGACGCCTCGACGCGCGCGTTTATAATTAGCTGTTTTTCTGCCATTTCCGGCGAAAATTCCGGGTTCAATTTCATCATCATATCCGCGGAATTCATAAGGCCCATTCTTCGACTTTGCTCGAAAAATTCGAGCATCGCTTTTGGCGATCTCGGTGGTTGCACGGATCCGAAATTGACAATCCACCCGCTGGGATCAAATCGCGACGGATGGCCCGCCGCGCGTAGCACTTCCGCTTGCACCGCGACCAATTTTCTTTCGATCGGTCGATAGTCTAAAATCTGATCTTCCCGAACTTCGCGCAATTGCGCGCGCTTCAATTCGATCTCGAATCCCGAGCTCGCGGCATAAGATAGATCAAAAACGGATTCCGGGATCCCGTGATTCGATGCAATCTGTTTTATGACGCTCCGCGCCGCGCGAATATAAGCGTCCGGACCGTTCCCTTCCATATCAAGCGTTTGTAAACTGATCCCCTCGCCGAAACTTTGTAGCACCTCGGAATCCATCGGTTGCCCGTTCGGCGTCGAACTCAGATCCCCAGACGCTACCGCGACTCGCTCAGCCGATTTCGATTGTTTCATCATTAAAACGTTTAGCAACGCCACCGCCAAATGTGCGGAAATCAGATCTTCGCCGGAATCTGAATCGAGCAAACGATCCTCCGGTTCTTCCCTATGAACCAAAATCGCCGGCATCAAACCAAGACCGTGCGCCGAATAGGATCCCGCGACCATACGCCCGTTTTTATCTAATTGAAAAAACTCCTCGCCGGTAATCACTAAGTACGCCGGTGACGAATCCGACACTGAAACCCCGTTCGATTCGATCGCGACGATCGATCCTATGTGGTGCGTAGGATCGTTGGGGTGAGAAATCGCGTAGAACTTATCCGGCGTGATCACGCGTAGAACGGGATCCCCCGCGCGAATATCAAACCATAAAAGCGACTCATTCAAAAAATTCACGTACCGATTCAACGCGCGCATCTTTCGATCTTGCCGCGAAACCCGGATTACATCTTGATACCCCTCGTTCCCATTCGAGACCGATCGCAATGCTTCGCTGGCATACACCCGCGAAATTTCATTTGTGATACGTTTTGATACGTTTTGAAAAACCGCAAAAGCGATCAATTCTTTCCGCAATTCGCGCACTTTGAGATTCTTAAAAAGCGCCGTAACCATATCGGCGATCAAACCCGCGCCTTTATCGCGATACAACGCGAGACGATTTCGCGATCTCTTTTGGCGTGTTTTTTCGCCATCGCTGAAAATATATTTATCACGAAGAAACTTCGTGATCTCGTCATCCGACAAACGCACTACGTTCCCACTCGGAAGCGTGCCAAGGTCTTCTCTTAAACCCATTGACTAACTCTTTTCTTTTCTTGCTCCGCGCGAATGCTTCGCATTTTCTCGGTAGGCCACAACGCATAGCCGAGCGCCGCCGGCCAATGGGAGCGATCTTGCGCCGTTCCTTTGCGCGCCGTTTCCGATCGCCCGTTCGCGTCGCGTTCCGATTGCTCGAACGCCTCGACCAATTTCGGCGCCGCCGGTGATCCATTTTCATCGCACGCGACGAAAAGACGGGAATTTTCCGCAGCATTGAAAAGTAATCGATTAACCATTTCGATCCGCGCCTCCCTGCCTATATGGCCCTTACCCCGTCCCTTGCTATCGTACTGCGCCGATCTCATTTCTAACCCGAGGAGCTTAAATTGTAAATATACCGATCGATCTGTTTTGTTCGCCGAATCGCCATAAGGATCACAGCGGATTAACGCCTTCGATTCACCGGCGCCGAGATAATTAACGTCCCACTTCTTTT
>Ga0310342_100001757_pt1 | contig 13625 bp, 7 predicted proteins | sample S15DNA20500_MG_FD_206155 | JGI IMG/M metagenome (GOLD analysis project Ga0310342, IMG submission 206155) | Marine microbial communities from station ALOHA, North Pacific Subtropical Gyre - S1503-DNA-20-500_MG | ecosystem: Environmental > Aquatic > Marine > Oceanic | place: Pacific Ocean: North... | reverse complement strand
CTCTCGATGATTACTAGCGAGGATGCTCGCGAGGCGTTTGACCTGTCGCATGAATCCGACAAGTTGCGAGACCGCTACGGACGCCACGAATGGGGACAGCGTGCTATCCTGGCCCGGCGACTCGTCGAAGCGGGCGTACCCTGGGTTACCGTCGTCATGGAGAATCCGTATGTGTCCGGTATCAGTATGCCCGACTGGGGTGTTTATAACTGGGACAGCCATGCCGTTAATTGCCACCTGTTCAAAGACGCGGAAGTTCGCTTTCCGATTTATGATCAGGTGATCACGGCGCTGATCGAAGACATCTATGACCGGGGCTTGGATCGGCGCGTACTGCTGGTGGTTACTGGCGAGTTCGGTCGGACGCCTCGAATCACGGTCAGACCAGGGACCAAAAGTAAAATCGATCAGCCTGGTCGCGACCATTGGCCGCGGGCCATGAGCATGTTGGTCAGTGGTGGCGGTATGCGTACCGGCCAAGTGATCGGTGCCACCAACTCGAAGGGGGAAGAACCAGTTAGCCGACCCCTCACGCCGAATGATCTGTGGGCCAGTGTCTACAAGCACCTGGGTGTTAATCCAGAACACACCTTCCCGGATCATGGTGGGCGGCCGATGACTATTTTGCCCTTTGGTGAACCGATCCATGAGATCGATCCGGTAGCCTGAGCCGCTACGTCACCTAGAGGTGTTTCTTTACGAAGGCCCAGGCTGATTCTGAAAGTCTCCATGAAGCTGCTTCCTTGGGTCGCGGCAGTCGCCAGTATAGTAGTCTTTGCAGCTTGCTAGTGAGTGCTTCGCAAGGACGGCTTGAATCTGTTAAACTGTGCAGCGTTGAAACACGGATGGCATCGTCTGTGAAGCAAGTTTCATTTACGTGGAGACGTACAAGGATATGAATACACGCACGAGCATTTTTGCGATCGTCCTGGTCCTGGTCACGGTGACCGGGCTTAATGCAGAGAACTGGCCCGGCTGGCGAGGACCACGGGGAGATGGGACCAGCGAATCGACCAGCTTACCGATGAGTTGGGATGGTTCTTCCGGTGAGAACATCAAGTGGAAGGCAGCCATTCCGGGTACCGGACATTCATCTCCGGTTGTCTACGGTGATCGTATTTTTGTCGCTTCCTGCTTGCCCAAGACCCAGGAACGGGTCTTGATCTCGATCGATCGCAACACGGGAAAAATCCTCTGGCAAAAAACCGTGCTCAAAGCGCGTCTGGAAAAGAAACATTCGCTCAACAGCTTTGCTTCGGGCACTCCGGCGACCGACGGGGAGACGGTGATCGCTTCTTTCCTGGAAGTTGAGTCCACGGAAATTAATGCTCCGAACGTGGGTGGCAAGCGAAAGATCTACCCGGGCACAGTCGTGGTGGCTGCTTACGACTTTGACGGAAACGAGAAATGGAAAGTGAAGCCGGGCAGTTTTGTCAGTGCCCACGGGTTCTGTTCATGCCCCGTTTTCTTTAAGGACCTGGTGATTATCAACGGGGATCATGACGGTAAGTCCTACATCCTGGCGTTGAACAAGAAAACGGGTGATGTGGTCTGGAAGGTGCCGCGCAAGTATGGCATCCGCAGCTACGTGACACCGCTGATTCGTAACGTTGGTGGCCGCACCCAGATGGTCTTTTCAGGTAGCAAGCACATCATCAGCCTGGATCCCTCCAACGGTAAACAACATTGGAGGGTTGAGGGGCCGACCGAACAGTTTGTCTCCTCGATGGTCTACGACGGCCAGCAGTTTTACATGTGTGCCGGTTTTCCCACCTATCACGTGATGGCCATTGATGGCAGCGGCCAGGGAGATGTTACGGATACGGCAGTCAAGTGGCATGTCAAGAACGTCCGCTGTTATGTTCCTTCACCAGTCGTGATTGGAAAGTATCTGATCGTGGCCGATGACCGGGGAACGGCCAATTGTTTTGATACGAAAACCGGTGAGCGTCACTGGCAGAATCGACTCGGCAATCACTTCAGTGCATCCTTGCTGTCAGTCAATGGATTAGCCTACCTGCTGGCCGATGACGGGACCATGAAGATTGTCCGGCCGGGTAAAGAACTGGAAGTGGTGGCCGAAAATAAACTGGGTGAATCTTGCTACGCCTCACCGGCAGTGGCCGGCGACCAGTTGTTTATCCGCGGAGAAAAAAACCTCTATTGCATCGGTAAGTAACCTGGTGTCGGTCGATTTGCAGGGAGTTGCCAAGAGTGGAAAAGAAAATAAATAAGTTTACGCGGCGCGAGTTCGTGCTGGCGGCGTCGGCTGCGGCCGTGGCCCCAACGGTCCTGACAGCCCGCAAGGCAGAGAGCAAAGAAGTGGTCCTGGGTGCAGGGGAATACCAGTATCGCGTGGACCATGACTGGGCCAAGTTGCCGGCCAAGTACAGCTGGCAGACGACCCATAACGTGGCAGTGGATAAGGCTAATAACCTCTACGTAATTCACGAGGGCCGGGCCAACCAGAAGGATCATCCTTCCATTTTCGTGTTTGACCCAACCGGAAAATTCATCCGTGCCTTTGGCAGCCAGTTTCAGGGTGGCGGTCACGGCATCGAAGTCAGGCAGGAAGGTAGCGAGGAGTTTCTCTATGTCTGCGCTTACCAGCAAGTGAAATCTTTTGCCAAGATGACGCTCAAGGGAGAGACGCTGTGGGAGAAGTATGCCCCCATGGATGCTGGTGTGTATGCCAAGGATGAAGATACCAAGCGTCAGAAAGTCTGGGGGCGTGATCGCTTCATGCCGACCAACTTTGGGTTCTTGCCGGATGGTGGATTCTTGCTGGCCGACGGATATGGCAGCTGGTATATCCATCGCTACGACAAGGATGCCAACTGGCTGAGCTGTTTTGGCGGCCCGGGTAACGGGAACGGTAAATTCAACACGCCGCACGGTGTTTGGATTGATCAACGTAACAAGGGTGAATTGGTGGTAGGTGTCTGCGATCGGGCCCACCATACGCTGCAGATGCTGACGCTGGAGGGGAAGCATCTCAAGACTCATACCGGTTACGGCTTGCCAGCCAACCTGGATACTTACGGCGATTTGATGCTGGTGCCGGAACTGCACGCTCGTGTAACGCTGCTGGACAAGAATAACAAGGTAGTGGCACGTTTGGGCGATGACGTGAAACGTGTGACGACCGTCGGTGGTATTCGCAACAAGGAAGATCAGTGGATCGATGGTAAGTTTGTCCATCCACACGATGCCTGCTTTGACCGGCAAGGAAATATCTTCGTCGCCGAGTGGGTAGCCAGTGGGCGAGTCTCGCGACTGACCAAAGTGTGATCTATGGAACGGGAACTGTAACGATGTCGAACTTTCTCTTGAACCGTTCTCGAGACGTCATGGTGTTGCTACTGGCGATCATGCTGCTTGGCCTGGCAGGCTGTAATCTCAGTTTCGAACATGATCCCGAGAAGACGGTGACCGTGAAGATCAGCGGGGCTTCCGAGGATTCCGATCGCGATCGGGTCGAAGAGAACCTGGCAAACATCACCCAGGGGATGATGCAGACGATGACGTCATCCTATTCGGGAGGCCAGATGACCGTCCAGGTTTCACCCGTAACCGATGTTAAGAAGTTCGTCCAGGGAATCGACTTCGGTAAAGTGACCGAAGTAAAGGACCGCACGATCAAGGTCCAGTTCATTCAATGAGCTGATCCCCTAACCGGCTAGCGGTTAGGTGGAAATCATGCTGGCCAATGTCTGGCCACCAATGTCCGTCAGGCGCCGCAGGCGCCCCGCGTGGTGGTAGCGCAGCGCTTCATCATCTAGCCCCATCAAGTTTAAGATCGTCGTATGTACGTTGCGAATCGGGATGGGCGCTTCGGCGGCTCGTAAACTGAAATCATCCGTGGCCCCCACGGTTGCTCCACCTTGCACGTTGCCACCGGCCATCCACATTACCAGGCCGTACTTGTTATGGTCGCGTCCCGGTTTGTTTCCCACGCCGCCGTTCTTGAACGGGGTACGACCCATTTCGGATGCCCAGACGACCAGCGTGTCGTCCAGCATGTCGCGCTGTTTCAAGTCTGTTAGTAAGGCGGCCACGGGTTGATCCACCTCGCGACCATGTCGTATCATCCGCCCTTTCACGTCGCCATGATCGTCCCAACTGCTGGCACTGATCTGAACTCCGTGGATCAGCATCGTGTACCGTACACCACTTTCGGCCAGTCGTCGGGCCAGCAGGCACTGGCGGCCAAAGCCGGCCGTATCCTTGTTATCCAGGCCGTACAACTTGTGAATATGTGCAGGCTCATTGCTCAGGTCGACCAGTTCCGGTGCACGTGTTTGCATTCGGTAGGCCAGCTCGTACGACTGGATGCGAGCCTCCAGTTCACCCAGCTCCGGATAGTCAGCGAGGTGTTTTTCGTTGAGCCATCGCAACTGGTCCAACTCTCCCCGTTGGCGATTTCGATCTACGCCGCGAGGTAAGGCAAGGTTTAAGATGGGTGTTCCCTTACTGCGCAACAGCGTTCCCTGGTAAGCGGCTGGCAAATAACCATTGCCCCAGACGTGGGCTCCATTGACCGGGGCGCCTCGTGGATCCTGGATCACCATGTAGGAGGGCATGTCCTGGTTTTCTGTTCCCAGGCCATAACTCACCCAGCTGCCGACCGAGGCGCTACCGGGAAATTGACTGCCCGTGGTGACATGTAAAGTCGATGGGCCGTGGTTTGGATTGTCCGTTTCAATGCCATGAATAAAAGCCAGGTCATCAACGTGGCTGCCAATTTTCGGAAATAGTTCCGAGACGTAGCGTCCGGTCTTGCCGTACTGGGAAAATTTAAACGGGCTGGCAATGCAGGAGTGATGATGAGAGAGACGTCCCTGTAACTCGCCGCGAACATCGTGCGAACCGGGCAGTGGTTTGCCATGCAACTTGTTTAACTCAGGCTTATACTCGTAGGAATCCATCTGACTAACACCGCCCTGCATGAAGAGAAAAATGCAGCGCTTTGCCTTGCGTGGCAGATGAGGTTTCTTGGGCAGATATGGATTGATCTCGATCGGATCAGCCCCGCTCAACAGATCGGTCAGGGCCAGCAATCCCAGGCCGCTGTAACTGCTGCCCAATAATTGTCGTCGTGTTAGCATGGATCAATCCAGGTATAAGAACTCGTTACTATTATAGAGTATTCGACAAATACTGATCATCGCCTCGCGCGGATCTTCAAACGTCAGGTAGTACTTCTTTAATTGCGCGACTTCTTCGCCGCTTGCCTCGCGGCAAAAAGCCAGCTTAAACGCTACTTGGAGCCGGCTTTCCGGACTCTTGTCCGCCATCTTGATCACCCGCTCCGCGAAATGTGGGACTTCCGTGGTCACCAGCACACCGTTGTACATGGCCAGGGCTTGCAGGGGTGTCGTGCTGGCTCGGCGTCGCGGCCGGGACTCGTCACAGACGGGCGCATCAAATGTTTGCATCAGCGGCATGTTCAAGGTTCGCTGCTGGTAAATGTAGATGCTCCGTTTGCGACCTTCGGCATCGTACTGGGTAGCCCACTTGCTGTTGTCGTACTTGACGCGCTGTTCAATATCGTCCGGCAGGGGCGGGAAGATGGGCAGGCCAAAATGTTCGCCGTTGAGTCGACCGCTCACGTGGAGCGTCCTGTCACGGACCACTTCAGCCCCCAAGCGTCGGACTGGGTAACGCCAGAGAGAAACATTTTGCGGGTCCAGCTCATTGGCCTTCTCATTAATGATCCGTGATGATTGTTGATAGGTGCTGCTGTTGCAGATCAAACGGTGGACCGCTTTGAGGCTCCACTTGTTTTCAACCAGTTTGAGCGCCAGGTAATCGAGCAGTTGCTCGTGACTGGGACCGTCACTGAGGACGCCAAAATCGCTTGGTGTCTTCACGATTCCCCGTCCAAAATGGCGATACCAGAGTCGATTTACGATCACACGGGCCGTGAGTGGATTTTTTGGGGAGGCGATCCAGTCGGCCAGGGCCTTCCGGCGACTGCGCGTGGGCCAGCGTTTGAAAGGATCCAGGCGAATTGTGGCCGGCTCCTGGTGGCCGGTAATGGCGCTCAAGAAGCTCGCCTGCACCACCTTGCCGGGATTGTCCCACTCACCGCGAATCATGACCCGTGACGTGGGAACCCCCGGTTCATACGGAGGCCCGAAGGAATGACGCAGCGTGATGGCCAGCGGTTGCAGTCGTTTTAATTGCTGTGGCAGGAATTTTGTTCGGGCCTGCAGCGATCGATACTGGTTCCGCTGCTGGTCACTAATCCGCTCATCGGTTCGGTCGGCAATCAGTGCTTCCAATTGGCCTGCGGCACCACCGGCGGCCGGGTTCACAAACGTGGTGACAAACTGCTTATCACCACCAACTTCGAAAATGTAGGATTCGTTGTCATCCTGACTGCTAAAGAGAGTCACAATCGATCCTTCGGCGTCGGCGAGAAAGGGAGCAGTGGCAGAGTTACCGACCAGGAAGTCGTCGTCGAATTGGACCGCCGGCCGGTCCGTACCGGGTAAGGTCGTCAACTGGGCTTGCAGCTTGGCATCATCCTGCTTGAGGACGAGCCCACTTTTTTTGTCTTTCCACGTCGCCACGACGCTGCCCGACGGGGGATTCGCAGTGGCCGGGTCGCCGTCCAGATCAGAGGCATCGAGCCAGAATCGCAGGCCCTTGAGATCCTTGAGCTTTTCGGGCGTTAGCTTGACTTCTGCCGAGGTGAGTACTCGGTTAAAGACCAGGATCTGTGAAATGCGGCCGTTAAAGAACGCCAGCTCTGGTTTGCCGGTACCGTTAGTGGCTGCTCCGAGTGACAGGTAGCTTGGTTTGGTGAGCCCGTTGTACCAGTGGCCACGGTTACTACCGGAGAGGCTCCCCTGATCGGTTGACAAGCGGCCATCGGTGTAATATTGCCAGCGACCTTTGCTGGCGGTAATCACGGTGGTGTGTGGTTTATTGTCGGTTACCTGGCGACGATCGAAGAAGTAGTCGTTACCCAAGCTGCCCCCCAGGGCCTGGATTCCAAAACCGGCTTGCAGCTTTAATTGCTCTTGAAGCTGGCTGGACAAGGTGGCCAGTTCCTTGGCTGCACTGGCTGCCTGTTCGCGCAGTTGAGTTTCTTTTTTCTTCGCCCAGTCAGCTTCCCCTTTACGGTAGAAGGCAGCGGGCGTAGGGCCGCCGATTTGAAACGCGTCTCCACGCAGCGGTGCAGGAATCTGGACGGTGGCAAAAAAGGCCTTCAGCCGGTAGAAGTCCTCGGTTGGGATCGGATCGTACTTGTGATTATGACATTTCGCGCATCCAACGGTCAGACCAAGAAAGACACTGCTCACCGTCGAGGTCATTTCGCTAAGCAGTTCATGCCGTGATTCGTCCCCCCGCGGTTCGGTGAACGGTGCCAAGCGCAGGAACGTCATGGCGACCAGTGGCTCGGGTGGTGCGTTGGGTAATTCGCCAGCGCCGAGAATGTCCTGTAATTCATCACCGGCCAGTTGTTCGCGGATAAACTTGTCGTACGGCTTGTCTCGATTGAACGAATCGATGACGTAGTCCCGGTAGCGCCAGACATGGGGCAGATCCGGGTCACCTTCGTATCCCGCCGTATCGGCGTAGCGGGCCAGGTCGAGCCAGTAACGTGCCCAGTGTTCGCCGTAGCGAGGATCCTTTAACAGTTTGTCGACCAGTTGGGAGTATGCCTGCGGCGACTGGTCTGCCAGGAACTCGCTGACTTCCTGCGGGGAAGGGGGGAGACCGATGAGGTCCAGGTAGAGGCGTCGTACCAGGGTTTGCCTGTCTGCCCGCTTTGCCGGTTGGAGGCCTTGCTGCTGGAGCTTTTGCACAATGAAGGCATCGATGTTGTTGGAAATCCAGTCCGCTTTTTCGACCTGGGGAATTGCCGGCATGACGGCTGGTCGATAGGGCCAGTCTTGCTGCTGCGCCAGCGTATTTGTGCTTAGCAGGGTGAAGACCAGCGCTGATTTCAGGGCTAAACGAAACATGATTTTCACCACTCTTAGTCGGACTCGACTTCGACAAACACGCTCAACTGGACCGCAGCATTAAGTGGCATCTCGTTGATACCAAGTGCTGTGCGAGTATGCCTGCCCCGCTCCCCAAAGACTGCAAACATTAGATCACTGGCCCCGTTGAGAACTTGCGGTTGATCCTGGAAGCCGGCGGCACTGTGCACGTTTCCTTCCAACCGCAGGATCTTGCTGATCTTGGACAAGTCTCCGCTGGCTGCCTTGAGTTGGGCGATAGCATTGATCGCGCAGAGGCGGGCCGCTTCATAACCATCCTCGACTGACAGGTCACTGCCGCACTTGCCTGCGTATTGAATTTCACCGTTGAGCCAGGGCAGTTGGCCTGATGTCATCAGGAGACTGCCGGTCTGAATCCAGGGAACATAATTTGCCACGGCCGCCGGAGCTTCCGGAAGCGTGATTTCGAGTTCCAGCAGTCTTTCTTCAGGACTCATGACTGTTTGGCATCTCCAAAAGTAACGTGACTGCCGCTGCATTATAGACGAAACGAATCGTTCAGCGACCGGTAGCTGACGGGTAGGTGGCAAAGAGTTGAAAAGAGCGTGAAAAAGGTTGCTGGCAGAGCCAGTTGCGGCGAGCTTTCAGCTGGTTTGCCACCCGCAATATTCGGACTTCAAGACGATTTTCCTATACAATGACGGTTCTGTTTGGTTTCCGGGAGCAATTCTTGTTGTCATGGTGTCTGTCATCAATGTGGAATAAGAGGCACGAAACATCTGGCCGGGCATTTCATCGCCGGTTGTTGGTTGAACAACTGGAAGACCGGCGCCTGCTGGCCACGAATCTCAAACTGGTCGATGCCTACCTGGTGGATGGCCTGGTCGACGAAATTACGTCGCCCGTACTGGGTGAGCGAGTCGGGGTGTACGCAGTCTTCGAGTACGAGGACTTGCCAAGTGACGCCGATTACCGCGTTGATTACACCATCGATGGGGTCACGCTTAGTAGAACAGATTTAAGGGTTGGTGCGGGAGACTCCTCGGGAACCTACAACTGGTATCGCACGGGCTGGCTTGCCGGTCCGGGTGAGCATACCGTGGTGGTGAAAGTCGACGGTGGCGATACCGTTACCGAATCGGATGAAACCGACAACACGCTCACCTTCCAGTTCACGCCAACACCGGGAAGTCCGCCGGCGAAGTACATCTGGCCCGTCGAGGGAGCAGCGTTTACCGAGACCTACATTAGTAACTATGTCGATGTTGACCCAATCGAGGATTTGGCCAGTGATTACACGGGGAGCAACGCCGTTTACGATGGGCACACGGCCTGGGATATTGGTGTTGGAAACTTCAACGAGATGGATCTGGGAGTCCAGCTTTACGCCGCTGCTGACGGGACAGTCAGCGCGGTTCATGACGGGGAATACGACCGGCACACTACCTGGGGATCTCCGACACCGACCGCTAATTACGTAAAGATCGAGCATGGGGATGGCTGGCAGACGATCTACTGGCACATGCGGCGTGATTCTTTACAGGTTGAAGTAGGCCAGGCTGTCGAGGAAGGAGATTTTATCGGGTACATGGGTAGTTCCGGGAAATCTTCCGGCGCCCACCTCCACTTCGGTGTTCGTCATCATGGCCGAACGGTCGAACCGGGTTACGACCCGGCGACTTATTTTCACGAGCCGCTTCGCTATGTTGGCGACGCGCCGACCGTCTACCGTTCCGGAATAACTAACTACTCTCCCAGCGGTCACACCCAGGAACGGCCATCGGATGTCGAGGTGTTTAAACAGATCAGCGGTCAAAAGACGTATGTCTGGGCCCGTTTTGCTGGACTGCGGCAGGACGATCTGATGGAATTCGTTTGGATTAAGCCGGCTGGCAACACTTATGTCACGCGGACCCATAACGTTACCGCGGATGACTCGAACTACCTGAGATTGTTCAGCCAGACGTTACCGGCGTCGCCCGAGTTGGGTACCTGGAAGGTTGAATTTAAGATTAACGGGAGCAAGCTCGGTGAGGATACGTTTGTCGTGACGACTGACGGTGCCCCCGAGATACGGGTGGAAGAGGACGGGGAGATCATTCTCGACGAGCGTTACACGCCGGTTGATTTTGGAACGGTCAGTCTCAATGCTGCCAGTCCTACGAAAACCTTTACTGTCACTAATCATGGCGATGACGCCCTGACCTTGACGACACCGGTAGTTCCCGCGGGGTTCTCGGTCAGCGAAGCACTGGCGACCAGCCTGGCACCCGGGGCATCCGACACTTTTACGGTCAGCCTGGCCACGGAGACAGCTGGTTATTATGCCGGGCAAGTTCGTTTTGCCAGCAATGATGCTGATGAGGCGGCTTACAATTTTTCCATCGAAGCCATCGTCGATGCCCTGGCGACCGATGAACTGATCCTGGGGATCTCGGAGCGGCATGCGACGGAGGGTGATTCACTGTTTGCCAATGTTCGCCGACTGGGCAGTACTTCGCACCCGTTGATCGTGACGCTCAGTAGTGGGGATCTGACCGAAATCAGCGCCCCTGCCACCGTGACCATTCCCGCTGGTGAGGAACGAGTCAGCTTTGTGATCCAGGCGGTCGAGGATGACGAGTTTGATGACGACCAGGTCGCTACCCTGCTGGCCAGTGCAACCGGTTATGCAACCGCTCAGAATAGACTCAACGTAATCAACCAGGAAGCGCTGCTGTTGTCCTGGAGTGCGTCCTCGATTTCTGAAGCCGGTGGTACGGCCACCGGTACGGTGACACGCAGCAATACGAATCTCGAAGAACCCCTTACCGTTAACCTGGTCAACAGTGATACCAGCGAGGCCACGGTTCCGGCCGCAGTCACCATTCTCGCTAACCAGTCGACCGGGTCCTTTGCGGTGACGGCTCAAGATGATGATTTGCTCGACGGCACCAAAACGCTGACGATTACTGCCAGTTCCGATGGCTATTCTCCCGTCGCAGCGAACCTGGAAGTCACCGATTACGAAACTCTGACCGTCTTGCTGGCCAGGGAATTAGTGGCTGAGAAGGTTGTCACCTCGGCAACCGTGACACGTAGTAATTCAGATACCGCGGCGCCGTTGACCGTCTCGCTGGCATCGGACGATACCAGCGAAGCGACCGTAGCGTCAAACGTGACGCTGGTAGCTAATTCAGCGACAGCGAATTTCCAGGTGACGGCGATTGACGATGGCCTGGAAGACGGCTCCCAGGTTGCCCAGATCAGCGCCTCGGCGGCAGGGTATGTTTCTGTGGCAGCAGATCTTACCGTGGTGACTCACCCGTTTCCCTGGCAAAACTTTGTGAACAACAAAGACGTGGATGGCAATGGTGCCGTGGTCCTGCTGGATGCCTTGGCGGTGATTAATGAAATCAACCTCAATGGTGTCCGCCTGTTGCCGGATCCCACGGGCCAATTCAGCCCGCCACCCTATTACGATGTCAACGGTGATGGCTATCTCACGGCCGTCGACGTGCTGGTGATCTTTAACTTCCTTACCCAAGAGGCAGAGGCTGAGGCTGAGGGCGAAGCAGGCCCCTTGTTTATGGTTCAGCCGGCCGCGATCTCCTGCTTATCGGAGAGGGACGTGTCTGACCTGGCCCGGCAGGAGGCGTTTAGCGAAGATCTTGATTTTTTGACAGCTTTGCCCGCTCGTTCCCCTTGGCAGACGGTTTTAACAACTGTCGGTTCTTCTTCTCTGCAACGAGAGGAAAGGGTCAGTGTTTCCGGTTCATTGGAGCCCCTGGAAGAAGTGCTGGACTCCCTATTTTCCCCAGTGTTATAAGCGATTCCTGGGAGTTGTGTTTATTGAATTCGCAGCCGATATAAGTTAATATTAACGTTCCTTGATGAGTTAAGCGGGCTGTCTTTATGGGCCTGGTTTTGATGAGTCATGCAACAGCGCAGGAATTGTTTAAGGAAAGGGAATTCGTGACGAAGCAACTTATCCCGTCTCTTGTATTATTGATCGTCTTCTTGACATCTCCATTACTGGCTGCTGACACGCTAGATTCGGTCTTGTCAGGCGAGAACAAGAAGAATGGTGTGACGATAAAATCTGTTGGCAAGATCGACGACATGGCTTTCCTGCGACGGGCCAGCGTTGATCTGATTGGTCGGATTCCAACGATTGCTGAGATCGACGAATACCTGGCCTGGCCACAGGCAGAGCGACGAAATCTGCTGGTCGATAAGTTGCTTGACAGCGACCGTTTTGCGGATCGCTGGACGGTTTTCTTTGCGGACCTGTTGCGTTTGCGCAGCAACGTGACCGGGGGTTCTGCCCTGATTGCTTATGTCCACAAGGCCATCCAGGATGACCTTCCTTACAACCAGCTGGCAGCCCGCCTGATTTCAACCAACGGGAAAGCGGGTCGGGTACCCGAGGTTGGGTTTATTCTTGGTGACAATGCGGATCCACTGGCCATGGCCAGTGTCACTTCGCAGGTGTTCCTGGGGGTTCGGATTGGTTGTGCGCAGTGTCATGATCATCCGTTTGACAAATGGACCCGCAAGGACTTTTACTCGGTAGCCGCTTATTTTGGAAAAACCCGTCGTTACGAGAGCAATTTCACGCGGGCCGTTTACACATCCGAAGCGCAGCAGACCACGGTGATGTGGCCTCCGGAGGACGAAGCGGATGCAGCCGACCGCAAGGCGTTGGTTCCTTCTTTTCCTTTTGGCATGTTAGACAAGAACGCCAAGCCAGATTTCATTGCCCGTTACGAAACATTGTTAAAGCAACGGACGGCTCGGCTGGCAGCCAGGCAGGGCAAGGGTCCATCGCTGGATGCGTTGCTGGCCGATGCCGACAAGAAAGTGACACGGGCTACCAGTGATACGGCTGACCTGGGTCAGCAAGAGGCCCGTGCCGAGATCAACAAAATCAATATCAAGGGCAGCTTGTATCGACAGAGCCAGTACCGGGAAGACTTGGCTGCCTTGATTACGAGTCCTCGCAACCGATATTTTTCGGAGTCGTTTGTAAATCGAGTTTGGAAAGAACTGGTCGGACGCGGATTCGTCGAACCGGTTGATGATTTTCGGGCTGACAATTCGGCCAGCCATCCCGAGACGCTGGGCTTGTTGGCAGATGAATTTGTTGCCAGTGGTTACAGTTTTCGCCAATTGGTCAGGACAATCATTCAGACCGATACCTACCAGCAAAAGCAAGTACCGCGGGATGTTACCGATCTGATGCAGGAACAATTAGAAGCATCGTTCCTGGCAACTCCCATGCGTCGCATGTACAGCGAGTCCCTCTACGACAGTATCGTTACGGCGGGACATCTGTTTGATGTGAAATATACTGCCGGGCAAAATGAAAGAATAATCGAACAGGAAGTCCGTATCCTGGTGGGGGAAGAGGATCAGCCGAAAAAGGTTGCCGAGGCGCTGATTCAAGAAGGGAGCGGTCAAGGTGATGCTGACATGAAGAAGCTGGCGGCGGGCAGTGCTACTGGAGCTGGTTACAAGCTGGAAGAAGCGATCGAACTGGATTTCGCTGCCCTGCTGAACCCAGGAGATGAAGTCGAGTTGGATAAGATGCAGATTAAGACCGCCGAACAGTTGGAAGCAGAACGGATGGCTGCCATGCGGAAAGTGACTAGCCGACCCGGAATGAAATATGAAACCAAGATC
>Ga0310342_100001756_pt1 | contig 13627 bp, 8 predicted proteins | sample S15DNA20500_MG_FD_206155 | JGI IMG/M metagenome (GOLD analysis project Ga0310342, IMG submission 206155) | Marine microbial communities from station ALOHA, North Pacific Subtropical Gyre - S1503-DNA-20-500_MG | ecosystem: Environmental > Aquatic > Marine > Oceanic | place: Pacific Ocean: North... | reverse complement strand
TTTTCAATGCGGTCCGTGTGCTCCCGCTCCGTGCTTCCCTCGCCCCCCGGCCGAATGCTCCCTGACCTTCGCCGGGTCGACCGGCTTTGCCAGCTGCCCATCCTCGTCCCAGAGGGTCACTACCCCCACCAGTTCGCCGTCCTTGAAGGTCCCCTCGCGCTTCTTCTGCCCATTCTCGTACCACTCGGTCACCATCCCGTCTGGCTTTCCGCTCTTCCAGGTCTGCTCTGCCTTCTTCGGCCCACTTTCGAACCAGAAAACCACTAGCCCGTCCTGGCTTCCGTTCTTGAAGTTCTCCTCGGTTTTCTTCTGCCCGTTCTCAAACCAGAAAGACGTCACCCCGTCTCGCAGTCCGTTCTTCCAGTGGTATTCGGCCTGTCGCTGCCCACTCACGTACCACCAGGTCGATTTCCCGTCTAGCTCTCCATTCTCGTAGTTCGCCTCAGACTTTTTCTGCCCACCCTCGTACCACCAGGTCGCTAGGCCGTATTTTTCCCCGTTCTTCGTGGTCATCTCATACTGTTTCGGCCCACTCTCGTACCACCTCGTCGCCAGTCCATTGTCCTTTCCGTTCGTGTAGTTCCGCTCATCTTTCTTCTTGGTTTTCTCTTCATCCCAATACTCGACAAATTTTCCGGTAAAAGGCTCTTCTGCATCGACTTCATACTTCAACCAATCGCGCTCTTGCAGAACGTTCACTTCCTTCTCTCCGCAGCCGAGAAGAACTGCAAGCACCAGCAGACAGAACAAATATTTCATGGCCTCGATCCCCGTTTCGATGCTCAATCGAAGAGCTAGAAAGCGTTTTTGGGTAACTCGTCCGTGCGGTGTCGGTTTGTATTAGAAGAGGAGCGTCGTTTCCGCCAATCCTGTGTGATTTCCTGAGCCTCTGCGATTTGTGCTCTCTTCATTTCCGGGAACAACGGTTTCTACCCGGACCTGTTCGCGTAAAGATGGAGGATCCGGGCGTGGGATGGTAGCCCCAGGATCTTCAGGAACTCAGCCGTGTGAAGTCGGTTTCCAGGGGTCGATGGGTGCTTTTCCTGCCACTCCCGCCCATTCTGAGGAGCTTCCGCGATCTGGTCTTTCGGCACCTCCGGAATCAGTCGTTCGGGGTTTTCTTCCGCGCGCTCGCCCAGCCGGTCCCCGCGGATGCGAGTAGACCGGCGAACGATCGCCGTTTTTCGAACGCGTGAAATGCAACACGCCAGTCGATAGAATGCCGATCCGGGGGATCATGGCTGGGAGGTTGCTGTGCGCTTCAGATTCTGCGAGTTGAGACGCGCCGGGTTGGGGATCGTCCTTGGGCTCCTGTGGGCGGCGTCTGCCGGGGCGCAGCCCTTCGAGGTCACCAACCTGAACGACTCGGGCGCCGGGTCGTTCCGCCAGGCCATCATCGATGCCAACGCCTCGGCCAGCCGGGACGATATCGTGTTCGACCCCGCCCTGACCGGCACCATCCAACTCCTCACGGACCTTGACGCCGTGACCGACAATCTGGTGATCAGCGTCGACTCGGCACAACTCCTTACCCTTCAAGGCCCCGCCGCGCCCGGCACCCTGATCGATGTGGCGGCCGGAATCACCGAGGTCAAGGACCTCGACCTGGCCGGCGGCGGAATCAAGATCCAAGTGGGGAACACCTTCACGTTCACCCAGGATCGGGACGCCGAGTTCGACCAGGACATCACTGACGCGGGGGGATTGCGAAAGGAAGGCAACGCCAGTCTCAGACTCAGCGGCAACAACAGCTACGGCGGAAACACCGTTGTGGCCGCGGGTGAATTGATCGGCGATACCGACAGCCTCCCAGGAGACATCCAAAACGACGCCAGCCTCGTGTTCGACCAGACGACGAACGACACCTACGGCGCCATCATCAGCGGCACCGGAAACGTCGAGAAGCGGGGGGCCGGCGCGTTGACCTTCCCCTTCGCGAATAGCTACCTGGGCGACACGACCGTCTCGGAAGGAACCCTGATCGGAGACCCAACGACCATCAAAGGTCTTGTGACGGTCGCGAGCGGCGCGACCCTCGACGTGACCACGGCCAACCAAGGCAGCATGACCTTGAGCGGCGCGGGGAATCTCATCAAGCGGGGAGGCGCACCGCTACTGCTCACAGGGAACGACACGGTGGCCTCTGCCACCGTGGAAGAGGGCACACTCTCCGCCGCGGCCGACGCCATGCCCGACAACCTGACGCTCAACGCGGCTACGATCGCCGAGTTCGACCAGCAGACCGACGGTACCCAGCAGGGCACGATTACCGGCGACGGCGGCATCGAAAAGGTTGGAGGCGCAACCCTCACCCTGCTGGGAAACAACAGCTACACGGGCAAGACCACTGTGACCGCGGGTACATTGGTCGGCAATGCCGACAGCCTCCCAAGCAGCCTAAACGGCATCCTCAACAACGCCAGCCTCGTGTTCGACCAGTCAACGAACGGCAGCTACGACGGCATCATCATCGGAAGCGGAAGCTTCGAGAAGCGGGGCGCCGGCACACTCGGGATTTCAAAGGGTCAGCTGTACACGGGGACCACCAAGATCAGCGCCGGAGAACTCTCGCTCATCGGTGGTGCCACATTGCACAGCGCGCAAGCCGTAACCATCGAGACGAACGGAACACTCTCGGGAACGGGGACGGTAAAGGGCGACATGACCGTGGCGGGCCGCGTGGCTCCGGGTACCTCCTTCGGAACCCTCTCCGCGACCAAAAACGTCACCTTCGAGAGCGGCTCGGTCTACAGCGTCGAAGTGGAGGCGCCTAGCAGTTCAGATCTGCTTGCAGTCACCGGAACCTTGGATATCCAGCCCGGTTCGGGCCTCGAGATCACTGTCGACCCCGGCGACTTCACGCAGGGAGTCGACGTCGATTTCCAGATCGCCACGACCAGCAGCCGCCAGGGGAACTTCGACATCCTCACGAGCCTGGCCTTCCTGGATTTCCTCCTGACCAAGAGTACGGCCACGGACGTGATGCTGACGGTGACCCGCAACAGCAACACCCTGGCCACCTTCGCGCAGACGCCGAACCAGAAGGCGGTGGCGGCAGGTCTGCTGGCGCCACCGATGGGCAGTGCCGCGTTCAACAGCGATTTCATGGCGGTCGAAAACGACCTGAACACCCTCACGGCGGCGCAGGTCCCCGCCGCCCTCGATGCCATGAGCGGCGAACAGCTGGCGCCCTTCGCGACACAGCGCCTGGCCATCGCCCGGCGCTTCCACCGGGCCGTGGATGCGCGCATGGAAACCCTGCTCTGGCACGCGTGGGAGTCCTTCACCGGGGAGCAGAAGGCCTCGGCTGCCGAGGAGGTCCGATACGCCGTGCGCCCGGCGCCCGCGTCTGCGGCGCTGGCAGTGGGCGCCCTGGCCGTTGCACAGGCCGGGGCTCCCCGAGTTTCCTTCGAACCCGCCACGCGCGAATCCGGCCTCGGGGGCTGGCTCGACGCTTACGGTGTCCTGGGTTCGCTCGACGGCGACAGCAATGCGAGCACTGTGGATTATCAGATCGGTGGCGGAACCATCGCCATGGACTACCGCTTCCTCGACCAGTACCTGGTCGGTATTGCCGGTGGCTATGCGCACACCGATACCGATCTGAAGCGGCTGCCGCGCGATGGAAATGCAAATACGGGCCAGGTGGGCCTCTACCTGGGCCAGGTGACTCCCCGCTACTACGTCGACGTCGCGGCCCGCTTCGCCTACAGCAGCATCAACACCAACCGGGAGATCAGCTTCACTCAACCCAGCCGAACCGCCAAGGCAAGCTTCGACGGACTCTCCTACGGGGCGCACCTGGCCGGCGGCCTGAACGTCGCCGACTTCGCGGGCATCGTCTTCCAGCCGGTGGCCGGTTTCGACTACGTGCGCCTCTACCGCGAGTCCATCACCGAGAAGGGCGCCAATTCGCTGAACCTCTTCGTCCCCAGCGAGAACCTCAACTCGATCGTCACGAAGCTGGGCGCCCGTCTGTTCGGCCAGTTCCAGATCGCCGACGGCCTCTGGTTCCTGCCGGATCTCAACGTCCGCTGGATGCACGAGTTCGGCGACAACCAGCGCGCGATCGATGCCAAGCTGGCGGGCGCGGTCTCCGGCGGGAACTGGGCAGTGAGCAGCGTCAGCTGGCCCCGCGACACCGCGGTCATAGGGGTCGGGTGGACCATCACCACCCGGAATCACTTCCAGTTGTACCTGGACTACGACGCGACCGTGGGCAGCGGCGTCTTCGAGAACGGCTTCGGCGGAGGGGCGCGGATCGTCTGGTAGCGTCTCGCGCACCACCCGCACAGCGATCGGGTCGGTGCACAAACTCGATTCCGAACTGGCTTTCGTTTGCTCCGACCACGGATGAGATCTATCGTTGCGTCGAGAAACGGCTGACGGCCGCGCCTCCGCACAAAGGTTACTAGACGCTCCGTGAAGCACCGTGCGCCGAAGCCCCCCACGGACCCCAGAGAAATCGACCCGGCGTGGCTGGACTGGCACCTCCGGGAAGCGAACGCACTCGGCGACACAACAGTGGTCGGCGTGACCACGGAAAGCCTCGGAAAATCGGTGGGCTTTCTGTCGCGCATGGCGCGGATCGCACCCCAGTACTCCACCGATACGGCCGCCGCGCCCGCGAGCCTGGTGATCAAGCTCGAAACGAAAGACCCGAAGCTTCGCGATATCGCCGATCGGCTGCACGCGTTCGATCGCGAGATCGGCTTCTACCGCGACATGGCGCCGCACGTGCCCACGCGGCTCGCGCGGGTCTACGCGAGCGGGGCCGAGGATGACGTGAGCTGGCTCCTGCTCGAAGACCTCTCAAGACTGGCGCCCGGCGACCAGGTCCGCGGGCTCTCGAATCGCCAGGTCGAGATGGCACTCCGTCACATCGGCGCCGTCCACGCCGCGAGCTGGGAGGATCCGACCCTGGAGAAGCACGACTGGCTCCCAGCCCACGACTTCCTATTCGACGATGATTTCGACGAGACCTGGCCGCGCTTCCGTGAGCACTACGAGCTACGCATCGGTCACGAGGCCACCGCCCTGCTCGAACGCGTCCTCGAGCGACAGGACCTGCTCGAAGCAAGAATTGCGGAGCGGCCCTACACACTCGTCCACGGCGACCTCCGCGCCGACAATCTTCTGCTCGGCGACGAAGGCACGGACGAAGAGGTGCTGATCCTCGATTGGCAGACCGCAACCCGAAGCCTTGCTCCAATCGACGTGGCACAGCTGATCGGCGGGAGCGAACCGCCCCCCGAGCGCGCGGGACACTACCGCGGACTCTTCACCGGCTGGCTCGAGACGCTCAGAACGCACGGCGTGACCCATTACAGGGAAGATGACGCCTACCGCGATCTCTGCCTCGGGCTCTTGACCTGCATGCGGATTCCACTCCAGGCGTTCAAAGGACTGGGAGGGCCGGACTTCGCAACGGCCCGCACCGCCCAGCTCGCTGACGTTCTGATCCTTCGCCACACGAGCGCCGCACTGGAGTTCGACGCGGGCGCCATCCTGCCCTGAAGGCCCGCTTCTTGGATGGATGCTCAAGAGTGTCAGCTCGACACAGGAGTGGTGGCACGGAGTGCGGTTCCTTCAGGGGCCTCCACCGGAAGCGGCGAAGCGGTCGAACTGCGCGACGCCGATGCCTCTCGCTTTGGCGACAAGGGCGTGAGGAAGGCGGTGGCCCACGTTCTTGGCCCTCTACAGGACTAACCAGTTTCTCCAGATTGAGCGCGATCTGGGCGGCGCCGCGGAATTCGCGGGTAAGGGCGCCTTTTCTCGACCCGTTCGGTTTTAGCACGCTGCGTTTCCGCTAGAACCGATGAGCTGCGATTGTCCCCGCCCGCGGGACACCTTAGACTCGTGACCGTGGTGAAGACGCGATCGCTGGTGGCGGTGGCCTTCGCCGCGGTGGGCATCGCCACTATCTGGTTCGTCACCGGACTCTACGGTCCGGGCGCCTCGCTCGATAGCGTGACCTACCTCTCGGCGGCGCAAAACCTGGCCACCGGCCACGGATTGGTGCGCTTCGACGGCTGGCCCTACGCCGCGTGGCCTCCTCTCTACCCCTGGCTCGTCTCGCTCGGTGTGCGAGCCGGGCTCGACTTCACGGACGCCGCACGGGTGGTCGGCGCCGCGTCGTTTGGCATCACCCTGGCCGCGCTGGCGGGCATCCTGGGCCGTATCCGTGGTGGCGTCGTGTGGGCCGTCTTCGGTCTCGTGTTCGTGTTCTGCTCGTCGCGTCTGCTGGCCACGTTCGCGACCGCCTGGTCCGAGGTGCCGTTCATCGCGCTCGTCACCCTGGCCTGCTACCTCGCGGATCGCTTCCACCCGGCGCCCCGGAAGCGCGATCTCCTGCTGCTGGGCCTCGTGGCGGGGGCGTGCAGCGCAACCCGCTACGTGGGTCTCGCGCTGGTGGCGGCGCTCGGTATCTGGCTGCTTACCACCAGCGGCAGCCTCTGGCGGCGCGGCGGCCGGGTGCTGGGGTTCAGCCTGACGGCGGCGCTCGCACCCGGGCTGTGGATGCTCCACATCTACCTCACGATCGGCCAGATCATCGGAAACCGCCCGGAGGGATACGCCGGGCTGACGCGCAACCTGCGCGAGTACCTTTCGAACATCGCCGTCTACCTGCGCGTCGAATCGCCCGACAGCGTCGGAATGGCGATCGCCGCCCTCGTGCTGGTGGGAGCACCGGCGACGGCCCTGCTGATCTGGCTGAGGCGCCGGAAGCGGGGGGGTATCCCGCCCTCGGTGGCGGTGTCGGCGCTCTTCATCCTGATCTACTCCGGGATGCTGATCGGCCTCGCCAGCTGGACCCCGGTAACGCGTCTGGAGCGGGCGCGTTTCGGAGCCCCCCTCTGGGTACCGCTCGTCGTCCTGTTCGTGAACGCCGCCGCTGCCGCTTGGTGGCGCTGGCCGCAGAGGCTGGCACGCACGGGGCTGGTCGTCGGCCTGCTGCTCATCGCGTACGCGCGCCTGCCGATCAACCTCGTGGCGCTGCAGTTCTACCGGGTGAACGGGGTTGGTGGCTACGGCACGGCCACATGGCACCAGTCGGAGCTGCTCGCCGCCGTGCGCCGCACCTACTCCGGACAGGCGGTCGTGAGCAACCGGCCCCACGCCGTTTACCTGCACGCCCGGATCCCCTCGACCTTCGCGCCGCGCTTCCACGCCTTCCGCTCGAAGCAGCCGAGGGTTGGCGACATCGACGCCCTGCGCGCCCGGGCCGAGCGCGAGGGCAGCGTGCAGCTCGCCTGGTTCCTGTCCTATCCGAGGGGTCACGGCTACTACCGGCCGATGCGGCTCAAGGAACTCGGCGTCTGCTTTGAGTCCGAGGGACGGTATCGCGACGGAGTCCTGTTGCGGGTCCTGCCGGACGCGGCCTGCTCGCCGGAATGATCCGCGGCTAGTCCACGTAGCCGAGCGCGCAAAGTGCGGGGCACGGGGCGGCGCCGCCGGCGTCGTTCGCGCACGGGTCTGCTCAGGGCTCGTCCTCCTCTTCCCTCGCGGAGTCGATGTTGATCTCGGCGAGGTAACGCAGGTAGTCGTCGTGCTGCGACGCCGGGGCCACCAGGCTGCTCAGCGCGTTCGGATTCGAGCTGGGCGGTTCCAGGGCATGGGCCTCGATCTGGATGCCGCGCTCCGGACGCTCGCCGTGGCGCCGCAGCAGGAATCGCCGCTTCTTGAACACCAGGTCGAGCTTCCAGCCGTCGCGCACGCGGGCCTGGGTGTGCACGCTCACATGCGGGACCGGCAGGTCCGACGCGAAGGTGTATCGCAGGCGAAGGGTCTGACCCGCTTCGATCGTCGAGCGGCTCGTGAGCATGTGTCGCTTGCGATGGAATCGGACGATGTGCATCAGCTCGGCGCTTCCCTCGCCCCGGGCTTCCACCTCGAACTCCACCTCGAGCCACTCCTGGGGCTGGAGGGAGACCTCGACGATGCCCTGGACGATCTGCCACTCGGGCAGAGTCACCTGGAACACCGGGTCGGCGAGCAGAGGGATGGCGAGCGGCGCGTCGCCCAGCGGGGGGCGACTGCGCGCCGCCATCTCCCGGACGACGTCCACGAACTCGGGGTCCGATTCGATCTTCGGCAGCCCGACCGCGAAGTAGCGCTCGTCGTAGGCCGCGTAGCTCTGGCACGTGTGACCTTCGAAGTCGCAGTAGACGAGCACCCCTTCCGGCATCACCCCGCCGATCGCGCCGTAGTTGAGGTTGCCGAAGAAGAGGTGCCGACGGCTCGGGTAGTTGCGAAAGAGGCTCCGGCCGAATAGGTGGCGGCCCTTTTCTCCGAGGCCCAGGTAGTCGAGCACCGAGATCGCGACGTCCGACTGCGAATAGGGGTCCCGCACTTGCTCGCGGGTGCGCTCGGGGAGGAGGGCGGCCAGGAAGCCCCAGTTCTGCGTGAGGCGTCCGGCAAGCCCTTCCTGGGCGGAGCCCAGGTCGCCCGCGGATTCGTCGGAGGTGACGATGACGATCGTGTCGTCACGGATGTCGCTGGCTTCGATCGCGCGGAAGAAATCACCAACCGCCTCGTCGAGATACTGGAAGGCCCTCCTCCGCGGCTTGCCACGGCCCGAGCGGAACGACTCGGGAATTACATAGGGATGATGGGTCCCGACGTTGAGCAGGGTCAGGAACCAGGGCTGATCGCCCGCCTCCAGGGTTTCGATCATCTCGAGGGATTGCTCGAGGAAGGCCCGGTCGTCGACTCCCCACTTCGTTCGTACGTAGTGCTCCTGGAACCAATCGTGGCCGTGGACCTCCTCGAAGCCGATGGCCGGCATGAAGCGGTCCTTCAGCATGAAGGCCAGCGGGGCAGCCTGCAGGTAGACGGTGCGGTAGCCGGCCTCCCGGAGAATCTCCGGCAGGCATTTCTGCCAGCCACTGCCCGCGGCGACCGTCATCTTCGGCATACCGGGAACCAGGCGCGGGGGCTCTCCACAGAGAAGCGCGTAGAGACCGCGGTTGGTGCGCCGTTGGTGGTTGAAGAAGGTCGCGTAGGAGAGGTTGCCCGAAACCACCCGCTCCAGTCTCGGCAGGCTGTTCACGAGACGGCGCCGGTGCGCCCCGGCGGTGCTGGCGAGGTAGTTGCCGGAGACGGACTCGAGCACCACGAGCAGCACGTTGCGGCCCCGGCCGTCGAACTCGAAGCGCGGCGGCGCGTCGAGATCGGCGCGCAGCGTCGGCAGCAGATCGAACATCGCCTCCGGCGGACTCGCGAAGCCATCGCTCGTTCCCGACGCTCCGGCGCCCCGGAACGCCAGCCGGAGGGCGTTGTGCGCCAACGCGTTCTCCTGACGCCAGGTCGTGAAGCGATCGTCCGCGGGCCACGCCGCCACCGCCACCAGGCCCAGCAGCCCGGCGCCCGCCGCCGCCAGCGCGGCGTACCAGCCGCGCGCGGCTAGGCCTGGCCAGGCGAGCAGCAGGGACAAGACCACGACCGCCGCCAACAGCAGCGGGTGCACGACTGCTAGAGCCGAGCCCTGGAAGAAGGTGGGGTCGGTGAGGAAGACCACGTCGAGGGGCGAGGCGACCGTACCCAGCGCGACGATCGTCTCGAAGTTCGCGTAGTAGCCCACGGCCAGTACCGCGATCATCAGGGCAGCCAGCCAGCGCGCGAAGCGGGCGAGCGGCCAAAACAGGGCCAGCAGCAGGAGCCCCACGGACAGATCGGCCAGGGCACCGCGGGCGTCTGCCGCCGTCGGCGCCAGGCCCTCGTCCCAGAGCGCCAGGCAGCGGAAGGCCCACGGCGCGAGCACCACGGCCAGCACGCCGAAGAGCGGACCCATCACCGCCCATTTCTGCTCAGCTGCGGTTCGCGCCATTAGGGCCATGATATCGCTCGTCCGTCACCGCGCGGAGCCCCGCTACCAACTGCTACCCTCCGGAGCTTGGAGCAACGGACGCGGCGGGTGCTCTCGATCGGGCTGCTCCTGTTGCTGGTAGGCGGGCTCGTCTCGCTCAAGGCCGGCTACAGGATCATGTACGGCTACGGCATCGACGGCCGCTACTACCTCCAGATCGCCCGCCACGTTCAGGAGGGCGACGGCCTCGTCTCGAGCGTGTCGCTCTACCACCAGGGCTTCCGCACCTGGCCGCATCGGACGAACCAGACGCCGCTGTGGCCGGCGATGCTGGGTTACTCCGCGCGGTTTGCACCGCTGCCGGTGGTGGGCCGGCGGCTTCCGGAGCTCTTCTGGGTCCTCGACCTCTTCCTCATCTACGCGCTGGCCAATCGCGTGTGGCGACGGGTGGCGAAGCGGCCGCCAGCGGGGTTGCTCGGCAGCGGTACGCCGAACCTGGGCCACGCGGCCGTGGTTCTCTTCGGCACCAACCCCGTGCTCTTCCGCTTCACCTCCGCGCCCTACACCGAGGCGCTCGCCTTCGCGTTGGCCTTCGGCTCGCTGATCGCTCTCGACCGCGCCGCCGAGCGCGGCAGCCTGCGCTGGGCGGCCCTCTGCGGCGTGCTCTGCGCACTCGCCGTGCTGACCCGTGGCCAGTTCCTGGCGCTGCTGCTGGCGATACCCGCCGGACTCGTGCTCGCGGCGCGCGGGCGCGAGCGGGGCTGGCGCCTGCCCGTGGTGGCGGCGGGGCTGGCGGTCCTGGTCTTCGCGCCGTGGGCCGCGTACCTCGCCACCTGGGTGCCGCACCTCACGCCTCCCGTGGTGCTGGGCTTCGCGACGGTGCCCGAGACACTCTCGTTGCCCGCCTACCAGTTCTGGGTCGTGACCGACTCGCTGGGGGAGTACCTGCGGGACCGGGGACAGGGGCTCGCGACGGCGTTTACGCGCGGCCATCCCCAATCGTACTTCCGGAGTCACGGCCCAGCGGTCTACCTGCTCGCCGTGGCACTGGCCGTGCTGGCGCTCTCGCTCGTGCGGCGCCCGGGCCGTGTGCTCGAGTGGCTCGCGCCGGAAAGGACGCTGGTCTGGGTACTCGTCGCGGTCGGGGTCGGCATGCTCCTGCCCGTGCATCACGCCCACTCGAAGGTGATGTGGCCCTGGCTATTCGCCCACCGTCACGGACTGCCGCTGATCTTCCTGTTGGTGCCGGCGGCGGCCTGCGTCTTCTCGCAGCGGCTCGTCGTGCTGCGGCTCGCGGCGGTCTTCCTCGTGCTGTGGACGGGATTCGCGGGCACCCAGCAGATCCTCGCGGCGGGGAACGTGCGGGACGGCATCAAGCCCCCGGACCACGACTTCGCCCAGTGGATCGACGACCGCGCCGAGCCTCCCATCATCCTCACCACGAAGCCCACGAACATGGCCTACCTCTCACGCGGGCGGTTCCACTGGACCGCGTGTAACGAGCCGGCCGAGACCACGCGGAAGCTCATCGCGGACGCCGGCGTCGAGTACGTGGCGGTCTTCCGGCAGCAGCGTAAGTGCGAGTACTTCGTGGGGATGCAGGAGGGCGAACTCCACCGCATCGCATCCTTCGGAAAGAAACCGCGCATCATCCTCTACGCCACGAAGAACGCCCTCGAATACCCGGAGCCGATGCGCCAACGCAATCCGGGCAAATAGGAAAACTTTCAGCTGCCTTTTCCCCGGGTCCGACGAGTAGACATTCTGTCGAAGCGGGGCCTCGGGGGAGAGGGGAGTGTAATACGGGTCGGTCCAGCCACTCGGCCGCCCGGCTCTTCCAGGGAGCTATACCGCTCGGTCTCTGATGGTGCTTCGTGGGTCATCGTTTGTCCCGGAGCCTGGCGAAGAGAGCGTGAAATAAAAGGCCGCACCCCCTCGAGGGGCTTCTTCGACCCAGACCGCGCCCCCCGCTTGTGTCACGATCGTCTTGACAAGCGTAAGCCCGAGCCCCAACCCAGTCTCGGAAGAGGCTGGCCCTCTGCAGAAGGGCTCGAATATCCGATCTCGAAGCTCCGGGGGAACGCCCCTCCCATTGTCGCGAACGAAGAACGTCGTTACGCCGCCTTCGTCCCCCGTCTGCTGTCCCACCTCGATGAGAAGATCCGCCTTCCCTCGATTGTGGTCGAGTGCGTTGCTGAGGAGATTCCGGAACACGTGCGCCACTTGCACAGGTCGCGCCTGGACAGCAACTAGGTCACCCACCACTTGAACCGGGACCGCCACTCGCCCTTCCTGGCCGCGCTGCTCCTTCACGGCTTCATCTACGATCGCTCGCACGTCCACGAGCTCGAGCTCTGGCAGATCACCCGCAGTGCGCATGAGATCGCGCAGTCCCATGAGCATACGATCGGCGCGGAGCAGATTCTCACGCGACATCGCAACGAGCCGCTCCTGGTCGGTGCCATCGCGATCCTGCTGAAGGCGCAGCGCCTCGCTTGCCGCCGTGAGGGGATTTCGGAGGTCGTGAGCAACAGCACGCGCGAAGAGTTCGACCTGCCCAGATCGGCGCTGCAGCTCTTCGTTGAGCTGGCGCAACTCACCCTCGAGCTGCATAGACCGATCTAGCGCGCGGTCCTTCACCTGGCTCAGAGAGCTGGCGACGATTGCCATCGCCAGGCTCACGAAGAAGTTGGTCGACACCGCCGCGATCGCGAACGAATCGCTCAGCGAAAACACAATGAGCGCTTCACGCCGTGGGATCAGGTCGTACTGCGTGGCAGCGATCATCGCTGCGAATGAAAACGCTCCTAGCAGAGCGATGAAGTACGCCGCGAACCGAGAATGTGCGACTGCGGCCATCACGATCAGTATCCCGTAGAGCGGCAACCCGTAGATAGCGTTTTCGCCACCGAGCAGGTATTCGCCAGTCGTCAGCAAGCACGTGTCAATCGCGATGACCAAAAGAGACACGCGACGAATGCGCTCGCCGAAGCCTCTTCCCAGTGCGTAGTAAGGGAGCGTCAACACCAGAAGAACAGTAAGCAGCGCCACGATCGGGAACGTCTCGGCGCTCGAATCGGCGAGCAGCTCAATCGCGCCGACCGTCAGCAGGATCGCGATACAGGTAACGGCCCAGCCCACCAGCAATAGCCGGAAAAACCGCCAGTCCGAGTCGGATCGTGAGATCGCGAGTACCATATCGTCAGGAGATCGGGGGGCTCAGAGGCCCGCCCCGATGGATCGGATCGTCACCGAAAAAATCAAAGGCCAGAAGCTGCAGGTTGACCGGGCCCTCTTCCAGATGGAGCTGCGCTGTCTCCGCGAGTAACGCAGAAACGCTACCTACCCCTTCGACATGGCGAAGAGCCCCCAGCAGCTCGTCTGGAACCCCCCCGAAGCCATTGGCGACACGGAAGTCAGATCCGTCGATCGTCACCTGCCAAGCGCTCCGAATCGAAACAAGCGCCGAACGGATGAGATTCCCCGACGCCACGATGGCAGCCACACCAAGAGCTATCGAGAGGAGAACGACCAGCAGACGGCCTGGGTGGTGTCCCACGTACGTGAGGCTGATCAAGCGGAGCAGCCCTCGGAATCCTCGAAGCGATTCGGCGCCTCTAGGGTCGTTTCCGTCAGTCGTCACGTCGACCATTGGTTCAGGCTCCGGAGCGAGAAGGGCGCATCGGTAGCGTCACTGAATTCCAAAAAGGAGCACAGGAAGTTCAAGCTGCCTTTTCCCCGGGTCCGACGAGTAGACATTCTGTCGAAGCGGGGCCTCTGGGGAGAGGGGAGTGTAATACGGGCGAGCGGGTCGCGGGC
>Ga0310342_100001754_pt1 | contig 13634 bp, 7 predicted proteins | sample S15DNA20500_MG_FD_206155 | JGI IMG/M metagenome (GOLD analysis project Ga0310342, IMG submission 206155) | Marine microbial communities from station ALOHA, North Pacific Subtropical Gyre - S1503-DNA-20-500_MG | ecosystem: Environmental > Aquatic > Marine > Oceanic | place: Pacific Ocean: North... | reverse complement strand
TCCACACAATCGATCCTCGGTGGAACTGCTCCATTTACAGGCATCTATCAACCGCAAGAGTCTCTGTCAATGCTTGCCGGAGAATTTGCCGAAGGAATCTGGACATTAGAGGTGGTTGATAATTGGGATCTCGATGGAGGGTTTCTAAATAGCTGGTCCCTGGAGATCGAAATGGAAGGTTCGTTTGCTGAGTCATCAACACTTGTCGTATCTGAATTAGTAATTGATACAACTGAAACAACCATTGCGGACATCAATGTTGCGTTGGACATCTCTCATACTTGGGTCTACGATTTGACGGTTGAGTTGATCAGCCCAGCTGGCACGAGAGTTTTATTATTTGATCAAGTCGGTTCCGATGGTGATGATTTCAGTAACACGACTTTGGATGATGAATCCTCAGAATCGATACTGGATGGAGTCGCTCCGTTTACAGGTGTTTATCAACCTCAAGAGCCTCTGGCAATGCTTGTCGGAGAACCTGTCAATGGAATCTGGACTTTAGAGATATTGGACAGTTGGGATCTCGATGGAGGATTTCTAAATAGCTGGTCCCTGGAGATCACAACGGAAGGTTCGTTGGCTGAGCCCTCAACACAAACGGATGAAAATGGCCAATATGCCTTTAAAGATCTTCAAGATGATACCTACGTCGTTGCTCAGGTATTGCCGTTTGGATGGAAAGAAACCTTACCATCGACGGGCAATCATACGGTCTCTGTCAGTAGCGCAGAAATCGGTGCAGCAGTTGACTTTGGTAGTCGCCTTTCGATAGGAGCAGCTGACATTGACGCTCTTTTTGACGAGATCCACTCTGGCAATCACAATACGTCCTTTGACTTCACGGGTGATGGGCTGGTGGATCAGCAGGATATGGACGAATTGATCGAGAATATTTTAGGGACCACCTACGGTGATACGGATTTGGATGGTGACGTTGACACGGTCGATCTCATAACGGCCATCAACAACTTTATCAACGCTTCGTCAACTGCAATCGGTTGGGCTACTGGAGATTTGGATGGTGACGGTGACGTCGATACCAATGATCTGACGCAACTAATCGGCAATTTTACAAGTGCCAAATGGGAGTGGTGATGGGAATTGGCCGCAGGCACCTTCCCCGGCAACCCGATTAGGAGATGACTGCTGAGACCGATCGTGGTTGACCAACATCGTAGCTTGTCATCCAGGAAATAAGGATTTGCAACTTGCAGCTGAATTCATAGCAATTTGTCGTCAAATTCGGGTGGTTGACGCCTGATTTGGGGCCGGAACAGAGTAAATTTGAAGGATTTTTTCCCGTGGCTATAATCGAAGATACATGACAAAACTCTTTTGGGGACGGACGGAATGCGTTGTCGGGGATTTCCGCGCGTGATCAATCTGGAGATCCTGGAAACCAGACTTTTACTGACTTCATCAGTTGGTGGCGATGCCGGTCTGCGCCAGTCTGAATTGGCAAGCTTTGCCGATCTGTGGCAACCGGCTTCCCAGCTGTCTGCCAGCTCTTTGACGATGGTTGATTCCCTGCCATCCGGGACGCATCGTGCGAAGACGTTCTATTTGAATTTAGAGCAATTGGACCAGGTGCTCGAGGCTCTACCTGAAGAGTCGGTTGCCCGCTCGTCGGGAACCGTTCTGCCGATCATTGCCTTGCCAGAACCGGACGGCACGGCCGCGCGATTCAAAGTTTTCGAATCACCCATCATGTCCCCCTCACTAGCCGCACGCTATCCAGAGATCAAAACGTTTGTCGGACAAGGTGTTGATGATCCATTGGCAACGGTGCGATTGGATCGGACGCCAGCTGGATTTCACGCGCAGGTGCTTTCTCCAGGCGGATCGTACGTCATTGATCCCCAGGGTGTCTCAGCGGTGGAAAGCTATGTGAGTCGCGATCTTGGCAAGAGCTCTGCTGATTTTTTTGATGAGCCGTTATTCTCGCTCACAGAGGGGATGAAACAGGAGAATCATCTGCCGTCGCTCGACACTTCGGGAACGAGCACAGCTCAACTCCAACTTGGTGTATTGTCATCGGGAACAGAATTGAGGACCTATCGGCTGGCAAATGCAGCGACAGCAGAATATACAGCATTTCATGGTGGAACAATTTCGACAGCACTGGCAGCGATGGTTAGAACGATCAATCGAGTCGTGGGAATTTACGAAGTCGAGGTTGCTGTTCGTTTGGAGTTGGTAGCGAACAATGATTCACTGATTTATTTTAATGACAATTTGGATCCGTATTCCAATGGATATGAGGATCTCATGTTGGCTGAAAACCAGTCAAATATTGACAACGTGATTGGCCCGACGAACTACGACATTGGACATGTGTTTGGAACCGGAGGTGGCAGCATCGCAGAAGTAGGAGTGGTCGGCGTTGATGGCCTCAAAGCCCAAGGAGTATCTGGAGTTTCTCCACCAATTGGCGATTTATTTGTTGTGGACACGGTCGCTCATGAGATGGGTCATCAATTGGGGGCCAATCATATATTCAATAGCAACCTGGGTTCTTGTAATGGCAATCGACATGCCAGCACCGCGTATGAACCGGGGAGTGGGTCATCGATCATGAGCTATGCGGGAATCTGCGATAGTGACAACCTACAATCGAACAACGATCCCTATTTTCATGTCGCAAGTATCGAACAGATCATTGACTACACGACCACGGGTCCGGGCAATGCGGCTGCCTCGATCACACTGACGGGCAATCATGTGCCGATTGTAGAGGCGGGTCCAGATTTCACTATTCCGGCTGCGACTCCCTTCGTGCTGACGGCAACAGCGAGTGACGTGGATGTAGACGATGTTTTGACCTATAGCTGGGAACAATTTGATCTAGGGCCATCGCAGGCCGTTGGTGCCGGTGACAATGGCTCGAGCCCTTTATTTCGTTCTCGAGTGCCAAGCCTGGATGCTTCGCGTACTTTTCCCCGGATGACAGATCTTTTAAATAATTCGACAACGCTTGGTGAGACACTCCCGACAACCGACCGTGTCCTTACCTTTCGAGCGACCGTTCGTGACAATCGTTCGGGAGGCGGTGGGGTGAATTGGGATGAAATGACTGTTCAGGTTGTTGATACAACGACACCTTTTCAAGTAACCCATCCTAATTCACCCATCTCGTGGGTCAGTGGTTCCTCACAAACCGTCACCTGGGATGTAGCAGGGACGAACGAGTTTGAGATCAACTCTCAGTACGTAAACATTCTTCTTTCGGACGATGGTGGACTTTCGTTTCCAATCGTTTTAGCTGCCAATACTTTGAATGATGGATCTGAAACCATCACGGTGCCCAATCTCGTAACCAGTGCAGCGAGAATTAAAGTTGAGGCATCTGAGAATATCTTTTTTGATGTTTCTGATTCCAACTTTGCAATCAATTCGGCACTCGTGGGCATCGATTTTGACGCGATTGGTGGGGTGTCACCTGCAAATTGGAAACAGGTGAATTCTTTTAATGTGCCCTATTTAGTAAACGGCTTGACTGATGAGGAAGGTACTACGACGCCTTACGAGTTGACGTTCTATGGCAATGATGGCTACGAAATCGCTGCTGTGCCGACTGCCAACACGGTACCGGCCCATATTCAATCATTGGAGGAAATTGATGGCGCAATTTTCACAGACGCTTCTATGCTTTCAGCCGTTTGGAGTAATCTGATTCCGAGCCAAATATATGAGATCTATGTATTTGGTTTGGAGGACTTTCCCGATTTTTTCGACGACCAACAAGTCACCATCCAAGGGGCCGGAGGTCCAGTCAGTTTTTCCCAGCTCCTTTCCAATGGCGCGTTATATGTCAATGGTTACTTGGGAAGCGATTTGCAGTTGCTTGATTCCTTGGCCGTCATGGTTGAGGCGGATACCTTTGGAGAGATAATCATTGATATTGAACCTAATCCTGATACCCATGATGTTTCCGTAGCAGGATTGGCGATTCGAGAAATCAAGTTGCCCGATGCTGGAACGGGAGAATTAATCGGTGTTGATTTCGACTTTATCGGGGGTGCATCTCCTGTCAATTGGACGCAGTTCAATGGAGGTGTCAGTCCAACGACGCTGTTTGACTTGACTAATGAGGCTGGTCATGCAACTACTGTTGATCTTGCCATTGACGGTAATGGGTTCTTGGCGACCGATACGGTAACTGCGAGTCCACTTAGATTTCCGCAGTATTTTCAACTACTCAGTGGTTTGGATGGAAATCTGTTTTCGAGTGATCAAGTGACACTCACCTGGAGCGATCTGTCGTTCTGGCGGACGTACAGGGTGTATGTGTTTGGAATGGATGTCGAACCGGTAGCTCAGAATGTGTCGATCAGTGATGTGATAACGCCCATTGCTTTTGTGCAGAGCTCGGATGCCAATGAGCTGCTAGTCAATAATGAACTAGGCGATGCTGCCCGATCTCTCGAATCCTTTGCGGAGGTGGTTGCTTCTGATGGCTCTGGACAGATTGTGATCAGCGTTACTCCTATCAATGACTTTGCTGGACTTGCCGGAGTAGCCATTGAACCGCTGAGTTTACTCGGTGACATGAACAGTGACGAAACCGTTGATGCAACGGACATTGATCTGCTTGCTGTGGCGATTGAATCCTATCCAGGGCCGACGGTTCCTGGATCGATATCTGAATTGGCGGATGTCAATCGTGATGGCAATGTTCATACGAGTGATAGGTCATTTTTAATTGAGCAAGTACTCGATACTCGGCTCGGAGACGTTGATTTGGATGGAGATGTTGACACGAAAGACCTGACGACCGCAATCATTAATTTTACGGGTGCCGACGGAACGGGAAAAAAGTGGGCTGATGGGGATAACGATGGTGACGGTGATGTTGATACAAGTGACCTGACTCGAGCGATCATTCAATTTACAGGGGTGCAACAGCAGGCAGAGGCCGTGTTTCAAGCGGCACCTCTTGCCGCAACCATTTTATTAGCAAGACCCAATTCCAGTTCGATTTGGTTGGATGAGGAACCGGTTGTTGCCGAACGGAATCGGATTGAACTGAATCCAGCGAAAGATCATCAGTTACAGGAGGATTGTTTTAAAGTGATGACCCGCCGTTGTAGATTTCGATTTGGTGAAACGCCCGGTGAAAAAATTCTCTCGACGCTGGAAAAAATTCAGGCGACTGAATAAAAATCGTCCGAAGTATTCAAAGATGTTCGCCAAACCAACTCTTTGTAGTCATCGTTGTGTGGGACTTCTGAAGTTTTCCAGGCATGAGAAATAAAATTTTTCTACATGGAAATCGCGGGTTCCTCTCGAAAGATTGCATGGTTTCACCTTATAATGCCAATATCTTATGCGGAGGACTTTCAGTTGGATTGGCGATTGGTGTTTTTGAACGGAGAGCGGGCTGGCGAGTCCATTGCCTTGGCTGCGCAAAACGTTCCCCTTTCCCTGGGACGTGAACCAACGTGTGAAATACCGATTGAAGATCCTGCTGCCTCTCGTGTTCATGCCGAGTTGAGCTGTGAAGGCGGGTTGTGGAGAATCAAAGATTGTGCAAGCAGCAATGGAACTCAGGTTAATTCGTGCGCCATCAATCAAAGAATGCTCTCAGCTGGTGATCTGATCAAGGTGGGCGAGCAGATGTTGGTTGTATGTACAGGTCCGAATGCTGATGCGGAGAAAAGCATTACGCCAAGACATTTGATGGATGACACGCGTGTCCGCCGCGTTTCCGGCATTGAAAAGCTACGGCTTGCCAACGAACCACTTGCCGCAGATTCAACGCGAGGGACGAGTCGAAAGTTGGGTTTGCTATATCGTTTTTCTCGCGACGTATTGCGTGCCGCTAACGTGGATCAGCTTTGGAAAAAGATGTCACAGACGATCAGGCGGGGTATCCAGGCAGAGCTGGTTAAAATTTGTTTACGGGGCGCAGATGGAATGATCATTACCTATAAGGATGCGGATGATCGTGCAATTGACCATGATTCTGCAGAAGTTCTTTCGAATTGGGTTGTCGAGACGGATGAGGCATTACTGCTTGATTTAGATGGAAACGGCGATCCACAGGAAAAAGGTCGGTTGGAACGTGGTAATGCAATGGGTGTGCCCATTCCAGGTGAGTCGCAAGTGTTAGGCGCGATTGAGTGTATCCATCCAACAAATACAAATGGATTTCAACTGGCTGATTTAGAATTTGTGCTAGCAGTTGCCCAGCAGTTTGGTCTTGCCTTGGAGCGTCTTCGCTATCAAGAGCAAATTGAAGCCTCCAATCAAAACCTCCGGCACAAGTTGAAGTCCAACAAACACAAGCTACTTGGCACTAGTGAAGTGATACAGGAATTGCTTGACAAAATAAGTCGAGTAGCCGCATCGGATTCAACGGTACTCGTGTTGGGAGAAAGCGGAACGGGCAAAGAACTCGTTGCCGAAACGATTCACGAGCTAAGTGGCCGGCATTCGGGTCCGTTCGTTGCTGTCAACTGTGCCGCGATGGCCGATGCCTTACTGGAAAGTGAATTGTTTGGCCATGAAAAGGGTGCGTTTACTGGTGCTGACTCACAACACGAAGGCCAATTCGAGCGCGCCCATCATGGCACGCTGTTATTGGATGAAGTCGGAGAAATGAGTCTCAATTGTCAGGCGAAACTTCTGAGGATACTCGAAGGACATTCTTTTCAGCGTGTTGGTGGAAGTAAGGCAATCCAAGTTGATGTTCGTATTATTGCAGCCACTCATCGAGACCTTAAAGAAATGGTAGAGAGTGGATCCTTCCGGGAGGATCTCTGGTATCGCCTGGGTGTCATCGAATTGGTCACTCCGCCCTTGCGAGAGCGTGGTCGTGATACTGAAATTCTGGCAGCGCACTTCCTGGAGCAATATCGCCGAGAGTTAGGACGCACGCCAGCAGGCTTGTCCGACGAGGCGAAACTCGCGATCAGCAACTATTCCTGGCCAGGAAATGTTCGAGAGTTAAGAAATTCAATCGAGCGTGCTATTGTACTTGGCATCGACGAGTTAATTTCTTCCAGAGACTTGGGTTTGCCGGAAGATTTTCCTCGGAGGGTTGATGAGACGAACTTGCTCTCTTTGGCGGAAATAGAGCAACGTCACATTGTCAAAGTCTTTGAATCTGTGGGCCAAAATAAATCGAAGGCGTGTCGTGTTCTTGGCATCACGCGAGCAACCTTATACAAGAAGTTGAATCAGTAGGCTGCTAGCCTGTTGGGTTAGCGGGCTTCGGGTGCCTGGTAGCTTATTAAGCGATCCAACAAGGTAGACGGTTCGTTTTCGATCATGAGCAAAGACTTGTGAACACTTTTCAGGAATTGTTCGGATACTGAGTGATCTAAAAAGTCGAGTAGAAAATTGTAATATCCACGAACGTTTAAAATGCCACAAGGTTTGGTATGGATGCCGAGTTGCGCCCAACTGAGCACTTCAAACAACTCCTCAAGTGTGCCCAGGCCACCCGGCAGGGCAATGAAACCGTGCGACAAATCGCCCATCAATGTTTTTCGTTCCTGCATCGAAGATACGACACGCAGGTCTGAAAGACCACGATGGGCAACTTCTTTGGCGAAAAGACGCTTTGGAATGACCCCCACGACGTTGACACCATGGGCAAGTGCTTCGTCTGCTAGTGTACCCATGAGCCCAACCCGGCCCCCGCCATACACCAGTCCACAGTTTTTTACGGCCAATTCTCGGCCAAGCGCTTTGGCGACAGTAGAGTACTCATCGCGCACACCAGAACTCGAGCCTGCGAAAACGCAAATGTTTATCGTTGCAGTCATCGTTGTGAAATTTTCTGTTGTACCTTTGGAATTCTGCGTCCTGCCAACGGTCATCAGAGTGGCGAACACCGACTGAACAATTCAATCAGGTTCTGTTTTACTGGTTTTTCTGCCAGGCCTTTAACCGCTGTTGCAGTTGGTCGTTGTTGGAGTCCAGCCGTAGTGCCTGTTGCAATGATTCCACAGCATCACTGATATTTCCAATTGCATGGAAAGCTGCTGCCTGATTGGCGTACGTTTGGCTGTTCTGGTGTCCCTGGCCAATCGCGCGCGAGAAGTGCTTTAGAGCATCTCGAGGCCGGTCTTGCAAGTACAGCACGGCACCAAGGCTTGCATAAGCAGCGGTGAACTCGGAATCAATTTTAATGGCCTTAGAAAGATGTCGTTCCGCCAGATGAAGGCGATCTGCAGGTTCAAGCCGATCGAGTTCAGCATAGATCAGCCCCAGGTTGTAATAGGGCCAGGCAAAATCCGGATTTTGCCCGATGCACTTGCCATAGTGTTCAATTGCTTCCTCACTGCGATTGAGATTTTGGCAACATAACGCCATCAGGAAATCTGCCCAAAATCGAGATGGTTGATTACTTGAGAGCTGGGCTGAACGTTTTTCCAAGTGTTGAATTGCGATCTCGTATTGACGATCGTAAGCTGCCATCGTTGCCAGCAGATAATTCTCAAATTCATTAATGGGAAAATTGGTAAGAATAACGTTTGCGAGATGCTTGCCTCTCGAACGAATGACATTTTCAATTAAAGGCAGTTTTTGGTGAAGTTTTGGAAATCGGTCGAGCAATTTTTGCAGCTGGTCTTGGTGTTTTTTAGGGTTGCGAGAGATATCGGATAATACGATCAACAAAATCTCAGTAATGTCCTCGTAGACGCGGTTTTGTTGAACTGCTGACAAACTTTGAAAACGAGGAGAGGACTCCCAGTCAGGATTTTCGAGCACTCGGTAAATGCTCAGTGGATTTTGAAGGGGTCCTGCTTGTGAGGAGTCTTTGGAATCTGATAATTCAGTCGTCCGTGTTGCCAATACGGCTTGGTCAAATTGTCGTTTTTCGATCAAGGCAAGATCAGTTTCGAAATTTCTGAGTCGATTGTTGGTGGTTTTTATTCGATCGGTAAACATCCAGGCAATGGCTGGCGGAATCCGATTGGCCAACACTCCGCGTGCTTCACCGACCCTTGAAATAACCGTTTGTACGTTTCCTTTTACCATTTCCTGAGTGCATTGGTCGAGCAGTCTTTCGGCGCGTCGGAGACGAGTCACACTGCCGCCAATCAATATTCCAATGATCAATCCTGTGGCCAGGAGCACCATGGCTGCGACAGAAATGGTCGTTGGATGGCGTCGGGTGTAATCGTATGTTTTTTCAAGCCAATTGTTATGTTCAGCGTAGACCAAGGGCCGGAATGTTAGCCAACGAGCCAAGTCTTCAATAAGCTGTAGCGCATTCTGATAGCGGTCGGAAGGTTGTGACGTCAGGCACTTGATGATGATCGCCCGCAACCCCGAATTGACGCCCGGAATGTTTTCCGAAAACAAGCAAGGTTCTTGCAGGCGTTCGGCCAGTATTTGGTTGACTTTCGATGGTTCCCATTCAGCATGGGAGATTGTCCAAGGATGATGTCCCGTGATGAGTTCATAAAATACGATTCCAAGCGAATAAATGTCACTTCGCTCGTCGAATTCGTTGTCATGATCATCCAGCCAGAAAGCCATAGTACGGATGTGCTCGGGTGACATGTAAGCGGGTGTTCCTCCCAAAGACGAAATTTCACTACCCGACTTGTTGTCCTGCAAAGCAGCCACATTAAAATCTGTGAGGAGTGCAATCCCGGTTCGATCCAATAAAATGTTGGCTGGTTTGATATCACAATGCAGTACGTGTTTGCTATGGGCGTGTGCCAGACCTCTGGCAACGTCACGGATCAGGCTAACCATGGTTGTGGCCGGTCCATGGCGAATGCCGCGCTGACGTTGCACCTCAGTCATCTGGACAGGGCTTGGATCGTTTTCTTTTTTTAGCCAAGTTCGTAGATCTGAGCGACCAAACGATTGTGGATTCTGATTTCGGCGGTACTGAATCAACTCGGTTAGGCTGCGCCCATCGATAAGACGCATCGCCAGCAGCTTACGTCCTGCAAAGATTCGTTCGCTGTAAACGGTTACAATGTTTGGATGCTCCAGTTGGGCGAGAGTTTGCCCTTCGTGACCGGTCGCATCGGAAACTTTCAGAGCCAATTGCCGATCCAGCGAAAGTTGACGAACCTGGTAGACGCTCGCTTGTCCGCCCTGACCGATTTGCCGGATGATCTCGAAGTCATCAAAGACCGTACCGGGGAGAAACAGGTCGGTATTGGTTGCTCCAGATTCAACGGTTCGTGAATTACTTGGCTTTTCCAATTGGTCGACAAGTGACTCGTAGAGATCAGGAAAGCGTTTCTGGTAACTCAATAGATCGACCGTTTCACCGCGATCAAGTCGGGCATAGTATTCTGCGGCAAGCAATTCCCACGCCCAATCGGTTTGAGAAATAATGTCTGGAAACCGCTTAAGATACTCGTCCACAATTTCGTGGTTCACATCAACTTGCCTGGAGATTTCGGCAAGCAGGATACGGCGCAGAATCGAAAAATATTGGTCAGATTCCCGCGGTGGCAGAAATTTAGAAATGTCGATTTCACCGCCCAACCGACAGGCGGAAAAATAACCGGCCACCCCAAGTTCATGAGAGGTTTTTGTGGGCTGCGTTTCCGATTTTGATGGATCACGACGTTGGATGTCATTCATATCATGTGTATATTACACATTAATGACATCGTCGTGAAGAAACCCATTACCGTCTTTCGGTGTCAGAGGATGAGGCTGTACGAACGACCTGCCGGTAAGGCTTTTTTTCGATGTAAAGTGCCAGTCGGTTTTCCAGTCGGTCAACGGCGTTTTCTGGCGCAATCTCGATGGCCCGTTCAATGGTCGTTTGTGCTTCTTCATAATTACCGGCGCTTGCGTAGGCCGCGGCCAGAGTATCGATGTAACGATAGTTGGGCTCAACATTGATTTCGATGGCCTTTTTGGCAGTTTTTAAAGCGAGCGTTGAGTTGCGAAAATTTACGTCGGGACAGGTTGCCATCATCCACGCTGCCGTCTGATAAGATCGTCCCTGAGCATTAGGCAGTTCAATCGCCTTGCGGAAATCAGCAGCTGCACGTTTCCAATAGCCAAAGCTCGAATAAGCTTCCGCTCGATTTGTATAAACCTCGGGATTTGCAGGATCCAGTCGTACGGCAGAACTGTAGTCAGACAATGACTGGTTATATTGACCGAGCCGATAGTTGGAATGTGCTCGTCCCGTATAAGCACCAGCGTCATCCGAGACGAGACGAATTACCTGTGTGTAGTCAGAGATGGCAGTTTCAAACTGGCCTTGTTCGTAATGGATTTCTGCACGATTGAACCAGGTATTGGCATACTTGGGATGTAATTCGATCGCTTCGTTGAAATCCTCAATTGCCTTTTCGTATTGCATAGCCATCGCATGGCTGACCCCTCTGTTGTGATAGGCTTTCCAGCGAGTCGGGTCCAATGCTATCGCCGTTTCAAAATCCTCAAACGCTTGGCGGTCTGTCCATTGGGCCTTTTTGTCGTTCGCTTCCGCTTCCAACCGAGCTGTTTCATTAGCCAATAGTTCACCGCGCCGATTGTGGGCCCATGATTTCAGTTGTCGGGTGTAGGCTTTGCGGGATTCACTTGCCTCTCCATCCATCACCTGGCGGCAGAGTTGTATGATTTCCTCGTATTGATCAATCGTTTTGGCCGTTTTTGTTTTTGCGAACGCATCTTTGATGATCAGTGCAGATCTTTTGTTGGTGACCACGGGTCGCGCTGTCTCGTCTGGATTCAGCTCGCCCGGTTCGTCAGCGATCGTGATGGTCTCGAGTAACGTGACGGAAACCATTGAATAGATGGTTATCAAGAGCATGGCAAAAGTACGTCGAAAGAAGATGTTCGTTTGTGAAATCAAAAAAAATTGCATTGATCGTCTCCGATTGTTAAATTGTCCTCATGCCAGTGGCTCAGTCATTCGATAGCGATCGAGCGTATCGTCAAGTTGTTGACGAGGGAGCACACCTTTTTGATTACGTAACTCGCGTATTATTTGCCCCCGATTGACGTGATTGTTGGGATGAATCGATTTGTTCTCTGTAAAACGGTCTTTGTCTAATAATTCAATCGCATGATTGATGGTTACCGCATCGACATTCCTATTGCTGGAGGTGCCGAATCCTGTCGGAAACACATCACCAGGGAATTGATTGAAATGTTTTCCTTCATGTACTTCACGACAATCGGCTAATAAGACGTCAACTTGAAAATCGTTTATTGGATTGTTGCCACTGGCAGTGAGTTTTCCCAAATCACGTTTGGCAACTGGGTAAACAAATTTCACAAGTCCCATGGCACGGATCAAAGCCGCAGGCAGCGCGGAAACTAAAATTGAAAAAATATTGACTGCCCGCTGTGTTTGCGCGCCATAATACGCCAAGCTCGGGATCTGTACTGAACCCATCGAGTCTTTTCTATTCGGAAGTCTGTCATGGTGAATTTCTCGTGGTTCCAGTTAGCTTTTTGGCCAACGGTAATCAGTCTTTGGAACCTTTTGAATTGCCACCAACGCTAGCATTTGAATTGGCAACCGTCGCGCGCGGAGCGACATGTTACGGAGGTTGCAAGAATGGGGCAAGAGGACCCGAAAACCAAGGAGTCGCTAGAAAATTCCTGCACCAAATCCGTCGTTTTTAACGTTTTTGGACGATTGCTTGGCATTCCTCGAATGGGGCGGCCGTGGTTCGGTGGCAGCAGGTTGGATTTGTGTATTGGCCGTAGATGTTGATTTGCCCGTTGCGGGCAGGGATTCGTAACTAGCCTCTTGGTTGTCATCATTATCGAAAAATTCATCATGCTGTGACACGTAGTCCGGTTGTTTGGACCGTTCCAGTTCGGCATTAAATTCTTCAATTACCCGTTGTTGAATATGTTCTCGACATGCCGAATTGATCGGATGCGCAATATCGGCATACAATTTTGTACGGCCCTCTTGGTCTTTGATCGCCAAATCATCCTTCAAATGTAAACCACATTGATTGCAATGGGCCGCTCGGAGATGATTTTTACAGCCACATTGAGGGCAATGTGATGTCAGCTTGCGACTGGGCATTGCTACGAAAGGACCGTTGGCTCCCTCAATGATCTTGAGATCACGAATGACAAAGCAATCGTCGAATATGATCGAGCAAAATGCCTGGAGTCGGTCGCCGGGGTTATCCATGAGTTTGATGCGAACCTCGGTGATATCCACGGCTTGTTCTCCTTACATGTCCAGTGGGTTCTAAACGCCGAAATTTCTCTATTACAGACTAGAAAAAAGGATTGCAATGATGGCATCTTTAATTCATCGAATTTACAGCCGCGGCCGTACAACTGGTCGCACAAAATACACTTCCCAAACGGCGTCCGGCAAGTGTTTTTGCAATTCGCCGAGCATGTCTGCGGTGATGACATAGGGCAAAATAACTGCTACCGCTACCACTCATCTGATGTCCGCCCACATCCAATTGATCCAGTTCTTCTCGAAGTCTCCCAATCCAGGGTGTTAATTTTTGTGCTGCTGGTTCTAGTCGATTAAATAGTTTGGAACCTATTCGTTGAAGGTTGCCTTGGCTGACTGCCCAAGATATTTCGTCGACTGTCTGTGGACACTCGGCTGGTTGGCATTGACAATAGACATCCTTGGTCGGCAGGCCGACAGGGGGCCGAATGATCACGAAATGCAGTCGACCGTGAGTTGGCCAAGGTTG
>Ga0310342_100001753_pt1 | contig 13638 bp, 4 predicted proteins | sample S15DNA20500_MG_FD_206155 | JGI IMG/M metagenome (GOLD analysis project Ga0310342, IMG submission 206155) | Marine microbial communities from station ALOHA, North Pacific Subtropical Gyre - S1503-DNA-20-500_MG | ecosystem: Environmental > Aquatic > Marine > Oceanic | place: Pacific Ocean: North... | reverse complement strand
TGTAAACTTAAGGTGTCACTGTATCCAGGATTACCTCCGATAGCAGCACTGCTTCGCCATGTATTGGGTCCGGAGTTTAAAATATTTTTTTGAGGGTTAATTTTGATTAGCGAAAAACCATCTCCGTCAGCACTGCTTGGCCACTCATCGCCATCATTAAATTGAATATCAATGATATTAATCCCATCAGAATTTGTAATGATTAATTGTTCTCCATCATTGTTCAGGTTCCCTTCATACTCACCAGCTATGTTTGTTTGAGGTGGCAGAACCTTTCCATACCTCATCTGAAAGGCATCAATATTATTAACGATAATCAATCTGTCGCCCGGATCTAAAGTCCTTCCAGTAATGACTGAGGCAAAATCAAAATCTATTCCATCTGAGAATTTGACAGAACCAAGGTCAATGGTCCTAGGTGAAATATTTAAAAGCTCAATAAATTCAAAGTCAGTACGATCGTTAAATCCTGCTGCAATTTCATCGGCAGATGGAGCGGCTGGCCGATAGTGTATTTCACTTATCGCAAGATTGTCATTTCTGGCCGGTTCACTATCAACGATAAATTCGGCCTGGGTCAGCGCACTCCATTCATTATTATTCTTAACCCTTGCCCTAATGGTGTTCTGTCCCGGAGTCCTTAAATATAAGGGATTGGGATTTTGAAATTGAATGCCCGAAAGTTCCAAATCAAAACTCACATCTGAACTTGTCCTTGAGCCCTGATGAATTTCGACCGCAATCACATTCTGACCACTTACAAGTGAACTCTTATCTATTGGAACCGAATGAAATGTTGTCTCATCGTCACCTCCAGAAATGTTTGATGCCAACGTCAGGTAGTTAACGGTCCCTCCAGGCATCCCTGATCGGGTCACCTCTTTTCCATTTATGTAAACCACAGCTCCGTCATCCCTTCTAAGCTGCAGTTCAAGTTCAGCAAATTTATTTACCTCTAATGCAAAGAATTTTGCCCTGAAGTAGGTTGTGACATACTTGGAATTTGAATTGTTACCATAAGAGATTGTAGTGCGCTCTCCGCCATCGCCGTAACCTAATTCAGCTGCACCTGATTCCCATGACGCGTCGTTAAAATTAGCGTTACGCCAGGACGTGCCGGCATTGCTGCCATTATCAAGATATTTCCACACTGATCCCCTCCTGAGTAACATTTCACTGGAAGTATTGCCTTCAAAGATCTTGGCTGCAGGATCAATGTTTCCACCCACAAGGCGTGGATCATTTCCATTCACTGTATAGTAGATGAGGCCTGGGCCTCCGCTGAGCAGTAACTGTTGAGTGCTTAGTATGAAACCTCCGTGCTTACTAAACTTAGGAGGATCAAGGTCAGGATACCATCCCACTGAACGGACCTGACTGATGAGTGTAGGGACACGGCTCGAGATGAAATTCCTAACACTTTGAACAGCTCCTAGCCATGCGTTACGGGATCGTGAAGTGTTTCCCCATCGTGCCGAATGAGCAATGATGCCAGGGTCCAGTTGTTCGACTCTCCTGTTAACTCGTTCAATGCCTACTTCTGGGGTTAACAATCCCCCATTATAACAATACATTGCTAATCGATCTGAGAATCGTATCCGATACTCTTCATTCTGACCAGCAAATCTCTCATGTAATGTGTGCGGGTTGAATTCAGTTAGTGAACTGCTCCTCGTAAATGGCGAAACCATATTGTTCTCTCCTGTGCCCAAAGAATGTTCACTATCGTGCTCAAAGAAATGATACCCGTTCGGATTTTCTCTATTGTAAATTCCGAAATAGTTGTTTGGTCTGGGCTGAGTATATCGTGAACCTGGACCATCCCTGTCACCGGTGTAATAAGTGATTATCATGTAGTCGATTAGGTTATCAATGTCGACTAACATCTCCTTGTCAGGATTTATAGTTCCGTCAGGATCCATTCCCTGAACATCATAATAGGCAGTATTAGTTCTGAAACCTTGCTGCCATTTTTCCCAAAGCCTCTGATATGACTTCCTGTCACCATCAGTCACTCCTCCAAAAGATTTAACAACGTCATAGTCATCCCTGTCTCCACCAAAGTATATCTCACCATAACTGGCCTCGGCCCTCTCATCGATCTGAGCTAGCCCCCAATAAATTCCATTAAGGAAAAGCTGTATCCATCTTCCCCTCTTGTAGGGGTGACCCATCTCTCCCTGCAAGTCCCTTGACCAGGTATCACGTATAAAACTGTTGCGGCTAGTGTCGCCCATGGCCCAAGAATAATTTTGAGGCCCTCTAAAATCGAACTTATTGAACTTATCCGCTCCTTCATCTCCAAAGATTGGATAATTGAGCATGCCGTTCCCGTACTCCGATCTGAAAAAGAGCCTAAAGGAGTGCTTTGGGTTCTGGGTACGTCTCGAAAATCCTCCCCTAATACGTAAACCGCAGGGTGATTGGAATCCCTTTTCATTACCATAGGGATCTATCCAGTTAGGTGGAAAAATCATTTCAAGGGATGATTCCCTTTCCCAAGCAATGCCATCACTGCTTGGATTCGAGTAAATTCCTGTCTGGGCACTTGTGAGGTTGGCCTGATCCGTAACAATGGACATTGCAGGCAAGCTTTTGAGGGCATCTTTGACTTTTTCAACTCCTCCTATTTGAGAATTGCTACTGTTAACGACAGACTGATTCATACCATATTGGTAACTTTGCCCATTCACACTGCTACTGGGCCATCCAGGAGGAGCTGATGAGGATTGTCTGATGATGTCATCCACAAAGAGGTAGGAATGAGTATCAACATTAGTGGAATCGTAACCGTTCTTAAAAGCGGCTGCCCTAATGATTGAACTTTTAGAAATATTTATTGGTGAGTTGTAAACATTTCCCTTAGTCGCAGTAGGTTCCGAACCATCAGTAGTGTACCTAATGACGGCATTTTCGGTTTTGGTAGTTATCTCAAGATTAAATGACTCATCATAGAAGCCCCTGTCAGGATTAAATTTTGTATCAGCAACTTTTCCTTGGCTGGATAATTCTGAATTAGCAAATCCCGGTGAAGGATCTTTAAAGAATCCAAATTGAGTTCCACCACCAACGTCCTGAACATCAGCAATGAGGCGAACTCCTAATAAAAAATCAGAACTTCCAGACGATGTATTCATGGCCTGAAAAGAAAGAACATTATCACCATTTTTAATAGCACCTATGTTAGATGAGATGTTTACCGTTATAGGTGTTGACGCTACTACCGAATCAGAACGGGATCCGGTCGCTCTGGAATTAAAGCTCAATTCGTCGGGAGCATTAAATGAAGCAACTTCAACTCCATTAAGGTAAGCGACAAACCCATCATCTATTGTGACCCTAATCTCCGCGCCAACAATTCTCTTATTGGCGCCCTCAAACTGAAATGGGAACCTAAAGTAACCGCTCGAGTTTGTGCCCTTCATATCATCTGCAATACTTGTTTCAACGTGTCGCTCTAGGGTTCCTGATATTGTCTCAAATCCCACTGGGTGCTTTACCTCGAACCATTGTGAGTCATTGAACTGATCGCCAGGATATTGCCATGTGTCACCAAGGGATTCATCGGTCGGGATAAAATACCTAACCATTGCATTGGACTGGACCAAGGAAACTGATGACGGTTCTCCCCAGATCCCAAGACCATAAGATTCATCATTTTCTTGCTTTTCAAACTTTGGTGAAATCTCGGAAATTATTGTTTTCCCATCTGAAGATACGAGGCCTAAATATTCTCCTCCACTAGATAACTCAAAATTGGTATGAAGCTCACTGCCTCCTTCATGTATATCGTCCCCTTTCCCTGAGGCAAAAACAATAAGGTGTTGCCTAGCACCAATAGTCACTGCAGGAAATTTCCACTTAGTAAGATTTTCAGAATTGTCCGTTAAGTATAATCCCTCCAGATTGAAATTTTCTCCATCAGGATTGTAAATTTCAATCCAATCAGAAAAATCTCCGTCCGCATCTGAAAGTACGGATTCATTATTTGCCATGATCTCATTGATCAATGGTGAGGAAAACAATGTGCAAGGCAGGAGCGAAGCGACAGTAAAAATTAAGAGACGGAAAAACTTATTAGTTAGATGATCGGTCATGAAAGCATTAAGTTGGGGAATACTTATTAAGTGCAGGCAAATTTACTAAATGTAACGAGGATGCATTATTATTACCCATTAAGCGGTAATAATCACGAAATTTGTTATTAAAAGAATCTAATTTTTAAAAAAGAATTCGAGATTATTGGAATTGATTCGCTTGCATCATTTACAATTCATTAGTTCATTAATGTAACAGTAATTAATCAAAAAACAATTAAATGATCCAAGTCAAAGCTCTAACATTGTTGCTCTTGACGTATTTTGTAAACGTAGCCTTATCCAATGATCCGAACTCGGATAAATTTGATTTCTTTGAAACCAAAATCAGACCGTTACTTTCAAATAATTGCTTCGCGTGCCATTCACAGGAAGCAAAAACTAAGGGCAAGCATAAGGCCGGACTGTACCTCGATTCTTATAAAGGATTAATTAACGGAGGAGACTCTGGCTCCATAATATCACCAGGAAAGCCAGACCAGAGCCGGATAGTTGAAGCGGTGCTATACAAAAATGAAGACATGGCTATGCCTCCCAAAGGTAAATTGTCTGATGAAAAAATAGCATTAATAAGACAATGGGTTGAGATGGGTGCTCCATGGCCAGGGTCTGACGATGAAAAAATTGCTGACAGTCTCAACAACAATGAACCCTATGATTGGCAGAAATTTAGAAATGAGCATTGGGCTTTTAAGAAGATTCAAAGCCCTAATCCTCCTCAGATAAAAGATGACTCATGGTCAAAGAATCCAATAGATAAGTTTATATTTTCACGATTAAAGGAGAATGGACTTGTGCCGAATGAATTCGCGCCACAACGCACACTCATACGCCGTGCGTATCTGAATCTTATAGGGATCCCTCCAACTCCTTCTCAAGTGAATGATTTTCTTAATGACAAGAGTCCAGAAGCATTCACTAAAGTCATTGATGAGTTACTACAATCAGAGCACTACGGTGAGCGTTGGGCACGGCACTGGCTTGATGTGGCACGTTACAGTGATGGGCACGGCGGATTCGGTGACAATAAAGCACTGCCGCAAGCATGGAGATTCCGTGACTGGGTAGTCAATGCTCTTAATTCTGACATGCCTTATGATCTTTTTGTTAAAAAACAAATCGCTGGAGATCTCTTAGAGGATAAGGATCCAATTCCTACAGGTTTTTTTGTAGTTGGCCCTACCTACAATTCTGATGGTGGTGACCCTGAAGCAAAGGCTCAGGCACTGGCGGAAACTTTATCTGATAGAGTCGATACATTTTCCCGAGCCTTCCTTGGTTTGACTGCTGCATGCGCACGTTGTCACAATCACAAATTTGATCCCATCACTACTCATGATTATTATTCACTTGCTGGTATTTTCAAAAACACTAAAAATATTGACGTTCCAGTAGGGAATAAGAATGAGATAGAAACTTACAATTCATGGCAACGGGCAATCAATGAATTAAATAAAAAAGTTAATGAGTTTCTCGACTCCGAATCAAAGAAGCTATCAATTAATCGTAAAGAAATTGAAAAGAAACTATCCGAAGAGTCCAAAGTTAAACTTACGGAAATTCGTTCTGAAATTGAACAGTTAAAAAAGAGTGAGCCTCCCAAGCCTGCCAATGCTCACGTCCTTGCTGAAAGCGGCACAGCAGATATGCACATTGCTCTTCGTGGCGACTTGCGGAAGAAAGGAGAACTAGCCCCTAGACGATTCATTGAAATCGTTGAAGGCAAAGAAAGAAAGAAGTACTCAGAAGGTAGTGGTCGAATTGAACTCTCCAATTCGGTTGTTGCTCCAACGAATCCCTTAACTGCTAGAGTAATCGTAAATCGAATATGGGGTTGGCATTTTGGCCAGGGCCTAGTCAGAACTCCAAGCAATTTCGGCACTATCGGCGAGAAACCGTCTCACCCATTATTACTTGATTGGATGGCATATAATTTTATTAAAGATGGATGGTCCATCAAACAACTTCACAAACTCATCCTAACTTCTTCAACTTGGCAAATGAACAGTGATTACATAAAAGATAAGTTTGATAAGGATGCAGACAATCAACTGATATGGAGGTACAGCCCAAGAAAATTAGAAGTTGAATCCTGGAGAGACACTTTACTCGCAGTTACAGGAGAACTGGACACAAATATAGGAGGTTCCCCTGAAGGAGAAATACTCAACAGCAAGAGAAGAACTCTTTACGCTACGATCAGCAGAACCGGTGATCGTTTTCAATCTGATGCATTCTTGCGACTGTTTGATTTTCCTGCAGCTGTATCTACGAGTTCAAAGAGATCATCAAGTGTAGTGCCTCAACAATATTTATTCATGATGAATAGTCCTTTCATGACTGCCCGAGCAAAGAGTCTAGGCAAACAGCTTTTTGACAGTCAGGATAATACTAACACAGTAATTGAATCTGCTTACCAGAGGCTATATTCTAGGCCTCCAGATAATAAAGAACGGGATCTAGCAAATAAATGGTTAGGTGATAGTCCCACTCAAAAGATTTGGGAGCTTTATGCTCAAGTATTACTCAGTGCCCACGAACTCATTCAAGTAAGATAAACTTACATCAACAAAGACATGAAATTCATCGAACATGAACTTGCTTACCGAAGAGCTACACAAAACTCTCTGAGTCGAAGAGATGCCCTAATGAAGATGGGAGGCGGATTCGGTTCATTAGGTCTCGCATCTTTGATCGAATCTGCCAACGGAGCAACTGATGAGTCATCTCCTCTGGCTCCAAAGAAGCCTCATTTTAAACCTAAAGCTAAACGTATAATCCAGCTCTTTATGCCTGGAGGCCCATCACAGGTAGATACGTTCGATTATAAGCCGATGATCGCAAAGCACGCAGGTCAGAGGCCAGAGTCTGTTAACAGGAAGACTCTAAGAAATACAAAAATGGGTCTCATGCCCTCACCCTTCAGCTTCAAACAATATGGTGAATGCGGAAAATGGGTCAGTGATATTTTTCCTCATGTTGCAGAATGCGTTGATGATATTTGTTTTGTGCATTCTATGCATACGGACATACCCGAACATGCTGGAGGAATCTTAATGGCCAACCTTGGTGCATTGCAACCTAATCGGCCAAGCATGGGTTCATGGCTAGTTTACGGGCTCGGAGCTGAGACGCAGAATCTTCCAGGCTTTGTTGCAATGTCCCCTAGAGCACAGCCAAGAGGCAAATTAGCTAACTGGGGAAATGCATTTCTTCCCGGAGCCTACGCAGGTTCATACGTAAATATTAACAGCATGAAGCCTGACGCTGTGATTAAAGATCTTAAGAACAGTTCTCTATCCACTGCCGATCAAAGGAGACAAGCTGATCTTTTGGGAGAACTCAATAAGCTGCAATTACAAAGAGTAGAAAAAGATCAAAGTTTAGAGGCCAGCATACAAGCCATGGAAATGGCGTTCAGGATGCAGTTCTCAGTTCCTGAAGTCTTCGACATATCCAAAGAAACACAAGCAACTCGTGACCTTTACGGTGACAGTGAATTTGCCAAAGGGTGCCTCATCGCCCGCAGATTAATTGAAGATGGGGTCAGAGTAGTTCAACTTAACCACTCAATTGATGGTTATGATATAGCATGGGATACTGGTCACGGTGATATCAAAGGTGGTCACAGCAGACTAGCGAAGGCCTGCGATCAGGGAATTGCAGCACTATTGAAAGATTTAGAAGGTAGGGGCCTATTGGAAGAGACCCTAGTCGTTTGGGGTGGTGAATTTGGAAGAGCCCCAACGTCTGAAGGCGCAAAAGGAAGAGATCATGACCATTACGGCTATACAGTCTGGATGGCTGGGGGCGGGGTGAAAAAGGGATTCAGCTACGGGTCAACTGACGAGTTTGGCTTATCTGCCGTTGAGGACAGGATGCATGTCCATGACTTACACGCTACTATTCTTCATTCGATGGGTCTGGATCATGAAAAATTAACGTACCGTTATTCTGGCCGTGATTATAGACTCACTGACGTTCATGGCCGTGTTATTCATGATCTTTTCGCTTAGGATCCAAGTCAGGCCTCCCATTGACTAGGATAAAGCAAGAATAAGATATAACGTTTAGCCAATCTTAAGCTTAGCCGTGCTATCACCAAGTTTATCCATTTTTAACCCCATAGCATTAATCATTGAAAGCCATAAATTAGCGATCGGAGTTCCGGTAGGTGACTTGACATGACTTCCTGGTTCAATGGCACCACCGGCGCGGCCAGCAACCAGTGTCGGCAAGTCAGTATATATATGTAATGATCCATCACTGATACCTGAACCCAAAGTGAACATCATGCTATCAAGGAGAGTCCCCTGTCCTTCCTTGATCTCTTTCATCTTCATTACCAGTGAAGTGAATTGTTGGATATGGAAATGATCTAATGCTTCAAGTTTGGACCTAACGTGCTGATTTCCCTGTCCATGGGTCAAACCATGATGATCGACTGGCTTATCGAAGAGGCCCTGCACTTTCAAAGGAGAGCCCCACCTCTCCGGAGAACTCATAATAGTAGCGACTCTAGTAAGGTCAGTCCTAAAGGCCAAGATCATAAGATCACCCATTACCTGAATAAACTCATCACGCGTCATTGCTTGCCACGGCTTGACTGGCGGAGCTAGATTCAATTTATTAATATCGTCTTGTCTTTTTGTGACTCTCTCTATTTGTTGTTCAACGGTACGGACAGAGTCCATATACTCCCCTAGCTTACCCTTGTCCGTTTTTCCTAAATTACGATTAAGTGATTTAGCATCATCAAGGACCAGATCTAATATACTTCCGGATTCTAAGTGCTCCTTAACTCCAAAGAGTCTATTAAACACTTTCTTAGGGTCGCGCAACGATCTGGCGACATGGCCGTGCCCGTACCAGGAGATGTTATCAAAGTAAACTGACTCACGGTTATCCTCATAGGGATTACAACTAAGCTCAAGTGAGCGGAAAGCAGTGACCTGGCCAGTGTGCTCGGCCATAATTTGATCGATCGTTTTCTTTAGTGGATAACCGGCAGGAGAAAGCTCGTCAGGTGCAGCGCTACTTAACCAACATGCTCCGGCCTGCGCGTGACCATCCGTTCCAGCCACTTTGACTCGATCAAGCTTAGTGAAAAGCGTTACGTCATCTTTGATTTGCCTTATCGGCTCGAGTGTAGGACTGAGCTCATAGTCTGAGCCTTCATTCTTTGGGTGCCAAGCAGTCTGAACTACGCCATTAGGAATATAAAAGAAACCGGCACGAACAGGTGGATTAATGGTTTTGGTGCTCTTTGCGACTGAGCGTACCTGCATAGCTTCCAACAATGGTAAAGCGAGAGTGGCTCCGGCCCCTCTTAGTACCTTCCGTCGAGACATTGATGTTCTTTTTAGAATCATGTTTATCTATTTTGACTGATTGGTTTTATTCATGAAAGGATAACTCCTAGTTATCTCCGTGACAACTGTAGAAAACTTTCCCTTTTCAGCTATTACTTTCGTAAGAATCCTATCAACTGAGAGCTTGTCATTTATATCCAATTCGCGACCGAGGGAATAGGAAAGCATATGTTCTATGAATGATCTCATGAACCATCGAGGGTTTTGAAGAAGGGTGTCCTTGAGGCCAATTATATCTTTGAACTCACCTTCACCGAATATTTCTCCACTCGTATCAATTTCGAGTCCGGAATTGTATGTGTCACGCCATCTTCCAATAGCATCAAAGTTTTCGAGAGCAAAACCCAAAGGGTCAATTTTCTTGTGACAAGAAACGCAACTTTCATTTTCTTGATGAGCGACTAAACGCTGCCTAAGCGTTATCCCTTTTTTTTCAATTTCAGCATCATCCTGTTCAATTTCAGGAATCACATCAGGAGGAGGAGGAGGAGGCTTATTAAAAATAACAGTAGCTACCCAAGCGCCTCGCCTAATAGGGCTCGTCCTCAATGGTTCAGAAGTCATCGTTAAGGTAGCCGCTGAAGTGATGACTCCTCCCTCTCGTCGAGTCGGCAAGGATCTACGGGTAAACGTTTGACTGTTTGTACTGAAACGGTTCCGGTTTTGTCTCTTACCAAATGGGACAGGATCATTGTACCATGACTGCATTTCCTCTGAACGATATGAGTAATTACTATCAACTAAGAGCATAATGGATCTGTCTTCGACCATGATGCTTTCAAAGAGAAGGAGTGGCTCTACCATGGTCTGTAAACCAAACTTCCATTGCTCACATCCGATGCGCGAATAATATATCTGGAAACGATCGAAGTCCGGAACAGCAGTTATTAACTGATCGAGCCTTAACCATTGCCGAGCAAAGTTTTCTGCTATTGATTTACTTTTGGGGCTTTCCAGTAAACGCCTAACCTGAGACGAATAGACTTTTGGATTAAGAATCGAGCCGTCACGTGCAAGACTCAAGAGTTCGTCATCAGGGATACTGCTCCAGAGAAAAAATGACAACCTAGTTGCTAATTCATATGCACTAAGGGGCTGACTCTTTAGGTTGCCATTCTTGTCCTCGCTAATATAAAAAAATCTTGGTGATGAAATGACGGCAGTGATGACCTTTTTCATCGATTGCTGAAATGTTTGCCCATTCTTGAGTTCTCCCTCCAAATAGCTTACGTACCTGTCCATAACATCAGGAATGACCGGTTTCCTGAAGGCTTTTTCGAGGAACTTTAACAAATGAATTTGGAGCTGTTCTCTAGTAACTGGTTCAGAATTAGGAAACTTAAAGAAAGCGCCGTTTGTTAAATTACTGTAACCATCAAATTCAGGTGCATTAACAATGGAACGTCCGAGCTTAAGAAAAGTTTCGACCATTATTGGAGAAACGCTCAACTCGTCCCCCCTGTTATTGAAACCGTGTTCAGATTGCAAATCGATAGCGAAAGGGCTGACGCCGGTGAGTATGTGTTGCTCGATTTGATTTTTTCCAAGTGCCCTATTTGACAACCTAATGGACTTGGGGAATCTACCAGACGAAGGCTTGAAATAAGAACTGCTCCTTATCACTTTCTCAGGCAAAGGATAAACATCACCCTCAAGTTGTAACAGATCGCGAACAGAATTATTATATTCATAACGGTTCATTCTTCTCATGACTGTAGACTTCAATGTGCCTGAGTCTTTGATGTATTGATCGAGATAGCCACGGAAAAGTGACCTCATCATTATATGCTCTTTAGATGACAATTGTTTCTCATCTTCGGGCGGCATTTCCTTAAAGTTTAATGCATCAACTATCTTTTGAGTAAGCTCAATGTCCTTCAGGAAACCTTCTCTGGTGGTCACCGCTTTAAGATTTACTTTTCCTTTAACTTTGTCAGTGTCGCCATGACAACCATAGCAACGCGAAGCGAGTATGGGCACAACCTCATCCAATGAAACTTTGAGCTGATCCGGAACGAGTGATTCACTTTTGGCTGAAGTTGATTTGTCTTTGTTCTGAGGTGAATTAAGTTTAGCAAGTTCACCTTTAGATTCTTTGGTAGGTGGTCGCATATTAAATATCTTTATGAAATCCAATCCGAGTAGGTACCGGTTCTTTTGGTAGGAAGTCGCCTTTATATTTTTCCCAACTAACTTGAAGCTGACCTTTTGCTGCCCCTTCTCTATCTTCAAATCGCTTAGGTTAATAGGGTCAGCAAGAGAAACATTGGGAGAGTAGAGATCAATTTTCTTCGCAATGGCTTTACCATTTAAATAAACATCAAATTGACCATAATCAGGAGCCTTAGTCAGTTGAATCTGAAAGCTGTACTGACTGTTCTTATCGACCATTATTGTCGTCTCCATAGAATCGCCAACCAAACCGTCCCATAACATATGCGTATTACCGCTCCATTGATTGCCATAAGCGCTCATTCCTTGCGGACGTGATCTGCCCTTCATAGGTAACAGCTCCCCCTCCATTAAGTCTTCTCCGAAGATTTGGACAGACAGGTTTGCGGCATCGAAATACTTACGAGCCGCTAGATCTTTGTCAGTGTCAGTGGTAATCCGGACCGTGATCTTTTGCATTCGTCCATTATCGCCATTGCCAGCCACGTCGTTAATACGAATCCGATCGATCGTGTGACTTCCGGGTCCGAGTTCAAGAAGTGTCCTCTGTGGGGCGACAGTCGTACCCGATTGCGTAGTATAAGTGAAAGTTTCGTCGTCACCGTCAAAGGCGTTAGTGAACACATTATCCCCAGTGCGTGCCGGCCCTGGGACGACCTTACCAGTGACGATATCGAGCTTTGTTCCGAATTTTGCGTAAGCTTCGATCTCACGGATGGTCCAGTGTTTGTAGCCACCTTCGTTGGCCCAATCTAATTCGATTCCAGTGGCGCCGGGGACCGAGTCGAAAGTGATGGAATAAAAACCATCGTGATCAGCGCTGAGGTGTTCAATAGTGCTACCCTTAACTACTACCTGCGGCAGGGCAAGGTTGGAGACTTTGGCTTCACGCCCACGGACTTCATGAAAATCAAAAGAAGTTTCAGCCAAGACCCTTGCCACAAGAGAGGTGAAGAGAAAGAGAACAAAACTCAATCTCATGTAGAGGAAAAAAGACATCAGAAAAGCTTAAGCCGATGAGGATTTATCGTAAAGACTTCGATTACTTGAAAATGTAATTTTTTTATTAATCATAGGAAAGGACTGCTTTAATTACCTTTCTTTCTTGAACGGCACTCAATGCGTCATCAATATCATTGATATTGAACCTGTGGGAGATAAATTCTGCACCACTTAAGTTTCCATCCCGGACCCACTCGCATAGTACTGGCTGGGATTCTTTTTCGTAAAGTCTGGTAGGCCATTGATGGATATAAATATTATAATTAAAGTCTCCGAGTGAATTTGGAACAGTAAATTCTTCGAGTCCTGCATAAAACCCATAGACACAAATGGAACCACCTCTTTTTATCAATGGTAATGAAGAATGGATTATTTCAGGTTTTCCTACCGCGTCGATCACTGAATCGAGCTTCTTACTTGGATCAAGTTTTGAGAGCTCGTTAACTCCTTTGTCATCCCTATCAAAAGTTGCATCAGCGCCAAAGGCAGTGGCCAGATCCCTTTTTTCCTTATGACGATCTACGAGGCCTATCCAACCCAACCCGAATAGCCTTCCCAGTTTAACGAAACTCAGCCCAACTGGGCCACCCCCGACAATGAGAACATTGTCCCCTGGCTTTAGATGAAAATCACGGAAAGCACCGAGAACTTCACGCCAGGTGCATAACAGGACACCGTCCTCCGGTTCAATGCCTACTTGGACTGGTGTCTGAATTTCAAATACCTCAACCCAACCATGCTTTTCTGAATTCACCTCGTCCTCGACCATAGCTTCATGATCATTGACTAGTACATATTCACAGAAACCTCCCCAACCTGATTTAAGTTCTTTTGTTTCTAGTTCATCGTCAAATACAAGGCCACTGACAGCTCTTTGGCCTTCGATGAAATTTCGTGCACTAGATCCAACCTCAATGATCTTACCTATACTTTCATGACCTAAAGCGAAAGGAAATGACTCCTCCATTCCTGGAAAATGTCCGGCAACGAGTTCG
>Ga0310342_100001752_pt1 | contig 13638 bp, 7 predicted proteins | sample S15DNA20500_MG_FD_206155 | JGI IMG/M metagenome (GOLD analysis project Ga0310342, IMG submission 206155) | Marine microbial communities from station ALOHA, North Pacific Subtropical Gyre - S1503-DNA-20-500_MG | ecosystem: Environmental > Aquatic > Marine > Oceanic | place: Pacific Ocean: North... | reverse complement strand
GGTGCTGGAAACTGAGAAACCGGATCACATGATGACCCGGCGAACGATCTGCCCTCGTTATCGATGATGTTAATGAAATGGGAGTTTTCAGACCGGTTGTCACGTTGTGCCGCATAGCAGTTGTGCGGTCCTGGTGTCGGCGGTAACTTGAAGGTCGACTGGAAGAATCGTGTTGAATCATCGGATCTGTCAAACAAAATGATTTTGGGTTGAGTATTTTCGAACGGTAGGATGCGAATGTTCAGTAGCTCCAGCAACGACAGTAAAAACAGTAGCCATTGAGGTGTAACCTTTTCAAGTGCCTGAGGGCAAAGGATGAAATTATGGAGATCTTTATCAGGCCAACTTATGACGAAATGAGCCGTGTTGCCGCTCAAGAGGTCGCCAGTATTCTTAACACCAAGCCGAATGCCGTTTTCGGAATGGCAACCGGTTCGACGCCGCTGGGAGTTTATCGAGAGTTAGTGCGCATGCACCAGGAAGGGAAACTCGATTTCTCGCAGGTCACGACATTCAATCTAGACGAATACGTTGGCTTGCCAGTGACGCATCCACAAAGTTATCACCAGTTCATGTTCGAACATTTTTTCCAACATGTGAACATTCCGAAACAGAACATTTATATACCCTCAGGAACCACGAGCAATTACCTGGCTTTTTGCCAGTGGTATGAAGACCGTATTCAGGAGTGTGGCGGAATTGATCTGCAGATTCTTGGGATCGGGTCGGATGGCCATATTGCCTTCAACGAGCCGGGTAGTTCGCTTTCTTCCAGAACCCGTCTCAAGACACTTGCCAGGCAGACGATTGATGATAATGCTCGTTTTTTTGATCGACGGGACGATGTTCCCGTTTATGCCATTACAATGGGAATAGGCACGATTCTTGATGCCCGAAAAATCTTGCTTTTGGCCAATGGGAGACAAAAGGCCACGGCCATTGCTCGGGCCATCGAAGGTCCTATGACTTCAATGATCACTGCAAGTGGATTGCAGATGCATCCGACGGTGAAGGTATTTTTGGATGACGAAGCCGCCAGTGAGCTGATGATGAGAGATTATTATGACTGGCTGGAAGAAAAGCGACCCGGCGCACCGTCGTAGTATGTCAGGCAAGAATTTCGTTGACGACTCGCGCCTGACGCCCGGCCGTGACGATTTGTTCTTGGCCATTGTAATGGTAGATTAACTTTTTCCAATCGAGACCGAACAAATGTAACAGCGTGGCCTGGTAATCATTGGGCGTAACGATGTTTTCGACTGCTCGATGTCCGAAATCGTCTGTTTTTCCAAAGATCATTCCGGGCTTGATCCCGCCTCCGGCGAGCCACATGCTAAAGCCCTGGCCGTTATGATCACGGCCGTGTTTTTCCGGTCCTCCCTGGTCTTGTGTCACCGGAAGTCGTCCAATCTCACCACCCCAGTGGACGATCACTTCATCGAGCATGCCTCGTTGCTTGAGATCTTTGACCAGAGCGGCCGCAGGTTTGTCAGTTTGCCGGCAAACGGCTGGTAATTGAGTTGAGATATTTCTGTGGTTATCCCACGGTTGTCCATTCAGGAACAGCTGGACAAAACGAACGCCTCGTTCTACCAGTCGACGCGCAATCAAGCATCGTGTTCCATAGTCCTTGGTGATTGGATCGTCGAGGCCATAAAGTTGGTGCGTCTTCTCGGTTTCCTGAGAAATATCCAAGGCTGCCGAGGCTGCTGTTTGCATGCGAGCTGCCAATTCATAACTTGCAATGCGGGCGTCCAATTCAGATTCTCCCGAAAAACGCGCTGCATGTTGACGATTAAGGGTGTTCAAAAACTCTAAATTTTGTCGTTGCGGTTCCCCGCGGAGATGGGGCGGGGTATCCAAGTTCAGGATTCGCGGTTCTGTTGGCCGCAACACGGTTCCTTGAAACATGGCCGGTAGAAAACCGCTCGACCAGTTTTTGACACCATCGACCGGATGGCCGCCCGGATCGGTCAGCACCATGTAGGCTGGCAGTTGGTGTGTTTCAGCACCTAAGGCATACAGCATCCAGGATGCGTAATGGGGTCGTCCGGTTACGCCCGGAATGCCGCCGTGGAAATATCGAATGGAGACCTCATGGCCATTGCCACCGGTGTGCATACTGCGAATCAGACAGATGTCATCGACGATATCAGCCGTGTAGGGGAGCAGTTCTGATAAATCCATTCCGCACGCGCCGTGCTTGGAAAATTTCCATCGCGTGCCCATCAACTTCTTGCTCGCTTCATTGACAAAGCTGTACTTTACGTCTTCTCCGTATTCTTGGCCGTCATGCCTGGAGAGTTCGGGTTTCGGATCGGTTAAGTCCATATGCGACGGACCACCGTGCTGAAATAACGAGATCATTGCCTTGGCACGCGGTTGAAAATCCGGTTCCTTGGGGATCATGTCGAACGTTGGTGGCAACTTGGGCACGTTCTTGGGGGTGGCCAACAGGTTTTGCTGGTTCATCAGCCATGCCAAGGCCACACTACCGATTCCCATGGCGTTTTCGCGCAGAAACGCTCGGCGATGATAGGATTTAGTCAACATATAAAAACTCGTTTGAGCTTAACAAGGTTTGACAAACATTGATCATTGCCTGGCGGCCGGGTGTACGTTCCGCAGGAAGGGGATCAGGTAATTCTTGATAAGTCTTGATCTGACCGATAATAAAATTCATGGTCAGGACCAGTTCATCATCACGTGGCGGACGACAGAGGGCCAGCTCCCATCCGCGAATCAGCTGGGCAGCAATCACTTCTCTTCCTTCTGTCTCAGCCCAGTCGAAATCTGAATCGGGCAAAATGTCCAGCTGTTGGTCACTCAAGGAACTTGCTTCCTTTGCCGCCCGCTCGGCAAGTTGTGCGGATTGATTCAAAATGAATTCCCCATTGAGCAACATGAGTGATTGAGTGGCAACGGTCGAATTAGTTCGAAGTTCACAATTCGTCTCCATGACTGGCGCATCAAAAGATTGCAGCATGGCGACCGGCCGGCTGCGCCGCATCTGAATGTAGATGGTGCGCCGCGTCTGAGGTTCGTTGACGACAACCTGTCCCGAATCGTTTTCCTTAATCTCCACTGGAGAACCAAACAAAGTTCGATCCAGTTGTCCCGTTGCTGCCAGCATTCGGTCACGAATGATTTCTGCTTCGAGTCGCATCAATCGTTTACGAGAATAAGGCAATTCACGATGTGAAGATGGATGGGTAGGTACCTCACTCGACTGGCGCCAAACGGTCGATGTCATGATCAGGCGATGAAGTTTCTTAAGGCTCCAACCCTGCTGAACGAACTCGATGGCCAGCCAATCCAATAACCGCTGATCCATGGGGAGGGTTCCCAGCTTGCCGAAATCACTGGGGGTACTGACCAGGCCTTGACCGAAATGATGCATCCAAATGCGGTTGACGATCACCCGTGCGACGAGTGGATGGCGCCCGTTGGTGAGCCATTTGGCAAACGCAAGTCGTCTGCCCGTTGAGGCTAATGAAGGATCGTTCACGGGAATTTCGTGCGGTGTACCTTTTGGCGAGGTGATCGTCAAAGCTGCGGGCCTTACGGTTTGTTTGGGTTGACGATGGTCACCTCGAAAAAAGAGTTTGGTTTCAGGTAGGTGATTGGCCGGTTCGACCAGTGCCCGCAGGAATTCCTCGACCGGTTTTTTGGCGAGAACATCTTTCATCCTTTTATCAAATTTCTCTAAATCTTTTGCAGCATCTGGAAGGTATTGATAAAGGACACCCGGTTGAATCTTCACGCTAGGATATTTGTCGAGCAAGTTTTTATGTTCGTCATTGCGCTGGTTTTCAGGTGTCTGAAATGCATCTCGTAATTGTGTGCGCAACGGCTCTTCGTACTTCATTAACTCCTTTTCTAAAGCCTGGAGAATGTACTCAGCCTGTTTTTTTGATTTTTCCTCAGCAATGGTTTGCGCTGCGGCTTCGATTTCAGATGCTTTTACCCGGTTGGCTGCTGTGTAGAGAGAAACAAGACGTTCCGGAGGGGTTTTCCAGGCTTGCCAGTCCAGGGAAGGTTCAAAAATGGCTCGTAACGCGTAGTAATCAGATTGTGAAATTGGATCGTACCGGTGGTCGTGACACTGAGCGCATTGAATGCTCAAACCTAACAGTGACGTACTGATAATTTTCAGCGTGTCTATGATCACCTGATTTTTAGCTTCGGCACTCTTGTTGCTCTTGGTTCCATCGGCTGCCATACGAAGAAATCCAGACGCGGTCAGCAACTCGATTTGCTCCGTCGTCAAATCCCCATCCTGCGGTCCTGCCAGTTCGTCACCGGCAAGTTGCTCAATGATAAAGTGGTCAAAGGGTTTGTCATCGTTCAATGCGCGGATAACCCAGTCGCGGTACTTCCATGACCAGTTGCGCACATCATCGGCAGTTGAGTACCCTTCTGAATCGGCATAACCGGCCACATCAAGCCAGTGTCGTGCCCATCGTTCGCCGTAGTGGGGTGACTCCAGAAGTTCGGAAAGTAAATGATCGTACCAATCCACACGATCATCGTGGCGCCACTTCAGCATCTCGTTGGGAGTGGGCGGTAATCCTATCAGACCCAGGTAGGCACGTTTTACCAACACGCTTCGCCGGGCATCGGTTGAAAATTGCGATAGGTGCGGAGAACCCTGTAAAACCAAAGCATCGATGGGTGTCCGTACACGACTTTCAGGCGGAAAGGAGGATCGTTCAGGAACTTCGACCTGTTGGGGTAAATGAAAGGACCAGAAATTACGTTCCTCGGTCGTAATACTGATTCCCGCGCCGATCGAAACAGGCTCGGGGCGCGCCGTGACGGCACCAGCGGCAATCCAGCGCCTGATGATTTCTATTTCCTCCTGTGGCACAGAGTTCTCACCGGGCGGCATTTCGCCGTTTTGAATTCGTTCCAAAAGATAACTGCCCTGTGGATTCCCGGGCATGATTGCGGGACCGTTTTTGCCGCCTTTTTTGATGAAACGTACGAGTCTCAGATCGAGACTACCCTTGAACTCTTCGGTTGCCCCGTGACAATCGAAACAGTGGGCGCGAAAAATCGGACGAATATGCTGCTCGAATGACAACTTTTCAACATCAGCCGCTTGTACGATACTCAGCAATGACGAAAAACCCAGGGCAAGACATAAAGCCCTTGCCAGCTTTATCCCGGTTAGGAAATCGTTCGCTAGACCGGACTCTGAGTCGGTTGCCGGATTTTTGAATAGGATTGTTAAGGGGAACTGTAAAAAAGACACAACGTTGTCCTTTGCATAACCTTGCAACACCTCATCCAGCTGTTTAGATTATCAGACAGTCGAATCGATCTCAAGAGAAATTAAGGACTCAAAGAAATGAGAACCAAAATGAAAACCTGTAATTTCCAGCGGAAAAGCGGTGTTGTTAGATCGCTGTTGGTCCGTTTGGGATCACCGAAAATGGTCACAGCCGTACTTGTAACCTCCTTGTTCGTGACGACGGTGATGATCAAAGAAGTGGTTGCCGAATCGTCGAAGTTCATTGACTGTTCGCTGTTGGTTGCCCCGGATTATCCATGTACGTGGCCAAGTCACCCCTTTCCACGATTTCAACTAACGCGGCAGTTGACCATTGGACCGGATAGTCCGTACAACGTTGATGCTCTGTTGATCGATGGAAATACGGGCACACAAATGGATGTTCCGCCCCATTCGGTAGCGCGTCCCGATTTGAATCGTCCCAAATCAGGTCCATTTGGACTTTCGTTTACAGATAAGATTGAGCCGTGGCAGTTTGGAGGTGAAGCTTGCATCGTGGATGTGTGCGATCTGTTGGATCAGGCGCCTAAAGGAGTGAGTCCGCTGATCGGTCCTGAACATGTTGAGCGATTTGAGAAAAAACACCGTAAGGTTGGCTTTGGGGATGTTGTTTTGTTCCGTAGCGATTACTCAGATAAGAATTATCGTCCGTTTCCAGACGGACATCGGTTCATCACTGACATTCTTCAACGCAAGACCGTGGGATATCCGGGTCCCAATCCGGCGTGCATGGAATTGTTGGGTGGGCGAGGAGTTATGACCGTTGGTATCGATAGCCCAAGTATGGGGCCGCTACCTAACCTTGCTGAGCCGACACATTACGCTGGATTGAAATATGGCATGATCTGGACCGAAGGTGCGACGAAGCTGGGAACCTTGCCTCCGACCGGTGCTTTCTATTGCATGCTCGGTCCCAAACATCGTGACGGTGCGTATGGAGAAGTTCGAGCGTTTGCCATCGTCGGAGGAAAATTGCCAGGTCGACTGATCGAATCTTGTCGAAATAAAAGGGCCATCGATCTTTCGCCGACCTTGCGTGTCGATATGCCACTTACTTCGCCAGGTGAAGGGCCAGGACGCCATCGCCAGACGTATCTCCGTGTGAATTTCATGTATTGGGAATACCTTGACATGTGGCATCACACGCACCTGATGGATAGCATGGCCGGGACAAATCTCGTGCCGCCGTCCTATGCGTTGCCCGAGGACAGTCGAGCCGTTGCTTACGCACCGGAGGTACGGGGATGGTTGGCTGAGTATGAACGTAAATATGGTAAGCGTAGCACAAGCACGATGACCACAGAGCAAGTTCCGTTGCAGTGGACTTGTGGTACGTCACGTGTGATTGATGTCCGGGGTCTTGTGGGAACGTCGAATCAAAATGCCTGGCCTGCTTCGCCGGAGATTACTTCCCAGCACATTCGTGACTACGAGAAGAAAAACGGTCAGCTGAACGAGGGCGACGTTGTGATTTTTCACACCGCCCATGTGGATACGTATCTCATTCCACAGCCGAATGATACTGGTTTGTGGCTTGATCCGCTGCTAGGAAAAACCGAGGGTTGGCCGGCTCCGGGTCCAGACGCAATCGTGTATCTTAAAGAGAAGGGTGTACGCTGCGTGGCAACCGATGCTCCGGATCTTGGTGGCGTTGATCCCAAACGGGCCCTGATGACCTATTGGGCGTTGGGTAGCCGCGAAATGGTGGGTGTCGAATTTTTACACCAAGTAGGCGAAATTCCAGAGAACGCATATTTTCTATTTTCCGCCGTGAAGGTTCGTGGTTGCCACGGTGGGCCTGGCCGGGCGATTGCGTTATATTGACGAAAGTGTGTGATTGAGCGATGAGTAAGATCAACAAACACTTGGAGCTTGGCGTAGTTGGGGCGAGGTTTAAATTCGTAAAGATGCGTATAGTCCGTTATAGCCCCGGGCGATAATTTCTTGGTTTTGGTGCGTTGGTGAAGCTTGTGCTCATTGGCAGATTCATCTCTGCTTGTCTGACGCCGTGTGCCAGATTGGTGCGGTTGGAGTTTTCAGAACTTAGGTGTGAGATGTGCTCGAAAAGTGATGGCAGACGATCAACAAAGCGACGGTCAGAAATTGCCAGATACCTGTTTGCCGACATGGGGTATCGCTGAATTACCCGCACCCAAGCCTCTTGGCCTTCACAATCTGGCAGGTTTTATTGGGCCGGGAATTGTCATGTGTGGCATTCAGCTGGCCGGTGGCGAGTGGCTGCTTGGCTCAGAAATCACGGCCCGTTATGGCGGGAGCCTGATGTGGATTGCCGGAGTCGCCATCCTTGTTCAGGTCTTTTACAACATGGAGTGTGGTCGTTACGCCCTGTATTGTGGTGAGCCGGTGTTTACCGGTTTCATGCGGGCTAAACCGGGTCCATCCTTTTGGATTTCGATCTTTGCCTTGTTGAGTGTCGGATCATTGATTCCCGGACTTTCAACGCACGCCGCTGCTGTGCTGACAGCACTGATTCTAAATAAGGTTCCCGGTGAAGAAGACCGCTGGCTGGTAACCGCATTGGCCTTTGTTCTTGTCGGTGCGGTAACGCTGCCAATTTTATTGGGTGGCAAGATCTACAATATGATGCAATGGGTCATGACTACCAAAGTGTTTGTTGTACTTGGTTTTTGCATGATCATGGGCGTGCTATTCGTCAGTCCTGCGAATTGGGCCAGTGTTGTCAGTGGTTTCTTTAAGGTTGGAACTGTTCCGGTCGTGCGAGGTGAGGATCACAATGATAACGGCATTCTCGATGCTGGTGAGGATTTTGACCGTGATGGTAATCTGGACGTTGTTGAAACGATCCAAGAACAGGACCAGTATGGCCGCATCACCCAGTTTGACGATATCGACGGTGACGGTAAGTGGGATGGTGAAAATGTCGGCAATCTGTTTTTGTTGCGATTGCGAGAGGGTGAATGGCCCACACTCTTTCTCACGCAAATCGCCTTGCTGGGTGCGTTCGCTGGCTATGCGGGTGGCGGCGGCCTGGGCAATTCGACCTACAGCAATTATTGTCGGGACAAAGGTTGGGGGATGGGCAGCCAGGTAGGCGCGATTCCCAGCGCTGTCGGTGGTCGAAACGTGACCCTCAGTCACATTGGAAAAGTCTTTGAACTGAATGACGAAAACTTGCGTCGTTGGCGCGCCTGGTGGAAGTACATCATTATGGATCAGGTTTTGGTGTGGGGGCCAGGTTGTTTAATGGGGATGGCATTACCGGCATTAATTTCACTCGAGTTTTCATCCCATTCAGAGCTCTTTCGTAATCGGGCCGGGCTCGATTGGGCTCAAGCGATTATTTCTGCTGATGGAATTCGCAATGCACCGAACTTTTCTCCCTTGATGCAACAATTTCTTTGGGTGGCAACGTTGATTGTTGGTTTGCTTGTCCTGCTGCCAAGTCAGATGTCGATTGTCGAAGATTTTTGCCGTCGCTGGACCGATATTATCTGGTCGGGAAGCCGCCGGGTACGTGAAACGATGCAGCCTCATCAAGTGGGACGAATCTATTACACGATTTTGGTGATTTACGTTTTCTGGTCCTTCCTCTGTGCCTGGTACTTTACCCGTTTCGAAAGTCCCAAGGTGATGGTGCTGGTGATTGCCAATCTGAACAATATTGGACTTGGAATTACAGCTTTTCTGCTCCTGAGAAATAATCTTGCCTATCTGCCGAAGGCGATCCGTCCTGGCTGGATTCACCGCATTGGAATTTTTATGTGTGGTGTTTTCTATCTGGGAATGGCGGCCCTGGTCTTCTACAATAAACAACTGCCAATGATTTACGAACTTTTGGGATGGAATTAAATGTCGACCCAAGCGGAAACTACGATTGATAAGAATACGCTCCTATCACTTTACCAAACGATGCTTGTGATTCGACATACGGAGCAGCAACTGGCCCGCTGCCACCAGCGCGGGCTGGTTCATGGCGCCTGTCATACGTATGTCGGTGAAGAGGCGATTGCCACGGGTGTTTGTGCCCATTTGGAACGTGAGGACGTTGTTTTCAGTACGCACCGTGGCCACGGACACGCGCTCGCCAAAGGTGTATCAGAGGAAGCCTTGATCGCCGAATTGTTTGGACGCCAAACGGGTGTTTCGCAGGGCCGTGGTGGCAGCATGCATCTGTTTGCTCCCGAGATCGGTTTGATGGGCACCAGCGGAATCGTTGGCCCATGTATTCTCCAGGCATGCGGTGGTGGCTATACCTTTAAGCTGCTCAAACAACCGCATGTCGCTGTGGCGTTCTTCGGCGATGGAGCTGTCAATAATGGCGCTTTCCATGAAGGTCTGAATATGGCCAGCATCTGGAATTTGCCGGTACTCTTCGTTTGTGAGAACAACCAATTTGCCACGGAGGTGCCATTTGAATATTCCAGCGGGATCCCGGATGTCGGTTGTCGGGCTGCCAATTATGGGATTGCCGGGTTCACGGTTGACGGTAATGACGTACTGGCAATTTACAACGCTGCCAATGAGGCGGTACAGCGAGCCCGCAGTGGGCAAGGGCCAACACTGATCGAATGTAAAACGTATCGCACGCGTCCGCACGCCGAAGGGATGGGGGATTATACCTACCGTACCCGTGAGGATGTGGCCTCGTGGAGGGAACGTTGCCCTATCCAACGTCTGGCAAGTCGACTGATCGAAGAGGGACACGCAGGACAGGATGAACTGGATGAACTTGAAAAAGAAATCAAGGCTCGCGCTCTGCAGGCCAGCCAGTCGGCCGAAAATGCGCCGTGGCCGGATCCGGACACGGCGACGACACACGTCTACTGTGAGACCAGATCCGACTCGTCCGCAAATGGTAATCCGCCACAAACGATTGCTAGCGTTTCTAAAGACTCAACTGACCGTGAGATCAATTTTGTGCAGGCGACGCTTGAGGCGCTTGACTATGAATTGGCACACAACCCTCGGATTTTCGTGATGGGCGAAGGTGTTGGCATCCGTGGTGGTAACTTTGCTACCAGTACCGGGCTGTTCGAAAAATATGGTCAGGATCGACTTTGTGATACACCGATCTGTGAGCGTGGTTTTGTTGGTCTGGCCTGTGGTGCTGCCATGACTGGCACACGTCCGGTGATCGATATGATGTTTATCGACTTTATCAATGATGCCTTTGGCGAGACGGTCAACCAGATTGCAAAGATGCAGTACATGTCAGGAGGCCGGCTCAAGATGCCCGTTCTGTTGCGGGGTTGTGTTGGGATTGGCCATTCGGCGGCAACGCATCACTCTTCGAGTTTTTACTCAGCCTACGCCCATATTCCCGGATTGCGGGTTTGTCTACCGACGACACCCTATGATGCCAAGGGACTTTTTCATCGGGCGCTTCGCTGCGAGGATCCGGTGTTGTTCCTGGAGCATCGTGAGCTGCTGGGTTTGAAGGGACCTGTGCCTGAAGAACCGTATGAAATTGAATTCGGAAAAGCATCGGTCGTTCGTGCAGGAGACGCAGTTACGATAGTCGCGCTGGCACTAATGGTACACCATGCAGAGAAAGCCGCTGAGCAGTTGGCCGCCGACGGCATCTCCGTCGAGATTATCGACCCACGGACTGTCTCACCGTTGGATTGTGATACAATCCTCAATTCGGTGGCCAAAACGGGCCGGCTGTTAATTGTGGATGAGGTATACAGTCCTTGTTGCATTGGTGCAGAGATTGCGGCCCAGATTGTCGATAAGGGTTTTGACGAGTTGGATGCTCCCATCCGCAGGCTCAACGGTGCTTTCACGCCGACACCTTATAGTCCGACACTGGAAAACGCCATTGTTCCCAATGTTGATGACATTGTCCGTGAAGTTAAAGATTTAATGGCGGAGTAACAACGAGTGGCGATTGAAATTACAATTCCCCGCCTTGGTTGGAGTATGGATGAGGGTGTTTTTGGCCAATGGCTGAAACAGGATGGAGAAACTGTCGACTTTGGCGATCCCCTCTTTTTACTCGAAAGTGACAAAGCCCAACAGGAAGTCGAGTCGGTCGATGAAGGGATCTTGCACATCATTCCCAGTGGACCTCAAGAGGGGGATACTGTGGCGGTGGGAATGCGAGTCGCCTGGCTGCTCGAAGAGGGTGAAGATGTTCCAGAGGATTCCAGTACTTCAGCGCGAACGGAAATGATCGATAGCGAAGCAGCTGCCGTTGCTGATCAAAAGGTGCCCCTGGCATCTCCATCGGTGAGGCGATTGGCTGGTGAGCTGGGTGTGGATCTGGCCGCTGTTGAGAAGGATGGTCGTATTACTGCCGACGATGTGCGACATGCGGCTGTAACTCCCATTATTGAAAACCGTTCCGAGCAGCAGCCGACCGGAGTACCATCAACTCTCACTATTCCCTTACGAAAATCGAAAGATCGGCTGCCAGCCATTTCTCCGCGAGCGGCCCGTTTGGCTGGTCAATTGGGTCTCGATTGGACACGACTTACCGGTAGTGGCCGCACTGGCAGGATAAGGGAAAAAGATGTTCGGGCCATGTCCGCTGCTTCGTCGTTGGAGTCGGCTGTGGCACAACCTCCCGGAATTGTCCGTCGCGTGATTGCTGAGCGAATGTTGAACAGTGCCCGTGTGACGGCCGCTGTCACTCTTACAACGACTCTGGATGCGACGCATCTGGTTGGTTTGAGAAAACAATGCAAAGCCGCGGGACACGAGGGTGTTGTTCCAGCCTATCACGATATCATTGCCCGACTTGCTGCGATTGCTCTTCAGCAACATCCGACTTTGAACAGCCAGTGGACTGACCAGGGAATTGTTCAACCCGAAGGTGTTCATATCGGGATCGCGGTTGATACCGATGCCGGACTATTGGTCCCCGTGATTCGGAATGTCCAGAATCTTTCGCTATCGGAATTGACAAAGCAATCCAACCATTTAATTCAGCTTGCTCGAGAACGAAAATGCTCGGTTGAGCAGTTGAGTGGTGGAACGTTTACGATTTCAAATCTTGGGTCGTTCGGAATTGAAGCCTTCACTCCCATCATTAACACTCCTGAAACAGCGATCCTCGGATTAGGTGCGATTCGCCGCGAGGCTGTCGTGATGGCGGATGATCGAATTGAGCCTTGCGATCGAATGACGCTCAGTTTGACCTTCGATCACCGCGTGACCGACGGCGCGCCAGCAGCGGAGTTCTTACAGTCGCTGGCGCACGCAATCGAAAATCCGGTGCCCTGGTTGATGGGCTAAGCCACAGCTGAGGTCCAGAAACCGACCATGGCACCTTTCTCGTCGTCCGAGAGTGGAGCCCCAACAAAACGGTTTACCCGCTGGCCAAGGTGACAAGATCGGACCAGATTTGCTCTGAAATCGAGATGCCATTGGCCAAACGATCCTGGCGATTTCGATGTTCGAATTCGCCAGGAACCAACACTTCCTCGAAGCCAGGGGCAGGTGGACAAGATTTGATATAGTCGATCGTGGTTGAAATTTTACTGGTGAATTCTTCGAGTGTCGTGAGTTGCTGGATGTCGATGGCCAGCATGAGCAGACCGTGTCCCACGGGGTGATCTTTAGGAAGATCACGAGCGCAACCACAGCCCGAGAGAGCACCAGCGAGCACCTCATTCATGAACGAAAGTCCGAAACCCTTGTGACCTGAGAGAGATCCGCCTAGTGGCTGCAGACAGGCGCTGACCGATTCGTACAGCTTGCCGGGATCGGTGGTTAATTTTCCCTCTCCGTCCATCATCCAACCTTCTGGAATTTCCTGTTCATTTTGAAGGTAATGGCGAATCTTGCCCTCGGGAACGATGCACGTGCTGATGTCAAGGACGATCGGAAAATCTTTTCCAGAAGGCGCTCCCATGGCCATCGGGTTCGTGCCTAATCGGCGTCCCAACCCACCGAACGGTGCCACCCACTGACCGGATCCTCCACCATTGAGGAACACCAACCCCACGACATTTTCGGCAGCCGCGATTTCGCCAAACGTTCCCAGGCGTCCGTTGTGTGGTGAATTTTTTATTGTCACCAGTCCGAGCGATGAATCTTTCGCCTTTTGGATTGCGCTGCGCATCGCCCTGGCAGCGACGACCTGGCCGAATACATTGGTTGCATCCATTGTGGCAAAGACGGGTGTGTCCAGTTCTACCGTGGGAGCAGTACCGGGAATGATTTCTCCTGATTGAATCATTTCTGCATATTGCAATGCACGCATGATTCCATGGGAATCGTGACCGGCGAGACTGGATTGCACCAAATGATCGCCAACAATTTCTGCTTCGTCATCAGTGGCGCCAGCAGCACGCAACGCGGATTGTGTAATTTCTTGGATTTCGTCGACTTGGATAATCGGCATGAACAGGTTT